>JADMIO011130925.1_pt1 | contig 11778 bp, 8 predicted proteins | sample 8958161 | NCBI WGS metagenome assembly JADMIO01 (sample SAMN16585339, study PRJNA669376) | soil metagenome | isolation source: Crop rotation soil | place: USA: Cullars Rotation, Alabama | collected 2011
GACGGCGCGGGCCCGCCACTCGTGCTCGATGCGCGCGCTGGCAAGCTCGGATTCACGCGCGGCGCGCGCGATGGCCGTGGCGTCCAGCGCCTGCTGCGCCCGCGCGAGACCGTCAGCGGCGGCTTCGCGGTCGGCTTCGGCGCGGCGCGATTCGATGCGCGCGTCCTCCGCCTCGACTTCGAGCTTGTTCAGCGCTTCGGCAATCCGGTCGCGGGCCGCTGCCGCATGCTCGAGCGCGTGCCGCAGGGCGGTCGCCGAATTGATGGCCGAAAACACCTCGCTGCGCGCCGCTTCGACGTCCGACTCGAGGCCTTCGATCCCGCGATGCGCCGATTCGTAGGCCTCGGCGTCGCCGGCGAGACGGTCCGCCGCGCGCTGGCGCTCGAGCTCGGCCTGCGCCGCGGCGTAGCGGCCGGCGGCGAGCGCCATCTGCGCCGGCTCGCGCCGCGCGGCGACCGCCGCCTCTTCCTCCACGATCGCCGTCGTGCGCGCTTCGAGGGCCGAAACCTGCTCGCGATCGAACGCGATCTGCTGCTGCTGCCGGCTGATTGCCAGCTCGCGCGCGTGTGCCGCTTCGCGCACCGTGGTGGCGCGCGCTTCCGCCTCGACCAGCTCGATCCTGAGCCGCCCGAGATCGCTCTCGATCTCCGCCACCCGCGCCGACGCCATCGTTTCGCGCTCGCGCGCGTCGCCCAGGCGGGCCCGCGCCGATCCGATGGCCTCGGCGAGGCCGCGATACCTGCGGGCGAAGAGGAGCTTCTCCCAGCGCCGCAGCTCGTCGCGAAGGCGCCGATACCGGCGCGCCTTCGCCGCCTGGCGCTTGAGGGTCCCGCGCTGCTTCTCGACTTCGAAGACGATGTCGTCGACGCGGGTGAGGTTCTGCTGGGCGGCTTCGAGCTTCAGCTCCGCGGCGCGTCGGCGCGACTTGTACTTCGTCACGCCCGCCGCTTCTTCGATCAGCTGGCGGCGGTCGGTCGGCCGCGAGCTGAGGATCAGGCCGATCTTGCCCTGCTCGATGATCGCGTACGCCTTCGCGCCGAGGCCGGTGTCCATCAGCAGATCGTGCACGTCGCGAAGACGGCAGGTCTGGCCGTCGATGAGGTACTCGCTCTCACCCGATCGGTACAGCCGGCGGGTGACCTCGACCTCCCGGGCGACCGACTGAATCAGCTCCTCGGCCTCCGCGCGCGTGAGCGGCATGCCGGCTTCGATCGGCGTGACCACGAGTGGAATGCGGGCTGTCGCGATCTCGCCGAGAGCGAGTGATGCGTGGCCGTCACCGTTCGCGTGGCCGTTCCCGCCGGCGTGGCCGTTGCCCGACGCGTGTCCGTGACCGTTGCCATGGCTGTCGGCGTGCCCGTTGGTCCCGTTCTGGCCGTGGCCGTTGGCGCCGCCCGGCCCGTTGTGTTGGCCGGTGACCGTCTTCAGGACGCCGGTGAACCGCAGGCGCACTTCGGCGGCCGCGGTCGGCTTGCGCGCGTCGCTGCCGTTGAAGATGACGTCCTCCATCCGGTCGCCGCGCAGGCTCTTGGCGCTCTGCTCGCCCATCACCCACGTGATCGCGTCGGCGACGTTGCTCTTGCCGCACCCGTTGGGGCCGACAATCGCCGTCACGCCCTTGTCGAACGCGAGTTCCGACCGATCGGAGAACGATTTGAAGCCGTTGATCTCGAGGCGTTCAAGGCGCATGGCTACACCGCGCACGTGTAAGGGTCCATTCACCAGGAGACCCCGCGCGCAGGAGCGCCGGGTCCGCAGGCGGACGGACGTTTAGGCTGGCTGGGATGCAGTGCGGCAACGAGGAACCAGTCCGCTCACCCTTCGTCTTCCGCAACGGAAAACGGCCCCGGGGTCGCGAAGTGGCGTCAGTCTAACAAGGACTAGCTATGGGGGCAATAGCAATCTGCCCCCACAATACATTGTGGTCTAATGACCTAGTGGCTCATCAATGCGCTTTGCTGCCGGCGGTCCGGTTCAGCTCCAGCAGCTTCTGCGCCTCGCCAAATTGCGCAAGCGCCACCTGCGCCTGCGGATCGACGGCGATCATGTGCCGCCACGCATCGGCCACGCCGAACAGCGCGTTGTCGATCTCGAAGCGGATCATCGCCTTGATGAACTCCTGGTCGTGTGTGAAACCCTCCTCGTCGATCTTCACGCGGTCGGCGGCGAGCTGTTTCCGGAAATCGGCCAGCATCGCGTCGTCCACCACGAAGTTCGGCTTCACGACGTGCCGGCCGGTCGACGCCTGACCGACGCGCGTATCGCCCTCGGCGGTGAAGCTCTGGGCGAAGGCGGCGAACTCCTGGCGGGCATTCAGCGTCTGCGCGAAGCGGCCCACATTGAATCCGCCGGTGTTGCCCGGACCGAATCGGCCCGCGATGCGCTTGTCGGGCTCGATGCCGCCGCCGCTGTAGACCGGGCGGCCGGCGTCGGTGTGCTTGAGCTCGCTCGGATTGTGCGGGCGCGCGACTTCCTGATCGCGCAGCGTGTACAGCTGGTACTCGTCGAAGGTGGTGTCCCACGGCCGCTGGATCAGCCGTCCGCTCGGCGTGTAGTAGTGCGCGGTCGTGAGGGCCAGCCCCGCGCCGCCGCTGATCCGGTAAATCGATTGGACGAGCGCCTTGCCGAACGTCGTTTCCCCGACCACGTAGGCGCGGTCGTGATCCTGGAGCGCGCCGGTGACGATCTCGGACGCGCTCGCGCTGCTCCGGTTCGCGATCATCACCACCGGTACGTCGCCGAGCTCGCTGTCCTCGGTGGCGCGATAGTCCTGATCCGAATTTGCGATGCGGCCGCGCGTGTACACGATCATCTTGCCGCGCGGCAGGAATTCATTGGCGACCTTGATCGCCTGGTCGAGCGGGCCGCCGGGGTTGCCGCGGATGTCGAGCAGCAGGCGGCGCATTCCCTTCGCCTGCAGATCGTGGAGGCCGCGCTTCAGATCGCGATCGGTGTTCTCGCCGAAGTCCTGCAGCTTGATGTACCCGGTGGTCGCGTCGATCATGAACGCCGCCGGCACCGTCGGGAGGTAGACCTCGTCGCGCGTCACGTCGAGCGGAATCAGCTGCTCGTACCCGCGCCGCCGCAGATCGATGTGCACCGTCGTGCCCTTCGGTCCGCGCAGCTTCTGCATCGCCTGCTCGGTCGTCCACCCTTTCGCGTCCTCGGTCCCGATGCGCGCGATCGCGTCGCCGCGCCGCACGCCCTTCTTGTAGGCGGGCGAGCCCTCGAAGACGCCCGTCGCGATGATGTCGCCGTCGGCGGTGCTCTGAATCTGGATGCCGAGACCGTAGTAGCGGCCTTCCTGCCGCTCGCGCATCTGCGCGTACGCTTTCGGATCGAAAAAGCTCGAATGCGGATCGAGCGTACTGAGCATGCCGCGGATGGCGCCGTAGACGAGGCTGTCGGATTCGACTTTGCCGACGTAGTTCGACTCGATCGCGTCCAGCGCGGCGCTGAACGTCTTGAAGTCGGGCGACTTGTCGTCGACCGCCAGCGCGCTCCGGCCGAAGAACCCGCCGACGAGCGCGGACACCACGATGGCAAACACAACAGCCGGGACGGCACGGTAGCGTCGCATGAGCGTAGCCTAGCAGATAAGTTCCTTACGGGCAACGACTTCTGGGTACGTCACGTGTGGGATTTCCTTGACCGGGCGAGCGCCCGATTCCTATAATGGTCAGGACGGGTTCGCGTCAGTTTTTGAGAAAGTAGGAGCTGTATGTTTGGTTCTATCGGCATGCCTGAGCTGATCATCATCTTCGTGATCGCTCTGATTATTTTCGGGCCGCGAAAGCTCCCGGAGCTCGGCCGGTCCCTCGGTAAGAGCATCGCCGAGTTCAAGCGCGCCTCCACGGAGCTCCGGAGCACGCTCGAAGAGGAAATCCGGCTCGACGAGCAGCGCGCGACCATCGAAGCGTCCAAAGCGGCGGCAGCGGCACCCGCGGCCACCACGGCCGCACCGGTGGTGGCCCCCCCGCCCCAGACCATTCACCGCACCGACGACGCCGCGGCCGTTCCGCACAAAGTCGACCAGTCCGCGTAGACGGACGTCATGACCCTCGTGCCCTTTCCGGGCCCCCAGCAGACGGGCGCGTACGACGGCGCGCCCGAGGAGGACGACGAGACATCTGCTGGGAAGATGTCGTTTCTGGAGCACCTCGACGAGCTCCGGCGCCGCATCATCAACGCCTGCATCGCGATCGCGATCATGGTGGTCGTCGCGTTCGCGTTCATCAACCGGATCGTCGAGTACCTCCTCGGACCGACCCGCCGCGCGCTGCCCCCCGGGGTCAAAATGATCTACACGCAGCCCGGCGAGGCGTTCTCGCTGTACGTGCAGATCGCGCTCATCGCGGGAATCGTCTTCGCGGCGCCGTTCATCATGTACCAGGTGTGGCTGTTCATCGCGCCGGGCCTGTACTCGCACGAGAAGCGGCTCGCCATTCCGTTCGTGTTCTTCACGACGGCCGGCTTCGTGCTCGGCGGCGCGTTCAACCACTACGTCGCGTTCCCGTTCATGATGGCCTTCTTCGGGAGCTTCAACACAACGGAGCTCGCCTTCATGCCGCGCCTCGAGGACACCTTCGGCCTGTACACGAAGATGCTGATCGGCATGGGGATCGTCTTTCAGATGCCGACCGTCGTCTTTTTCCTCGCGAAAATGAAACTCGTGACGGCGCGCTTCCTCGGGTCGAATTTCAAGTACGCGATTCTCATCATCTTCATCGCGGCCGCCGTCATCACCCCGACCGGCGACATGATGACGCAGACGATCTTCGCGGCGCCGATGCTCGGCCTGTACATCCTCAGCATCCTGATCGCCTGGATCGTCAACCCGCGAAGCCGTCAGGATGCCACCGCGAGCTAGCCAGCCCGTCCAAACAGCCGCAACTCGTTGATTGACTTCGCCTCTCCCCGCCCGTAATCTAGACTCAGCCGTAATTATCTTTCCCCGACATGCTGCTGTTACCGCGGGAGGTACAGCCCGATGACTACTTCGTTTCGTGTCTTCACCGCTGCGGCCGTTCTCACGCTGTGCGCCGCAGCCGCCAGCGCCCAGACGGGTTCCTCCGCGACCACACCCTCCGCTTCAGACGATGCCACGCGGCCGGCGACCACCACGTTTTTCGGCGATACCGGCCTGTGGTACGTGCCGACCGCTGAAGTGCTCGCGCACGGAAAATGGTCGGCGAGCGCGTATCGCCGCGGCACCAATTACATTCAGGGCTACACCAACGTCGCCGACTTCGCCGGAACATTTGCCGTCGGGATTGGCGGCCGCGCCGAGGTGTTCGGCTCGTTCCTGTTCGACACGCGCATCGATCGCGACACACGGCCGCTGTTCATCAACGATTCGACCGTCGGCGGCATCGTCGCGCGCTATCCGTTCGTGAACCAGGGCTGGACCGGCGACAACGTCGGCGATCTGTTCATCGGCGCGAAGGTGAACCTCTTGTCGGAGTACCGGCAGAACCCGGCGGCGGTCGCCGTGCGCGTCATCGCGAAGCTGCCGACGGGCAAGAAAGACGCGGGCGTCAGCACCGGGAAGGCCGACGTGCGATTTGATCTCATCGCCAGCAAGGAAGCCGCGCGGATGGTCGACCTTTCGGCGTTCGCCGGCGGCGAATACCGCGGCAAGCCTGACGGCGTCGACGTGTCCACGGGTGCGTTCAACTGGGGCGCCGGCGCCGCGTTTCCGTCGCGCAGTCCGCTGCGAGCCTTCACCGAGATCAACGGATCGGCCGGATCGAACAGCCCTGCGATCCTCTCGACGACTCTCGTCGGCGCCGATAACAGCGTCCCGCCGGCTTCTTCCGACACGCAGAACCTGACACGCGCCACGCTCGGCCTCCTGTATCAGGACCGTGCCGGCTTCTTCGCCGGCGTGGGCGGCAGCTGGAACATCCCGCGGCGCCAGCGCGTGCCGGGGTTCACGACCTCCGACGACGCCGATCCTGCCTCTGATTACTGGGACTGGCAGGTGCGGATCGGCTATCACCCTGGTGTGCGCGTGTTCGCACCCGCGCCGCCGCCTCCACCGCCGCCGCCGCCACCGCCGCCCCCCGTCGCGCAGAACCGCCCGCCAACCGTCCGCGCCCAGTGCGATCCGTGCACGGTTGAAGTAGGCAAGACGTCGACGGTCACCGCGACGGCGCAGGATCCAGACGGCGACGCGCTCACGTACCGGTGGTCCGCGCCGACCGGCACTTTCCAGAACCCGGCGAATCGCCAGACCATCTGGACGGCGCCGCAGCAGGTCGGCGCCGTGCCGGCAACGGTGACCGTGGACGACGGCAAGGGCGGCACCGCCAGCGACACCGTGAACATCCAGGTGGTCGCGCCGCCGCCGGTCGTGGAGCTGGCGTTCGAGGACATCTACTTCGATTTCGATCGCTCGACGCTCAGGCCCGAAGCGCTCCGGCTGCTCGACGATGCGGTCCGCCGCCTGCAGGCAAATCCCGGCCGGAACATCGTCATCGAAGGGCACACGTGCAACATCGGCACGGCGGAGTACAACCTCGCGCTCGGCGATCGGCGCGCCAACAGCGTGCGCGCGTATCTGCTCTCCCGGGGCGTGCCCGCGGCTCAACTCGAGACGCGCAGCTACGGTGAAGAGCAGCCCAAATACGACAACAGCCGCGAGGAAACGCGCCGGCTAAACCGCCGCGCGGCACTCGTCGTCAAGGTCCAGTAATGCGCAAGCGCCCGGAATCGGATCCTCGGGGAGGGTCCGATTCCGGAGCGCCGGTCTTTACGTGGTAATCAGAGCGTCGTCCGCCGGAGAGGTTCAACGACTGGTCGACGATCTGGGGTCCAGGCGGACCGCCGCCCGCGACGCCGCGGTCGCGCGCCTGACCGTCGTCGGCGCACGCGCGGTCGACCGGCTCATCCAACTCGTCACGTCTGACGAAACACCCACCGCCAGAATCGGCGCGCTTCGCGCGCTCGAGGGAATTGCCGACCCGCGCGCGATCGATTGCGTCCTTGCGGCGAGCCGCTCGAGTGATGCCGCGGTCGCCGCGGCCGCCGTGGCTGCCGCCGGCACGTTTCTCGAGTCCGCGCGAGGCGCCGAGGTCGTCGATTGCCTGACCGCGCAGGCCATGGACACGGCGCGGGACGAAAGCGTCCGGCTTGCCGCGCTGCACGTGCTGCTGCAGTTGAAGCGCTCGACGATTGCGCCGCTGCTGCAGGCGCTTCAGACCGATGCTCATGCGGCGATACGCGCCGCCGCGCTGCTTCGCAGCGAGATCGGCGACGGGGAGGCGATCGAGCGCGCCGCGGAGGCGCTGCCCGACGACGCCGACGTCCTCCTGAGAGCGGTGGATGGCGCCGGCGCCGCCGCCGCGCCCGGCGTCCTTCTCCGCCTCATCGAGCGACTGCGCGAGCGTGAAGCCGATGAAGAACCGGCGGCACGAGCCCCGTGGACCCGCGTGCGGGGCCGCGTCCATCTCGTGCTCGCGCAGGCCGGGAGCCGTGTGGCCCTTTACGATCTGCGCGAATCGATCGCCGGGACAACGTCTCCCCTGCCTCTCGATTTCCTGTCCGCGCTATCCGAGATCGGGGATACGTCGTGCCTGGAGCCGATCGCCGACGCGTGCGGGCGGCCGCTGGCCGCGGGCGGCCGGGATGAGTGGTGGCATGCGCATCTGGTGGACGCGTTCCGCGCCATCGCCGCACGCGACGGCGTCACGCGGCGGAACGCCGTGATGAAGAAGATTCACAAGCGGTGGCCGGCGTTTACGACCGAGCTCGCCGGCGAGCGCTCCCCCCGCTAGTACGCCTTCGCGAACCACGCCTCCGCAGCGGCGGGGTTGTCGCACCGGACGCAGCGGCCCGACGGCACCGCCGCGTCGAGCGGAATATTACGGATGGTCGCCTGCGTATCCGTCTTGATCTGCGCCTCGCACTCCGCGGCCCCACACCAGGGCGCGATCACGAAGCCCGGGCGGCCGGCCATCACCTGCTTGAACGTCTCGTAATCGGCGACGCGCCGGGTCTGCTCGTCGCGGAACGCACGGGCGCGCTCGAACAGGTTCCGCTGAATGGCGTCGAGCAGCTCGTGGACGGCGGCGCCGAGCCCGTCCATCGGCACCGAGAGCTTCTCGCGCGTGTCGCGGCGCGCCACCATCACGGCCGATTTTTCGATGTCCTTCGGACCGATCTCGAGCCGCAGCGGCACCCCGCGCAGCTCCCACTCCGCGTACTTCCACCCCGGCGTATAGGCATCCCGATCGTCGAGCATGACGCGCACGCCGGCGGCGGCGAGCTGCTGCTGAATCTCGCGCGCTTTCGGCAGCACGGTTTCCTGCCAGTTGCCGCGAGGGATCGGGACGATAACGACTTGATACGGCGCGATCTTCGGCGGCAGCACCAGACCGCTGTCGTCCCCGTGCGTCATGATGACGGCGCCGATGAGGCGGGTGGTCACGCCCCATGACGTGCCCCACACGTGCTGCACCGACTTGTCGCGCCCCTGAAACGTGATGTCGAACGCCTTTGCGAAATTCTGGCCGAGATTGTGGGACGTGCCGGCCTGCAGCGCACGCCCGTCCCCCATCAACGCCTCGATCGAGTAGGTGCGGAGGGCGCCCGCAAACTTTTCGCTCTCCGTCTTGAGCCCCTTCACCACGGGCACGGCCAGCATCGACTCGCACACCTCGGCGTACAGATCGAGGATCTTCAGCGTTTCGGCTTCGGCCTCGGCTTCCGTTTCGTGGGCCGTGTGCCCTTCCTGCCAGAGAAACTCGGTCGTTCGAAGGAACGGCCGCGTGACCTTCTCCCATCGGACGACGTTCGCCCATTGATTGAGCAGGACGGGAAGGTCGCGCCATGAGTGGATCCATTTCGAGTACATCGTGCCGAAGATCGCCTCCGAGGTCGGACGGACGACCAGCTTCTCTTCCAGCTGCTCGCCGCCTCCATGCGTCACGTAGGCGACCTGGGGTGCGAAGCCTTCGACGTGCTCGGCTTCTTTTGTCAGCAGGCTCTCGGGAATGAACAGCGGAAAGTACGCGTTGACGTGTCCGGTCGCTTTGATCCGCGCATCGAGCGCCTGCTGCACGAGCTCCCACATCGCGTAGCCGTACGGGCGGATGACCATGCAGCCCTTGACGGGCGTGTAATCGGCCAGCTCCGCGCGCCGCACGACGTCCAGGTACCACTGCGAGAAGTCCTGCGAGCGCGGCGTGATCTCGGTGACGAACGATTCGGACTCGGGCTTTTTCGCCATGATTGATTCCGCCTGCCTAGCGATCGTGCTGTTGGTCGACGACGTGGAGCTTCCATCGCGCGTCGTTTGGTTCGGGAAAATCTTCGCGATAGTGTCCGCCGCGGCTCTCCTCGCGGCGGAACGCTGCTCGAGCGATCAGCCGGCCGACGGTCAGAAGATGCGCCAGGCGCCAGTCGTCAGGACCGGACGCTCCCGACGGCCCGGGGCCTTGCGCGCTCGCGAGCCTCGCCGCGGCGTCCCGCAGGAGCCCGCGATTTCTGAACAGGCCCGCGCCGCGCCACATCAGATCGCGCACGGCCTCACGGCCGAGCGGCGCGGAGCGTCCCGAGACCGCCGGATCCGGCCCGGCTGAACCGGCCAGCGTACCGGCATCCACCCGATCGGCTTTCAAGGCCGCGACGCCGGCGGGCTGCTGCATGGCGGCGCCCGCCCTCGCACCGAAGACCAGCCCCTCGAGCAGCGAATTGCTGGCGAGACGATTCGCGCCGTGCACGCCCGTGCACGCCACTTCGCCGGCCGCGAACAGGCCGGCCACCGAAGTGCGTGCCCACTCGTCCGTGTCGACGCCGCCCATCATGTAATGCGCGGCCGGTCCGACCGGAATCGGATCGCGCGCCAGATCGAGCCCCACCTCACGGCACATCGCCGCAATCGTCGGAAACCGGCGATGCACGAACGCGGCGTCCAGATGCGCCAGCGTCAGGAACACCGGTCCCCCGGTCCGCTCTTCCTCACGGACGATGCTGCGGGCGACCACATCGCGCGGCGCGAGATCGCCGCCCGCATCGTAGCGCGTCATGAACGCGTCGCCCTGCATGTTGATCAGCCGAGCGCCTTCGCCGCGCAGCGCTTCCGAGACGAGAAACCGCGGCGCGCCCGGCTGCTTCAGCGCCGTCGGGTGGAATTGCACGAACTCGAGATCGGCGACGCGCGCGCCGGCGCGGTACGCGAGCGAGATGCCGTCGCCGGTCGCCACCGCGGGATTCGTCGTCTCGCGGAACACCTGCCCGGCGCCGCCGGTGGCGAGGAGCGTCGCCGCCGCACGGATCTCGCGGCGCGCGCCGGCCGTGTCGAAAAACGCGACGCCGGCCACGCGGCCGCCTTCCACCAGGAGCTCGGTGACGAGCGCGTGGTTCATCGTCTCGACCGAGGGCAGCCTGCTGACGCGCTCCCACAAGACGCGGCCAATCTCGCGGCCGGTCGCATCCGCCGCATGCAGGACGCGCCGAACGCTGTGCGCCGCTTCGCGCCCGAGCGACGGCCGTCCGTCCGCGTCGCGATCGAACCGCGCACCCCAGTCGAGGAGCTCGCGCACCAGCACCGGCCCCTGCTCGACGAGCACGCGCACCGCCGCTTCGTCGCACAGGCCGTCGCCGGCCCTGATGGTGTCCGCCGCATGCAGGTCCGGACTGTCGTCGTCGCCGAACGCCGCCGCGATGCCGCCCTGCGCGTACCCGGTGTTGCTCTCGGCCGGCTCCGCCTTGGTGAGCACCGAGACGCGGCCGGCGGGCGCGAGCGCGATGGCCGCGCGCAATCCCGCGATGCCGCCGCCGACGATCACGAAATCTGTGTGCATGCGGAGGCGATCGCGTCGAGGCCGGCGTCAACGACGCACGGAGGGCGGCCTTCGTGGCGAGGGTGTTATTCTACCATCCGCCTTGAACGCGCCCGCCCCGACGCCAGCTCCGGTCCGCATCCCCGTCACGACGCCGTCGAGGCCGTACACAATCCTCATCGAGGCCTCGTCAATCGATCGGCTCGGTCCGCTGCTCGACGAGGCCGGCGCGCCCCCGCGGCGCTTCATCGTCTCGAGCCCGCTCGTGTGGAAGCTGCATGGGCCGCGCGCCGCCCGCGCGCTCGACGGCGTCGAACCGATCCTCGTGCCCGACGGCGAGCGGTACAAACAGCTGCCGACGGTCGCGCGGATCTACGACGCGCTCGTTCGCGCGAATGCGGATCGGGCGTCGACGCTCATCACGCTCGGCGGCGGCGTGATCGGCGACATGGCCGGCTTTGCCGCGGCCACCTATCTGCGCGGCATCGCGCTCGTGCACGTGCCGACGACGCTGCTCGCGCAGGTGGACAGCTCGATCGGCGGCAAGGTCGGCGTCAACCACCCGCTCGGGAAGAACCTCATCGGCGCGTTCTATCAGCCGCACGCCGTCGTCATCGATCCGGAGCTGCTCGGGACGCTGCCGCGCCGCGAATTCCGCGCGGGCCTGTACGAGGTCGTGAAGTACGGCGTGACGTCGAGTGCGGGGCTGTTCGAACGCGTCACGCGGGACCGCAGCGCGATCTTCGCGCGCGAGCCGGCGGCGCTCACGCCGATCATCGCCGAATCGTGCGCGATCAAAGCGCAGGTCGTCTCGGCTGACGAGCGGGAATCAGGCCTGCGGCGGATTCTGAACTTCGGCCACACGGCGGGTCACGCCATCGAGGCCGTCACCAAGTACCGGCGCTATCGCCACGGCGAGGCGGTTGCGTACGGGATCTTTCCAGCACAGTGGGATCCGAAGCTTGGAATTCACGTGACTTGAAGTCGCGGC
>JADMIO010817242.1_pt1 | contig 11772 bp, 12 predicted proteins | sample 8958161 | NCBI WGS metagenome assembly JADMIO01 (sample SAMN16585339, study PRJNA669376) | soil metagenome | isolation source: Crop rotation soil | place: USA: Cullars Rotation, Alabama | collected 2011
CTTTCCCCCGCGTCCCTCGCTCTCCGCGGTGACCGTGCCGCCGTGCGCCTCGGTGAGATAGCGGACGATGTTGAGGCCGAGGCCGAGGCCGCCGTGCACACGGGTGGACGGCGTCTCCGCCTGCCAGAAGGCCTCGAAGACGTGCGGCAGCACAGACGGATCGATTCCTTCGCCGGTGTCTTTGACGCCGATCTCAATCTCCCCCGCGCCGCGGCGCGCGGACAGCACCACCCGCCCGCGCTTGTTCGTGAACTTCACCGCGTTCGACAGCAGGTTCCAGACGATCTGCTGCAGGCGCGTGCTGTCGGCGTACATCATCCCAATGTCCTTGGGGAGGTCGGCCACCAGCTCGATCTGCTTGGCTTCGGCGCTGGGGCGCACGGAATCCATCGCCGCCAGCAGCACGGTCTTGATGTCGATGTTTTCGACTTTGAGCCGCAGCTTGCCCGAGACCATGCGCGAGACATCGAGCACGTCTTCGATGAGCTGCGCCTGCACCTTGGCGCTGCGGCCGATGGCGGAGATGGCCTCCTTGAACACCGGATCGTTCGGATCCATCGTCGGCAGCATGCGCGACCAGCCGAGGATCGCGGTCATGGGCGTGCGCAGCTCGTGCGAGAGCGTCATCAGGAACGAGTCCTTGGCGCGGTTGGCCTCGCGCGCGGCCATGAGCGCGCGCTGCGTCTCCTCCGCTTCCTTGCGCGCGGTGACGTCGCGCGTCACTTTGGCGAAGCCGCGCAGCTTGTGCTCGGCGTCGTAGACCGCGGTGATGATGACGTTGGCCCAGAAGCGCGTGCCGTCCTTGCGCACGCGCCACCCCTCGTCTTCGACGCTGCCGTCGCGCAGCGCGATCTCGAGTTCGCGCTCGGGCTTCTTGTTGATGATGTCGACCTGCGGATAGAAGATCGAGAAGTGTTTGCCCAGGATCTCCTCGGGCTTGTACTGCTTGATGCGTTGCGCGCCGGCGTTCCAGCTGATGATGTGGCCGCCAGGATCGAGCATGAAGATGGCGTAGTCCTTGACGTTCGCCACCAGCAGGCGGAACAGCTCCTCGCTCTGCCGCAGCCGCTCCTCGGCGGCGCGGCGCGCGGTGAGGTCGCGCGTGACTTTGCTGAAACCGCGCAGCTCGCCCTTCGCGTCGCGCAACGCGGTGATGATCGTGCTGACCCAGAAGCGCGCGCCGTCCTTGCGCACGCGCCACCCTTCATCCTCGACGCGCCCCTCGCTTCTGGCCACTTCGAGTTCGCGCCACGGCTTGTGCGCCTCGAGGTCCTCGGGGCCGTAGAACATCGAGAAATGCTTGCCGATGGCTTCGCCCGCCTCGTAGCCGAAGATGCGGGACGCGCCGAGGTTCCAGGAGCGAATCTCGCCTTCGGGGCTGAGGAGGAAAATGGCGTAGTCCTGCACCGCGTCGACGAGCAGTGACAGCTCCTCGCCGTGGTTCATGACATCGGATCGGGTCTCTGGCGGATTCATGCTTAAGGCCGCAAATCGTTCATCTAGTGCAAATCCCCGGCCGTATCGACGTCCTGGAGCACGCCGTCGTCGTCGACGGGCACCTCGGCGACGCGAAAACGGCCTGCAATGGCCCTGAATCCAACATCGCCGCGCAGCTCCATCGCCGCGGGAAAGGTCGAGGCGGCGATGATCACCGGGTTGCCGCGCTGGCCTCGATGCACAGGGACGAGGGCATCGGGTCGGACGCGGCGGAACTCGTCGATGAGCAGGTCCAGCGTGCTCGAGCGGATGTAGGGCTGATCGCCGAGGACGATCATTGCCGCTTCGGTGCCCTCGCGCGTGGCGCGTAGGCCGGCCTGGAGCGACGTGCTCATCCCGTCGGCGAAGTTGTCGTTGATGACCAGGCGCGCGCCGCGGAGGTCGACCTCGCGCAGGACGTCCGTGGCGTGCGCGCCGAGGACGACGATGACCTCGTCGAATTTCGCGCCGCGGACGTTCTCCAGCACGCGGTCGAGCAGCAGGAGCTGCTTCGGCTGCCCGAAGCGCTTCGACTCGCCGGCGGCGAGCACGATGGCCGCGATCACTTCACGTTGACGATCCGATCGATCAGCTTCGGATCGTCGGGCAGCAGCGCCGCCTTCGGCAGCCGCGGCGTGAGCACGCGCCACGACGGCTCGAGGCCGAAGGCCTTGGCGAACAGCGGCAGCGACTCGTCCACGCGCTTCATGTTCACCAGCGCCACCGCGTGCCAGAAGATCATCTCCGCGTAGCGGCTCTGCGGCACGCCGGCGGTGGTCGACGCGATCTGCTCCGCCGCGGAGTACTCGCGCAGCGCGCCCTCGTTGTCGTTGTGCTCCGTGGCCAGGTCGCCGGCGTTCATGTGGTTGTACGCGCGCTGCAGCGCAACCAGGCGGCGCAGCTCTTTGAGAGGCTCGGGCTGATCGTCGACGCGCAAATTGAAGATCTCGTCCTGCCAGCGTTTGCCGGTTGACTTGCCGGAGACGACGATCAGCGCCGCGGATTGCCTGCCGCGGATGTCGCCGCCGGCGGCCTGCGCGGCGTCGAGCGCGGAGAGGAGGCGGTCGGCGAGATCGCCGGTCGACGCCGCGTATGCTTTCGCCATCGCCGGCCAGATGTTCTCGTTCGACATCAGGTTGGCCTGCGCGGAGAAATCGCGGCCGATCGACAGCTCGCCGCCGACGTTGCCGCAGGCCACGTGCGCCGCGGTTCCGTTCGAGGCCACGCCGCCCGCGGCCTGGATGTCGCGCGCGCCGGTGAACGTGGTCACGTTGCCGCTGGCGTCGACCATGGCCACCTGCCGCACTTCGCACGACGCGTCCGCGCCGAGGAGTCCGCGCAGCGCCTCCGGCGCGGTCTTGCCGGTGCGCAACAGGTCGAGCCCGAGCTGGCCGTACGACGGATCGACGAAGCTCTGCGTGGCGATGGCGCCCACGCCCGCCTCCGCCCACGGCACGATTTGCCCGACGGCGAACCAGTGCGACTGCACCGCCACGCCCATCTCGCCGGTCTTCGGATCGCGGGCGACGATGGAGAACGTGTGCACCGGCCGCGTCTGCGCGAGCGCGGCCGGTGCGAGAAGAATGAGCAGTGCGACGAGCTTCTTCACGGGTGCAGGAAGAAGCACGGGATGTTGTTGTACCCGCTCCAGGCGATGCCCACGCCGACGGCGACGGGCTGGTCGGAGACGATCTGAATCGTCGCCGGCGTGTTGCCGCCTGCCGAGGGATCGCCGAGCGCGGTGGCCCAGTTGACGACGCGCGTGCTTCCAGGCGCCACGGCCACGGTTGTCGCGCCGGTCTCACCTGGAAACACCGCCGGCGGCGCGGATCCGTTGACCGGCTGCCCCGCCAGGTTCACGCCGTCTTTGTTCAGGATGTGAATGGCCACGTTGGCCGTCGAGGCGCTGCCGTTGAAGACGTCGATCGTTCCGAGCACGCTTCCGAGGTTGGCGATGGTGGCGGGGAGACAGGCCCAGACGAATGGCGGCCCGCCCGCGGACGTGCCGGCCGGCCCGGCCGGTCCCTGCGGACCCGAAGGCCCCGACGGTCCGCTGGGTCCTTGCGGTCCCGCGGGTCCAGCTGGTCCTGACGGTCCGGCGGGACCCTCGACGTTCCACACCACGCGCACCTCGTTGACATGGCAGAGCGTGGTCGCGTCGACCAGGCGGATGTTGCCGCCGCCGGGGTTGACGCAGGCCTCGATCACGCCGGTGGTGGCCATGGCGGCCGGAGCGAGAAGAAGGATGAGAGCGAGGGAGACGAAGAGAACTGGGGCGTTCTTCATGCGCGATCTCTCCTATGTTGTGGGTGCGCGGAACTCTAGCACGTCGTATCCTTCACCGAACCCGTGACAATCGCTCCCGGCACTCTCTTTGGCCCCTACGAGATCGTGTCTCTCATCGGCGCCGGCGGAATGGGCGAGGTCTATCGCGGGCGCGACTCGCGCCTCGGGCGGCCGGTGGCCATCAAAATCCTCTCGCCGGCGGCGTTCGGCGACAGCGGCGCGATCCGGCGCTTCGAGGACGAGGCCCGCGCCGCGGCGTCGGTGTCGCATCCGAATCTAATCGCCATCCACGACGTCGGCCACAGCGGCGAGGTCCACTACCTGGTGATGGATCTGCTGGAAGGCGAGACGCTGCGCGCGCGCCTGGCCGCGGGCGCGCTGCCGTGGCGGAAAGCGGCGGAGCTGGCCATGGCCATCGCCGACGGCATCGGCGCCGTGCATGCCCGGGGAATCGTGCACCGCGACCTCAAGCCGGAGAACATCTTCATCACCGCCGAGGGTTGGGTGAAGCTGCTCGACTTCGGCCTGGCCATCGCGCGTCTGCCGGTTGCGCATGTCGACGACGACGCGGCCACCGCGGCGCGCACGGAGGACGGCATCGTCCTGGGCACGCCCGCGTACATGTCGCCGGAGCAGCTGCGCAACCAGGAGCTCGACGCGCGCAGCGACATCTTCGCCGTCGGCTGCGTGCTGCTGGAGATGCTCACCGGCCGTGCGGCGTTTCGCCGCGCCACGCCGGCGGACACGATGGCCGCGGTGCTGACCGAAGATGTCGAAGTGCCGGCATCGATTCCGGCGGAGATGCGCCAGATCGCGCGGCGATGTCTGGACCGACGCCGCGAAAATCGATTCCAGACCGCGGCTGATCTCGCCTTCGCATTGCGCCTGCTGCTCGAAGGACGCGCGCCGGCTACCGCCGTGCCGGATGAAGGCGACGCCTCCATCGCCGTGCTGCCGTTCGTCAATCTCAGCGGCAATCCGGCCGAGGATTACTTCAGCGAGGGCTTGTCCGAGGAGATCCTCACCGCGCTGGCGCGTGTGCCAGGGCTCAACGTCACCGCGCGAACCTCCGCCTTCGCCTTCCGCGGCAAAGTGCAGGACATTCGCCGCATCGGCGAGGCCCTCGGCGTGCGCACCATCCTCGAAGGCAGCGTGCGCCACGCCGGCAACCGCGTGCGCGTGAACGCGCAGCTGGTCGACACGGTCAGCGGCTACCACCTCTGGTCCGCGAAATACGACCGGGCCATGAACGATGTCTTCGCGGTGCAGGACGAGATCGCCTCGGCGATCGTGGAGACGCTGCAGCTGCAGCTCGTGCCGGCGAAGCGCTCGGCCATGCGGCAGACCACGAACATCGATGCGTATCACGCCTTTCTGAAGAGCCGCCATCACTTCTCGATGCTCTCGCCGGAGTTCCTGGCCATCAGCCGGACGTACGCGGAAGAAGCGATCGCGCACGATCCGCGCTACGCCGCAGCGCAGGCGCAACTGGCCGAGTGCTTCATCCAGTCGGCGATCTACGGACTAGCGCCGGCGCTGGAGGTGATGCCGCGTGCCCGAGCCGCGGCGCTCGAGGCGGTGCGCCTCGATCCGACCGAGGCCGCGGCGCACATGACGCTGGCGCGCATCGCCGGTGAATTCGATCTCGACTGGGCCGAGGCGCTGCATCGCTGCCGCCTGGCGCTGGCCTGCGAGCGCATCACTCCCGCCGTCCGCGCGCTTTGCGCGCTGTTCGTCCTCTGGCCCCTCGGCCGGCTCGACGACATCACCGCCGCGATCACGCCCGCGGTGGCCGCCGATCCGCTGTCACCGATGCCGCGCGTCATCCTGGCCCACGTCATGGTCGCCCGCGGCGAGTACGATCGCGCGGTGAAGGAGATCGGCAGCGTCGTCGCGATGCACCGCCACTTCTGGCCGGGCTGGCTGGGCCTCGGCTTCATCCACACCATGCTCGGGCGGACGTCCGAGGCCATCGCCGCGCTGGAAAAATGCGTGGAGACGGGGCGGTGGAACGCGCCGCCGGCCGGCCTGCTCGCCGGCAATTACCTGCGCGCCGGCGATCCGGCGCGCGCCGAACAGACCATGGCCCGACTCGATCTGGCGCCTCCGCATTTCGCGGCCATGGCTCGCGGGTGCCTGCACTTCGTCGCCGGCGACTTCGCGCGCGTCGCCGCCGAGATGGAGATCGCGCTCGCAGCGCGCTACCCGGTGCTCGCCGACTACCTCACGTGGCTCTGCCTGCTGGATGAGCTCCGCGAGTCGGCACCGATGCGCGTGCTGCGAGCGCAGATGAATCTCGACGCTCACTGAGCGCCGTGCACGTGCGCCTCGAGCCGTTCCAGGCTCTGCGTCCATCCCGCTTCCATCCCCGCGAGCATCTGCGCGGCAACCAGCGCGACCATGCGCACCACGTGCGCATTCACGCTGACGGTCGTCTTGCCGTCGCGCTCGGCGAAGTCGACGGTGATCAGCGTCTCGAAGAGCACGTTGCCGTCGTCATCGAGCGGCGTGGTGCTGAAGACGAGCCGCGACGGGCGTTCGATTTCCTTCACCTCGCCGGTCATCGGGTAGACCGTGCCGTCGGGGCCGCGCATGTCGATGTGGATGGCGCCGCCGGGACGCGCGTCGAATTCGCAGCGCGGATTGGTGAAGCGATGCGGCCCCCACCACTGCGCGAGATGCTTCGGATCGGTGAAGGCGTCGAAGACCAGATCGCGCGGCGCCGCGAACGTCCGGGTGACGTTGACGTCATCCATCACGCCCTCTCCTTCAGATGCGCCTCGAGCCGCTCGAACGTGCCGCTCCAGCCCTGGTTCATGCCGGGGATGCCGGCCTTGAACACGTCGCATTCGGTTTCGCTGGCGTTGAGCGGCGTCCAGCGCACGATGACCACCATCTTGCTGTCGCGCTCCACGAACTCGATCGTCGACAGCATCTGCAGCGGCCACTCCGGCGACATGGGATGGCGCGTCACGCCGCCGTCGCGATCCGAGAACGTCTGCACGAAGACGAAGCGCTCCTTCGGCGTGATCTCGCGGTACGTCCACTTGCCCCAGATCTCCTCGCCGCTCGGCATCTGCAGGCCGTAGTGATACGTGCCGCCGACGCGGAAGTCATTCTTGCTGTAGATGCCGGTCATTCCCTTCGGGCCGAACCACTTCTGCATGTGCGCGGGATCGGTCCACACCTCCCACATCAGGTCGCGCGACGCGTCGAAGGCGCGCTCGATCGAGAACTCCTGGCCGCACTGGCGGCGCAGGTGCTCGCCCAGCCGCTCGAGGTTCTGCCGCAGCCCTTCTTCGGCGCCGAACTGGCGGACGACGGTGTCGCGCAGCTCCGCGGTCTCGAACACCATCCGCGACACGACCCTGGTCTTGCCGCCGAGGTCTTCGAATGTGACCGTGGCGCGGAAGAGCGGGCCGGAGACGTGGTCGAAGACGATGCGCTCCGGCTTCACGACATCGACGTAGACGTTCTTGTTCTGGTAGTCCGTGCCGTCAGGGCTGTGCATGACGAACTGCCACACACCGCCCGCCCGTACGTCCATCTGCTGCATGGTGGTGCGGTAGCCGCGCGGCCCCCACCACTCCACGATGTGCTGCGGATCGGTCCACATCGTCCACACCAGCTCGCGCGGCGCGTCGAACACGCGCGTGCCGGTGATCTCCCGTTCACTTGTTTCTGCTGCGCTTGCGACCATGTTTTGCTTTCTCCTTTTTCTGCAGCTGCTGCAGGTATTCGTCGAGTCGATCGAAACTTTCCTTCCAGAACTTGCGGTAGTGATCCACCCAGTCGGCCACGTCCTTGAGCGGCCCGGCGTTGAGCTGGCAGGGACGCCACTGCGCGTCGCGTCCGCGCGAGATGAGCCCGGCCCGCTCCAGCACCTTGAGGTGCTTCGAGACCGCGGGGAGGGTCATGTCGAACGGCTTGGCCAGCTCCGTCACCGACACCTCGCCCTTCATCAGCCGGTCGAGGATGGCCCGGCGGGTGGGGTCGGCGAGCGCGAAGAACGTCAGGCTGAGCGGGTCGTCGTCCATAACCAGTCGGTTAATTAACCGGCAAGTTAAGTTCGGACGTGATGTTTGTCAAGAGGCGCGATGTGGTATCTCAACGCCATGCACGTCGACATCGCCGAGATCGAGACCCACCGCGCCGCGCTGACCGGCCACTGCTACCGCATGCTCGGCTCGTCCGCGGACGCCGAGGACGCGGTGCAGGAGACGATCGTGCGGGCGTGGCGCAGCCTCGACCGGTTCGAAGGGCGCTCGTCGCTGCGCACGTGGCTCTACCGCATCGCCACGAACGTCTGCCTGGACACGCTCTCCGACGCCGACCGCCGCTTCCGCCCGTTCGAAGAAGGGCCGGCCGGCATGCCGGTGGCGGAGGCACTCGAGTCGCGCGAGCGCACACACTGGCTCGAACCGATCCCCGACGCGCGGGCCATTCCCGCAGACGCCGATCCGTTCGAGGCCGCGGCGCTACGCCAGAGCATCCGCTTGGCCTTCGTCGCCGCGCTGCAGCACCTTCCGCCGCGCCAGCGCGCCGCGGTCATCCTCACCGAGGTTCTGGGATGGTCCGCGGCCGAGGTCGCGGAGTGCATCGAGACCTCCGTGCCCGCGGTGAACAGCGCGCTGCAGCGCGCCCGGGCCACGCTCGGCAAGTTGAACGTGGTGGACCGCGAGCTCAGCGACGAAAAGTCGCAGCTCCTCGAGCAATACCTCGACGCCTTCCAGCGCTACGACGTCGACGCGCTCGTCGGCCTACTGCGCGACGACGCCACGCTCTCCATGCCCCCGTACACGCTGTGGCTGCAAGGGCCGGATGTCATCCGCCAGTGGCTGGTCGGTCCCGGCTGCGGCTGCCGCGGCTCGCGCCTCATCCCCGTCAGCGCGAACGGGCTGCCTGGCTTCGCGCAGTACCGCGCCGGCGAGAACGGCGGGCATCGCGCCTGGGCGCTCATCGTGCTCGAGCTCGCGGACGGCGGCATCGCCCGCTGGAACTCGTTCCTCGACGTGGAGACGCTCTTTCCGCTGTTCGGCCTGCCGCTGGAAAACAACTTCGCGCAGGACCGATGAGTTTTGCTGCGCCGCCCGGTCTACATCCTCGAAAACAAATTCGAGGAGGAACCGAAAATGACGCGATTTCAACTCTGGTCCGGCCGCGTGCTCAGCGCACTCGCAGTTCTCTTCCTGCTGTTCGACATCACCCTGCACCTCGCCCGCCCGTCCTTTGTCATCGCCGGCACCAAGCAGATCGGCTTCCCCGCCGCCGCCATCCTTCCCCTCGGCATCATCCAGCTCGTCTGCCTCATCCTCTATCTCATCCCGCGTACGTCCGTCCTCGGCGCGATTCTCTGGACCGGCTACCTCGGCGGCGCCGTGGCCACGCACGTCCGCGTGGCCGACCCGCTGTTCAGCCACATCCTCTTTCCGACGTACATCGCCGCGCTGCTGTGGGGCGGGCTCTGGCTGCGCGAGCAGCGGCTGCGTGCGCTCGTCCCGATCGGATGAAGGAGTCAGCCATGGCCCGAAAGATCTTCGTCAACCTCGCCGTCCGCGACCTGCAGAAGTCGAAGGACTTCTTCGCCGCGCTCGGCTTCACCTTCAATCCGCAGTTCACCGACGACAAAGCGGCGTGCATGATCATCAGCGACGAGGCCTTCGTCATGCTGCTGATCGAGCCGTTCCTCAAGTCGTTCACCAAGCGCGAGCTGTGCGACACGGCGAAGGCAAACGAGGCGCTGCTGGCGCTGTCGTGCGAGAGCCGAGCGGAGGTCGACGCGCTCGTGCGCAAGGCCATCGACGCCGGCGGCAGCCACGCCATGGACCCGCAGGACCACGGATTCATGTACGGCTGGAGCTTCTACGATCCCGACGGCCACCACTGGGAAGTGCTGTGGATGGACCCGAACGCGGTGCAGTGAAGGAGAACGAGATGACACTCACGGAACGATTGATCGGCGAGCTGACGCAGGAAGCAGGGACGACGCGGCGCGTGCTGGAGCGCGTGCCGCAGGACAAGCTCGGGTGGCGGCCGCACGAGAAGTCGCAGTCGCTGGGGCAGCTGGCGCTGCACGTGGCCATGATCCCCGGCCGCATCGCCGACCTGGTCAGCGATCCCGACGGCCAGATCCCCGTCGTGCCGCGCCCCGAGGCGAAGTCAGTGGAGGAGCTAGTCTCGACGCTCGAGTCGAGCGTGGCGCACGGTGTCGAGAAGCTGCGCAGCTGGGACGAGGCGGCACTCGACGCCCCGATCCGCCTCTCGCGCGAAGGCAAAGTCGTATTGCAGATGCCGCGCTACAACATGATCCGCGCGGTCATGCTCAACCACTGGTACCACCACCGCGCGCAGCTGACGGTCTACTTCCGCCTGCTCGACGTGCCGGTGCCGGCGGTGTACGGCGGGTCGGCGGACGAAGTGCCGTCCTAGCCTGTTGTCGGTTGTTGACAACTGAGTACCGACAACCGACAACCTAGTGCGCATGAGCGCCGCCACGAAAACACCACCGTTTGCTTTGCAACCGGCGTTAAACTTGCTGGGTCCGATCCCACGTCCATGGTCTCCACAGAACAGCAGGTCGGTGAGGCGCTCCGGCGAATCCGGCGCGATCACCACCTTTCTCTCCGCCACGTCGCCGAGCAGGCCGGGATCAGCGTCGCCACGCTGTCGCGCGTGGAGACGAACAAACAGAGCGTCGACGTTGGGCTGCTGCTGTCGCTGGCGAACGTTCTGCGCGTCAGCCTCAACGAGGTCCTCGGCGACGGCGATGATGGCAGCGGCCGCGGCGACGGGGAGCTCGACCGCGCCACGATCACCCGCCAGCTGCAGAAGCTGCCGTCCGCCGACCGCGCCAGGCTCCTGCTCCAGCGGTCGCAGCGCGAGAAGCCGCTTCAGGAGACGATGGACGATCTGATCACCACGCTCGACCTGCTGCGCGACGAGCTGGAGACCGTGCATCGCAAAGTGAAGAGCGGAAAGAAGCAATAGATCTGAAGGCCATCAACGTCGCGGACCTCAGGCTCGCCGCCAAGCGCCGCCTTCCGCGCGCGGTGTTCGACTACATCGACGGTGGCGCCGACGCCGAGTGGACGATGCGCGAGAACGCGCGCGTGTTCGACGACGTGCGCTTCCGCCCGCACTCGGCCGTGGCCACGCCGCAATGCGACCTGGGCACGACCGTTCTCGGCCAGACCATCGAGCTGCCGGTGATCCTTGCGCCCGTGGGCAGCTCGCGCATGTTCTTCCCGCGCGGCGAGGAAGCGGCCGCGCGTGCCGCCGGCGAGGCGGGGACGATCTACACCCTCTCCACGCTCTCCGGCTGCGCGGTGCGCGACGTGAAGGCGGCCACGCGCGGCCCGGTGTGGTACCAGCTCTACGTCATCGGCGGTCGCGACGTAGCGCTCGCCGGCATCGAGCGCGCCAAGGGCTGCGGCTGCGCCGCGCTCGTCGTCACCATCGACACGCCCGTGGCCGGCCTTCGCGAGCGCGACGTGCGCAACGGCGTCAAAGAGCTCGTCTCCGGCGCGCCGTTCGCCATGTTCCCGTACCTCTTCCAGTTCCTGGCGCGCCCACGCTGGCTCGCCGCGTACCTGCGCGACGGCGGCCTGATGAAGTTCCCGAACATCGTGCTCGAGGACGGGCCGATGCCGTACGCCGACGTCGGCGCCGCGCTGGAGCAGGCCATGGTGTCGTGGGCGGACTTCGCATGGATTCGCCAGGCGTGGGGCGGCCCGATCATCGCCAAGGGCGTGCACACCGCCGACGACGCGCGCCGCGCCATCGATGCCGGCGCGAGCGCGGTCGTCGTCTCCAACCATGGCGGCCGGCAACTCGACGGCGTCGCGCCGACGCTGCGCGTGCTGCCCGAGGTTCTCGCCGCGGTCAACGGCCAGATCGAGGTGCTGCTCGACAGCGGCGTCCGCCGCGGCTCGGACGTCGTCAAAGCGCTCTGCCTCGGCGCACGCGCGGTGCTCGTCGGCCGCGCCTACGCCTACGGCCTCGGCGGGAAAG
>JADMIO010950829.1_pt1 | contig 11772 bp, 9 predicted proteins | sample 8958161 | NCBI WGS metagenome assembly JADMIO01 (sample SAMN16585339, study PRJNA669376) | soil metagenome | isolation source: Crop rotation soil | place: USA: Cullars Rotation, Alabama | collected 2011
GACCGTAACTGCCACGTCCACGGCCACCAGAGCTGCGCTCTTCACGCGGCTTGGCTTCGTTCACCGCCAGCGGACGACCGTTGTGCTCTTTCTCGTTCAACGCAGCAATGGCCGAACGAGCGGCGTTATCATCTTCCATTTCCACAAAGCCGAATCCCTTGCTGCGACCTGTGTCACGATCCTGGATCACCTGCGCGCTGCGCACCGAACCGAATGGCGTGAACAACCCCTCGAGCGCCGCGTCGGTAACCTCGTAGCTCAGGTTTCCCACGTACAACTTCTTGCCCATCGAACTACTCCTGCACGAAAAACATGTTCCGACCAGAATGTCTCCCGGGTCGAATCGGAAGTGGCCAAGCGTGGCGGCCCGCCAAGTGGGAGAGGCGAAAGAAGGGCAGATTCGTTTAGAATCGCTGCTCGAAAGTCGTCAAACCGACTTGCTGCAGTATAGCGGCTGGCGGACGAACGACTAGGCCAAATTCCGCGCAGGGTCGGCGTTTGCCGCACTGAGCGAAAAGCCGACGAGGACCGACTCCGACGGCGCATCCGGTACTTTTCAATGAAGTTACGCCATCACGTGAGCTCAAAATCCGGCGATGTGACTATTGCGAACATTCCGCTAGATCCAACGGGGCGGTCGCCACTCCCATATCAGCATGCAATGTCCCCAGCTAATTGAAAGCATCGCAATCTCTGATTCTCTAGCGCGCTCACGATGTCAAAACCGTCAAAAATAGTCCTGAAAATTGCGTGCGAAACGTGATCTTACGACGGAGCACTGCAATACCGTGAATGGTACAATGGTCCTTATGCACCGCCCGCTGCAATCGCGTCTGGATATACTTGGCCGCCTCGTCGAGCTGCAAAGCGAACTTCGCTCTGCTCGCGAGGATTTGAAGAATCTGCGCAGTCGCGATGGGTCTACATTCGAAGTCGTCGCCCGCGGCGCAAGACTCGCTCGTGAAAGATCTGGATTGGAGCGCCGGCTTGAGGCGCTTCAAATGGACCCAACTCAAGTCTCAGGCCCAACACGAAAATCCCAGGTGGAGCGCACTTATGAGTGATGCCGATGCGGAAAAACGCAAGCTGGCTGCGGAGCGATTGAAGGTTGTTCGCGCCAAACTAGTCGCAACCGGCGCCACGGTCCTTTCGCCGACCGCTGAATGGACAGCGCTGCGCAAAGAGATGGTCGAACTAAACCGCAAGCTCAAGTAGCGCGCCTCTTAAGTCTCTTCTCTAAATTCAGGCAGGCATTGCGGAGTCGGAATTCCAGCTTCGTCAACCGCGCCTCGATCTGAAGAACCTGGGCAGCGGAAACCACGATACCGTTGAGGTCGTCACGCGCGGCGCACTACCGGCGCGTGAGAGAGCCGGTTTGTTACGTCGACTGGAAGCTCTGCAATTGGATTCCGGCAAACCCCTACCCGTGTCCCAAGCGAAAGTGGAGTGAAGTCATGAGTGACGGCAAAGCGGAGCAGCGACGAGTCGCGGCAGAGCGATTGGAAATCGTGCGCACGCAACTGCGTGCCACGGGCGCGACGGTTCTCTCGCCCACCGCTGAGTGGACGGCACTCCACAAGGAATTGCTGGAGCTGAATCGCAAGCTCAGATAAATCGATCCGCACAGCCGCGCTATGGCCCGATCAAGCCGATTGTTCCGGCGTTCCCCAACGCCGGTGGTTGGTGATTTGCCGGCGTGCGCTTCCTTTCAGCAAATCTAGTAGTGATTTACACTTGCAATCGTTCGAAAATGGACATACAATATTTGTAGGTTCTATTTCTGCAAGTGCAAGAATAGCCGGCCCACACCAGTAATATCAGCCAGCGCCATGGGTAATGCAGTATCTGTCCCGATCGTCACCCGAGCATCGTTCTTTCAGGACCGGCAAGGTCGAACGTTTGCGGACGTGTTGAACGACCCGGCTCAGCCGTTTGACGAGGTGCTGCGTTTGCTCAATGACGCGGACCGTCAGCGGCGCATGGAGGAGTCGGAGATTCATCACAATCGTCCTCCCTTGGCCGGCGTGGTGCGTGAGCTGGAGTCGAATAGCAAAGTGGACCGGTTTCTTGCCACCGAGCACCCTCGACGCACCAAGCGCTTGCGCCAAGCTGTGGGAGTCGTGGTGCGGATGATCATGGAGCAGCGTGGCTGGCGAAAGACGGGCAAGAAAGGTTCGCTCGGTGTTCGCGCAACGCGGCAGCGAGGCACCGCGAAGGCGGGCGATTATCACAACACCGGCGGCCTGGCGTTTTGGTTCTTGCGCGCCGAGCGCTACGAACGTCCCGCCGGCATGCCATATCGCTCGGTGCGGGCGCGGCGCCAAGAATTGGAATCGGTTTCCTCGCGAAAACCCGCGAAGGATTGAGAATACGAGGCGCGACCCTCGCGCCCGAACCTAGTTTTTTTCGATTGACCTCGGGCTGGGTCCAAAAGGTCAGCTGTTGCCAGTCTCTTCTCTATGCAGGCAGACCGCTGGTCGGTCGTAGTCGTCACTGGCCTCTCTTCATAGATCGGAGCCGGAACAAATCGAGGGCAGCGCGTCCGCGGTGAGTCGCAGCGACGCGCGAGCATGCTCTCGATTTTCGGAATCGGCCGATGTTCGGTTTGCGCGAGCAGGTTCTCACGCGAGCATCGCGTTCGGGCTGCTTCAATGGAACTGACGCAGCGGTGGAGATACGTCATGAGCGAAAAAAAACCGACTTTCAAACCCACAATCCCCCTGGGCGGGATTTGCGCCGTGTGCGGCAAGCCGTCCTATTCTCGAACGCGCACGCACCCGCAGTGCGCCGCGGCGCGGGCCGATGCCATCATTCGGGCGACTCTCAAAGCCACCACTCCCAAGGTCAAAACGGCTATCGTGCGCAAATCGTGGACGAAATCCTGTCCCAAGTGCAAACGCCAGATCCCGTCGCGACGCGTGGTATGCGATTGCGGTCACAGCTTCGTCCTGCTGGCGCCGACGCAGCCCGCCGGAGACTCGGCGCCAAATCACTCAAAGGCGAATATTCGCAAGCAGTCACACCAACCATCCCGTCAGGAGTTGAAAATGGCCATCACGCCGGTTCAAGACAAGACCATCACGCGACAAGTTACAGGCAAGATCGCGGGTCGTGGCATGGGTCCGCCCTGCCGGATCGCCGTCGCCACCAGCAAGGGAGAGGTCACTTTGACTGGAACCGTGCAGTATGCCCAGCAGAAAGCGACGGCAGTCCAAGCGGCACAGTGCATTTCCGGCGTCCGCCGCGTCGTCGATCGACTGACGATCAAGGTTTCCGAGAAATATTAGTCGATCCAAGCAGGGCTTGCCTGCAACAAGTATCGAAGCTCGCAAAGGCGCAAGACGGTTTCCGTGCGCCCCACTGATTAGGTAAACTCATGAGACAAGTCCATTGCCGACAGTGCTGGCAACTGAATCGCAGATTCGCGAAGCAGTGTGTCCATTGCGGAGACATCGACGCCGTGCGATTTGGCGCAGGACTTGCCGAGCTGTTGGCGTATATTGCCGGCGGTGCCGCGGCTGTAGGCGTGTTCGTCTGGTGCGCCTGCATTATTTTCTGAGTCCTCTTTCGTGTGTTGCGCTCGCAGCATCCGCATTGGAAGCAGAAATCGAACCCCAGATTCCTGGAAGTGAGACGACTCGATGGACCGTGATATTGATTATGCCGCGATCGCCGTGAAAAATGCGATCGTGGAGAAATTCGGCCGGAAATGCGATCTACAAAATCTCGAGGTAGTCGCCAACGAGCGAACGATCACGATTCGCGACGGCTCACTGGCGCTGGAAGGGACGAGAGACCGGCTGCTCGCGGCCGTTCGAGCGGCAGACACGTACGCCGAACTCGCGGCCCACGCGACGACGGCCGATTCGATATAGCCGCGCGCACAGTGGGGCTGCGGGACATCACGCGCCAGGGGTCACAGCTTCCAGCCCGGGCGATAGTCGACGTGGACAAACTGGTCCAAGTCCGGGGCATTCTTGGTTTTCAGCTCGGCGCTGTTCCATTCCAAACGCCGGCCTGGGGCTCGCAGGGCCAGCACGCCCAACAGCACAATTTCAGTTAACGGCCCCGCATAGTCGAAATTGGAAAGGGGTTTTGCTCCCCCTTTGCACGCCTGCATCCATTCCTCGTAGTGACCGGGTGAGCGAGGCATGCTCTTGGGAACCTGCGCGGCCGCCTCGTGCAGCTCGGATGGCACTAGCTGCGGCATCCCGCCGTGTGACGAGTGGTACATCTTTCCTTTACTGCCAACGTAGAGAACTCCGTTTCCGGGCAGCTTTGCGCCAGCGGGCATGTCAGCCGACTCTGGCGGCATCAACCCACCCTCGTACCAGGTCATGCGCACCGGCGGCAGTTTTCCACGCGCCGGAAACTCGTAGGTAATGATCGCCGCGATCGGATACGTCTCGAAGTTGGGCTTGTTGTCGGCCAGCTGCGAGCCGTCGAGCGTGGCGCTCGCTTGCACAGCCGTCGGCGCGCCAAGCTCGAGCGCCCAGACGGGATGATCGATGATGTGGCAGCCCATGTCGCCCAGGGCGCCGGTGCCGAAATCGCGCCAGCCCCGCCAGCTGACCGGCGCGTAGGCCGGATGGTACGGCCGATACGCCATGGGGCCAAGCCACAGGTCCCAATCCAAGGTCGAAGGCACGCTCGGGGTTTCCGTCGGCCGGCCGATCCCCTGCTTCCACAATAGTCCCGCGCGGTCCGACCACACGTGTACTTCGCCAACCTCGCCGATCAAGCCAGAGCGAATCCATTCGTTGGTGAGCCGCGCGCCTTCGGTGGCGTGTCCTTGATTGCCCATCTGGGTCATGACGCCGGCCCGCTGCGCTGCGATGGTCAGCTCGCGACATTCGCGCAGTGTGTGCGTCAACGGCTTTTGGCAATACACGTGCTTGCCGGCTCGGACGGCGGACATCGCGGCCACGGCATGGATATGGTCGGGCGTACCGACGGTGACCGCGTCGATATTGCCGGCCTCCTTGTCGAGCATGATGCGAAAGTCTTTGTAGCGGCGGGCCTGGGGAAACGCGCGAAACGAGCCGGCGGCGCGTGCCTCGTCGACGTCGCACAGCGCGACAACGTTGGCGCCGTTTTTGACGTGCACTCCGATGTCGCCGCCACCCATGCCACCGGCGCCAATGCCCGCCAGGTTCACGCGCTCGCTGGGAGCGACAAATCCTGCGCCACCCAGCACGTGCCGCGGCACGATCGTAAACGCGAGCGCCGCTGCGCCTAACGACAGGAAATCGCGTCGCGAGGTATGTGGCGAGTGGGGCGCGGTTTGCTTTCGTTGCTTGCTCAAGTCAGACGGTCCTTGCCGGGGCTCTCTCGCTTGCGCTTCGGGTTAGTAGTAAGACTAAGGCAACGGCACTTCCAGCGGGCGTTCGCGGTGCATCACCAGCCAGCTGGCGTTTTCCGCCAGCGCGTCGCGGCCCAGCTCGCGAAAAAGCTCCTCTCGCTTTTCTCTTTTCAATTCGCTCATCTGCAATGCTTCGAGCGCCGCGGCAAATAATCGAAGCATGGCTTTGTATTGTCGCGCATGCTCCGAGAGGCCAAGCTCCTTGGCATAAGCCGTGATCGCGGCCCCCACGATTACGACGCTGCCGATTGCGATCAAAAGGACATCGACTGTCAGATGCCAGGCCTCGCCGTGCGGCGGACGCACCAAGACGATCAGTCCGGTAAGCACCAGGGCGAGCAGCAGCAGCAGCTTGAACGAGTTAACTCCAATGTTGCGGCAGCGCTTGGCGAACTCCGCCTCCTTGGGCGCCTTGTCCTCGAAATACTTGGCCTGGTTTCGCACCCAGCCGTGAATGATCAGGGCCGTGTTTTTTTCGCCGTCCGGATCGTTGCCAGCAAGCCGGGCCTCCCAGCGTCGGGTGCGAATCGCGTAGCGAATCCAGTCCAGCTCGCCGCGCTGGTTGCGCAAATACGATTCTTCCGTCAGGTCTTTGAGACCCGCCAGATACCAGAATAGCTGCACGCGCATTCCCTCGGCCATGGCGCGGTAGTCGAGAAACCGATTCTGATATCTTTTCTTGTGCGCGCGATGCCAGAGGTAAACGGCGCCAGCCCAAATGAGCAAGAAGAAACAAAACGCATACGGCGCAAGGCCCAAGGTCACTAGCAATTCGGGCGGATGCGGCAGCAGAAACAGATGCGCGCAAAACTCAAACAGGACCATGGCAATCGCCGAGAGCGCGAACAGCCAGAAAAAAGTGCTTCGCGTGTTATTGGCGTACTTGACCGACAGGGCATCGGCCACCGCAAAGTGATGCAACAAGGACCGGGCCGGCGCCGTGAGGCTTTGCTGACACTCGGGCAAGACCAGTTCCTGCTTGGCTGCAGCCACTTTCTCCATCCAGTCGCCTTCAGAATCCTGGCAATCGGCGTTGAAGCCGTCGATGCGGCTGACGATCGCGCGATAAGCTTCGTACTCTTCGGGCGAGGGCTTTCGTCGCCAATCGTAGGCGTGATTCCCGCCCAATTGCACCGGCCTGGGAAACAGCCACTTGTCTTCGAACCATTCGCCGGTCGTGACATCGTTGCTTTTGCGCGGGGTCACGATGTGGATTACCGGGCCCAACTCCGGCGCGTTGAGCACGACGTCTGCATCGGGATTCGAGTCCGGCGTGGGGACGCGCAACTTCATTTTCACAATCTGCGACGTCCCACCCTCGGCCTGTTTTTCCTGTCCGTCCCACAGCGCCAAAAGAATGTGGCATTGCTGCGCCACGTAGCGTCCGACGTTCTTGTACTGCTGGTTGCGGCATGCCGGCTCGCGCAGCTGCTGGGTGCTCAGATCCTGACACTCGGGCAGGACGAACGCGGCCGTCGCCTTTCTCAGGTATTCGTCGAAAATCTGACGCGACTGATCGCTGGCGAAATCCCGTTCGTATTCCTCCTTGGGAAGCGGCAGCGGGCAGACCAGCTTGCCGTCCTTCTTCTCCCGCTCCCAAAAAACCTCGGCCACCAGCCGGTCGGCCCCTTCAGCCAAGGGAGAAATTAGCACGAACGGGGTGTGAGGGGCCAAACGCCGCAAATCCTGCAGAACGCGCGCGACGGACTCGCGCAGCTTGGGCAGATCACTCTCGCGCAGATCGATATGACCGGTAACACCCAGCACCAGGGGAAGCCGGTTTTGGCCACCGTCGTCAGCCGGCGCGTGCTGCTGAAAATCGGAAACCAGTGGTGCGGCACGGGGGCTGGTGGAAGCCTGGGCGTTCACGTGGTTGGAACCTCGCTTGACGGCCGTCATCCACCGCTATCAAAACGCAGCCTCGGTTACTGTTGGGCCGCCATGCGCTCCAGGTTTTCGGCCAGCTTGTCGACCGTGGACTTGTAGACGTCGTTCTGCTCGCCAAGCACGATCTTGCGAATCGCCACGGCGCGCCGATACAGCGGCGCGGCATCCGTAAACTTGCGCAGGTTGAAATACGAGTTGGCAAGGTTCATGTAATCGGTGGCCGTGTCGGGATGATTCTCGCCGAGCAATTCCTGGTCGATCACCAGAGCTTCGGCATACGGCTCGAGCGTTTCGGCGTACTTGTTCGTGTTTTGCAGGCAGTTTCCGTAATAGCTCATGCTCAGGCCGGCCTTGCGGCTCTTTGGGCCAAGAATCTCCTTGTAAACCTTGATCGTGCTCTCGAACTTCGGAGCGGCCTCGGCATAGCGACTCGCGTTATAGTCTTTGAGCGCGTCGAGGTAGACCTGGTACGTGGAAACCAGCTTGGCGCGCTGGGCCGCGGTCAGCGAGCCGAGCTTGTCTCCCGCGGCGATGGCCAGCTCGGCATCCTTGACGTGCCAGTCTCCTTCGGGATACCGCTTCTTGTTCAGCTCGAATACCTCGACGCGGGCGTCGTGCAAGGCTTTCCATTGCGCCGTGGTGCCCTCGGCGGCGGCGATTTTTTCCAGCGTGTTGGCCAGGCTTTGAGTGCTGGTCAGGTATTCGTTCGATTGCTCGCCCAGCACGGCCTTGCGAATCGCCTTGGCCTGGGTGTAGTTGGGCAAAGCCTCTGAATAACGCGTCAGCTCGTACAAGTCATCGGCCAGATTGTTATAGTCGGTGGCGGTGTCGGGGTGGTTTTCCTGCAGCGCGCTGCGGTCGATCGCCAGCGCCGCCTCGTACAGCGAGCGGGCTTCTTCATACTTGCCCAAACCGTACAGCGAATTGGCCAGCCAACTGCTTGTCAGGCCGACCTTGCGAGCCTTTTCGCCAAGCGATTCCTTCTGCCCCTGCAGCGCCTTGGTAAACAGCTCCGCGGCGTCGCCGTACTGCTTGTTGTTGTAGGCCGTCAGCGCCTTTTGATAACTGGCTTCGGCTTCCTTGAAGGTCGCGCGCTGCTTGGTGTCGAGCTTGGAAAAGGTTTCACTCGTGGCCAGCGCCAACCGCGCGTCTGCAACCCGATAGTCACCGGGGCCATACTTCTTGGTGTTGATCCTCAGCACTTCCGTCCTGGTTTGCTTCAACAGGGCCCATTGTTCGGGGGTACCGCCGCCGGTCGTCGCCTTGTCCAACGCACCGGCGACATTCTGCAGAGCAGTCAGGTAGTCGGGATCCTGGTCGCCCAAGGTCCGCTTGCGAATCTCGACCGACTTCTGATATGGGGGCACGGACTCCGAATATTTTTCGAGCGCGTAGAGCGAGTCGCCCAGGTTGATGTACTGCGTGACGGCGCCGGGATAATCTTCGTTCCAGACTTCCAAATCGAGCGCCAATGCCTTTTCGTACCAGGGAATCGCGTCGGTGTACTGCGACTGCCGGTACAGGCAGTTGCCCAGGTAGTTGCACATGAAGGCCACGTCGCGAGTCTTGCCGACGCGCAGACGCTCGTAGATCTCGATCGCCTGCTTGAACTCGCTGGCGGCGTCGCTGTACTTCGAGTTGTTGTAGAGCGCGTAGGCGTTTTGATATTGCTCGTAGGCCTTCCACAGCTCGTGCCGCTGGTCGAGGCTCATCTTCTCCAGTGACTCGGCCATCGCCAGCGCCGCCTTGGCGTCGGCCAGGTGCCAGTCGCCCGCCTTATACTTGCGCTCCTGCAGCGTCAGATTCTCTTTCCGCGCGTCGCGCAGCGCGGTGAGTAACTTCGGGTCGGCCTCGGTCATGACCGCCTTCTCCAGCGCGTTGCCCACCTTCTCGACGCTGCTGGCGTAATCGGCGTTTTCCGTGCCGTAGACGAGCTTGCGAATCTCCCTGGCCTTCTGGTGCATCGGCGCCGCCTGGGGATATTTTCCCTGCCAGTAGTAGGCGTCACCGAGGTTATTGTAGCGCGTGCCCGTGTAAGGGTGGTTCTCCTTGAGCACGTTCTTCTCGATCTCAAGCGCCTGGGCGAAGTATGGCACTGCTTCGGCATACTTGCTCTGCGAGTACAGGCACAGACCGACTGAGTTCGAGGCCAGCGCCGTGTCGCGCGTCTCGCCGAGAATCTCTTTGAAGACGTTAAAAACCTGGTTATACATCTCGGCAGCCTGGGCGTACTGCTTGGAGTCGTTGTACAACGCGCTGGCCTTGGTGTTCAGCTCTTCAGCCTCTTTGAGCCGTTGCTTCTGCTCGGAGGAAAGCTTGCTCAGATGATCGTGCTTGGCCAGCGCCAGCTCGGCGTCGGTGACGTGCCAGTCGTTCTTGCCATACTTCGAGATCTGAAGATCCAACAGCTCCTCCAGGCTCTGGCGCTTCGGATCATCGGCCTGCTTGTCGGCGGGCGCATCGTTTTTCTTCTTGATGTCGGCCGGCGACGGCGACTTGTTGGCTACCAGCGCGTCGTCTTTCTTGGGCTGCTCTTTCGACTTGTCGGCCTTGGGCTCCTCGACGACAACCTGCTCCTCGGGCACTTCGACGTCCAGGCTGAGAACGTGTAGCCGATTGTCGAGCGACGCCAGGACCTCCGGCGCGCGCATGCTGTCGATGGTGCGCACCTCGATGGTTTCCTTCGGCACCGTGCGGCGGACCTGGGTCTTCTTTCCACCGACGTCACGTGTCTCGGTGATCGATTCCAGCATCGTCGACTTGAGCGCGTATTCGACGCGATAGGCGCCCCCTCCAAGGTCCAACACCCGCGGCACGGTTTCGCTCTTGATCGGTTCCTCGCGCCACTTCCTGTCGAGGTACGTCTTGACGACGTAGTCCTTGGTCTTACTGGGAAGCGTCGTGATGTCCCCCGTGAACTCCACCGGGGGTTCGGCGGGCGCCTTGCCCGGAGTGTCGTTGTCGGCGACCTTATTCTTATTGTCGACTTCGCCATCGTCGCGCGGATCTTTCGGTCCGCTGGGACGCAACAGCAGAATGGCCACCACAACAATGAAGGCCAGCACGGCACCGCCGATGGCCAGCCATTTCGGGTTCGTCGTGGGAATCGGCACTTTGGTCTTGCGCGCGTCTTCCCACACGCTGCTGGCCGGCGTCTTCAGGCCCTGAATCAATCGCGAGACGTCGTGATGAAAATCGGGATTCGGCCGCAGGCGCACCGCATTGCGATAAACCAAGTCCTGCAACGTGTCGGGCAGCGCGTCGAGCGGCGGCATCTTGGCATTGCCCACCAGCACCGGGATCACCGGGAAGCCGCCTCGCAATGACACTTCAACTTCAATCCGCACGAAGTCGTCGTCATCGAACAGCCGGCCCTTGCTGCCGTCGGTGGGAAGCCAGTTCTCGCCGATCATCACCAGCGCGACGTCGCACAGCGAGAGCTTCTCTCGCAGGTGCTTGCGAAAGTCGACGCCCGGCGGAATGGAATCCACGTCGACAAAGACGCTCTTGGCGCCAAACTCGCGCACCAGCGCATCGTGCAGACGGCCGGTCGCATCGATCGAATCCTCGCGACGATAGGAGACGAAGATTTTCACGGGTCGTAAAGCCGTATGGTTGGGGGATTATGGTCGAACCTATGGTAACACATTTCACTCAAAATGGCAGCCGCTTTTCACCGTACCGGGACCAGGCCGGACCCCGTTTGGCGCCGGTTTTTCGGTGCCCTCGTGCCCGCTACGGTCGGGAAACGGATAACGGTCGTAGCGGTTTTCTGACCGACTCTCCTCGGTGATTAGGTGATTAACTGCCTACGTGGCTTGTCGCAACAATTGCCGACGTCGGCTTGAGAACTGAATCCTGGCCAGCCGATGGCTTATCAAGGTTCTACGTAGGCCCTACGGCAATTGCAGGGTTGCAGTTCGCCTTTCGCGGAATGGACTCCCATGGCGAAATGGCGAAATGCCGTAAACACTTGTTCGCATTTCTGTTGCTGGCGTTTGCCGCCCGCTCGGCAGCCGGCCAGTCCTTCGGCGTCGATTTGCGCAATACGCTGACGCCGGCTTCCCGCGGTATGGCAGGCACGAGCATCGCGGCGCCTCAAGACTTTCTCTCGGGTATCAATGCAAATCCTGCCACTTTGACGCAATATCATGTCATGCAGTTCCTCGTGGGAGGCGCTTTTGTCGGGGCGACGTTCAAGCCGGGGCTCGATTTCGACGCCCTGGCCGGCGGCATGCTCGAAGCCTCGGAGCTATTAGGCGCCACCGGCGTGAGCATCGAAAGCTACTGGATCGGCGCGGGCCTCACCTGGCGATTCGATCGCAGCTCGTCAAGCGTCAACTAAGCAAGACATCGCGCTCAACTTCCGTCGGCTCGAGCAGTAATCGCCTGAGCCAATTTCATGCCGACCAGTTGGGCCACAATCACGGCGATATAGAATTGTCCGAACGCCGCCTCGAGCCAGGTGAGCGATGCCATGCCGGGACCGAGCGGCGTGATGTCGCCGTAGCCGGCGCCGGTGA
>JADMIO011260429.1_pt1 | contig 11771 bp, 7 predicted proteins | sample 8958161 | NCBI WGS metagenome assembly JADMIO01 (sample SAMN16585339, study PRJNA669376) | soil metagenome | isolation source: Crop rotation soil | place: USA: Cullars Rotation, Alabama | collected 2011
GCGGTGAGCGGAAGGCGGAAGGCGATGAGAGATGCTCTTCATCGCCTTCCGCCTTCCGCCCACCGCCTTCCGTCCCTCCTCCCTCCCTCGCCACTCGCCCCGCGCCATCCCATCTTACGCGGCATGACCTCCACCGTCCCGCCCGACGTCCTCGATGCCGTGCGCGCGGCGCTGGCGCCGCACTACGAGATCGAGCGCACCCTGGGCGCCGGCGCCATGGGGAGCGTGCTCCTCGGCCGCGACACGACGCTCGAGCGGCCGGTCGCCATCAAGATCATCAACCCGGAGCTCGCGGCCACGGCGAGCTTCCGGCAGCGGTTCCTGCAGGAGGCGCGCACCGTCGCCCGGCTCCGCAACGGGAGCATCGTCGCCATCCACGCGGCGGGCGAGGCGGGCGGCGTGCTCTACTTCGTCATGGAGTTCGTGCCGGGCGAGAGCCTGCGCGACCTCCTCGACCGCGAGGGGCGGCTCCCCCCGGCGCGCGCCGTCCCCATCCTCCGCGACCTGGCCGACGCGCTCGCCGTCGCGCACCGCAACGGCGTCGTCCACCGCGACATCAAGCCGGAGAACATCCTCATCGACCGCGAGACCGGGCGCCCGAAGCTCACCGACTTCGGGATCGCCCGCTCCCTGGCCGCGGCCGGCGAGCGCATGACGGGGACGGGGATGTCGGTGGGCACGCCGGCCTACATGAGCCCGGAGCAGGCCGCCGGCGAGCGCGACGTGGACGGCCGGAGCGACCTCTACGCGTTAGGCCTCGTCGGCTACGAGATGCTCGCCGGCCAGCAGGCCTTCAGCGGCAAGAGCGCCGCGTCGGTGATCATGAAGCAGATCACCGAGCCGCCGCCCCCCCTCCTCGAGCGCGCCGAGGGCACCCCGCCCGCCCTCGCCGCCGTGATCGAGCGCGCGCTGGCCAAGGACCCGGACCAGCGCTGGCCCGACGGGGAGGCGATGGCGCGGGCGCTGGAGGCCGCGTCGGCGGAAGGAGGTGGGCGATTCGCGGAAGGCGGTGGGCGGAAGGCGGAAGGCGATGGCGAAGTACCGCCTTCCGCCTTCCGCCCACCGCCTTCCGGAAAGACCCGGCGCACGCTCCTCGCCGGCGCCGCGGCGCTCGCGCTCGCCGCGTTAGGCTGGTGGGGGCTCGCCAACCGCTCCGGCGCGCCCAGCGCCGAGGAGGCCCGCAAGTCCATCCTCGTCGTTCCCTTCAACGTCCTCTCCCCGGACCAGTCCGTGGGGTGGCTGCGCGACGGCAGCGTCAGCATGCTCGCGCTCACCCTCGCCCAGTGGAAGGACCTGAGGGTCGTGGACTACGAGCACGTGCTCGACCTGCTCCGCGACGCGAACCTCGAGGGGCGCCCGCTCGGGCTCGAGGACGCGCGGCGCCTCGCCCGCAAGGCGGGCGTGTGGACCGTCGTCATGGGCGAGGTGCAGAAGCCGACCCCCACCGACTCCGTCGTCGTCCTCGCCAAGGTCTACGACGTGGCCAGGGGCGGCGCGCCGCTCGAGACGGCGAAGGTCGCCGCCCCGCCCAACGGCGACCCGCGCCCCGTCTTCGACGCGCTCGCGAGCCGCCTCCTCGGGCTCGCCGGCGCGCCCGCCAACATCAAGCCGGCCGAGCTCGCGCGCACCACCACCGGCTCCGTGGACGCCTACCGTCACTACCTCACCGGCGTCCGCGCGCTCAACGCCTGGAAGCTCGAGGAGGCCGACACCGCCTTCGCCCGCGCGCTCGCCGCCGACACCACCTTCGCCCTCGCCTACTACAAGCGCGCCCTCGGCCACGGCTGGCGGCAGGTGAGCGACACGCTGAGCCTGCACTACTCGCGGCGCGCGGTCGCCAACGCCGGCCGGCTGCCGCCGCGCGAGCGCGCGCTCGTCGAGGGCTACAACGACCAGCTCGAGCGCAACTTCGACGGCGCGCAGCGCAAGTTCGCCGAGCTCATCGCCCGCGACTCCGGGGACGCCGAGGCCTGGTACGGGCTCGGCGACGCGTACTTCCACGACCCGCGCCCGCCGCGCCCCCAGAACCTCACCCGCTCGCTGCGCGCCTTCAACCGCACCGTCGCGCTCGACTCCACCTACCACCTCGCGTACCAGCACCGCATCGAGCTCTTCCGCGACGCCGGGCGCGCGGGGGGCGGCGTCCTCCTCGAGGGGGACAGCGTCCGCTTCCTCGACGAGAAGGAGGCGCAGGCGTTGGGCCGCGCGCGCGTGGAGGCGGCGCGCGCGCGGGCGCGCGAGCTCGCCATCCGCGACGCGCAGCAGTGGGTCTACACCGACGGCGACGCGCCCAACGCCTACCTCTCGCTCGCCGACGCCTACGCCGCGGCGCGCCAGTACGATCAGGCGATCGAGACGCTCCGGCGCGCCCTGGCCCGGCCGGCCACCAGCCGCCCCGACTTCCTCTACAAGATCGCGACCTACCAGCTCGGCGCGCGGTCGCCCGAGGCGCTCGCGTCGCTGCGCACCGCGCTCCGGCAGGCGCCGGCCGAGACGCTCCAGGCGCGCGGGGGAGCGCAGCGCTACAACGCGGTGCTCTCGTCGGTGAACGTCGCCCTCTGGCACGGCGCGCTCGGCGACATGGACCGGGACTTCGAGACGCTCTTCGCCGTGCGCCCCACCATCCCGATGGGCGACCGCAACGGTGGGCGCGCGGTCTCCACCGCCAGCATCTTCCAGAGCTTCCGCCTCTCGATCTTCGCGCTGGTGGGCGGGGACGCGGCCGACGCGCTGCGCGAGATCCGCGAGACCGCGAAGCGCCTCGAGGCGATCCCCGGCGAGGGCGGGGAGGTGGCGCGCCGCGAGTCCGCGGCGATGAACATCGCGGGCTACATGCTCACCCGCGACAGCGCGTACCTCGCCGCCTTCCGCCGCTGGGCGAAGTCCGATCCGCCGCCGGCCATGGTCGCCCTGGCCGCGCTCGACGCGGGCGACACCGCGCGCGCCCGCGCGGTGGCCGCGCGCATCCGCCCGCCCGACACCACGCGCATCGTGCGCCAGGGCGATGGCGGCTCGAGCGGCACCATGGAGGCCGAGCTCCTCGCGCGCCTCGGCGACCCGCGCGGAGCGCTGGCGATGCTCGAGGGCGCCAACCCCGACGACTTCGGTCTCGACGGCCTCGACGCGCGCTGGGTCTTCTACCCGCTCTCCCTGCAGCGGCGCGGCGCGCTCTACGAGCAGCTGGGCGACCGCGCGCGGGCCGACAGCGCCTACACGCGCTTCGTGGACCTGTGGAAGGACGGCGACCCGCGCGTGCAGCCGCTCGTCAGGCAGGCGCGCGCGCGCCTCCAGGCCCTCCGCGACGCCCCCGCCGGGCGGGCGGTGGAGGCGGGGAAGCCGTGAGGGCGCGCGAGGCGTGTACAGCGCGTACGGCATACGGCATACGGCAGTGCCGATGCGATGCATATCTCCTCGCGCCGACGCCGGCTGCCGAGACGCACTGCCGTAAGCCGTAAGCCGTATGCGCCTCTGGGTCCTCGTCTCCGCCGCCACCCTCGTCGAGCTCGGCGCGGCCGTCGGGCTCGTGCACGCGGTGCTGAGCTATCCCATGGAGCAGCGCGGCATGCACTGGAGGCTCGCCGACACGCTCCTCGTGAGCCCGCTCCTCTTCCTCGGCGTAGCCGTCTTCGCGGCGAGCGTGAACACCGCCGTCGCCGCGGCCGCGCTGCGGCTCGCGGGCGGGGCGAGCGAGCCGCGGGCGGTCCCGGCCCTCGTCGCCGGCGGACTCCTGTTAGGCGCCCTCTGGGCCGCCTTCGGCGTGCGGGCGGTGGGGAAGCTGTACTGACGGCGCATCGGGACTCGGCACTCGGCACTCGGCACTCGGCACTCGGCACTCGGCGGCGTATGGAAGTCCAGATCTTCGGCACGAAGAAGAGCGCGGACACGCGCAAGGCGCTCCGGTTCTTCGCCGAGCGGCGCGTGAAGACGCACTTCGTGGATCTCCAGGAGCGCGCGGCGTCGCTCGGCGAGCTCAAGCGCTTCGCGCAGAAGTTCGGCGTTGCCGCGCTCGTAGACAAAGACTCGAGGCGCTTCGCCGAGCTCGGCCTCCGCCACACGATGCTCTCCGACGAGCGCTGGCTCGACAAGCTCGCGCTCGAGCCGCTCCTGCTCCGCACGCCCCTCGTGCGCTGGCAGCACAAGCTCACCATCGGCTCGGCCGAGACCGAGTGGAAGGCGTGGGTGGCGGAGGGGGGGCGATAAGGCGCGGATCGCGTATCGCGGATCGCCATCCCTGCGTGATCTGCGATACGCGATACGCGACCCGCGCGCCTTAATTTTCAGGCACGATGTCCACCGACCTCACCGAGCCCCGCCAGATCCTCGACGAGGGCGTGCGCTACGAGCGCAACGGCCTGCTCGACGCCGCGCTGGAGCGCTACTGGACCGCGGCCGAGCGGGCCACGGAGACCGCGCTCATCGTCGAGGCGTTCACGCGGCTCACCGACGCCTACCGCGGCCGCTGCGAATGGGACCGCGCCCTCGAGGCCGCCCGCCGCGGCGCCGAGCTCGCGCGCGCGGCGGGGCTCGAGGTCTCGCTCGGCGAGGTGCTCAACGCCGAGGCGATCGTCCACCAGGCCAAGGGCGACTTCGCCGCGGCCGAGCCGATCCTCGAGGAGGTGCTCACGCTCGCCGCGGACGACCGCGTGTGCGGGGTCGCCCTCCAGAACCTCGGCACGATCGCCGCGCAGCGCCGCGACTTCGAGACCGCCGAGCGGCGCTTCGTGGACTCGCGCCGCCACTTCCAGCGCGCGGGCTACCAGCGCGGGGAGGCGATCGCGCTCGTCAACCGCGCCGCCGTCGCCCTCGACCGCGGCGACCCCACGCTCGCCGCGTCGAGCGCCGAGCAGGCGGTGGTGATCGCCAAGCAGCTGGGCGACCTCGAGCTCCTCGGCGTCGCCACCCTCAACTACGCCGAGGCGCTCGCCCGCCAGGAGCGCTACGCCGAGGCCGAGGACCACGCGTCCACCGCGCTCGGCTACTTCGCCATCGCCGGCAACACCCTCCGCCGCGTCGAGGGACTGCGCCTCCTCGCGAGCATCTACACCGCGCAGCACGACACCGAGACCGGCCGCCGCTGCTACGTGCAGGCGCTGGAGCTGGCGAAGCAGATCGAGGCGGCGCGGATCGTGGAGGAGCTGGAGCGGGTGATCGGCGGGCTCTGAAAGACGCGTAGCGCGTAGCGCGTAGCGCGGTTTCGATCAGCGATACGCGCTACGCGATACGCGCTAACTTTCCCCCCCGTGACCCAGCTCTCCTTCTCCGCCGTCGGCGTCGAGTTCGGCGCGACGACCATCTTCTCCGACATCACCTTCACCGTCGCCGCCGGCGAGCGGTGGGGGGTCGTCGGCCGCAACGGCACCGGGAAGACCACCCTCTTCCGGATCATCACGGGCGAGCAGCAGCCCACGAAGGGCACGGTCGCGCGCACCCCGGGGCTCCGCGTCGCGCTCCTCGAGCAGCACCGGGACTTCGGCGGCGCGGCGACCGTGTGGGCGGCGGCGGCCGGCGAGCTCGCCGACCTGCTCGCGCTGGAGAAGTCGCTCGTCGAGCAGGCGCACGCGCTCGAGAGCGACGCCACCGAGGCCGCGCTCGAGCGCTACGGCCGGGACCTCGAGCGCTTCGAGCGCGAGGGGGGCTACACCATCGCCCCGCGCGTGGACGCCGTGCTCACCGGACTGGGTTTCGATCCGGTAGACGCGCGCACCCGCCTCGTCTCGACCCTCTCCGGCGGCGAGCGCGGCCGGCTCGGCCTCGGCCGCCAGCTCGTGCGCACCGCCGACGTGCTGCTGCTCGACGAGCCCACGAACCACCTCGACCTCGAGACCACGGAGTGGCTCGAGCACTATCTCACCGAGGGCGAGGGCGCGACGCGCACCGTCCTCCTCATCAGCCACGACCGCGCGTTCATCGACGCCGTCTCCGACCACATCCTCCACTTCGAGGGCGGCACGGCGACGCCGTACACGGGCGGCTTCCAGTCCTTCGTCGTCCAGCGCGAGGAGCGGCGGCTCACGCAGCAGCGCGCGTTCGACAAGCAGCGGCGCGTGATCGCCGCCGAGAGCGACTACATCGCGCGCAACATCGCCGGCCAGAACAGCAAGCAGGCCAAGGGGCGCCGCAAGCGCCTCGAGCGCATGCCGCGCCTCTCGTCGCCCGTCGGCGAGGAGGAGGCGATGGCGCTCGCGTTCAAGTCGGGCGAGCGCGGGGGCGACCAGGTGGTGGTGCTCAAGGACGTCGCGGTGAGCGTGCCGCATCGGGACTCGGGACTCGGGACTCGGCACTCGGCCGATCCGCCGAGCGCCGAGCGCCGAGTGCCGAGTGCCGATGACCGAATTCTCCTCGAGCGATTCAGCGCCGTCGTCACCCGCGGCGACGTGATCGGGCTCGTCGGGCCCAACGGCGCGGGGAAGTCCACCCTCCTCGCGTCCATCGTCGGCCTGCGCCCGGCCGCGGCCGGCGAGGTGAAGGTCGGCGGGTCGATCAACCTCCAGCACTACCGGCAGGACCTCTCGCAGGTCCCGCTCGACAAGACCATTTACGACGCGATCCTCACCCTCCGCCCGACCTGGGAGCGCCGGCTCGTGCAGGGGCACCTGGGCCGCTTCGGCTTCTCGGGCGACGAGGTGCAGCGCCGCACCGACTCGCTCTCCGGCGGCGAGCGCGCCCGCGTCGCTCTGGCGATGATGACGCTGGGCACCGCGAACCTGCTCGTGCTCGACGAGCCCACCAACCACCTCGACGTCGAGTCCATCGAGGCGCTCGAGGACGCGCTCGGCCGCTACGAGGGGACCGTCATCCTCGTGAGCCACGACCGCGCGCTCCTCCGCGCGCTGGTGGACCGCGTCTGGATCCTCCACGAGCGCCGGATCACCGACTTCGACGGCAGCTTCGCGGAGTGGGAGACGGTGAGCGCCGAGCGCGCGCACGCCGCGCACGTGAAGGCGAAGGAGGAGGTGGCGCTCCAGCGGATGAAGGAGCGCCAGAAGACGCACCCGAAGCCGCCGTCCGCCCCCCGCAGCCCGCAGCCCGCGGCCCGCACCCCGGAGCCTGCCCTCCGCACCCCACAGCCCGCGAAGGGCGCCGCACCCACCGCGGCGTCGCGCGAGGATGCCCGCGCGCAGCGCCGCGCGCGCGAGGCGGCCGAGCGCGCGATGCAGGAGGCCGAGTCGCGCGTGGCGAAGCTCGAGTCGCGGGTGGCCGAGCTCTCGAAGGCGCTCGAGGATCCGGCGCTCTACAACAGGCCGGGCGGCGTGAAGCAGGCCGAGGAGCTCGGGCGCGACCTCGAGACCGCACGGCGCGCGCTCGACGAGGCGCTCGACGCGTGGGCCAGGGCCACGGAGACGGTGGAGTCGCTGGCGTGACGATGGTCGTGCTGGCGTAACTTTCCCCCCGGGCGCATGGTAAATCACCCATGCTCCTGGCCCTGCCCCTCCTCCTCCAGCTCGCCGGCGCCGCGAGCACGCCCCCCCCCGCCGCCGGCGACACGATCTACAGCTCGCCCGCGCTCCGCGCCCTCGTCGCCGACGCCGCGCGCGTGAACCGCGTGGTGCCGCCGGAGCTCGAGGCCTATGCCGCCCGGCTCGACAGCGAGATGGCGTTCGTGCTGCGGATGCCCGACGGCAACGAGACGGCCTCGCAGATCGAGCAGACGGAGAACGCGCTGTACTGGCGCCGCACCGGCGAGTTCGAGCAGCGCATCGTCGGCTACCGCGCGCAGTCGGTGGGGCTCGCGCCGTCGGGGCTGAGCTACATGCGGCAGGCGTGGGCGGTGCCGGTGCTGTACGGCAACCGCATGTCGCTCTTCTTCGGGCGGGACACCACGCAGGAGCGCCCGCGCGCGCGGCGGCGCACGCCGCGCCCGGGCCGGAATCCCGCGCCCTTCACCGCGATGCACCCGCTCGCCGACGACCGCGAGCAGGTCTACACCTACAGCGGCGGCGACACCGTCGCGACGGTCCTCGCCGACGGCCGCCGCATCCCGATCGTCCGCGTGGACGTGGAGCCGGACGTGAAGACGCCGCGCCCGACGCTCGTCTTCCGCGGGGAGATCGACCTCGACGCGGTCCGCCACCAGATCGTGCGGATGCGCGGCCACTTCCTCACCGTGGGGCAGAAGCGGAGCACGGTCACCAGGCTGCTCACGGTCGGCGTCCAGGCCGTGGCCTACGTCGAGCTGGTGAACGGCGAGATCAGCACGGGCGAAGGGCGATTCTGGCTGCCGACCTACCAGCGCATCGAGTTCCAGATCGCGGCCCCCATGCTCGGCGACGCGCGCTCGATCTTCCGCATCCTCTCCCGCGTCCGCGACTACACGATCAACCCGATCGACAGCGGCGCGAGCGGCGGCAGGCTGGTCGTGGCGAGCACGAGCGACAGCCTGGCCGTGACGGACACGATGGTGGCGCGCCCGCACCGGCTCACCTTCGCGCCACGCGACAGCATCGCGGACTTCCGCGGCTGGGACCGGGAGATCGGGACGCTCGCCGGGAACGTCCACGCCGACGATTTCGCCGACGTCGCGCCGGACGCGTGGCGACCCGACGGGCCGCCGCGCCTCGAGGTGCGCGGCGAGCGGTTCGGGGACTTCTTCCGCTTCAACCGCATCGAGGGGGTCTACACGGGGATCGGGCTCACCCTCCGCATGCGCGACCTCGCGCCCGGGGGCGTGCTGCACGGGAACGTCGGCGTGGCGTGGGCGGAGGGGACGGTGCGCGGCGGGCTCTCCGCCCAGCGGCTGCGCGGGCGCTGGCTCCACGAGATCCGCGCGGAGCGCACGCTGGCGCACACCAACGACTTCCGCATGCCCCTCGAGAGCTCGGCGACCTTCGCCGCGATCCTGGGCTCGCGCGACGACTTCGACTACCTGGACCGCTGGAGCGCGTCGCTCGCGACCGCGCGCGAGGTCGGCGCGAAGCGGGGGGCGATCGTGCGGGTGGAGGCCGGGGCCGCGCGCGACGCGGCGGTCGTCCCCAACGTGCGGCGCGGGCTCACGATCGTGCAGCCGGGCTTCCGGATCAACCGCGGGATCGACGAGGGGAGCTACGTCCACAGCGGCGCGAGCATCACCTGGCACCCGGACGTGACGGGCCTCTTCCTCCAGCCGGGCCTGGGCGCGATGCTCGCCTACGACCGCGGCGATGGCGACCTCCGCTGGCAGCGGCTCGACGCGCGCGTGGTGGGGCGGCACATCGTCGGCCCGGTGTCCTACTCCGCGCGCATCGACGGTGGCGTGCTGCTCACGACGGCGCCACCACCCCAGCAGCTCTACGAGATCGGCTCGACCCAGGGGCTCCCCGCCTACCTCTACAAGCAGTTCTCCGGGGACCAGGCGGTGCTCGCGCGCGGGTCGGTGATGTACTCGCTCCCCTGGCGCGGCTCTCCCGTGCCGGTCTGGCGCCGCTTCTTCCTCCCCAGCCCCGCGCCCGCCTTCTCGGTCGGCATCCAGAGCGGGTGGGTGGGGATCTCCGACGCGGCCGCCCAGGCCTCGGTGGACCGGCTGGACCCGACCTATGGCACTCCGCAGTTCGGCACTCACCCGCCCCTCACCGGCCCGACGGGCAGCATGCGCTCCACGATCGACCTGACCGTGCGCTTCTTCGGCGGCGCTGTGGGCATCGGGATCGCCCGCCCCGTGGACCGCAAGGCGATGTGGCGCCCGGTGATCACCTTGGGCCAGGAGATGTGAAGCTTCACCCGAGCGGATGCGCGTCACGCAAAAAAGAAACGGCCCACCTCGGGTTCCGAGACGGGCCAGATCCTCGCCTGCGACAGCTGTCTATGTGAAGACGCGAACCAGAAACGGGTGTGTCGACTTTCTCGACAGCCGTCGGTCACTTGCGTCGGTACTCCGGACTATTGAACGAATCGTGCCAGCGCGCAGAGCTCGTTCACTGTAGAGTTTCTCGACACTTCCAGCCAGAAACGAAAACGACGCCGAGGTTGCCCTCGACGCCGCTTCCGTACCCGCCACCCCACCCCACCACCCCGGGGTCGGTGACCTCCACTCGTCAGTTCGTCCCGCGCATCAGCGTCTTGCCGGAGCCGCCGAGGACGATGTTGGTCGCGGAGGTGCCCCACATCCCGTAGAGGTTCGACGTCTGGTTCGTGTCCTGGGTGCGCCAGGTCGTCCCGTCGAAGTGCAGCACCGTGCCGCCCTGCGTCGCGATGTAGAGGCTCGTGGTCGCGCCGCTCGTGCCCCACATCCCCCACATGTACTGCGTCGCGTAGGCCGTGGGGAGCGCCACCGGCGTCCAGGTCGTGCCGCCGTTCGTGCTGCGGAGCAGCACGCCGCTCCGGCCGCTCGCGTAGATCACCGTACCCGTCGCATTTCCCCAGATCGAGTACAGGTTCGTCGTCGTGCCGCTCGAGAGCGTCGTCCAGGTCGTGCCGTTGAACTTGAGGATCGTGCCGTTCGTGCCGACCGCGAACACGTTGCTGTTGCTCGTGCCCCAGACCGCGGTGAGCACGGGGAGCACCTTGAGGCTCGCGACCGGGCTCGTCATCGCGCTCCAGGCCGTGCCGTTCCAGCGGCGAATGAGCCCGTTGCCGCCCACCGCGAAGACGTCGCTCGCCGAGAAGCCGTAGACGCCGTACCAGGTCGTCGCCTTGCCGGTCGGGTCGGCCGGGATCGTCATCTTGGTCCACGCGGTGCCGTTCCAGCGGAGCATCGTGTTGGTGAAGCCGGCCGCGAAGACGTCACTCGTGCTCGTGTTCGCCCACACCGAGTTCAGGCGGACCGTCGTGCCGCTGGTCATCGCGCTCCAGGCGGTGCCGTTCCACTTGCTGATCATGCCGCTGCTGCCCACCGCGTACGCCTCGGTCGCCGAGCGGCCGTGCACGCCGTAGAACGCCTCGGCGCTCGTCAGGTCCTGCTGGTCGCGAACCCAGCGGAAGACCGCGGACTCGACCGGGGTCGGCACGCTGATGCTGAGCGTGTAGCTGTAGGTGGTCGCCGGCGCCTTGATCGTGAAGACCCACGTCTGGCTGCTCGACGTCGCCTGCGGCGCCACCTGCTGGGCGAAGGTGACGTACGGGCAGGCCACCGTCGAGCCGTTGTTCGTGCAGGTCACGCCGGTGAAGCTGCCGGTGGACGCGCCGCCGAGCGAGATCGCGGCCGCGGTACCGTTGGTCTTCGCCGCGCTCATCGACTTGAAGATCGCCTTGACCCCCTGGATCGTGCCGCTGGTCGTGACGCCGATCGGCTGCGACATGAGGTTCTTGATCGCGGTCGACTCGGTGCAGGTGCGGCCCACGTTGCCGTTGTCGACGCAGCTCGACGAGGCCTTCACGATCGAGAAGTAGTTCGTGCCGGAGAAGATCACGTCGAACGAGACGCCGCCCGCGACGCTCGTGACCGGGGCGCAGGACGACTCGCCGTTCTCGGTGTTCGTCGTGCACTCGAAGTCCATGGTGGTCATGGACGCGGTGTCGGCGAAGACGCTGTCGGGCACGAGCGAGAGGGTCGAGTCCGTCGCCGCGCTGTCGGTCACCCCGACCTCGAGCGTGCTCGCCGGCGCGCCCGGCGCGGTCGGCGCGACGGGCGACATGTCACCACACGCGGCGCCGACGAGCGCGAGGGTGACGATCGAGACACGGGAGAGGAGCGAGATATTGGACATGACCACGATTCCGGGAGTCAGCTGCCAGCGGCAGACCTTCCTTTGGGGCCCCGTGGAGCATCAGTGCTCCCGGGACGATGGAAGGTTACGGCTGGGCTGATGACGGAACCGTGAACGCGCGATTACGCTTTCGTCATGTGGGGAGGGGGGAAG
>JADMIO010960148.1_pt1 | contig 11770 bp, 9 predicted proteins | sample 8958161 | NCBI WGS metagenome assembly JADMIO01 (sample SAMN16585339, study PRJNA669376) | soil metagenome | isolation source: Crop rotation soil | place: USA: Cullars Rotation, Alabama | collected 2011
CCGCGACTTCAAGTCACGTGAATTCCAAGCTTCGGATCCCACTGTGCTGGAAAGAGCTTGGTCGCGAACCCGGCCGTGGCTGCCGCGCCCTCCACGCGGTTATCCTTGCGGACATCGGCGGCGAAGGTGGCGCTGCTGGAGCGCGCCACGGCCACGCCGATCGCGCCGTAGTTGGCCACCAGCGTGCCGCCGGCCTTCGTGATCGCGTCGGTGGCGACGCTATTGCCCTTGTAGAGCACCAGATAGTTCTGGGCCGTACCAGCCTGTGAAGGTGCGGCCTGGACACCGGCAGCCATCGCCAATGTCAGGACGAATACGAGCGCCGCTGCTATTCTAGCAAGACGATACATCGAGATTCTCCTATTTGCTCGTAAACAACGTAGTTTACGTCGCGAGTGAGGCCAGCAAGCATGTCTATTGCAGCATCAGAATACTAATGTGCGCGGCCCAGCTGCCCAGGCTTGTGCGTGTGCAACAGCAGCCAAATCGAACAGCTATTGGGTGGGCGAATGGGTGATATCTGCTCCTTTCTGGCTCCTGCACAAAGCCTAACACGTTGGTCAAATTCTTATTTTCATGAAGGTTGTGGCGGCGAAGCCGCCACAACCTTCATGAAAACGAGCTCGCTCAGGGATTGCGGATTATTGGCCAAATATGCTCAAGAAAGAGCTATTCGGCGTGCCCAGACCAGTGACATTATCCCAGCCCGGGTTTGTGTGTTGTGTCGGCGAGCCGGAATAGTCGTCGAATGTGCGAAGTCGATCTACCGTGCCCGCGCTCGCGTCAACGCCGTTGTTAAAGTTTCTGCGCGCGACAGCCGTCTTTACCGATAGGACATCGTAGAACGCACCCTGGTGTGCGTAGAACAGCGGGTTCGCAAAGCCGTGCGGGTGCCCGGCCGCTTGGTCGGCCAGCGCCATGATGCCGGCAAAGATCGGGCTCGACAGGCTGGTGCCGCCGATGCGGTATTCGTCGTAGTAGTTGCCATCCGGGAAGCTCTGGGTCTGTCCAACCAGCAACCCGGTCTGCGGGTCGCCAAGCGCCGCCACATCCGGAATAGCACGTCCACTGAAGCCCCTTCCCGATTGATACGAAGGTACCGCAAAGATTTGGCTCACGCCGCCACCAGCGCCATAGAGCCATCCGGTACGGGAGCAAACTAGGGATGTTGGATCGCAGTTATAGTTGCTCGTGCCCCAGCCAGTCTCAATCGCGCGCTGGTTGTTTGCATCGACACCCAAGGCGGTGCCGCCAACTGCTGTGACCCATGGACTTACAGCGGGCCAATCAGGTGTTGCAAAGCCAAACCGTGAGGTCTCATCACCATTGTCTCCAGATGAGAAGTACACGCCGATGCCTTCAGCCGCAGCCTGAATTAACGTGTCCTCAAGCGGCTTGACATAGCCTCGTGGTAGTAGTTCTGTCGAAAAGCCGTACGAGTTCGTTACGATCCGCGCCAGCTGCCGATCGACCACGTGATTCATCGCCGCATCCAGATCCTGATAGTTGTTCGGCGCGCCAACGTAGACGATCTTGGCGGCGGGGGCCATGCCGTGCACCGCCTCGACATCCAGAGTCTCTTCGCCATACCAGCCCGACGGATCCTGCTTGTTGTTGTTCGGGCGGTTGTACACGCCGGGCGGCACGACCTGGCTAAATTGATTGCCCGTCATGGTGGGCAGCCCGCGATTGATCGACCACTGGTTGACATCTTGCAGTATCGTCGGTGAGGCGTACGCATCGATGATCGCGACTGTCTGGCCTGCGCCGTCATAAGCGCTGGAGATGCCATAGGCACCCTTGATTTGAGCGGGGGTATGCCCCTTCACTGACCACGGTGCGGTAGCAGGGTTGGCAAGGTCGGTAAAACCAGTCGGGTAAGCATACGGCGAGACGAATTCCGCCCAGTAGTTTGAGAGCGGCGGCGCATTCCTGAAACCGGCGGACGGCGGCGCGTTCTTGTCGACGACGTGATGCGTCTCGATGAACACGGCGCTATCGTCAAGGCCGATCACGCCCGTGACCGCAGCGGCGAGCGACGCGGGCACCGAGATCTCCGAGGATGGCGAACGCACAGTCTGGCCGCGAACCTTATACAGCCCAAAACTGGTGCTGAACGCCGCCGCCGCCTGGGCAACCGTGCCCTCGGCGGAGACATAGTGGTTGTTCGCAGGCGTATAGTTCACCGAAAAGCCTTGGCTCCTGAGCCAGGATTGAACCGCGCCGACCTGCGCCTGCGATGGTGCGAATTGCTGGTGAAATTGAGCAGGCGTGAGATAGTGCCCGTACGATGCACTGTGTGGATCTGCGACTGCCTGTGCGAGCGCCTCGGCAGCAGTGGGATTATTCCAGCCAAGGTAGACGCGGAATCCAATGCTGGCCGTGGCGTCAGCAGCGCCAGCATAGTTCTTCGAGTTCGCCCACGTTGGCGCACTGCCATGGAGGGTTGTGCGGTTGGATGCCGCGCCCGCAGATGCTACCGTTACCATGCTCAATAGGAGCGCCAGAGCGGCTCCGATCATAATCGATTTACGGACATTCATGTGGAAGATTCCCCTTTCGAAGCTTCTCAGGTGAATTCTTGGCCTGGCTGCAGTCAGGCGCGAAGGTAATTTGGAAAGGCGGCACCATCTCCTCTCTAGTAATGGGAATTACGCGTTCCCTTTTAAAACGCGAAAACGCGCCCAACACGTGCTGTACGGCGAACTAAGCCAGGCAATGACAGGTGCCGTGACCACGGTGAGCGCCACAGAGAATGCGGAAATAGCGCTAGCGTACTCCAACAACACGGTTGATCTCACTCACCATGTTGCGGCGGCCCTGGTCTGTGTGACCAGGGCCGCCGCTGCAATCCGCCAAGGGACTACGGGGTAACGCTCTGAACCACTACATCGCCCTGCCCAATCAACACGTTCGTGTCCGTCCGCACCTGGACATTCCCCAGTAGCACGCGTCCGCTGGCCGGGGCGGCATTGGCGACCACAGTGCCCGGCGCTGTCCACGAGGAGCCAGCCGGCCGCAGGGCGTTGGCATCGGTGATGCTGACCGCGCCAAAGGCACTATTGGTGAACACGTCAATGTAATTGTAGGTCGTTGTGCCTGCCGGAACCGCGAACCCGTCGATCAGCACGACCCAGGTGCCAGCCGCAGGATTCCCGATTGTTACCGACTCCTCGGCGTCGCCGTCGGCGCTCTGGCCGGCCTGCACACAAGAACCAGTCGTGCAGTTGAACACGTACAGGTCAAGGTCGGCCGCTGGATCGGATGTGCCGCCGATCGTCGCGCGCAGCGAGGTCGAACCGGCTGCCACATTGACCACATACTGCTGCTGCTGGAGATTCGCGATGCTGAAAGGCCCGAGCCGCGCGCTGCCGAGTGTCGTCCCAAGCATACGGCCGGTGAACGTGCCAAACAGGTTGTTCGCGGTGTACGCGCGCGTGATCGGCACGCCGATTGTCGCCGAGGCGATCACGTCAGGGTTCGGGCTGATGCTGGCACCCAGGATCGAAGCGGTCAGGGTGAAGGGGGCGTTCGCTACATCAGAGGTGCGCCGCGCCTCGACGGTCACTTCCCACACCCCTGCCAATGGGTTACTGGTCGTCCGGCTGAGCGGGTTACACGTCGGGCCACCGGCAACCGGCGGGCTGTAGCAGGTCAAGCTGTTATTCGATGGTTCGATTGTTACACCATAGGGATGGAAGCGCAGGAACCGGACTTGCCCTGTGCCACCTGCGGTGTGGTCGTCGAGATCGACCTTCAGCGCAGGCACGCCGGCCGGAACCTTGAAGAAGAAGTGTTGCACCTGGTTGCGACCGATCGTTCCGCTCTTCGTGATCGTATAGTTGTTAGCGGCCGTGAAGAGCTCGGGCACAACTACGACATTCATTGTCTGGTAGTCGATTCCTGTCGTGCTTGGGGCATCCAGGTTCAGGATTGCCGAGTGCGTGCCCACGGCGTTCGGGTTAACTGTGACATTCAGCGTCTTCGGGCTGTTCAGCGGTAGGGCGATCGAGCTGGCGCCTAGGCTGAAGGTGCCATCGTTGCCAACCAGGCTCAGGTTGTAGGTCTTAGTGCCGCCGCCGCCACTGGTGCGCACGAACGTGTACTGGCGGGTATAGCTCTGGCCCAGCGTCACGCCCTCGCGGTCGTAGATGCCCTGGCCAACATTCGGGGTTGCCAGGAATTGGCTGATCACCGTGTTAACTGGTACCGAGGAAGTGATATCGACGGTCTTGATATTGGTCTTGAGCGCATCCCAGGCCGCGCCGACATTAATCAGGCCATTGCCCTGCTCGAAGACCTGGTAACGGCTCGTGTCGAGCAGTCGCGCCGACGAGATCATCGCCTGGCGCAGCTGAACCGGCTGCTTCTGCACGTTCGACTGCTTGGCCGCGCTCACCAGCAGTGCCCCCGCGCCGGCTGCCTGCGGCGCGGCCATCGAGGTCCCGTTGAGCATTGAGTAGCCGGGTGGCAGCGTGTAGGTACCGGCTACCGGCCCACCATCCTGCCAGAGCGGCGTCGTCGAGACTGCCGCACCAGGGGCGACGATCTGCGGCTTGAAGCCGCCATCCTCACGCGGCCCACGCGACGTGAATGGGTGCAGGTTGTCGGCGAAGCTCGAGTCCGAGCCGTAGTTGCTACGCCAGGTCGCATCCGTGACATACGCCCCAACGCCCATCACCTTGCTAACAAGCCCTGGGTCGCCGATCGTATTGAGGCCAGGGCCGTCATTGCCGGCCGAGATGAACATCTGGACGTTGTACTGCTCGATCAGTCGGTCATACAGCACGGCGCGCGTGTTGTTGCCGTCGTTGAGCGCCGGCAGGCCACCGATCGACATATTGATAACGTCCACATTGCCCTGCTTGGCGACCCAAGTCATGCCCTCGATCAAAGCATGCGCGGTGCAGCCGGCAATAAACAAACAGACGCGTACCGACACTAGCTTTGCACCGGGTGCCGCGCCGCTCATTGCGCCGCCGAATAGGTGGTTGCCGGCCACGATACCAGCCACATGCGAGCCATGTTGGGCCGAGACAATACCGATGTTGACGACCTTGTTCTTGCCATCGGTCTGCACGACGAATGGCATACGCTCAGCGACCGCAGTGGCCGGGTTGTCGATGCCGAAGTAGCCCACATCGTAGCGCACGCGGTAGTCGGTCATGGCCGGTTCGTCGGCAAAGCTGTGGTTCTGGTTGGCGTCGACATAGACGTTATTGCTGGCGGTATTCCACAATACGGCGAAGATGCCACTGCTGCCGGCCGGGTTGCCGTCGCGATTGACATCGCTGCCAACCTCGCCGCCGAGCCGCGGGTCGCGCTCGTTGAACAGCCCGATGCGATAGCTGCCAGCGGCTGGCGCGGTATAGCTTACGCCTTGAAAGGTGAAGCTGCTACCGCTGACCTGACTCTGCATGTTCACCCAGGTCGGATCGTTGTCGTTGTTGACGCCATTGGAGAAGGTGGGATCAGTGTAGGTCACCCAATCCAACACTTTCCGTTCGCCGGTGCTGGTGGTCAATAGGCTCGGGTGGTCGAGGCTGATGCCCGAATCTAGGATGCCTACGGTTACGTTGCGGCCATCCCAGGTCGGGTGCGCGGCCATGAACTGCGCCGCACCAGTGTCCCCGATTGGCATGTAGGGGTTGTTGCTAGGTGTGCTGGCACTTGGCGGTGCCTGCGGCGTTGGAACGACAGCGCCGTCGGGTCGTGGGTCATCAAGTGGGATGATTTCGTCAAGGTCGAGCGCCTGGATGTTGGCGTTCGCCGCCAGTGACTCGACATTGCTGACCGGAACAATCGCGCGGATGTAGTCTACGTCGTTATCCTGAACGCGTACCGATCCGCCTGCCGCTACGACCGCCGTAGCGACACTACTGTTCTTCAATCGCTTTGCGGCGATCAACACTGTCACTGTCGCTTTGCCTTGTGCGCGCGCTTCGGCAAGTAGCTCACGGTTGTGCTTCGACAGCTTGCTTCCGCCGCTGGCTGCGACAGCGCCGGCAGGTTGCCCGAGCAACCCTAACATGAGCGTTAGGGCAATGATTGCACCTAGAATATTGATAAGCTGGGGACGTACGCTGCGGTAATGATTCATATATATGCTCCACTAACTATGCATCGTGCTACATTGCACGTGCCTGATCGAGAACATCGGGCAGAGTTCGGTCAAGCTCAGCTTAAGGTATTGTTTACACGTTTGGGATGGCACCAAAGGCAGCACCTTGTGTGATCCAATCACCTCCTTTACCGTTCGCGACCAATGAAGCGCCGGCCCTACCGAAAGATAAGACCGGCGAAAATGACCGCGGTGCCGTCAGGGCTACCGGGATTGCGATAGAACCGATCGAGTGTGCGTGTGAGGAAGGTCGGATTCATGCTTCTATGCCAAGCGGCTTCAATGACGACACACGCAATCTGGCTCATGCGGGCGATAGCCAGCACACCAACTGCGGCCAATCAAGCCGTAGATCGACGAGAACCCTAGTAATATGGTAATGCAGCATGTAAGAGACGTAACGTTTGTAAAAAATACATGTACCCCTGATTACCCCTTTAAGTGCCCGCAGGCGTTCTAGCGCTTTACAATGCAGATCTCGGTGGACAGCGTACCATTCCTAGATGTCAATTTTGTCATCTTGTTAATGTATTTAACATGAATGAACTACCTGTTCTAGAGTAAGCCTTACCACACACCACAATCAGCGACGCCTATGTGCTTGTTTATCTGCCGCCTCGGATCGCCGATTACACATGTGGGCTACCGCAGCTGGGTTTGAACGCGAAGTAGATCTACCAAGGAGGTGCTGTACAACTTGCAGGTGGCCGAATGACCGACAAATCGTTCGTACAATTGACAATGAGGAGCATTAATGAGCCTTCATAAGTTAGCAGCACCGGTAGGCACGCTAGCGCCGCTTGCAATGGGTAGCATCGCCGGCAGCGTGCGTGCCACTCCTACCGCCAAAACAGATCTGATTGGGCCTGTGGAAGTATCTTCGGCGGTGTATTCGGATGTGTCGAGGGCAGTGAGGGATTTGACAGGAGTGGCGCCAGCCGCAGGCACCGATAAAGAGAAGAAGGAGAAGTCGCTACGCGTTCTACCCAACATGGGCAACGCGCTCGACCAGACAGATGGTGCGTTGCAAACATCGGCGGGGCCGCTGGCTGGAACAACCAATGGCTTGAACTTCGCTGGGTTTGGCCAGCGCGATTATGGGTTCGCCGATCAATACGCTCCGCCCGATACCGTTGGTGGCGTGGGCGCAACGCAATATGTACAGTGGGTCAATACATATTTTGCGGTGTTCAATAAGACCACTGGCGCAATTGCCGCAGGTTTTCCCAAGCCAGGTAACTCCGTATGGGCCGGTTTTGGCGGTGGTTGCCAAACCAATAATGATGGTAGGTTATCTTTATTGTGGGTCGTTTTTCGCCCCCCGTTGGAGGCGAAAAACGACCCACAATCGAGTAAATCCGACCGCCAAGCGAAAGTCCTAGTAGGTTCTTGTTGCCCCCATTGGGGCGCAACAAGAACCTACAATCTATATCATTCCGGCACGGCGCGCGCCGGCGTGGGCACGCGCCAGTGCAGCCCCAGCACGCCGGCCAACCCTATCGCCAGCAGCACCAGGAATAGCGCGTTGTAGCCAGCACGCTCGGCCAGCGCACCAGCTAGCAGCGGGCCAAACGCGGCCATCGGTGCAAGCGTGGTATTCGCGACACCGATATAGGTCGGTCGATCGGCCGGCGTGCTGAAGCTGAAGATCATGGTGTAGCCCGAAAGCTGGTAGCCGGCCTGGGCCACACCCACCAGCACAAAGATCGGAAAGAACCACACTGCCGAAGGCGCGAGAATCGCCAGCAGCAGGGCCAGCAGACCGATTGCGGTCGCCAGCTCCAGCACCTGCTTGTGGCCCCAGCGGTCCGCCAGCGCGCCCGATCCCATATGGCTGAGCGCCTGCGCCGCCAGCAGCACGGCTGTGAAGACGCCGATCTCGGCATCGCTCAGCCGGAAACGCTCCAGCGCGGCGGCGGTCACAAAGCTGTGGCCGACCAATCCAAGCGAGATCGCCGAGCGGCAGTATAGGTAGCGCCGGAACCCATGATCGCGACGCAGCAGCGGCCCAACCCCGCGCAGAAACGCCAGCATGGGCTGGCGCGGCGCAGTCGGCTGCGCCGGCTCGACGGTAGCCGCCAAAAAGAAGTACGACGGGATCATTGCGCCAAAGCAGATCAGCGCCAGCAGGCCGACGCTCTGCGGAAACGGCTGCGTGGCAAGAATCACGCTGGCGATGCTCGCGCCGGCCACGCCCAGCACGCCGCCCAGCCCGAACTGTAGGCCAAAGAACGTGCCCCAACGCCGCTCGGGGATTACGCGGGAAATAAAGTCCTGCCAGGCGATGCTCACAAACCCGCCGCTAAACATGTAGATCGCGTAGAGCGTGAAGAAGATTGCCAGCAGCGTCGCGGCCGGCAGCCCCGGCCAGAGCAGTAAGATCAGCCCCAGCGCCAGCCACGGCAGCCGTTCGCCGATCGTAACGGCCAGGATCAACGGTTTGCGGCGCGGCAGGCTAGCGGTGAGTGGAGCCATAAACAGCGCCGGCAGCAGCGCGCCCACCTGTGTCAGCGCTGGGATCAATCCTTGCAGCCAGCGCTCATTCGACAGCCGGCTGACAAACAGCGGCAGCACAGTATAGCGTGATACCATACTGATGCCGAATACAAATGCTACGCCATCCAAAACGTTCAGCCAGAAGTTGCGCCTGGCGTAGCGCTTCAGCAGCGCCTCGGCCGATTCGGGTTGCATAGCCTGCTCCATTGCATATGTCGGCGCGATGCTGGCGTGCCAATACCTGCGAACGAGGAGCGCAGGGTTCCCTGAGAAGAGCAGGTTGAAGACGTTTGAGGAGTTTGCGGACTAAAGCCACTCCGCAGCAGAAGCTCAGCTCGCGGCAAATGCCTGCGCGCTCGCCAGATCGCTCACGTTCACCAGCCGCACATCCGGCGCAATGCGCTTGATCAAGCCGGTGAGCACGTTACCAGGCCCAATCTCGACAAAGGTATCGACACCCTCAGCCGCCATACGCCGCACCGAAGCGATCCAGCGCACTGGCGATGTCACCTGCGCGATCAGCTCGCCCCGGATAGCAGCGGCCTGCACCAGCGGCTCGGCGGTGACATTCGAGATCACCGGCGTTCGCGCATCCAGGATGGCGGCCTGCGTTACCGCCGCCGCCAATCGCTCCGCCGCATCACGCATGAGTGGCGAATGGAATGCCGCGCTAACCTTAAGCGGCAACGCGCGCTTCGCCCCACGCTCCTTCGCCAGCACACACGCGCGCTCTACCGCAGCGCCAGCCCCGCTGATCACGAGCTGCCCGGGCGAATTGTAGTTCGCAATCACCACCGGCGCATCTTCCGCCGAAGCCTCGCGGCAGATCTGCTCCAGCGGCGCTTCCTCCAACCCGATGATCGCAGCCATGCCACCCTCACGCGCTTCGGCCATCAGTTCGCCGCGCCGCCGCACCAGCCGCAACGCGGTCGAAAAATTGAGCGCGCCGGCCGCCACCAGCGCCGAATACTCGCCCAGGCTGTGCCCAGCCGTGTGCGACGGGGTGCAGGGGTGCAGGGGTGAACGGGCGCTTGTCTCTTCGCCCGTTCGCCCCGTCGCCCCCTCACCCTTTCGTTCGGCGATCGCCGCCAGCAGCGCCGTGCTCACGGTCAGCAGCGCCGGCTGGGCATTCTCGGTCGCGGTCAGCGCCTCCTCTGGCCCTTCGAAGCACAGCCGCGTCAAGGCAAAGCCCAGCGTTGCATCGGCCAGGTCGAAGATCGCTCGCGCCGCCGCCGACGCCGCATATAGATCACGTCCCATTCCAACCGATTGCGCGCCCTGGCCGGGGAAGACGAATGCAATAGTCACATCCAACCTCGTATCACGAGACAAGGAGACAAGAAGATAAGGAGCTAATGCCGTCTCCCTTTCTGCTTGTCTCCTTGTCGCCCTGTCTCAAGGGCGGCCCCAGCGGATCACCGCAGATGCCCAGGTCAGCCCACCACCGAAAGCCGTAAGCAGCACATTGTCGCCCGGCTTGAGCCGCCCCTGATCGGCGGCCTCGGCCAGCGCGATTGGGATGGTGCCGGCGGAGGTATTGCCATAGCGATCCAGGTTGACGAACACGCGATCCATGGGCACATTCAGGCGCTTGGCAGTCGCCTCAATAATCCGCAAATTCGCCTGGTGCGGAATAACCAGCGCGATATCATCGGTCGTCATCCCAGCATCGGCCAGTGCCTGGAGCGATGAATCACCCATACCGCGCACCGCCAGCTTGAAGATCTCGCGGCCATTCATATACACATACTGGCGGCCTGCCTCCAGCAGCTCGGCTGTCGCCGGTAGCCGCGTTCCGCCCGCGTCGACAGCCATCAAGTCCTCATCCTTGCCGGATGCGCCTAGTACACAGGCAAGCTGGCCATATGGCTCATCAGTGGGCTGGAGCACCACCGCGCCCGCGCCATCGCCAAATAGCACGCAGGTGTTGCGATCATTCCAGTTGATATAGTGCGTGAAGACATCAGCAGCGATAAACAGCACATTGCGAGCTGCGCCGCTGCGAATCATGCTGGTGCCCACGCTCAGACCATACACAAAGCCGCTGCATGCCGCCGCCAGATCAAACGCCGCCGCGCGCGGGATGCCCAAATTCGCCTGCACTGTACAGGCAGTGGCCGGAAACGGTCGATCTGGCGTGCAGGTGGCGAGGATAATCAGATCGATCTCGGCCGCTTCCAGGCCGGCACGCTCAAGCGCCCGCTGCCCCGCCGCAGTCGAAAGCGTCGAGGTGCTTTCGCCAGGGCCAACCACGCGCCGTTCGCGAATGCCGGTGCGGGTTTGAATCCATTCATCCGACGTGCTGACCATACGCTCTAGCTCGGCGTTGGTCAGCACACGCTCAGGGACCGCCATGCCCCAGCCGGTAATCGCGGCGTACTTGGCCATGATCTCACCTAGCACATAAAAAAGAATGCGAGATACTGGCTGCACCTGCATCCGGTATCTCGCATCCTACACGAGTCGAGGCACCGCGCCCCATTGTTACTCATTCTCCGACTGGCTACGCTGCTCGACCACCTGACGCCCACGGTAGCTGCCGCAGTTCTTGCACACGTGATGCGCGCGCATCAGCTGATTGCATGTCGTGCAGGGCACCAGTGTCGGCGCGTCCAGGCGCTGGTGCTGGCGGCGATTACCACGACGGTGGCGTGAAACTTTTGTTTTTGGTGCGGCACCCATTATTGTATCCTAGATCCTTTCTTGGCCTTTGCATTAGTGGTGGGTTAGGCGAGCTAGGCCCGCCTAACCCCAACTTTCACCCCAGTAAACGTTTCAAAACATCAAATCGATCGTCACCCTCATCGAGCTGGCAGTCACACTCACCGGCGTTCAAATCGGCACCGCAATTTGGGCAGAGCCCCTTGCAATCCGGCTTGCAGAACGTCTGCATCGGCAAAGCCAGCAGCGCATATTCGCGCAGTAGCTCTTCGATATCCACCAGGTGATTGTCGTCGATGAAGAACGGATCTTCGTCATCCGGTTTGGGCAGCGGAGCGCCGGTCGTCACCTCGATCTTGGAATGAAACTCATCCCGCAGATGCAGATCGACCGGCTGCTGCGAGGGATTCAAGCAGCGAATGCATGGTACGATCACGATCTTTCCAGCACATTGGGATCCTAAGCTTAGAATTCCACGTGGACAAGTTGTCG
>JADMIO011478762.1_pt1 | contig 11769 bp, 10 predicted proteins | sample 8958161 | NCBI WGS metagenome assembly JADMIO01 (sample SAMN16585339, study PRJNA669376) | soil metagenome | isolation source: Crop rotation soil | place: USA: Cullars Rotation, Alabama | collected 2011
CCCTGCCCCGGTCACGGAGACAGGGGCAGGACTGCCTGGACCCGGTAAAAGCGGTTCGGAGCGTTGGTGTCGGTAAAACCACGGCTGGTCGAAGCTCCATCCGGCGAAATCATCCCCAGGCCGCTGTCGTGCCAGGTTCCGGTGGCGAGGTCCAGGTCCTTTTGCAAAAAGTAACACCGGGTCAAGGCGCTGCTCCAGGTCAGGTTCACGTTGGTCCCGCCGGACGCGAATGTGAAGGCGGTAATCCGCAGATAACTGCTGGAGTTCATGGGATCCGTATCGGCCACGTATTCGCTTCGATCGGAAAATTTGTCCCCGTCAAAGTCGCTCGTCGCATTTGCCGTGGTCAGATTCCCAAAATGAATTCGCTCCCACGCGTCCGCGATGCCGTCGCCGTCTGAATCGACGGCTGGCGCGATGGTATCGGTCTGCACGAACGCCGTCGCGTTGCTGAGACTGATCCAACCGCAATTGGCGCTGTAGGCATTGCCGCTGAATCGTCCGGTCTTGAGGTCGACCTTCGCGGCGCCGATAGCTTCGAAGTTGATCCACCCGATATTGGCGCCATAGGCATAGCCGCGAAGATTCCCGAGGCCATCCTGATTCACACCAAAGTCACTTGCGGACAGGTTCTGATAATAAATGCCGTTGGTCGGAACGCCGCTGCCCAGATTGATCCAGCCTATGTTGGCGGAATAAATGAATCCCGAACAGACGTATTGACCGATGACGCCGCCGTTTGCCGTATCACCGCGCCAATCGATCCATCCGATATTGGCGCCGTAGGCATATTTGTTGACGGCGTCGATCGTTGTGGCGGCCCGGGCGGCCGTGGAAACGAGAAAGATGGCGAGCGCCAGCGTTGGTGCGATTCCGGACATGGTTTTAGTTTTCATAGGCAGAGATGCAGATTGTAAATCGCAAGCGTCTTCATCGTCGGCGCCGGTGCGCCCGGCGGCGTGAGACTGCCCTGGGCGAAACAGGTTGAGAGTTGAGAGTTGAGAGCACGGCGGCCGCGAGAACGAGTTTGGTTTTCATAGATAGCGCGGATTGCTCTGGATCAATATGAGAAGTTTGCCCACGGATTTGTGTTGGTGATCGCGCCGGTCGTGGTGATGAGCGGACCGATGTTCTGAATGCCGGTCGTGAAATAATTCGTGGTGTTGGCAAAGGCAGTATTTCTGACAATCAGATTGCCCGCGATATCCGCGCGAATTCCGTAATCGTTGTTCGAGGTGGTGTTGTGTTCTATGCGGTTATTGACACCGGTGACGTAGACGCCTGAATCGATGTTGGTGCCCAGTCCATTGAACGAGGTGAAATTGTTCTCAAATAAATTGTTGCTGCCACCGCGAACGCCGGCCCCGCTATTTTCCATGGCGCGGCAGTTTACCACGGTGTTGCAACATCCGGACATAAAGATGCCGTGGCTGGAATTCTGATGAGCCGTGCAATTCTCAACCACGTTATTTCCATCCTCGCACGAAATGCCGCCGCCGAAGTTTTGCCGGGCGACGCAGGTGGAAATTTGATTTCCCTCATCATAGGCATGAATTCCCGCCTGTATATTTCCGGCAGCCGTGCTGTCTTTTAAAAGGCAGGCGCTGCCAATTTCAATTCCGTAACTTCCGTTGGCGCGGGCTGCGCAGGCTGTGATCGTGCTCCCATAGATTGTGTAAATGCCGGAGCCGGCATTCTCCGAGGCCACGCAGTTCTGGAGCGTGCAGCCGGAATCGGTGTAAAATCCGAAAAACGCGTTGCTCCGGCTCGAACAACCGATAATGACCGTTCCCGAGTTCACCGCGATTCCACTCGCTGCGTTGCCGTGGGTAGTGCATTGGGTCACGAGGCTGTTGGTTCCGGCCCGCAGACCATCGAATCCGTTGTAGGCTGCATGGAGCGAAGAGAACAAACAATTGCGGCCCGAATAAAAGGCTTCGACCCCTGTGCTTCCCCAGTTCCGGACCGAGCCGTTTTGGATGGTGATGTTTTCCCGTGTTGAACCCACCAGGATTCCATTCAAGGAATTCGACACGCCAATCAGCGCAAACCCGTTCAGGTCCAAAACAACGTCGCTGGCATTGATGCTGATTCCCTGTTGCGCAGCGACGCCGATAAGATTGGTGGTCAGATAATACGATCCCGACTGGGTGATCGTGACCGGCAGGGACGAAATCGGCGTGCGCGGTTCAATCTGGCTCAGCGTTTTCATCGTCGGCGCCGGCGCGCCGGGCGGCGTGAGGCTGCCCTGGGCGAAACACGTTGAGAGTTGAGGGTTGAGAGTTGAGAGAAGCGGGAGCGCGAGCAGGAACAGTCTGGTTTTCATGGTTTGCTTTGGATCGTGAATCATACGGATCATGGCAGTCCTCCCGGCATCAGATATTTATAGGTTGCACTGACGCTGCTGGCGGTGCAGCCGATGGCAATGGTTGCGATGAGGCCGGTGCCGCTGGTGGACACGCCGCTGCAATACGAGGCGGTATAAGTGGCATTGAGGCCCGTGCCCGAAGAACTATTGCCGCGGCAGTTGGATGCATTGCCGGCGCTGACGCCAATGCCGCCGCCGAAGCTGATCCCACGGCAATTGGTGGCGCCTTCGCTGGCGATAAGGCCCGTGCCGGTGACGCTTTCGCCCTGACAATTGTTCGCAACGATCGCGGACAGCCCGGTGCCGTTGCCTTGACTTATGCCGTAACAGCCGGTCGCCACCGTGGTAGCACTCAGACCCGTGCCGGTCGAACTGAAGCCGATACTGTTGTTGACGGTGGTTGCAAACAGACCGATGCCGTTCCCGGAACTGGAACCGGAGCAATTGTGCGCAACGCTCGCAAACAGTCCGGTGCCGCTACCGATGGCGTTCCCCTTGCAGTTGTGCGCCGCGTCGCAGATGATTCCATAATTCCCACAATCCAAAGCGGTCGAATCGGAAACACGATCGGCATAAATTCCGTAACTGCCCGCCGTTGTCACGGTGCAGGATTCCACCGCCGTGGGTTTGCCGGCGGCCAAATAGATTCCCCCGGCCAACACTCCCACAACGTCCACACCCTTCACGCGCACGTTGAAGGGAGGATCCACGGAATAGTAGATGCCGTAACTGAAGCCCGAGCCGCTGTACACGCCGGCGAGGTTGTTGGTTACCCTGCTGCTGATGTGCCCGTTGTAAATCGCAATGTTTGTCCGCCCGCCACTTAACAGTATGGCCGAATTCGTGTTCGCCGTCGGCTGGGTCGAAGCAATGGTGAACCCGTTCAGATCGAGCGTCACGTTGTTGGCCGTAATCGTGATCGCGTCACCGGAAGCCACCGTGATATTGCGCGTCAGGTAATACGAGCCGGCCTGGGAAATCGTCACCGCCCCGGCATTCGTGATGGCCGTTCGCGCCTCAACCTGGTCCAGTGATTTCATCGTCGGCGCCGGCGCGCCGGGCGGCGTGAGGCTGCCCTGGGCGAAACAAGTTGAGAGTTGAGGGCTGAGAGTTGAGAGCGCGACGAGGGCGATGCTGGCTCGAATTAAGCGGACGGTTCTCATGGTTCATCAAAACGGCAGCGGTTGAATTTCGAAGTAATCGGCTGAAGGCTGAAACAATTTTGGGTCTTCAATTTTTTCGGTCGTGATGGCTCTGACTTCGAACCGCAGGCGTTCCGGGCCGTTTTCAAATTTCAAAACCGCGAGCAGCGGAAAGAGCTTCTTCGCTTTCAACAGTTCCGCCCACTGTTCCTCGAGCGGACGCGGACCGAACCGATGCGGCTGGATGGGCAGCCACTTCTGGAACGGCAACAGCCGGTCAGTAGCCCAGATTTCCATCACTTCACCGCCCTGCTTGAGTTCGTAACGAGTGCACGTGTAGCCGAGCAGGTTCGTCATCTGCCCGGCCGCCTTGAGCTCGAGCGGTTCCATCGGCATTGGCGGCATCATCGGCATCGCGGGCATTCCGACACCGCCCGGCTGCGGACCGATACCGGGAGGCATTCTGTCCGGAGGCGACGACATGGTCGACATCGGCCGCGATGCGGGCACGCCGGGCGGCAAAGGCGTGGCACCAGACCCGTTCGTAGCTTTGAGCCGGACAAAGCTGCGATTGTGCGGGAACAGCAGCGTGATCGCGCCGGTGTCGAGGTCCACGATATTTTTGGCGTTCGGCCGGTCCGTCCCGGTGCATTCGATCCGCATCTGGTTTGTGCCGACGGTGTACACGAAATTCTGTGTGTCTCCTCCGCGGCCTAGCGTAGCGCGGATGTGGCCTTCAAAGGCGAATGAAGAATGGAGTGCGACAAATATTGAAACAGCTGCGATGGGACTTTGCGGTTTCATGAATTCGCTTGAATCTAGAGCGAAAAATTCAGCCACGGATTGTTCGTCGTAAGCGTCAGCCCTCCGCTGCCATTGATCACCGGGCCCATGACGTTGTTTGGCTGCACGCTATAATTCTGTGTGTTGGCCCGCGACACATTGCGGATGATCAGGTTGTTCGTCGAAGAGGGCGCCGCGGCATAGATGCCGGTGGCATTGCCGCTCACGTGATTTCCTTCGATGCGATTGCCGGTGCCAAACGTTTGAATGCCCGAGCCCCCGCTGTTGAACCGGCAATTGTTGGATTCAGCCGTGCAATTGGACCCTAACTGGATCCCGGCGAAATTGCCGTTTGCATTGCAGCTCTGGACACTGCTGCCGTCACCGACCTGGATTCCCGCCGAGAAGTAATTGCTGTAAACAAGACAGTCCGTCACCTCGCAACCGGCACCCGTCAGGATTCCCGATGTGAAGTTGTTGAAGACCCGCAATTTTTCGAACCGGCTGTAGGCGGCGTTCGACGCAAAAATGCCATCCTGTCCGTCGCGCACGGTTCCATTGAAAATAAAGATCCCGTGCCGAAGAGACGTCACGTTAATGCCGGCAGCGCCGCCGCCGCTGAGAGTGAAACCGTTCAAATCCAAAGACACGCCGCTCGCATCAATGGTGATGCCCCCCTCGGCGCTCAGGTTCGTCGTCAGATAATACGAGCCGGAATTCGTAATCGTCAGCGGCACGGCGGAGATCGGGATGCGCGGCTCGACCTGCGACAGCGTCTTCATCGTCGGCGCCGGCGCGCCGGGCGGCGTGAGGCTGCCTTGGGCGAAGACGGTTGAGAGTTGAGGGTTGAGAGTTGAGAGTAACAGCGTAAGGATTGCGCCGGCGCGGAAGACGGTATTCCGTGAAATCAGCGCGGATTCAAACGCTGAACCGCGTGAGTACGGAATGATGCAACACATGCTATTCCTTTCGCGATAACCTTCCCGGGTGGTTCGCGGGCAGCATTGCAAAATCCTGCGGCCGTTTCAATTTCAAAATTTCCATAGCCAAAAAACCGGCTGGCGCTATTCTCCCTCGCGGATGAAAATTTATCCCGCTATGCTCGCGTTCTCCACCTCCCTCGCCCTCGCTTCAGCGCAGTCCACCAACTCCTTTCCGCTCTGGCCGTCCGGCGCTCCGGGCGCGCGCGGCGCTGACCCGAAGGATGTTCCCACGCTGACTCCGTTTCTTCCCGATCCCGGCAAAGCGACGGGCGCGGCGATCATCGTGTGTCCCGGCGGCGGTTACGGTCATCTGGCGGCGCACGAAGGACGGGATTATGCGCGTTGGCTGAACGAAAGCGGCGTTACGGCGTTCGTTCTGAAATACCGGCTGGGTACGGATGGTTACCGTCATCCCTCCATGTCGCAGGATGCCGCGCGCGCCGTCCGTCTCGTCCGCGCCAACGCCAATGACTGGAAGCTCGATCCGAAACGCATCGGCATCATCGGTTCCTCGGCGGGCGGCCACGTCGCTTCCACGTTGATGACGCATTTCGATGCCGGCGATCCGAACGCAGCGGACACAGTGGAGCGCCAAAGTTCGCGGCCGGACATCGGCATTCTTTGTTATCCGGTCATCACGATGGGGAAGTTCGCGCATCAAGGTTCCAAAACCAATTTGCTCGGCACGACTCCGTCCCCCGAACTCGTCGCCGAACTGTCCAACGAACTGCATGTCACGTCGAACACACCGCCATGTTTTCTCTGGCACACGTCTGCCGACAAAACCGTTCCGGTGGAGAACAGCCTGCAGTTCGCCGATGCCCTCCACAAAGCCGGCGTGCCCTTCGACCTGCACATCTACGAACGCGGCGGTCACGGCCTCGGACTCGGCTCGCGCGATTATGATCCGGCCAAATGGCTTCCCTGGACCCGCGATTGCGTTTACTGGCTCAAGCTCCAGGGGTTCGTGAAATAGGAACGTGTAGCGCAGAGTTGCACTCTGTTGTATCGCCGAATTGCATTCGGCAGAGCGTTGCTGTGACCGAAGGACCCGAATCTGCCGCGCCCGGCGGACTGCAAATCCGCGATACAGCAGAGTGCAACTCTGCGCTACCGCACCTTGGGGACCCTCATCCCCCTCGAATGCGGGGCGGAATTTGTAATTGCCTGCGCCGTGAGTTGAGCCAAGCTATCGGCAACCTGAAAAAAGGAATTTTATGACAACACCGATCATCGTTTTAATTGTCGTCGGCGTGGTGATTCTGTTCGTGCTGATGGCTGTCATCGGCGCTTACAACGGTCTCGTCGCGTTGCGCAATCGCTACAAGAACGCCTACTCGCAAATCGACGTGCAGCTCAAGCGCCGTTACGATCTCATCCCCAATCTCGTCGAAACCGCCAAAGGTTATATCAAACACGAACGCGATACGCTGGAAGCCGTCATCAAGGCGCGCAATATCGCTTACACCGCGTCCCAAACCGCCGCCGCGAGTCCCGGCGATGCCGCGGCCGTGAAGAACCTGGCCTCCGCCGAGAGCGGCCTCAGCGGCGCGCTCAGCCGGTTGATGGTCGTGTCCGAAGCCTATCCCGACCTGAAGGCAAATCAGAACATGATGCAACTCACCGAGGAATTGACGTCCACGGAAAACAAAATCTCCTTCGCGCGCCAGGCTTACAACGATTCGGTGATGACCTACAACACCGGCCGCGAGGTGTTCCCCACGAACATCATCGCCGGCATGTTCAACTTCGGCCCCGCCGAACTGTTCGTCATCGACAAACCGGAACAGAAGGAAGCGCCGAAGGTTTCGTTCACGTAAGTCTCGTGGCAGCCGACGTGAGAAGGCTCCATTCAATCAAGTTTTGATTTGAGCCTCGTAACCTCGGCTGCTACAGGCGCATCGCATGGACTTCTTCCAACGCCAGGACAAAGCGCATCGCAACACGCGGCGCCTCGTCATCTACTTCATCGCCGGCGTCGTGGCGTTGATCGCGACGATTTACCTCGCGATCGCCGTCATCACCTCCGGGTTCGCCTCAAAATTCCAGCGTCGCGTGGCCACCTTCGATCGCTACGGCCGGCCTCAGGTGTCTCTGTGGAACCCGGAACTGTTCACCGGCGTCGCCGTCGGCACGCTCACCGTCATCGCGCTCGGCACTTTGTTCAAAACCCTTCAACTCAGCGCGGGCGGCAGCGCCGTTTCCACAATGATGGGCGGACGTCTCGTGAATCCGAACACGACGAATCCCGACGAACGCCGCCTGCTGAATGTCGTCGAGGAAATGGCGCTCGCGTCCGGAGTCCCGGTCCCCGGCATCTACGTCATGGATGAAGAGGAAGGCATCAATGCCTTCGCCGCCGGCCATTCGGTCAGCGACGCCACGGTGACCGTGACGCGCGGCTGTCTGAAACTTCTTTCGCGCGACGAACTGCAGGGTGTGATCGGCCATGAGTTCAGCCACATTCTCAACGGCGACATGCGGCTCAACCTGCGGCTCATGGGAATTATTTTTGGAATTCTCTGTCTCGCCGTCGTGGGCCGGGTTCTTCTGCAGGCGCGGAGCAGCGGTCGTCAGAAAAATCAAAATCCCCTGCCCCTGATCGGACTCGTGCTGCTGTTGTTGGGCTGGGTTGGCGTTCTCTTTGGACGCCTGATCCAGGCCGCAGTGAGCCGGCAGCGGGAGTTTCTTGCGGACGCTTCGGCCGTGCAATTCACGCGCAACCCGGCCGGCCTTGCCGGCGCGTTGAAAAAAATCGGCGGCCTCGCCGAAGGTTCACGACTGACCGCCGCGCATGCCGCCGAAGCGTCGCACATGTTTTTCGGCAACGGCATGGCCCAACCATTCTTCGGTTTGCTCGCCACGCATCCGCCGCTCGTCGATCGCATCAAGGCCATCGACCCGCACTTCGACGGCAAGTTCGAACCGCCCCGCGTTCGCGCGTCCGCCGATGAATCACCGCTTTCGACGAAACGGCCCGTCGCCGATCCTGCCGACGTCATCCCCATGATTGCAAAAACGGTGATCGCCGCGGAAGCGGTGCTGCCGCAGGTGGGCACGCCGACTCCGGCGCATTTGCATTACGCGGAAACGCTGCGCGATTCCTTTTCGCAAAACATCCAGACCGCGGCGCACGATCCGTTCAGCGCGACGACGTTGATCTACGCGCTGCTGTTCGGTTCCGATCCGGCGCTGCGCCGGAAGCAACTCGACCTGTTGACGAAGCTTGCGCCCAATGGCGCACGACAGGAGACGGAGCGATTGCTGCCGGAGGTCGCCGTCGTGGCGGCGCACGCGAAACTTCCGCTCGTCGACCTGGCGCTGCCGGCGTTGCGACAGGTTTCACCGGCGCAATACCAGCAGTTCAACAAAGTGGTGCAGGCGTTGATTGAAAGCGACGACGACATCGATCTCTTCGAATACGTGCTGCAGAAAATTGTGCTGCGGCATCTCGATCCGCACTTCAGCGGCGCGCGCAAGCCGGTGATTCAGTTTTACACGACCAAACCGCTCGCGGCGGACTGCGGCATTCTGCTCTCGGCGATCGCCTATGCCGGCGACACCGATCCCGCGAAAGCGCAGGCGGCGTTTCAACGCGGCGCGGAGCCGTTGAGTCAGCAGGCGCAGACCCGGCTGGAGTTTTTGCCTCAGGATCAATGCGATCTCACACAAGTGGATGTGGCATTGAATCGATTGAACGAAGCGGTGCCGCAGATCAAAAAGAACATCCTCAATGCCTGCGCCCAGACCGTCGCCGCCGATGGCGTGATCCAGGAAATGGAAGCCGAACTCTTGCGCGGCGTGGCGGACACACTCGACTGTCCGATCCCGCCGTTTTTACAGAAGGATGCGAAGGCGGGGAATTCTTGAACAGAAGCCAACGAAGGGAACGAAGATTTAAATATCTCTGGCGTGGCAGATGGCGTGGCGCAGACTTTCCAGTCTGCGCCCACGTCAGCGCTCTTCTTCGTTCCCTTCGTTTGCTTCTGTCTACTCCACTTCGAGCACGACCACCGACTTTGCCGGCAATGTGGTCGTGAATCCGCCCTCAACCGTTTTGAAGGCGCTGAACGCCGCGGGCTTCACCGTGTCGGGCTTGTGGAAGCTGTTGAGCGAATTGATCGCGGCCGCCGTGAGCACGCGGCCGGAAAGTTTCTGCGCTTTGCCGCCCGGGATTTCGCACACGACTTCGGCCGGCGCGTTCGGGTTCAGATTGCAAAGCGTGACGTGAATTTTGCCCGCCTTGTCCCGCGACGCGGAAGCGTTCAACGCCGGGATCTTGTTCGAACCCGAAGTGTAATCGACGCTTTCGAGGTCGGTCGGCAACAGCGTGGCGTCCTGGTGCACGGCAAACATCTCGAACACGTGATACGTCGGCGTCAGCAGCATCTTTTCGTGGTCGGTGAGAATCATCGCCTGCAGCACATTCACCATCTGCGCGATGTTAGCCATCTTCACGCGATCGGCGTGATTGTTGAAAATGTTCAGCGTGCAACCGGCGATGAGCGCGTCGCGCAGGGTGTTTTGCTGGTAAAGGAATCCCGGGTTCGTGCCCGGCTCGACGTCATACCATGTGCCCCATTCGTCCACCATCATTCCGACGCGCTGCTGCGGATCGGCCTGGTCCATGATGGCCGCGTGCCGCGAGACGAGGTTCTCCATCTCCAATCCGCGCCGCAGTGTGTTGAACCAATCGGCCTCGGCGAACTGTGTCGCCGAACCTTTGCGCTGCCAGTTGCCGGTCGGCACTGTGTAGTAATGGAGCGAAAGCCCGTTCATGCGGCGGCCGACGTTCTTCATCAGCACGCTGGTCCAATTGGTGTCGTTATTGTTCGCGCCACAGGCAATGCGCTGGACGGCATTGGAGCGATCGTAATTTTTGACGAAGGTGTTATAGCGGCGGTATTGGTCGGCATAATACTCGGGCGTCATGTTTCCGCCGCAACCCCAGCTTTCGTTGCCGACACCGAACCAGGGAAGCCGCCAGGGTTTGTCGCGTCCGTTTTTGCGGCGCAGATTCGCCATCGGTGAATCGGCGTCGGACGTCATGTATTCGACCCATTCCATCATTTCCTGGACGGACCCGCTGCCGACATTGCCGCAGACGTAGGGATCGGCGCCGATCTGTTCGCAAAAATCCATGAACTCATGGGTGCCGAAGGAATTGTCCTCGGTGACGCCGCCCCAGTGGGTGTTGATCATTTTGGGACGTTGTTCGCGGGGCCCGATGCCGTCCTTCCAATGATATTCATCGGCAAAACAACCGCCGGGCCAGCGGAGCACGGGAACTTTCATCCGCTTGAGCGCGGCGACGACGTCATTGCGAACGCCCCGTGTGTTGGGAATGGAACTTTTCTCTCCGACCCAGATGCCGCCATAGATGCAACGGCCGAGGTGTTCAGAGAACTGGCCGTAAATGTTTTTGTTGATGGTGATTTTTCCCTGATCGGCGCGGATGACGAGTTTGCTGGCCGACGGCGAGACAGCGGGATCTTCAGCGCGGGCGTTCGAAAGATTAAACGTTATGAGAGCAGCGATGGCGGCGAAAGGGAGGTTCGCGTTCATAGACACAATTTCAAAAGAACAACCGCCGACAGGCAAGTTCTCTTTTTGAAAAGCCCCGCAATTCGCAGTCCGATCCCGGCATCACGTCCCGGCAAATCCGTCCGCTGCCTGGATCACCTGGGAGTCTTTTGCTGCTCCTGCTCGATTTCCCGGGCAGCCTGCGCGCCGATTTTTTGGCCCCATTCCTGTCCGATCCTCATGCACTCCTGTGTTACCTGGGGCAGGCTGGCGAGGACCTTTTTTCCCGCGGGGCTCGAATAGAAACCGTTGATCGCTTTGATGTCTTCGAGGGTGTAATACTTGTCGTAGACCGGGATGATCTTGTCGAGCAATTCACGTGTGTCGAGCTTTTGCATGAACCGGTTCCAGAATTCCTCCGGCACCTGCGGGATCTGCATTTTCAAGCTCGCGACCATCTGGGTCTTCATCTGATTCATCAGATTCTCCATGCCGGTAAGGCGGAGCATTTTCTCAATTTCCTGTTTTTTTTCGCTGGAGATTTCGGCGCTGAAAACCGGAAGGCAGGCCAGCAGGGCTGCAAATAGAATGATCTTTTTCATGACGGATTGTGGTGTTGGTTGTGATCGATGCTGAATTGGCGTCATTGACAATCAACCTCGCGCCTGCCGATGGCAAGTCCCGATTTGCACGACGCCGCGGCGCTGTAGGACATTCACTGACGGGTATTCCCGCACACTCTCCGAAGCATAGATGAACTCAAATGAAATCGAAACGCCAGAATAATTTTTCGTGAAAATAATATTGAGAAATTTTTATGAGAATACAAATCCCGTGCGATAGTGGCTTATGACCATGCGCCTCATCAAGTCACACGGGGACCGTCGTCAGACGTCCGTATCCGCATCCAAAAAACTCTTCCCTCTGCTCGGGGCACTGATAGTGGGATTGCCGAACATCGGGTCGGCAG
>JADMIO011246985.1_pt1 | contig 11768 bp, 11 predicted proteins | sample 8958161 | NCBI WGS metagenome assembly JADMIO01 (sample SAMN16585339, study PRJNA669376) | soil metagenome | isolation source: Crop rotation soil | place: USA: Cullars Rotation, Alabama | collected 2011
CCGCCAGTACCGCCAGAGCGCTCGCTGTTTCCGCGCTCCCTTTGATCTCACAATTACCTACAAGCAATTGGCTGTCTCGTCCAGCCCGAACTGTAACTCCGACGAAAACGTACTCGCGCTCGAAGGCTTCCATCACCTTCACTCCCTCCACCGCGAGCTGACCTTCCCGCCCCTCCGCACTACCGATCGCAAACACCGTCGCGCGTGCAGCGAGATCGAGACGACTGCGATCACCCTCGATCCCGTGGGCTTCACCTATGTACGACTCGTCACCCTTGCGCAGCGTAACTCTACAGGAAACCCCCTTGCTGCGACTGCCCCTGACCTCGACATCCTCGAAGTACAACCGCCTGCCGGTGTATTTTCGGACCCCCTCGGCGGGCGTCAGCGACGGCGCCATGAACTGGGTGTGCGGCGTCGGGCGAGCCGCCTGAGGCTTCGGCTTCGGCTCACTCGTGATCGCAACCGAGATCTTCCGATGATCCACCCGCATCGCCAGGTGCGCCATCAACGCGCTCTCGATGTTGCGCACCACCTGCTTCGGAGTGAGCTCCGCCGTCGTCAGCACATGGATCTGCTCGACAGCACCACTCTCACTCTCGATGATCTTTGCGGAAACAACTCCCGGTAGCGTGAGGATGAGCTCCTCGGCTCGCTTAATCGGTAGTACGCTGCCGGCGATGTTGTTCAAGTTCAACGATGTGCGGGGTTTTGGTACGGTTGGAAACAGGTGGCCAATATTGCAGACGACTGGGTTTTAATCAAGCAAAAACCCTAGGCGCGCTCCGAGAAAGATTCCTACTGCAGAGCATTGCGGTTTCTTTTCTTCTTGCGCCAAACAAAAAGTGGTGAACGATGTCAAAATCGTATCACCACTATGTCGTTTTTCTATCACCGCGACTGTGCCTGCGATCGATCAGTCGACCTCACCCTCGAGCGGATCCGTAACGCGACATTTCAGCGAATCGGCAGGGACCGACTCGATGCGCAGGCTCTTCTTGTTGAAGCGCCATGCGAGTCTCGGACGAAAAACCGAATCGGCCTCAGGCACCAGGCCGACGATCGACGGGTCAGTCATCATCTCAGCGCCAACGAAGCAGAACGCGCCGAGGTATTCCAGATGCTGCACGCCGTTCACTATCACGCTGTCGGTGTGCACGTGTCCGACCGGATGATCCTCAGTCGCTCTCACGGCAGTGTCGAACCAGATCACCATCAACCCCGATGGATGGCGCACGTGTGAGCCGATGTAAAACTCCGCAGGACTCATCTCGGGACCGTTGACACCCCACCCGCCGAACGCAGAATCAGCCGCGACGATCTGATACGGAGGGATCGTCGTATCCTCCAGAGCGTAAGTGACGGGGACCGCGGGCATCGGTTGCATTTGCGTTGGCGTCGACGACGTCGTTGCCTGTTGCGCGGGTGGCGCCGCACGATCACAGGCGAGAGACAACAGCAGCACCGCGAGGGCTCGCCGCATCAGTCGTTATTGCCGGCGAAAGGCACTGTGCGCACGACGCGCCAGCCGCTGCGCGTGCGATTGAGTATCCCGAGAATGCTCGAGCGCGGATCGTCGCTCCGTCCGACTTCGACAATCGCCTGCTCTCGGCGCGGACTGAATCCAACGGGACTCAGGAAGACAATGAAATTGACGTTTGGCCAGGCCTGACGAATCAGCGCTGGATTCTCCAGGGCGCCGCCGCGACTGGTCGCGCGCTCCACCGCTTTGATCGCCGAGTCGCCAACGAGCTGCAATCCCGGCAATCCCACGAAATCGGTGCGGAAATCGAAACGCTGCTCACGCACGGCGAGAAAGTTCTCCAGCGTCGACAGCATTACCTGCGGCTCGTACCGAATCGCCCGCATATATGCGTCGCGACAATTCGCCAGGACGCACGACGAGCGGGTCACTGCGTAGATGGGCGTCAGACCGCCTCCTCTGCCATACCCCATATACTTGAGCAGCGCATGGTAGACCGCGGTTTCGTCTTCCGACGGATAAGTCGCTTTGCGCGCACGCGCGGCGTCGAATTCGTTCTGTAGCGGCGGGGCGTTAATCGCCGGCTGAATGATCTGCGCCGGAGCCGGCGTCGTCACGTCATCGCAGGTCGCGCGATTGATTGGGATGTTGACCTCGACGCTTTGTCCTGCGGTCACGTCAGTCGCTGTCACCGCTGCCAGCGAGTCGGGATGGTTGCTGGAGCCCGGGCAGCGCACCATCAATCCGGCGCCGCCGACGGGCGGGTTGTTGAACCGGTAATTACCAAGAGCGTCTGAGATTACTGTCGCCGCCGGGATGTTGGGATTCACGTCGTCGTGCAGAGTGACCTTGGCGCCTGCGATTGGCGCACCGCCGCTGATCGCGGTTATGCGTCCATGAATGTCGCGCGGCAATGCTGCCTGGCGAATAGAGTCGCGACGTAATGCTTCGCGTCGCTCGAACAGAGTCTGGCGATACCCCACACCCCGATAGCGCAGCGACTCACCTCCGAGGTCTGTCGAGTCGCCTTCCTCGGGAACGCGCTCGATCACGTGCCACTGCCCGCGCACTTTCCAGAGCACCATCGTCTCGGTGCTGTGGCAATACGTTCCGCAGCGATGCGAGACCTGCAGAATCGCTTCGTCCTTCTTCGGATTCATCCCCACCACGGAAAGGACAGCGTATCCCCACGCGTGCGGATATCGCGCCTGAAATCCGAGCCAGAACGGCACTTCACGCATTCCGGTGCGACGACCCGCCGCGCTGTCGCGCACGGCGATGGCGCGCCCATCGATCTCCATCTCCCGCTGTTCCGTCTCGCCCATCAACTTCAGCGGAATGTGATACCTGAAATTGGGTGTGATGTGACGGCGATTGAGCGTCGCGATACGATACGCATTGATCGTTTCCATCTTCGGCTCGCTGCCTGTACCCATCGGCACGAGTGGGCACGGCGGTCGGCCGCACACCCAGGCGTTGGTCTGCGCGGCATCGTAAAGAACTACCTGCCCGGGGAATCCATCGGGCGACACGTACAGCGTGTCCAGAACCGTGCGATAGACGTCCGCGGTGTCACCAGTCGGATAGTCCGCCTTGTTGGTGAGAAAATCTCCCGGCTTGAGACCGGGACGCAGATGCGCTGCGGCGAATGTCCGCATTGAGTCCGGACTCAACGCGGGATCTGCTCGACGTGGAGAGATAGCCCCGGACTGAGAAGGCGTCGACGAGGCAGTCGGAACCTGCGCGACCGTCAAACGCGCGGAATCGACTGCGGGCGGCGAGTTCCCCCGCTCGCATCCGATCAACGCAACTGCTCCTAAGAGAAACGAGACAGCGCTAATGGAGCGCGCGCTCGTGAAAATGCGGGACAACATCATCCCGCTTAAGACGCACGAGATATCCGCTTCGCCACTTGTTCACGCTGCGCGAACGCGCCCACGATACTCGTCGTACCGTGAGCGCTTTTGCGACTAACTACTCCAGTTCCTAGAAGCGATTCGGGAACTGCTTCTCGATCCCCGTCGATAGTGCGTCCGCCATCGTCAGAATCTCGTTATAGACGCTGTCGAACGCCGAGGAACTACCGGCCCAGTTTCCCTGGATCTGCGCCGTCGCCTCCTGAGTGGTCAGCGCCAGATGCTGATTCAGCATGTCCAGCACGGTGGCCTTCGGCCAATTCGGGTTCGCGCCACTCAAGAAAGTCGCAAGGTCATTGGCGTTCGCGTGCCAGCGGTTGCTTGCGTCCGTTACCTTCGCCTGATCGTTCGCCTTGGCAGCGTTGACGAGATCGACTGCGATGTTGATGTGTTGCTTGAGCAGATTGGTCAGCTGATTTCCGGCTGCCGCGCCGTAGTAAGTGGCAACCGCATTGCCGATGTCTTCCTGATTCTTCATCAGACGCGCGGCGGTGTTCTGAGCACTCGCTTGTCCGGCGACGGCCTCATTGATGTACAGACGCGTCCAGAATACGTGATCAGACCATAGTTTCCGCATAGCGTCGTGCAACTGATTGGCGGCAACAGAATTCGGCGAGACAGCGGTGGACGTAGACATCGCGGTCGTGGCGCAGGCGGCAGCGGCAAGGAAGGCGAGGGCGATCGCGCCCGAGTGGGATCGAGTCATATGCACTCTCACAGAAGACGGGATGAAGCAGAAAACGCAGCTCCAAATTTTCGGCATAGCCCGTTCCATCCGCTTCTTTCTGACACGTTTACAGCACCGTGCTGCTGTGAGGTGAATTACCCGCAGTCGGAACGCCGCGCCGGCATCGGGCGCGGATCGCCGACATCGCGCGCGGCTGGTGGTGATGTAGGCGGAGCGAGTGGACGTGGCGCGCTCAGATCCCGGCGCAGATCACCGAGTTGCAAGAAGTTTCCCGCTTCCGTCGTCGACTGCTTCGATGGACCGGCCGCACCGTCGCCCCAATAGTCGCTGTGATCAGCGCCGGCGATCGTCACACCCTTGAGCGTGTTGTTCCACCCCGGCATCATCACGCTAGGACCGTACCGCCCGAGCGCGCGCTCCGATGCCTCGCTCCTTCCCGCCAGCGATTGTCCGGGCGGAAATGCCCAGTGCAGCACCTTGTCGTCGAGCGAGTGCAGCACACGCACTTCGATTCCTTCCGCCCATAGCTGCATTAGTAGATCAAAGAATCTTCCACCGCGCTCCAGCATCTCCGACGGCACCGCCGCCGCCATGAGTACGACTCTTCCAATCTTCGGCATCGCCCGCTGCCGCAGCAGATTCAGCGTCTCCAGCACCACTCGGCAGCCGAGTGAATGTCCGATGAAATCGACGCGCTCGAGATCGGGGAGCTTGAGCAGCATCGCTTCCAGATCCTTTGCCGCATCAACCGCGGTGTGCACCGCCGTCGGATAAATCAGAAAATCGAGCTTGTCGAAGAATCTCCACTGCGCATCGCCCGGCCAGAAGGTGTCGCCGAACATCGCCTCAAATGCGTCGGGATCGACCGAGCTGAACAGCGCGCGCTCGCTTTTCCTGAACGCGAAGTACGCGGTCGCCGCGCCGCTGTCGCTGTTGTTGAATCCATGCACCAGTACCAGACACGTGCGTCGCGCCAGCGCGGCCGGCAATACGCCGTGGAACTGCCCCGGATCGAGCAGTTTGCCGCCCTCCTTGTCGCGCCGCAGATAGAACTCCAGCCAGGGCGAATAGCCGCACGGCCGCTTCGCGTTCTTAGCCATCTCTCACTTTCTGCAGTGCGGTGACGAGATCCTTTGCCACCGGCGACAGAATTCCGCCGATCAGCGAGATCGGAATCATCGACGCCGTAAAGGAGCGCTGCACGGCGGCCCACGAGAACTCGCCACCAATCGCCGACCAGCGACTGAACGCCAGCGAGAGCGCCATCACCAGAATGCCGGTGACATTCGCGGCGAGCTGATTCCAGTTCGCCCAGCTGTCTGACGTGTAAAGCTGAAATCCGTCGAGTTTTCCTTTCACGGTCTGCCGCAGCCGCGAAATCAGCTCGCTCTGCCGCTTCACTTCTGCCTTCTGCTTGTCTTCCGGAAGATTGGCCGCATTGAGCAGCGCCGACGGGCCCTGTCGATACCAGACCTGCACATCGTCATGGTTGGCGCCCGCGGTGAGAACACGATAGAGGCTCTCGTACTGCTGCGGATTCGCCAGCACGATGTCCGACGCTTCCTGAATCGCCCCCATCATCCGCTCCAGCTCCAGCGCGAATACCGAATGCGCCGGCTTGCGCGTCGGTCTCCAGCCGCGTGGCAATCCACCGCGCTGCAGCAGATCGCGTGCGCACGAGGCGCCCTCTTGCGCCGAGACGCCGGTCGAGAGCTGCAGCAGCTGCGTGAGCGCTTGCTCGCTGTGATTTCGATCGAGCTCGCCCGCCGCGGTGTTGTGCGTCATCCAGCTCACCCAGCGCCGCGCCTGAAACTTGGTGCGGCTGTCCAGCAATTTCTTCCACAGCTCGACGAACGCCATCGAGAACGCGCCGACGGCGATCAGCGGCGTCAGATACTTGAGCAGAAAATCGGTGAGTCGATTGACGGCGATCCCGACATCCGTCGCCGGCGCCGCTGCCTGCAAAAGCAGAATCAAATGCATACCCATCGCCTCTCGCCTCCCGCCTCTCTCCTCTCGGTCACTGCACGACCGGCAGCTCGATGCGAGAAGCGGGCATCGACCCGCAGTAAACCCGCTGCGTCGCCTTCTGATAATCCGCTGCTGTCGCCTGGTAAATGCTCGGCACGAATTTCTGTGGATTGCGATCGATGATCGGAAACCACGTCGATTGCACCTGCACCATCATGCGGTGGCCCTTGAGAAAGACGTGATCGTGATCACGCAGCGGGATATCCCACTCGACTGGAATGTTCGGCTGGAGCGGCGATGGATGCTCGAAGCTCTTTAGATAGCGCCCGCGCCGCACCTCCATTGCCACCGGCAGCTCGTACCCGTTCATGGTGCGGGCGTATGCGCCCGGTGTCGGTCCGGCATCAGGATTCCACGGCGGCTTCTCAGCGTTCTCCGGATACACATCGATCAGTTTCACGATGAAGTCCGCATCAGTACCGGAACTCGACGCAAAGAGATGCGCGGACAGCGGACCGGTGATAGTGAGATCGCGATCGAGTGGCGCGCTCACGTAAGTCAGGACGTCGGGGCGATTCTCGACGAAGCGTTGATCCGCGACTTCCCACGTCCGCCAGTCACCGGCGGGATAGGTCGGCGATATAGGTCGCTGACGATACGGAACCGGATTCGCCGGATCGGAAACGTACTCGCGATTACCCGCGCGATCGCCGCGCCGCGGCTCGGTGAACGACAGCGTTCCATCACAGCGCAAATAGACGCTGGTAGGTTTCGCATTCGTCGGTGGCCACTCGGCGTACGTACGCCAACGATTCGAGCCCAGCTGATAAGTCATCACCTGCCACGACGGCTTCTCCCCAATGCCGTGCAGGTAGTAGCGGAAGAACGGCGCTTCAGCGTGCTCGCGAAATTCACGCGACGTCTCCGCGCCGAGCGCGACGAGGCCGATGCTGTCGCCCCTCGGCGATTGCCATTGTCCGTGATACCACGGACCAGCCACCATGAAGTTCGTGTGCTCGGGATCGTGCTCGGCCGCATGACGAAATACCTGCCAGGGACCCCACGGATCTTCCTGATCGTAGAATCCGGCGACGTTGAGGTTCGGCACTGTCGACGCATGCAGCCGATTGGTCCACGCCGAGCTTTTCCAGAACGCGTCGTAATCGGGGTGGGCGACGATGTCGTTCCAGTGCGAGATGTTGCCGTGCAGAAACTGCGCGTTGACGTTCGACAGCGGACCAAGCTTCAGATACCAGGAGTAAGTGTCATAAATGTCGAAGTCGAAGTGCGTGTTCCTGTTCTTGTCTGCCTCCTCGAGCACCGCATACTCGAACGCGTAGCTCTCGCGCAGCGCACCATACCGATGCTCGTCGTCGTTCATCCACTGATCGGTCGGCGATGCCTGCTCGCTGATTGCCTTGAGCGCGGGATGCGGGCCGAGCAACGTCATCGCGGTGGTGAGGCCGTCGTACGACACGCCGTACATGCCCACTTTGCCGTTGTTATTGGCGACGTTCTTTACGAGCCAGTCGATGCTGTCGTAGGCATCGGTCGTCTCGTCAGTCGCGCGCGGATTGGACAGATCACGCGGCGGCGCGAAGATCCTGAAGTTGCCCTCTGACTTGAATCGCCCGCGCAGATTCTGAAAAACGAAGATGTAGCCGTCCTGCGCGAGCTCTTTAAACGACGGCGGGATGTTGCGGAGATTGGCGATGACCGCGCTGTCGGGGACTCCGTACGGCGTGCGCGTAAAGAGAATGGGCAGCGGACCTCTCTGATTGGTGGGACGCAGAATGGCGGTCTGCAAGTGAACGCCGTCGCGCACCGGAATCATCACTTCCTGGAAGCTGAATGTCGGCGGAAGTGGCGCGGCGTTCTGTTGCGCATCGACTACCTGTGCGGCAAAGAGGGTTAGCGCGCAGGCGAAGAATCGGACGGGCATCGGCATCCTCCGTTGTCTGCGAGAAAATGCCGCATCCGTCTCTCTTCGCAAGGCATGCGGTCGGAACGCTAGGCGTCTCCCGCAGTGGCGCGCCGGCGCGCGATGTCCGCGCTTTTCACGATCAGCAACAGCGCGAATGCCAGCTCCGCTGGGCCCGCGAGTGCGATCACCACGCCCTGCAGCGTCGTCGCCAGCGGCGGCCAGAGAAAAACCACCCACGACACGCCGCCAATCAGCCACCAGTAACCGAGCCAGCGCGGCAAGAACGTCGATTGGAGAATCAGAGACCCGGTCGCGAGCTCGAACAGACCGAACAGCGGGAAGGAGATCAGAAACGCCTTCGAGTACATCGTGAGACCGAACGTCGTCGCGGCCTGCAGCTGCTGCGCGCTGAACGCACTCGCCAGCTGCGCATCGCTGAGGATGTAAGGCGGAGCAATGCGCAGCAGGCCAGCCACGATCTGCACGATGCACCCTGTGAGACTGAAGAACGCCGCTGTTATTGCCAGACTTCGATTGACCGGCCGGAAGAACTCGTACAACAACGCCGTCAACGCGATGTAGAGCGCGTTGCCGAGTAGATCTATCGATGCCGACATCTGGAACAGTGCTACGTGCGCCAGGATGTTCTGCGCGGTCGCCGCCGCATTGCCTTTCACGACGATGCCCCTCAGCAACGTCAACGCGGGAATGCCGACCACGAAATACGCCAGCCACACAATGCCGATCGTCCTCGGCGGCGGTTCCATCACTTCGCGAGCGGAGTCCGTCATCACGACCTCCAGAGTGTGTTCGCGACCAGTAACTGTCGAACGGCGCTGCGTTACCGCGGCGCTGATTCGTAGCCTTTGCTCTCCGACAGCAGCTTCGTCACGAAGCGCTGTCCTTCGGAGATGCGCTCGACTTCGATTGCGATCGCTTCCATCCCGTGCTCCAGCCGCTGGAGCCGATCGGAATCGCCGGCAGGGAGAGTGGGCGCAGACTTGCGCGACTTCTTCCAGCGACGGCGCATGAAATAGACGAAAGCCGACATCAACACGAAGACGGTGCCCGCGCCGGCGCCGACTCCGGCGCCGAACATGTCTTCCGCCGGCGGGCTCACCGATTCCTGCGCCATCGCGATCAGCTGCGGCGATGCGGCGGCGATCTGATTACCAACGGCACCCAGGTCGGTCTCCAGCTGCAGCACGCGTGTGTCAAGGACACCTAGCTGGTGCTTAAGTCCCTCTTCGGCGCCATCAGGCGCGACGCGGAGCTGTTCGATCAGATTGCTGCGCCGCTCGGTCACCGAGTTGAGCTGGAGCGAGATCTCGCGGCGGCGCGCCAGCAGGGCGCGCATTTCATCCCGCGACGTTGGGATCTGCAGCGCCTCTTTGCCACCGTCGGTGGTGTAGACCGTAACGCTCGGAGCTTTGATTGTTGGCGCGACGTCGGCGCCTGATTGACTACGTGTCGTTGCCTGCATCAATCTCGGTTATCAGCGTGGAGTCGATTCGCGGGATTCGGACATTAATCTGGTGACGAAGCGCTGGCCTTCGGAGATTCGCTCGATCTCTACAGCCATTGCATCGATTCCGTTCTCGAGTCTCTTGAGCCGCTCCGAATCGTCTGCGGGAAGCGCTCGGCGTTGTGGAGTGTCATCGCGACCAACGACCTTTCTCCAGATCCAACGAGTCAGCAGGAAGAGAATCGTAGCGCCGACGACGCCTGAAACACCTCCGACGAAAACCCCTTCCTGGAACGTGCCAAACGGATCGTTGGAGTCGTGCGACGGCGGCTCTTCGGCCATCGACGCGACCTCCGGCGCGGCGCCGGCAATCTCCTGACTGATGACGTTGAGGCTGGATTCCAGCTGCGTGATGCGGTCGTTGAGGACGTTGAGCTGCCCCTGGAATCCGGGCTTGGCGGCGTCGGGCACTTCATTCATGCGGTCGATCAAATCGTTGCGCCGTTCAGTCGCCTGCTCCAGCTGGTCGTTCAGCATGCGCCGTTGCGAGAGCAGCGCCATCATGTCGTCGTGGCTCTGCGGGATTTGCAGAGTGGTGCTCTTGTCGCCGTCGACGAAGACGCGCACAGAGGGCTTCCCCTGCGGGCTGACGACGATATCTGGTTTTGAGGTTGCTTGCATAATTGTCCTACGTTGCAGACAGCGGCCGGGTTACACGACGGCAGACAATTCTAATCCTTGTACGGATCGTACTCGTTCTCACCGGCCATTACCACTATCAGTGGCCTCAGGGTGTGTAGCATGCGCACCGTTTCGCCCTGCGCGGCGAGGACTTCGGGCAGTCTGCGGTACGCCTGCGGCGCTTCATCGAGCCCACCGCCACGCAGAATTATTCCCTTGGGGCCGAGCCATTGGTTGACCATGTCCCAGGACACTTTGCCCGGCGAGACGATCCGCGCCTTCGGTCCCCAGCCTTTTTTCTTGCCACGAGCTTCGGTGCGCGACATCACCCGTCCGGCGCCATGCACCGTCGACCATAGCGCGGCCTCGGATTTTTCCGGAGCGTCGCGAGTGCCCTCGAGAATCACCGCATTGTCACCCATCGATCCGCCGACAAATCCGCGCTGAGCGGGAAACGCCGGGGTCGCTCCTTTGCGCACGACGATCAGATCTTCCCCGCCGTGATTCTCCTTCCACGCGAAGTTGTGGTGATTGTGGACGAGATCGAGCTCGTTCGCGCCTAATATGTCGACGACTTTTCGCGCCACCCATTCCCTGCCGGCGTAGGCGTATCGTCCCCCCAATTCCATGAGGGACCAGTACGCGTCTCCGAGCGGTGATTTGATGTCGAGCAAAGTCTCACGCTCGGGTACACGCGTGCCCATTTCTCGTTCATCGACAGCGCCATCACCCCGGACGCGACGGTGTGTCCAAACCCGCGCGATCCGAAGTGCACCCCAACCCAGATGCGTCCCTCTTCGTCGGCGAAGACATCGACGTAGTGATTGCCGCTGCCGACGGTGCCGAGCTGATTGCGTGCTTTGTCTTTGAGCTCGCTGTGGACGTGCTGTGGCAACGCGCTCCACGCCGCGTCGTCAAACAATTCGTCCGCGCGCGGCGCATCGCGCGAGACGTTCTTCCGGCCCATCCCGAACGAGACTGTTCGCTGGATCTCGTTCGCGATGCGCTCCAGATCCTCGCGCGCGTAGTCGTTGATGGTGCGATCGGTCATGATCGCCGCATTGCCGCACGCGATGTCGAATCCGACGCCAACCACCGAGACTTTATCGCGGTAAGCTGCAACCCCGCCGATCGGCATGACGTATCCCATGTGTCCATCCGCCATCAGCGCCGCGCGCTCCGCCCGAGATGCTACGTCGCGCAGCTGGGCGAGGGTCTTCTCCTCGTGCGAGCCGAAGACGGCGACAGGAGTAGTCGCATTAGCGGTGGGTGCGTCGATCATGCACCCGTTTCGTTCAAAAAGCTCGCCGCCATTTCCGAGCGTGACGCTCTGGTTCAGCCGGCAAGCCGCATTGACTTGTAGAAGAATAGGAAAGCGATAATGAGAGCAACCGCGCCGGCGGCCATGGCTACGTAGCCAACAGTGCGCTCGACTGGATCAACCTGGTCGCAGAAACCGTTATCACGAGACGCGGGACGGTGAATCGCAGGACCTTCGACGCAAATACTTAGCGTCGTTACGCTGGGTCCCGGCGACCGCATTGCGCTGCAGGCGAGCAGGAACGCACTAGCTACAAGAAAGAGTCCTTTCCAGCACAGTGGGATCCGAAGCTTGGAATTCACGTGACTTGAAGTCGCGG
>JADMIO011435075.1_pt1 | contig 11766 bp, 11 predicted proteins | sample 8958161 | NCBI WGS metagenome assembly JADMIO01 (sample SAMN16585339, study PRJNA669376) | soil metagenome | isolation source: Crop rotation soil | place: USA: Cullars Rotation, Alabama | collected 2011
TACGGCGGGCTGACCGTGCAACTCGCCAAGGCCGACGGGCTGTGGGTCATCGCCGACGCGTCGGAGCGGGACGAGGAGCTGGTAAAGGCCCTTGGCGCGGACGTCGTCGTTCGTCGCGGCGACGATGTCGCCGACCGGATCCTCGAACACGTTCCGGGCGGTGTCGACGGTCTCGCGGATGGATCCGTGCAGAGCGAGCTGCTGCTCAAGGCGATCAAGGACAACGGCGCCATGGCGACGGTCCGCGGCTGGTCGGGTCCGTCCGAGCGGGGCATCAGCGTCCATCCGGTGTGGATCCGCGACTACATCGAGGCACACGGTGAGCTCGACAGGATCCGCCAGTTGGCCGAGTCCGGTGCCGTGTCGATGCGCGTTGCCCAGACGTTCCCAGCGGAGGCCGCGGGTGAGGCGCACCGCATCCTCGAAGCCGGAGGCACCAGGGGACGACTGGTCATCGAGTTCTCCTGACGCAGTCGGGTGAAGCAGCCGGGTGAAGCTCCCGGGTGAAGCGGCCGTGAAGATGCGGCCGAACGGTGTGAAGATGCCGTGAATGGCCGGGTGCCCGGTCTCCCTCGCCGGGAGAATGCGGTCATGGTCAATCGCACGCAACGCATCGCGCTGGTCGTCGGCCCACTCAGCGCACTCCTGGTGGCCGCGAGCACCAGCACCATCCGCGACGACGTCGGCTCGACGGCCGTCGGTGTCGCGCTCGCCCTCCTCGTCACGTGCGCAGCACTGCTCGGCCGTGCGCCCGGCCTTGCGACCGCGATCGTCGCATCGCTGTCGTACAACTACTTCCACACCGAGCCGGTCCACACCTTCCGGATCCACGAGAGCGGCGACCTGGCCATCGTCCTGCTGCTTGCGGTCCTCGGCTTGCTCGTCGGTGATGTGATGTCGTGGCGGGAACGTCGGCTGGCCACGGCGGATGCCCGCGAGCGCAGCGCTCGTGCCGGGCGCGAGATCGAGGACTTGACCGAGCGGTTCGTGCCGGTCGCTGATGCGTGGGCAACCGGCGTCACCGCGCTTCTCGACGAGATGCGATTGGTCGAGTGCCGGCTCGTCCACGACGATCCGACGGGCATCCCGCACATCTCGCGGCACGCCCGGCCGAACGACCCTGCCGACGACGAGTTCGTGCTGCCCCAGACGGGTGCCGCGTTCTCCATGCCGAACGGACGGGGCCATCTCGGCTCGCTCGTGCTCGTCCCACGACCCGGCCAGGGAGCGGTGCGCATCCGCCGCTCGTCGGTGATCGCGCTCGCGGACGATCTGGCGCTGGCGGCGGCACGCGCCGGCTCCTGACAATGTCGCTGGCGCCCTCGGGCCTCGTTGAACAGCCAGACTGACGGCGTGCCGGACGTCGTCGAACCGTTCAACGAGCTCCACTTCCGTCGGCTGATCGCGTGGATCCTCACCATCGTCGGCCTGCCGTTGGTCGCGTACATCGGGACGCTCGGCGGCGACCAGGTCGAGCTGTCGACGGCGCTGCTCGGCATGCTCGTCTTCGTCTTGGTGATCGCGGTGGTCGGCGGTTGGCTCGTCGGCGCAGTGGCGGCGGTTGGCGGCTCGTTGCTCGTCAATTGGTTCTTCGTCGAGCCACTGCACACGTTCTCGATCTCGGACACCGAGCATCTCATCGGCCTCGTCGTGTTCGTGGCGGCTGCGATCACGGTCGGCTCGTTGGTCGACTTCGCGACCCGGCGAGCTGCCGAGGCCAAGGTCGCCCGAAAGGAGGCCGAGCTGCTCGCCCGATCGACGGGAACGCTCGCCGCCGATCCCGATCCGCTCGCGTCGCTGCTCGAGATGATCCACCAGAGCTTCGGGCTCGACGCGGTGCGGCTGTCATCACTGGGGGACGACGCGGCTGCCGCCACGGTCGTCGCCGGGCAGCCGAGTGGCGAGCCGGCGGCCAGCATCGTCGTCCGCCCGATCGGCGCGCACGGGGCGCAGCGACTCGATCTCTACGGCCATGCGCTCTCCGATGAGGACGAGCGCGTGCTGCGCGTCCTCGTCGACCAGGTCGCCGTTGCCGCCGAGTCGCGTCGGCTGGCCGATCAGGCATCCGCGGCCAAGATGCTGGCGGACATCGACGCCGTGCGCACCGCATTGCTTCGCGCCGTGTCGCACGATCTGCGGACACCGCTCGCTTCGATCAAGGCGATGGTGTCCGGCCTCCGCGATCCGTCGGTGGAGTGGGAGCGCGATCAGATCGAGACCGCACTGGCCACAGTCGAAGAGGAGACCGATCGGCTCGACCAACTCGTCGGCAACTTGCTCGACGCGAGTCGTCTCGAGAGCGGCGCCTTGGCGGTCGACATCCGGGCGACGGCCGTGAACGAACTCGTCGCGGGAGCGCTCGACGGATTGGGCCACGACGCAGATCGGGTCACCGTCGACGTGCCCGACACGGTGCCCGCCGTCTGGTGCGATCCGGTCCTGCTCGAACGGAGCCTCGCCAATGTGATCATGAACGCGCTCCGCCACGCACCGCTGGCCGATGTCGTCGTGAGCGCCGCGGTCGTCGAGGATCGGGTGCACTTCGCTGTCGCCGACCGCGGCCGGGGCATCCCGTCGGCAGACCGTGAGCGCGTCGTCGCCCCGTTCCAGCGCCTCGGCGATCACCGAGCCAGTGACGGCACCGGACTCGGCTTGTCGATCGCGAAGGGCTTCGTCGAGGCCATGGACGGCAGGTTCGTTCTCGACGACACACCGGGCGGCGGGCTGACCGTCCGCATCGAGTTGCCGCTGGCCGACGGGTCTGGAGTCGCGAGATGAAGATCCTCGTGGTCGACGACGAACCGCAGATCCGGAGGGCGCTCGCGTTGAATCTGACTGCTCGCGGCTACGAGGTCGTCGAGGCTGCGACAGGCGAAGGTGGGATGCGTGCGGTCGCCAGTGAACACCCCGACCTGGTGCTGCTCGACCTCGGGCTTCCCGATCTCGACGGTGTCGTCGTGCTGCAAGGCATTCGTGGGTGGAGCGCGGTGCCCGTCGTCGTCCTCACCGTCAGAGACGACGAACGATCGAAGGTCGACGCGCTCGAGGCCGGTGCGGACGACTACGTGACCAAACCGTTCGGCATCGCCGAGCTCGTCGCCAGACTGCGCGCCGTGCTCCGTCGCACCGCTGAGCAGGACAGTGGCACGCCGGAGGTGGTCACCGCCGACTTCCGGCTCGACCTCGCCGCGCACCGTGCGTTCGTCGGCCCCGCGGCCGAAGAGGTGAGGCTGACCCCGACGGAGTGGGCGATCGTCACCCACCTGGTGCGGCACCCAGAGCGGCTCGTCACCTACCGCCAGCTGATCACGGAGGTGTGGGAGTCGACCTACGACCCCGACCCGAATCTGTTGCGGGTGCACATGGGCCACATCCGCAGAAAGCTCGAACCGGACCCGACCCGGCCGCGCTACTTCATCACCGATCTCGGCGTCGGCTACCGGTACCAGCCGACGATCTGAACGTCCGCTGAGGTCGCCTCAGTCGACGATCACCGGCACCGACGTCACGACAGTGTTCGGTCGGTAGAGCAGACGGGCCTTGATCGCCAGAGCCGACTGGTTGTGCAGCCACTGGCTGCTGAGCTTCGTCACGAACTCGGGGATGACGACGGTGATCAGCTCGTCGTCGGAGTCCCGATCGAGCTCGTCGATGTAGTCGAGGATCGGCCCGGTGAGGTCGCGGTACGGCGAGGCGATCGTGTGCAGTTCGACCGGCAAGTCGTATTCGTCCCAGAGGTTTCGCAGTTCACGCTCCTCCTCTGGATCGGAGACCACGGACACCGCGAGCAAGCGTTCGGGCGCGAGGCTGCGTGCGTACTGCACCGCTTGGAGGACGCCCTTGTTGACCGTCCCGACGAGCACCACGACCAGGTGGGTGTGGCGCTGAGCGCGATAGCCGGGCTCGACGGCGACCGCTTCGGCGACACGTGCGTAGTGCCGATGGATCGCCCGGAACGTCGTGACCATCAGGGCGATTACGACGACGCTGACCCACGCCCCATCCGTGAACTTCGTCGAGACGACCGTGATCGCGACGAGGCCGGTCGTCAGCGCGCCGACTGCGTTGATCACGATGTTGACCTTCCACCGTGGTTCGCGCTCCTTCACGTGGTGCACACACATGCCGGTCTGGCTCAGCGTGAAGCCGGTGAACACGCCGACGGCGTAGAGGGGGATCAGCGCCTCGACCTTGCCGCCGAACACCACGACGAGCGTGATCGCGGCGAGCGCCAGGAAGACGATGCCGTTGGAGAACACGAGCCGATCGCCGCGGTTCGCGAACTGGCGCGGCAGGTAGCCGTCCTTGGCGATGATCGACGACAGCCGGGGATAGTCGGCGTACGCGGTGTTCGCGGCGAGGATCAAGATGCCGAATGTCGCGAACTGCATGATGAAGAACAACAGGTTGCGCCCGCCGTAGATGTGCTCGGCGAGCTGTGCGAGCACCGTCTGGTTGATCCCCTCGCCAGCCACGGGCTGGAGGTGGTGGGCGACGACGGAGAGACCGAAGAAGCAACCACCGAGGATGATCCCCATCCACATCAGGGTGATCGCCGCGTTGCGCGGTTCGGGCCGCTTGAACGCGGGAACGCCGTTCGAGACTGCCTCGACGCCGGAGAGCGCGACTGCACCCGAGGAGAACGCCTTCAAGAAGATGAACAACGTGATGGCACCTTGGCCCTGGAGCAACTCCTGCGCCTCCGGCGACGTATGCGGGATCGGGCCGAGGTCTTGGAAGAAGATCCGATAGAGGCCGACGACGATCAACAACAACAGCGACGCGATGTACACGTACGTCGGGGGAGCGAACAGCGCCCCCGACTCCTTCAGGCCGCGGAGGTTCGCCGCGGTCATCACGATGATGGCGCCGACGCAGATGGGGACCCGGTACTGCGCGAGTCCGGGGAAGGCAGAGATCATCGCGGCCACACCGCTTGCGATCGAGACGGCGACCGTGAGGATGTAGTCGGTCAGCAACGAAGCGCCCGCGACGAGGGACGGGAAGTGGCCGAGGTTCTCGCGGCTGACGACGTACGAGCCGCCGCCGGAGGGGTAGGCGAAGATGGTCTGGCGATAGCTGATCACCACGATCGCGAGCAGCGCGACGACCATCAACGAGATCGGCACGAGCCGGGCGTACGCGGCGGTGCCGGCGGCCGCGCCGACCAGGAAGACGCGCAGGATCTCCTCCGTCGCGTAGGCGGTCGACGAGATGGCGTCGCTCGAGAAGACGGGGAGTGCCACCTTCTTCGACAGCCGGTGCTCGTGCTCGTCGGCGGTCGCGAGGGGGCGACCGATGATGACTCTCTTGATCGAACTGACCATGCACCGACGAGCCTTTCCGCGCCGGGGCAGCGAATCCAACACCTTCACGACATCTTCACGGCATGCCCGAGACCCCGTGCCTACGCTCGCTGTGGCAGAGAGGAGACTGCGGTGCACATCATCGTCGTCGGGTGCGGTCGAGTCGGATCGTCGCTCGCGTTCGAACTCGTAGAGGCGGGTCACAGCGTGACCGTCATCGACAAGCGACAGGAGTCGCTCGCTCGACTGGGCGACGACTTCTCGGGGTCGACCGTGGTCGGGGTGGGCTTCGACCGCGATGTGCTCGCCCTCGCCGGCATCGATCACGCCGATGCGGTGGCCGCCGTGACGAGCGGCGACAACAGCAACATCCTCATCGCTCGCGTCGCGCGTGAGAACTTCGGCATCGAGCGCGTCGTCGCTCGGATCTACGACCCGCGGCGTGCAGCGATCTACCAGCGGCTCGGCATCGACACAGTGGCGACCGTCGCGTGGACGACCGAGCAGGTGCTCCGGCGGCTCTCGCCCCAGACCGACTCCGTCGAGTGGGTCGACCCGACCGCCGGCGTGTCGCTCGTCGAGCGCCGCATCGACGCCGTCGCGGCCGGGCGGAAGTACTCGGACCTCGAGGAGGCGGCACATGGTCGCATCGTCGCCATCGGTCGGCTGGGTCACACCGAACTCGTGACCCCGGGCATGGTGGCCCAGGAGGGTGACCTCGCATACGTCGCCGTTCGACCGGAACGCGTCGCCGACCTCGACCGCGCACTCGCGCTGGCAAGCCACCACTGAACGGCATCGGAGGACGAACATGAAGACCTTGATCGTCGGAGCCGGCAGCGTCGGACGGTTCATCGCTGAACAGCTCGCGTCGTCGGGGAACGAGGTGATCCTGCTCGAGGCAGACGCCGCGGTCGTGAAGCGGCATCGGCAGGGCCTGCCCCAATCGATCCGTTGGGAGATCGGTGACGGATGTGACATCGGTGTCCTCGCGCGCTCCGGTGCGCGGGAGGCCGACGTCGTCACCGCGGTCACCGGCGACGACGAGGACAACCTCGTGGCGTCGTTGCTCGCGAAGCAAGAGTTCGCCGTGCCACGTGTCGTCGCCCGCGTGAACAACCCGAACAACGAGTGGATGTTCACGGGCACGTGGGGCGTCGACGTCGCCGTGTCGACTCCGCACCTCATCACGGGCCTCGTGCAGGCCGCGGTGACCGTCGGCTCGTTCACGCGATTGCTCACCTTCGGCGGTGGCAAGGCGCGGCTCGCCGAGGTCACGCTTGCCGAGGGGTCTCCGGCGGCGGACAAGGAGATCGTCGATCTTCGCTTCCCCCGAGAGGCGACAGTTGTGGCCGTGCTCCGCGATGGCCGCGTCATCGTTCCGCGTGGCGACACGATCCTGCGCACACACGACGAGGTGCTCGTTCTCGTGGCGGGGGACAGCGACGCCGAGGTCCGCGAGATCCTCGTCGGTGTCGACGAAGGGCGGCCGCTGGTACGACCGTCGGTGCCGTGAAGCCTCGGGAGCGCGCAGAGCGCCTCGCTCACGAGCGGTTCGAACGTGACCACGACCGGCTTCGGCGCCGTTTCGAGCGCGTCGACGCGGCGGCTATCGCGTCGGCGTCGGCCCGGCAACACGTGCGCGTGGCCGGTGAGGTGCGGCGCGTCGGTGTCGCCCCGCGCAGTGGCGTGCCGTCGCTCGAGGTCGTCATCTCGGACGGCACGGCAGACGCTGTTGCGGTCTTCACCGGGCGGCGCAGGATCGCCGGCATCGAGAACGGACGAGCGATGGTGCTCGAGGGTGTGCCGCGCGATGAGCATGGGCGCAAGGTGATGCTCAACCCCGCGTACACCCTGCTGGCCGACTGATCGACGGGCACTCCGGGACGCGCCATTAGCCTGCGTCGCGAACGGAGGCTGAAATGACCACGATCCAGCTGCGGCGATACGACCTCGTCCCTGAGCTCGTCGACGACTTCCTCGCCTGGTTCCCTCGCGTCGTCGCCGCGCGCGAACAGTTCGGGTTCACCGTCCTGTTCGCCCTCCATGACCGACCTGGCAACGAGTTCACGTGGGCGGTGTCGCACGAAGGCGACTTCGACGAGGTCGAGCGCGTCTACATGGCCTCACCCGAGCGGGCGGCGGTGTTCGACGGGCAGCCGAAGTACACCGTCGAGATGCACATCAGCAAGGTCGACGCGCCGCTCAGCTGAGCGCGAGGCGGATCAGTTCTGGCCCGATCAGATCTCGCGACAACTCCGTGGCGGACTCGAGCGTGAAGTGCACACCGTCCGGCCGGATCGTCCGGTCGAGCACCAACCCCCGCTCGTCCAACCATGCGGCCAGCGGCACGACGCCGACGGCATCACCATCGGCCCCCGCGACGCGATCGATCGACTCGGCCAGAACGTCGTAGCGGGCGGGATCGTCACCCGGTTCGTCCGCCTCGTCCCACAAGTAGTCGGCCACGGGGTACTGGACCCACACGACCTTCCCGGCACCAGCGGCCAGGGCGGTCTCGGTGAAGCGCGCGAACCGGTCGTCGAGGCGCTCGACGAACTCTTGGTCGAGCGGTGTGCGCGTCACGTTGCCGTCGTCCGGCCAGCGGTGGTCGGTGGCGTCCCAGAACGAGGTGACGACGACGACCACGTCGGGGGACGTCTCGGCGATGCGAGCCGGCACGTCCGTGTCGAACAGCGCGCTGCACCCTTCGGGCGTCTCGGTCCACTCGCCGTCGAAGAAGCGGTCGCCGCCTTCGAGGAGGCCGCAACCGGGAAAGGCCATCACCTCGGCCTCGGCCAGGTCGGGTCGTTCCTGTGCCCATGCGACGATCCCGTTGCCGAGCGCCTGCGCGGTCGAATCGCCGACGACGATCATCCGCACCGGGCGCGGTGGGATCAGCTCGGCGGTCGTGGTGGGAGCCAGGCTGTCCGGTGCTGACACTGGTGCCTCCGCGACGGCAGTGGTCGCCGAGGCGACGGAGTCGGGTGTCGGCGACGCGGTCGTGTTGGGAGGCGCAGCCGTCACCGCGGTCGGCGAGGTCACCGCGGTCGGCGAGGTCAGGGGTGTCAGCGGCGCCAACGACGCGGCTGGAGCGAGCGTGCCGGCTGACGGCAGGTCCTTGTCGAAGGCGTCGGTCGTCGTCGGTGCCGTCACCGCCGTGGCGACGAACAGGGCGACGCAGACCACGCTGCCCGCTAGCCCGATGACGATCTGGCGGTTCGTGACGAGGCGGCGACGTTCACGGATCGATGGCCTATCACATTCTTCGCGCGACGTTCACGGATCGGACGTTCCAGCAGGTGGAACGAAGCGATCGCCAATGCGAACGTGACCGCCAGTCGGATGATCGCCAACGGCCACCGATCGAGACCGGTCCGTGTTCCGTCCAGGTAGACGAAAACCGGCCAGTGGTAGAGGTAGACGCCGAAGCTGATCCGCCCCAACTGTCGGAACGGCCACGTCGACAGCCAACGCTGCAGCGGTCCGGCGGCCTGGAGCCCGAGGATGAGGCCGGCGCTGCATACGGCGAACAACGGCAACCCGCCCTGGTAGGCCAGCCCGTGTCCAGCGGGGAGCACCGCGCCGGCGACGAGCACGAGGGCCAGGCTGATCCAGCCGATGGATTGCCAGCGTGGTGATGCGGCACGATCGGCCGCTGCCCGATCGGCGAGCACTGCCGCCAACACCGCACCCGCGAGGATCTCGGCCATCCGCGTCCACGTGGCGAAGTAGGCGGCGTCGGCGCCCCAGAGCGCATACGTGATCGGCGCCGAGATCGCCGTGATCCCGAACAGGACGAGCATCGGCAGCACGAAATGGCCGTCCCGACGACTCCCGCGACCCGGTCGCGCGAGGAGGGTGGCGATGCCGGCGACGGCGACCGGCCAGATCCAATAGAACTGCTCCTCGATCGCGAGCGACCAGAAGTGGTCGAGCGGCGACGGCGCGGTGAAGAGATCGGCGTACGACTGATCGCTCGCCAACGCGACCCAGTTCTGCACCTGGAACAGCGCGCCGAAGAGGCTCGGCTTCAGGTCGCCACTTCGGTCGAACGCGCCGAGCGACGCCATGACTGCGACCGCGCCGATGCAGAACAAGCTCGCCGGGAGCAGCCGTCGCACCCGTCGGAGGTAGAAGCCACTGAACGAGATGCGGCCCGATCGTCCACGTTCCCGGATCAACAGGGACGTGATCAGGTAGCCCGACAGGGTGAAGAAGACCGACACCCCCAAGTAGCCGCCGGCGTAGAACCCGAGGTCGAGGTGGAAGACGAGAACCATCGCGACGGCGATCGCACGGACACCGTCGAGCGCCGGCTGATAGCCGAAGTCTCGCTCTCCACCTGCCCGGGTCACGGTCCCCATGGCGGCGACCCTACTGGCGGTATGGTGCCCGCCGATGGGACGAGGGGTCACAAAACGCGCCGTTGCTCGATCACTCGGGATCGCCCTCGTGGCACTCGCCACAGCCGCCGTCGGGAGCACCGCGAACCCGGCGCAGGCCGACCCGATCACCGTCGGTTCGGCACCTCCCGAGCGCCGTATGTACTTCATCACCGACTCCGTCGGCCTCGGCGCGTTCGACGCGTTGCGGGGTGCGTTCCCCTCTGGCTGGCAGACGACGATGGACGGGTTCCCCGCGTTGTTCGTCGAGCAGATGGAGAGCAACCACGTCCGCCCGGCGCTGACGCAACGACCGGGAGTGTTCGGCGACTACGCGATCGTCGCCGGCGGCTACAACTACCCGTACTGGGATCCGGCCCGGTTCGACGCCTCCATCGACAGCATCATCGCCGCGTTCGAGCAGGCCGGTGTGAAGCACGTGTTCTGGGTGACGCTTCGCGAAGTGAAGCAGCAATACGTCACGCCGAGCGCCTGGCGGGCGATCCAGCCGTACTACTGGTACTTCCCGACCGTGAACCAGCACCTGCGAGCGGCGCTGGCACGGCATCCGAACCTGACGCTCATCGACTGGGCCGCGATCGCCGACCGGCCCGGGCTCACGTATGACGCGATCCACCTGAACGCCTTCGGCGCGAGCGAGTACGCCGCACTGGTCTCGCGCACCGTCCAGAGCGTCCGCGGCCGCATCCCTGACGGCTCGGTCACCGAGGTGACCGTCGCAGGAACCGGAGGCGTGCCCGGCGATGCGTCGGCCGTGGCCCTCAACTTGGCGATCACCGGAGCGCGGGCGCCCGGGTACCTCACCGCGTACCCGTGCGGTGAGCAGCTGCCGCTCGCCGCCAACCTCAACTACGTCCCCGACCGCACCGTGTCGGCGGCGGCCGTCGTGCCCGTCGGCGCGAACGGCAGAGTGTGCATCTACAACAGCACTGCGACGCAGCTGGTCGTCGACGTCATGGGATCGTTCCCTGCTGGGAGCGCGTACGCCCGCGTCGGGCCGACGCGGCTGACGGACACTCGCGAGCCGGGTCAACACGGGCCGCTCGCCGGTGGTGAGGTGCTGCGCGTCCAACTGCCCGAGGCGCTGCGATCGGCCCGGGCCGCGGTGCTCAACGTCACGGCGATCGGCGGGTCGGCGGCAGGGTTCGTCACCGCGTATCACTGCGGCGATCCCGTACCGGGCACCTCCAACCTCAACTTCTCCGCCGGGTCGATCACGCCCAACCTCGTCGTCGTCCAACCCGACGAGACGGGGGCGGTGTGCCTGCGCCCCAACCAGCCTGCGGATCTCGTCGTCGACCTGTTCGGCGGACTCGACGGCCCGTCGATCCTGCTGCCCGGACCGGCACGTGCGACCGACACCCGGTCGGGCGTGAAACCGACGGCCGGCTCGTCCATCTCCGTCGCGACGGTGGGTGGCGCAGGTGTGTTCCTGAACGTCACCGCCACCGAACCGTCGGCGCCCGGGTTCCTCACCGTGTACCCGTGCGAGGGCGGCCTGCCGCCGACCGCGAACCTCACGTACGCGGCAGGGGAGACGATCGGCAACTTCGCGCTCGTCAAGCCGGACAGCCACGGGAACGTCTGCGTCTTCACGAACGCCTCGAGCCACATCGTGGTCGACGTGCTCGGGTCGATGACCAGCGGGTTCGACGGCCTCCCCGTGCCGGTTCGGGCGTTCGACTCGCGCTGACTGCTGTCGGGGGGAACGCCGGCCGCGTTGCTCCGACCGTCGAGCGCGGCTACAACGGAGGGCCTTGAAGTCCTCGATCCTGGCGCTGGCGCTCCTTGTCGGCTCCACTGCGACCCTTCCTCAACCCGCGGCAGTCAGTGCCGCGCCCGACCTCGCGAGCACCACGGTCGAACTCGACACGTGGGCGTGGTGCGGCGTCCATCCGGACATGCCCGACGCGGTCGCGTCCGCGAAGACGATGGCCGAAGTGGCCGGCATCGACGCCACGTTCGGGCCGTGCATCCAACCGACGGGGCCGTACAGCCCGGCCTTCACCGCCGACCGCTACGCACCGCCGGACGTCTACCACCGGCTGGTGACG
>JADMIO011227390.1_pt1 | contig 11765 bp, 8 predicted proteins | sample 8958161 | NCBI WGS metagenome assembly JADMIO01 (sample SAMN16585339, study PRJNA669376) | soil metagenome | isolation source: Crop rotation soil | place: USA: Cullars Rotation, Alabama | collected 2011
GCGGTCTACGGCGTGATGAACGGAACAGGGAAAGCCGGCGTGTTCCAGCTCAACAGCCCGACGAGCGTGAGCAATGGGGTGGAAGTGACCAACAACGGTCTCGGCTGGTCGGTCTTCAGCCAGAATACGGGCGTCGCGCTCAACGCGAACAATCAGGGCGTCGGGAGTGGGGCCGGGTGGTTCGAGATCACCCAGGATCACAATCCCGCCGATGCCCTCTTCGCCAGGACGAACGGCATCGGTTACTCGGTCAAGGGCGTCAACACCGGCTTCCTTCAAGGCGGCGACATCAGCTTTGCCGGAGGCGCGGGGTGGTTCGAGACCAATAACTCGCAGAACAACAAACCCACCGTGGTCGTCACGTCGAATGGGGTCGGAAGCGGAGAGACCATCACTCTGGGCAACGCCAACTCCGGCGCGACGGCCCTCGTGATCAACAATAATGGAACCGGGAGCGGCCTGGACCTCACCGCACACAGCGCCTTCAGTCCGGCGGCCCAGTTCTCCAACTACAATCCCTCCAGCGGCGCGTTTACCGTTTACGCCTATACCGAGGGGACCGGCGACGCCATGAAAGGCTTCACCATCGGCAACGGCAACGCCGTGTCTGGAGAGGCGAAGGGCACGGGGTATGCCGGTTATTTCACCGGGACCGGCAGCGCCAGCAACGGGGTGTACGCCTCGGCTCCGGTCGGGCACTTCGGCCTCAACGTCGTCAGCGGTACCAAGGCCGGCATCGTTCCCACCTCCGGCGGCGCACGCGCCCTCTACTCCGAGGAATCGAGCGAGGTCTGGTTCACCGATTACGGGTTCGGCAAGCTGAAGAAAGGCCGCGCGTTCATCCCCATCGAATCCACGTTCGCCGAAACGGTCAATCTGGCTGAGCCGTATCACGTCTTCGTCCAGGCGTATGGGAACGCGGAGCTGTTTGTGGGCAAGCGCACCCCGCTGGGTTTCGAGGTCCGACAGGCAGGCCCAAAGGCCGATTCCAACGTAGAATTCTCCTATCGGCTGGTGGGCAAGCGCCGCGGCTACGAGCAGACCCGGCTCCAGCGAGCGCCTCAGGCCGACAGCGATCCCAACCTGCTGGCCGCAAAACAAGCCTTCGGCATCCATTCCTCGGAGCGGATCGCAAAGAAGTAATCCGAGCGCTGAACGTGGATGAAAAGGGATGGACCCTCAGGCCCCTGTTTCCGGGCCGAGGGTCCATCTCCGTCTCCATACCCCTTGTCAGCGCCCATCTTATGCCCGTTCCTGAAGAAAGGAGCCATTCCGCCAGGGGCGGGGTTCAGCCCGGCGGGGTGGGCTTTTTCAATTCCCATTCCTATGGCTCGCTATTTCATCGAAGGGCCGTTTCTCTCCTACCCTGCGATAGCCAGGAGGATTCCACCGACCAGCGTCGAAATGACCCCCGAACGTTCGCCCCCTGATTCCTCCCGGTAGCCCCTACCGCCCTCGATTTGCTTCTTTCCACCGAAAGGTCCGGTTCGATGAAAGTAGCTACCTTCGTTCCTCTGCTCGGTCTGGCTCTGCTATTGCCCGCCGGGCTGCTCCACGCCATTCCCCTCCCCGACAACTCCTCCGTCGCCGATCCCGCCACCGCCTTCGCCATCACCAACACCGGCACCGGCGGCGCAGGCAAGTTCGAGATCAACAACGGAGCCAACTCCAAAGACGCTCTCACCGCCGTCACCAACGGGACCGGCAAAGCCGGCTTCTTCCAGGTCAACAACGCCGCCAACAACACTTATGCCCTTCAGGCTCAATCGAACGGGCCGGGCATCGCGCTCTACGGATACAACACGGGCACGGGCCGGGGCGGAGTGATGGAGATCAACAACGCGGCCAACACCAATATCGCGCTGTATGGGTACACCAACGGCAAGGGTCAGGCGGGACTGTTCCAGATCAACAATGCCGCCAACCCCAAGGAAGCCATGCGAGCGGTGACGAACGGGACGGGAGTGGCGGTGTATGGCGTGATGAACGGTAGGGGGAAGGCGGGCGTGTTCCAGTTGAACAGCCCGACGAGCGTGAACAATGGCGTCGAGGTGAGCAACAACGGGCTGGGCTGGTCCGTCTTCAGCCAGAATACGGGGGTCCTGCTCAATCAGAACCAGCAGCCTGTGGGCGGCAGCGGGGCCGGGTGGTTCGAGATCGCACAAGCCCAGAATCCCGCCGATGCGCTCTTCAGCAAGACGAACGGCACGGGCTACGCCGTCAAGGGCATCAACACCGGATTCATTCAGGCCGGAGACTTCAGCTTCGCCGGAGGAGGGGGATGGTTCGAAACGAATAACGCGCAGAACAACAGACCCACCCTCGTCGTCCGGTCGGATGGGCTCGGGAGCGGAGAGACCATAGACCTGACCAACGCCAACTCCGCCGCGACGGCCCTCGTGATCAACAATGGCGGTGGCGGGGGCGGGCTGGACGTCACCGCGCACAGCGCCTCCAGTCCGGTGGCCCTGTTCTCCAACTACGATCCCTCCAGCGGGGTGTCTACCGTCCGCGCCTATACCGAGGGACCCGGGGACGCCGTCAATGCCATCACCATCGGCAACGGCAACGCCGTGAGGGGGGAGACCGCGGGCACCGGGTATGCCGGGGTCTTCATGGGTACCAGCAGTTCGAGCAACGGGGTATACGCCTCGGCTCCTGTGGGCTTTTTCGGTCTCAACGTCGTCAGCGGTACCAAGGCCGGCATCGTTCCCACCTCCGGCGGCGCACGCGCCCTCTACTCCGAGGAGTCGAGCGAGGTCTGGTTCACCGATTACGGCTTCGGCCAGCTAAAGAAAGGCCGCGCGTTCATCCCGATAGAGACTACCTTCGCCGAGACCGTCAACCTGACCGAGCCGTACCACGTCTTCCTTCAGGCGTACGGCATGTCTGACCTGGCGGTCACCAAGAGGACGGCGACCGGCTTCGAAGTCCGGCTGCGGGAGGGCGACCCGAATGTGGAGTTCTCCTTCCGGATCGTGGGCAAGCGCCGCGGCTACGAGCAGACCCGGCTCCAGCGAGCGCCTCAGGCCGACAGCGATCCCAACCTTTTGGCCGCAAAACAGGCGTTCGGAATCCATTCCTCGGAGCAGATCGCGCAGAAGTGACCGGAGCGCTCTGAACGTTCCCCGTCAGATTGAGACCCTCCGCCCGGAGTATTGGACGGAGGGTCTCAATCTCTTTGTGATCCCCCTGCCGGCATCGGTTCCTCGCTCAATTAAGGCTGCTTGCTATTCCTGGAGAGGGGTATTTCAATCCCACCTTCAGACAGCAGGGAGGATTCGACCGACCGGCGTCGAAACCAGGGGGGACCCTTCGCCATTGATTTCCTCCGGGATCCCGCTTCCTTTGCGCTGCGATCCGCTTTCCTCGCTCCGTCGGACGATCTTTTCCTCTTCCCGACGATGACTCTCCAGGCATTCTGAACGGTTCCACCGAAAGGTCCGGTTCGATGAAATCCAGCATCTACGCTCCCTTGCTCGGCGCGCTCCTGATTCTCCCTGCCGGGCTGCTCCACGCCATTCCCCTCCCCGACAACTCCTCCGTCGCCGATCCCGCCACCGCCTTCGCCATCACCAACACCGGCACCGGCGGCGCAGGCAAGTTCGAGATCAACAACGGAGCCAACTCCAAAGACGCTCTCACCGCCGTCACCAACGGGACCGGCAAAGCCGGCTTCTTCCAGGTCAACAACGCCGCCAACAACACTTATGCCCTTCAGGCTCAATCGAACGGGCCGGGCATCGCGCTCTACGGATACAACACGGGCACGGGCCGGGGCGGAGTGATGGAGATCAACAACGCGGCCAACACCAACATCGCCCTCTATGGCTACACCAACGGGCTGGGCCAGGGGGGCCTGTTCCAGATCAACAACACCTCCAACGCCAAGGAAGCCGTGCGCGCGGTCTCCAACGGGACCGGGTCCTCGGTGTTTGGCGTGATGAACGGCAAGGGCCGTGCGGGAGTCTTCCAGCTCAACAACACGGCCAGCGTCAGCAACGGCGTGGAAGTGACCAACAACGGCCTCGGCTGGTCGCTCTTCAGCCAGAACTCGGGCGTCGGGTTCAACCCGAACAATCAGCCCATCGGGAGCGGCGCCGGATGGTTCGAGATCACTCAGAAGCAAAATCCCTCCGATACGGTGTTTGCCACGTCGCCGGGGACGACCGGATACGTCGTCCATGCGATCAACACCGGATTCGGGGCCGTTGAAGTCGGTCCCAAGGCGGGCGGCGCGGGCTGGTTCGAGATCCAGAATCCTCAGAACCGGGCGGTGACGCTGAAAGTGAACACGGACGGACTCGGCGAGGGCGAGAGCATTAACCTGACCAACCAGAATAACTTCAGCCCGGCGCTCGAAATCAACAACCAGGGGACCACCGCCGGCAGTGCCGGGATCGTCGTCGCCGTAAATGGCAGCGATTACGCCGGGAAGTTCTTCGGATTCGGGGCCAGCAGCAAAGGCGTGTACATCTCAGTTCCGGCGGCTCAGCCCGGCCTCAACGTCGTCAGCGGCGCCAAAACCGGCATCGTCGCCACCTCCAGCGGCGCCCGCGCCCTCTATTCCGAGGAGTCGAGCGAGGTCTGGTTCACCGATTACGGCTTCGGCAAGCTCCAGGACGGCAAGATCGAGATCGCCCTCGACCCGACCTTCATGGAGACGGTCAACCTCACCGAGCCATACCACGTCTTCGTCCAGACCTACGGCGCGGCGGAGCTGAGCGTCATCCAGCGCACCTCCACCTCGTTCACCGTCAAGGCGCTCCACGGCGACAAGAACTCGGAATTCTCCTACCGTCTCGTCGCCAAGCGGAAAGGCTTCGAAGCCAAGCGGCTGGACCGGATGGAGATGGCGGACCACGACCCGAATCTCTTCCCCAACGCGGCTCCCGTCGCTCCCGTCGGGAAGTAAAGGCCGCCCTAACCGCGGACTCCAGGCCGAGTCCGCTCTCAGTCTCCGCTAGAATCTGCCCGGGCGGAGGAGCCGATCCACTGGCTCCTCCGCCCGTCTCTATTTCTCCCCCAATGGGGACAACACAGAGACCGCCCGACCCTGAAGGACCGGGCTACGTCAACGAATCCCTGCTGTCGCGGGGCTGGGGAATACGGAAACGATTCCCACCCCTGTCATTCTGAGCCGAAGGCGAAGAATCTAGCGGCTCTACGGAAGCATCCCCAACGTACAGCAAGATGCTGCGCCCTTGCTCAGCCTGACACGGACGGCAGGCGGTGCGATAGCCGGAGCCTGCCGTAGGCAGGGTTCCATAACGTAGCCCGGTCCTTCAGGGCCGGGCAGTCGAGGCCCGGACGGTTTCTAGCCGGACCAAAAACCGTACTCTTTCACCGTGAAAAGCCCGGTCAGAACCGGTACTGCCCCTGGAACGTGTACGTGTCGTTGTCCTGGCTGCTGGAAGCCTGAGCCGCCTTGTCGTAGAAAGTAACGCGGGGCCGCTCCCACGCCAGCGTGAGCCGGATGTTCTCCCCGATCTGCCGCAGCCCCACCAGCCCCCACGTCTTGATCTCGCCGTCCCCGCCCAGCCGCAGCCGATTCCGCGTGTCCGGGTCGAACACGTCGTACCGCACGCCGACCGTCGTCGCCTCGCCCACCGGATGGGTGTAAAGGGCGTACCACGCCTTCGCTTGGGCCGTCCCCCGCGCCGGTCCCGTCCCCAGGTTCGTCGTCAGGTCCCGCGCCCCCACCCACTCGCCCCTGAACGTCCCTCCCGCGACCGCGTACACGTTCGCGGCGAAGCTCCACCGGGTCCGGTCCCCCTCGATCTCCGGGACCGCCGCCTTCGCGGGCGTGATAATAACGGTCGTCTCTCCCGCGTCCTTCTTGCCGTTGCCGTTCGCATCCACGAATCCGAGCTGCGCCGGGACCGCCGCCGCGCCTGCCGCCGTCTGCTTCCCCCAGTAGCCGGACAGCGCGAAGTCCATCCTCGGCGAGAAGACCGAGTGCCGGATTCGCGCGATGAGATCCTTGTGGTTGTCTACGTCGCGGAACGGAAGCGCGGCCGTCGAGGTCCCGTTGCCGTTCAGAATCGCCACGTTGAACAGGGTGGCCGGGGTGAGTCCTACGGACAGGTCGAATCCCTGGTCTCGGTTGCCGGGGAACAGCACGGCCCAGCCCGCCGGACGCTCCGGGAACTCTCGGTCCGTCGCGCCGCGCTCGACCTCGAAGCCGAAGGGACGGAAGAACTGCCCCGACCGGAGCATCCAGCCCTGTTTCTGCCCATTCGACGGACTGATGAACCAGTCGAAGTAAGCATCTTTCACCGTGACGGTGTTCTGCCCCCCGTCCAGCGAGAATGCGAACCGCCCGAAGTCCGTCGTGTGCCGGAGGTTCAGCCGCGCTCGCCGCACGAAGAAGTTGCTATACGGCGTCGCGTTCTTCTGGAACACCGCGCGGGCTTGCACGTAGCCCGTGACCGACGTGCGCTGCACGCGGGTGAGGGTGGACTGAATGGAAGAAATCTGATCCGCCATCTCCGCCTGCGCCTTCCGCGTGTCGTCCGAGGCCGGAGCGGCGGGGGGCGGCGCGGGTTCCGCTTCGGCCTCGCGGCGGAGGGCGTCCGCCTCCTCCTGGGTGAGGATGCCTTTCTTCACCAGAGCCTTGAGGATGGCTTCCCCGCTCACGTCGGCGCGGGCCGGGAGGGAAGCAGTCATGAGGAAGAGAACCGGCAGCGGAATCAGCCACCGGCAAGAGGCAAAAGGTTTCAATCGGGTCTCCTGAAGGGGGATGGAAAGGAATGTGATGCCCATTTGTAAAGCCAATTGGAAAAGAAAGCAGCCCGGGCTGAATCCCGTGTCCGCGCAGGCGGACACTCAGCGAAGCTCTCAGCGAGGGAATTCTTTCCCTCGTAAAGGCGGTTTTTTTATTCCCAATGGGTATATCTTGCGCAGACTCTAAACCGAGGAAAGAGAGGTCCTGACCCGTTACCCCTACTTCAGAAACCCGAACTTCCGAAGAACCGCCTGGCCCGTCGGGCTGAGGACCAGCCGAACGAACGCCTCCGCCCCGGCCCGCTCCCCGCTTTTCGCCACTGCGGCGATGGGGTACGTCGCCACCACGTTCATCCGGGTGGGAATGGCGAGCATCCGCACCTTGCCGGGAGTCGTCTCCGCGTCGGTGACGTACACGAACCCGGCATCGGCCTCCCCCAGCGCCACTTTCGACAGCACGGCGCGCACGTTCGTCTCCTGGCTGACGACGTTCGCCTGCACCCGCGCCGCGAAGTCGTCGCCGTACAGCCCCGCCGCGCTCATCTTGGCGATCACCTGTGTCGTGTAGCGTCCTACCGGGACCGTCGACCCGGCCACCACGATCTTCATGCCGGGCCGGGCCAGGTCCGCCAGCCGCCGCACCTTAGCGTGGCCCGCAGGCGTCACGACCACGAGTCGGTTGTGGGCGAAGACGCGGGGAGCCGCGGCCAGCCCTCCCTTTCGCAAGGCGTCCATCTGCACCGTGTCCGCCGAGGCGAACACGTCGGCGGGCGCGCCCTGCTCGATCTGAGTGCGGAGCACCTGGCTGCCCGCGAAGTTGAACTCCAGCGTGTCGCCGGGATGAGCCTTTTGGTACGCCGCGCCGATCTCCTGGAACGCCTCCGTCAGCGACGCGGCGGCGAAGACGCGGACCGTCGCCGCCGAGGCGGGAAGCAGGATGAAAAGGAATAATAGGAGTGTAAAAGTCGAACGCAAGAATCGCATGACAAGCCTTTCAGTTGGGATATCGTTATGTGGAGGGGACTGTCGGAGGGGACTGTCGGAGGGGACTGTCAGCTACTCCTGATCAGTGGATGTACCAGGTCATACTGAGTATAACCGATTACTGATTGGAGTTGAAGCGGGCATAGCTCTGACGCATTCATTCAAAGGCGGGATTCACCAAATGAAATTCGAGAAAATCCTGGACAATGGAATTCGGTGACGTATAATCCACTTTGGAAATGAAAAGAAAGGTTTCCCCTGTACGACGACCCTCAAAAACAATGAAACTCGCAGAAGCGCTGATCGAGCGCAAGGCACTCAAGACCAAAATGGAGGAGCTGAAAAAGCGCGTCTATCAAAACGCCCGGATTCAGGAAGGCGAGCAGCCGTTGGAGGCTCCGCTGGATCTTCTGGAGCAATTGCGCCAGGAAACGTCGAAGTTCGAGAGCCTGGTCGTGAGGATCAACGAAACTAACAACACGACTCCCCTCTCCGACGGCATGACTCTGATGCAGGCGATCACACGCAAAGACATGCTCCACTACTTGCAGCTCGTCTATCAGAACCTGGCGGACAAAGCCAGCCCTCTCAATGAGCGGTACAGCCAGCGAGAAATCAAATACCTGCCTACGGTGAACGTCGGAGAGATTCGCCGGATGGCGGACGACGTCGCGCGGGAGTATCGCCAACTGGACGCGAAGATTCAAGAGGCCAACTGGCAGACCGAATTGCTGTAAACGCACGCTGTAAGCAGAAGGCAGTGCAGTCGGAACAGGCTCTATCCCTCCTGGAGCCGGGAGGTAAAATCGGCGCCCCCTCCTTACCTCGGACAAAGCCCATCACGCCGAGTTCAAAAGGTTAAGCGAAACAAATAAAGGCCGCCCGAACCAGCAACCGTGAAAGAAGTATAGCGGCGGTGTTTACAGGCGTACCGCTTATGTGGTTAAAACTTACGACCTGATAGAGTGACCGGCTGCTCTGCCTTCTGCTTACAGCTTCCTTTTCGTCCCAAGCGTGCAACGCAGCAAGTGAAACAAAAAATCCTTTTGTGCCTTCTAACAGAGAGGCAGCCCATCAGCCTGTTCCCTGTTGGAGGATGACTTGACTCGTTTTTCGATCTTCACTAAACCCTCCAGTGGCTTTACCCTCATCGAATTGCTGGTGGTGATCGCCATCATCGCCATCCTCGCGGCGCTGCTCTTCCCCGTCTTCGCCAACGCCCGCGAGAAGGCGCGGCAGTCCTCCTGCCTCAACAACGCCAAGCAGATCGCCACCGCCCTCTACCTCTACGTGCAGGACTGGGACGACACGTTCCCCATCACCCGCGTCTCCAACGGCGATCCCCTGACGAATCCGGGCGGCGAGGAGTACACCGAGACCTCGACCCTCTTGCAGAAATACATCCGCTCCGACAACGTCTGGCGCTGCCCCAGCGACAACTCCCCGGCGACCGTTCCAAGCGAGGACGACCCTCAACAGGAGGAGCTGCGGACGAGCTACGGCGTCAACGACTGGTTCGAGTACGGCCCCGCCCTGTCGGACGTCAAAAGCCCCTCGGAGACGATCTACATGGGCGAGCGCTCGGAGGCCGACGACACCGGCGACTTCGAGAACGTCACCTGGTGGACCTGGGGCGGCTACGACGGGCAATCCCCGGCGCACCCCTACACCCCGCAGGTGCTGGAAGACGCGCAGAAGCAGCTTTCCACAGATCGTCACAGCGGCGGAGCCAACTACGCCTACTCGGACGGCCACGCCAAGTGGCGCAAGTTTCCCCAGACCTGGGCGCCCCACAACGAATGGGACCCCAGACAGTAACAGGCGACTTGTAAAAACAGCAGAATCCGATGGACGCCCCGCCTCCAGTAGGCGCGACATTCCTGTCGCGCAGCGGCTCGCTAGACCCGCAAGGCTATCCATCCGTCTCATCGTTTCTGCCCGGCTTCGCCGTGTTGCGCGACAGGGATGTCACGCCTACTGGTGAGCATCCTCCCTTTGATCTGTGCCGAATCTACAAGCGGTTGGCCGTTCAGAACGCGCTGGGCGCGTTGAACAGCAGCAGGAAGAAGAGAACGGCCAGAAAGAACAGGAGAAACCCTGCGAACTCTTTCATCGAAGGCGAGGGATCGAGTCGGTAAACTCTCATAGCAATGCCTCCCATCGGCGGAACCGTTCCGCCCCGCCGTACTCATCCTAAGCGGTCTGTTGAAGTCCATTAAGGGAATTACGGTCAGCTTCTACGCCCGCGAAGGCGGGCGTCTGGCCGAAGGCCCTCAGCGAAGGGGTTCAGTCCAATACCGTTCAAATAAGGTACGAAGCCGACAAATGCCAGCTTGTCAGTCTGAGCGTAGCGAAGAATCTTCTTCCTGGCCGGAAGCAGCTCCGGCTTCCAGCAAGATCCTTCGCTGGCGCTCAGGATGACACATGAGGAAGTCCTTTCGCCTTATTTGAACGATGTTGGGGTTCAGTCCTTCGCCCGAAGAACCGCACAATTTCTCCAACAGGCTACTTAACCAAAAAAAACAGTCCTGGCTGACTCCCGTGTCCGCCTGCGCGGACACTCAGCGAAGCTCCCAGCGAGGGAATTTATTCCCTCGTGCTTTGAAACCCTCGTATGTGTCAACGCACATCTGTCAGGTTCCTTTCCCCTTTGGTCCTCTTTTACCCAATCCCGCCGTCCTTCTCTCCGATTTCCGTCTGTGAAACCATTCACAAAAGGGCTCCGAAACCCGAAACTATGGAAGGGATGCCGCGTCCCGGCCCGAAACTGGTAAGCGTTGCCGGACCCCGTTCTCACGGATTTGTATGGGTCCACGTTCTTCTGTCAGGATGCTCAAGACGGCATCGGCCCCTCGACGGCTCGCCGACTTTTCGCCGCCCGATCCTCAGCCCTACACCCGCACAGGAGCCTTTTGCAATGAGTATGCAGATCATGAAGGATGCGCGCGTCCGCTCGGTCCCGTATCGTGACTTGCTTCCCGTCTCGCGGTGGGAGATCTTCAAGGAGCTGTTCATCTGCTTCCCCTGGATCATCACGTCGCTCGTCCTGGCGAGCCGCGGCTACTACCTCCTCGCGCTGCCGTTCTCGTTCATGTTCTTCCTCACCGGCCTGCGCGTGGTCCACAACGCCTACCATTACGTGATCGGGATCACCAAGGGCGGCACCGAGTGGGTGATGTACGTCCTCAGCTTCACCATGCAAAGCTCCATGCACGCGCTCCAGCAGACCCACCTCCACCACCACAAGCACTGCCTCGGCGACGACGACGTGGAAGCGGCCAGCGCGCGGATGAAGGGGTACAAAGCCGTCCTCTTCGGGCCGTACTTCTACTACATGATCCATCACAAGGGGATCGAGCTGGCGAACCCCCGCGAGAAGCGCTGGATTCAGTTCGAGCTGGCGTCCCTGGCCGTCTGGATTCCCCTGGTCCTCTTCGTGTTCCACAACCCGGTGCTGATCTACCACGTCATCGCCATGACCATCGGGCAGTGCCTCACCGCCTTCTTCGCGGTCTGGACCGTCCACCACGACTGCGACCGGGAGCACTTCATCGCCCGCACGCTCCGCAGCCGCATCAAGAGCATCATCGCGTTCGACATGTTCTTTCACGTGGAGCACCACCTGTTCCCGTCGGTGCCCACCTGCCACCTGCACCAACTCTCCCAGCGCCTCGACGAGTACGCCCCCGAGTTGCGCGAGTACCAGGTTTACTAGGTGCTAGGGGCTAGGCATTAGGTGCTAGGGGGCACGCTTATCCGCGACTTCCGACAGAGCCTGCCCAGCTTCTTGCTTATCGAAGCACTGCGGAAAGTCAGGGGCTTTCCTAGCACCTAATCCCTAGCACCTAGCAAGGCTTCGTTCAAAAAAGTAATCGCCGATCCGCCGCGTGCCGTAGGCGGGCGCCACGAAGTCGTCCACCAGGATGTCGGCGATAAACGTGAACAGGTGCCCCACGCGCGGGTTGAACGGCATCATCCCCTGCCCCGCCATCTTCAGGACGCTCACCGGCACCGGCAGGAACCGGCCTCGCTTCCCCACCGCCGCGAACGCCAGC
>JADMIO011053189.1_pt1 | contig 11764 bp, 8 predicted proteins | sample 8958161 | NCBI WGS metagenome assembly JADMIO01 (sample SAMN16585339, study PRJNA669376) | soil metagenome | isolation source: Crop rotation soil | place: USA: Cullars Rotation, Alabama | collected 2011
CCAAGAAGCCAATCAAGACGTGGCCTTCGACAGCGCCGCCCAGGAGGGCATGGCCAACCAGCTGGCCTTGGTCATTGGCCCCTTCCCCGAACTCGAATCCTTCGCCCGCGAGTGCCTCACCCACGTCAACAACCCCGGCGAGCTGCGGGCGTTCTACCTCCACCTGTTGCACATTGCCCAAATGATGCAGCTGCTCGCCAGCGCCGAGACCCCTGAAACCGGAAGCTGAATCCGCTACAACAAACAACATCTTGAATCGTTGCTCACCTGCCGTCTGGGCAGGTAGGTACCTGAGACATCGGAGGGGAACCATGGAGCTCATGCGCGGTGCTCGCAAAAACATTCTCGATGCGGTCGGCAACACCCCACTCGTCAAACTCAACCACATCGGCGCCCACACCAAGGCCGATATCTACGTGAAGTGCGAGTTCCTCAACCCAGGCGGCTCCATGAAGGACCGCATCGCCATCAACATCATCCGCGACGCCGAGGAAAAAGGCCTGCTCAAGCCCGGCGGCGTGATTGTTGAAGCCACCTCGGGCAACACCGGCATGGGCCTGGCCATCTGCGCCGCCGTCCGCGGCTACCGCACCATTTTTGTCATGCCCGACAAAATGTCGGACGAAAAAATCCGCGCGCTCCGCGCCGTGGGTGCCCGCGTGGTGGTGTGCCCCACCGACGTCGAGCCCGCCGATCCGCGCAGCTACTACTGCGTGAGCCGCCGCATCGCCGACGAAACCCCCAACGCCTTTTACGCCAACCAGTACCACAACCCCGCCAACCCCGACGCCCACTACCGCACCACTGGCCCCGAAATCTGGGAGCAAACCGGCGGCGAGTTCGACGTGTTCTGCGCCGGCATGGGCACCGGCGGCACGCTCTCGGGTTCTGGCAAGTACTTCCGCGAGCGCAACCCCAAAGTTCAAATCGTCGGCGTCGACCCCATCGGTTCCATCTACTACGAGTACTTCAAAACCGGCCGCATGACCGAAGCGCACCCGTACAAGGTCGAGGGCATTGGCGAAGACTTCCTGCCTTCCACCATGAACCTCAAAATCCTCGATGACATCGTGCGGGTGAACGACAAAGAGTGCTTCGTGGCCGCGCGCGATCTGGTTCGCCGTGAGGGCATCCTCTGCGGCGGCTCAGGCGGCGCGGCCGTGGCCGGCGCCGTGCGCTACGCCGAGCAGCACGACCGCCCCATGCGCATCATCGCGCACCTCCCCGATTCAGCCCTGCGCTACCTCACCAAATACCTCGATGACGACTGGATGCGCGAAAACGGCCTGCTCGGCCCGGAGCCCGGCTTTGGCACCGCCGCCGACATCTTGCGCCTCATTTCCCCCACGCCGCGCAAGGTGCTCACCGCCTCCGCTGGCGACCCCATCTTCGAAATCATCACGCGCATGCGCCACAACAACATCTCGCAGCTCCCCATCGTCGACGATGGCGAGATCATGGGCATGGTTACCGAAAAAGACCTGCTGAGCATCTTGGTGCAAGGCGAGGTCAAACTCGATTCCCCCATCGGCCCGCACGTGGCCAGCAATGTGGCCAAGGTGCAGCCCGACACGCCAGTGGGCTCGCTCCACAACCTCTTCAACAAGCACACCGCCGTGGTGGTGGTGAGCAACGGCGACATCGCCGGGGTCATCACCAAAATCGACCTCATCGATTATATGGCGGCAAAACTGACATGAGGTTTAAGGCCGTTGGGCGCGCGCGAAATCATCGGCAACCCGGCGCGGCGGTGCCACGCCGCGCCCGCCTCCTCCTCACGGCGCTCACCGCCTTCATGGCCTGCAAACAAACCGTCAGCAACGCCCCCGTGCTGGTGCTCGACATCGTCGGCCTTGAAGTCCCCCAGCTCCCAGGCTGGCACCCCGATCCCATCCCCCGCCTCTCCGACCCGGCCAAAGGCGGCCTCATCCTCCGCCTGGTGGGCGAAAGCAGCGGCGTCCCCGGCGCACCACGCATCGACGTGCACCTGGCACCCAAGGGTACCCATCCGCCCATCCTCGAAACCTTCCTCACCGAAAACCTTCGCGCCATGGGTGAGCTCGAGTCCAAAGGCCGGATCCGCATCGTCGACGTCACCCAAGAACCCTTCCGCATCGGCGCTACGCCCGCCTACCGCGTGCGCCACAACTACACGCTAAACCAAGGCGCCGCACAAATCTCCATCTCCCAAGTCTCCGCTTTTGTGGTCATCGGAGAACGCGCCCTCACCATCACCGCCGCCGGCCGCACTGAGCTCTTCCACTCGGTGGCCCAAAGTGTGGAGTCCACCATCAACGGCCTGCGCATTGTGGGGGACAACGAGAAGAGCCTGCCGGTGGATGTGCTGCGGTTGGAGGAAGCGGGGAAAAAGAACGAAGCCCCAGCGCCGGAGCAGCTGCGGCCGCTGGACTGAGGGCACCCACAAAGCGCGAAGCTTGCGGCTCTGCGGCCGCTACAAACTCAAAACAGCTTTCCCCCCCAAAGCATTTCCGCGAATTCCTTCGCCCCCACAATTTCAATGCCGTTCTCGGTAAGGCGTGCTTGCGGACTCAGAGAGACGAGCAGTCGGCGCTTCACATTGGGGTGCTCCAACTTGAGTTCTTCTAGGTTTCTTAGATGGTCGGAACGAATGCGCTCGCTGGCCTTGCTCTCGATCGCGAGTTCGAGGCCATTGACCAGAAAATCGACTTCAACGCCGGTGCTTAAACGCCAGTACGACAGATCCGCGTTGCGTCTGCGGTAGAGGTTATAGGCGGTGAGTTCGTGGAATATCCAGTTTTCAAACGCTTTACCGAACAGCTCGCTTCCTGGCTCCACGCGGCCACGTTTGGCCAATTGAGCGACCACGCCTACGTCATGGAAATAGAACTTGGGACTCTTGGTGATGCGACGCTTGGGCCGTTTCACATAGGCTGGTAAAAACCGGCCCAAGAGGGTGTCTTCGAGGATTTGGAAGTATGCGCCCACCGAGTGACGGCTCACACCGCACTCGCGCGCGATGGTTGACGCGTTGACGATTTCGCCATCCGAAAGCGCGGCCTGTCGCAGGAAGTCGTCGAAGGGCGCAATGTCGCGAATGAGTCCCTCGCTCACGATCTCTTCCTTGAGGTAGTCGGAGGTATAGCTGCTGAGCAAATCGTTTGGGGAATCGGCATCGTAGATGCGTGGCAGGCACCCTCGGTTAAGCAAACGCGTGAGGTCAAACTCGCCGCCCAGCTCGCAAGACACCAAACCGAAGAGCTCGAATCGCAGAGCACGTCCTCCAAGAAGGTTGGCATGGCCGCGTCGCACCTTGCGCGCACTGGAGCCGCAGAGTGCGAACACCACGCCTGCCTCATGAAGGCGGTGCACCTCATCCAGCAGCTGCGGCACTTTCTGGATCTCGTCGATGACGACAATGGATGGTTTGCTGCGGTGGATCATCTCCACCAGCTCCCAAGGCGCGGTAACCAGGGCCCGGTAAACCCTCGTGTCGAGCAAATCGATCCAGAGCGCGTTTGGATACGTCGCCCGCAGCAACGTGGTCTTGCCCGTTTGCCGAGGCCCCCACAGGAAGAAAGTGCCTTGGCTGGGCTCAGGAAGATGAAGCGCGCGAATGTAGGCCATACCAGCGATTTTCATGAAAAACGCTTGTAGCGCAAGCGAATTTCCGCGATGGCTCTCTCCGACCTGCTCAGTCAAGCGCCAACTGCGGCGTGTGCAGCTCGTGGACAAGGCAGGGCACGACGAGCAGTTCCCCGAACACGGGATCCGGGTCTGGTCGCCCATGCGCACGGCGGCTCCTTTTTATGGAATTGATAACTGGTCGCGACCAATTATCAATTGTGTGATAAAAAGATTGAGGCCCAAGAATCGCCGTGCTACCCAAAAAAGGATGCAGGAACGCTATCTTGAAAAATCCATTGTTGAAGATGCGCTGGCCGCCGAAAAAATGGCCTTCATCAGTGGTCCTCGACAGGTGGGGAAGACCACCTTGGCGCAAGCGCTGCTGCTCGACAAACGGAGGAATTACTTCACATGGGACGACCAAAGTTTTCGCCGAGCGTGGAGTAGCTCACCCACCGATGCGGTAGCACAGCGCGGGCCTGGACCCATCGTGCTTGATGAACTGCCCAAGGATCGGCGCTGGAAGGCGCGGCTCAAAGGGCTTTACGATCTCAAAAAGAGCGAGCTCTCCATCATCGTTACCGGCAGTGCGCGTTTGGACACGTACCGGCGCGGTGGTGACAGCTTAATGGGACGATACCTACCCTATCGAATGCACCCCTTCACCGTGGGCGAACGGACCACGCCACCGGCGCCGGACCAAATCCTGGAGTCGCGCGAGGTGGTCTTCCCCTGGAGCGCGCTGCTTGCGTGTGGAGGGTTTCCTGAGCCTGCGCTCGCAGGCTCAGCGCTTAAGGCACAGCGCTGGAGCCGGCTGCGTAGCGAGCGGTTGATCTTTGAAGATGTTAGAGATCTTCGAGCGATTCACGATTTGCGCGCCATGCAGGTGCTGGCCGAGCTGTTGCCAGAAAAAGTTGGGAGCCCGCTGTCCATCAATTCCATGCGTGAGGACGTGGGGGTCGCATACGCTACGCTTCGGGCTTGGGTGCAAACGCTTGAGGCTCTCTACGTGTGCTTCTTGGTGCGGCCCTATGCCAAGCGAATTGCGCGCGCGATTCGCGGTGAGCCCAAGCTTTACTTGTACGACATCATCCAGCTTCCCAAAGGAAACCTAGGCGCACGCCGTGAGAACCTCACGGCCCTGCATTTGCTCAAAGCCTGTCACTTTTGGACCGACCTTGGGCACGGCGACTTCGAACTTCGTTACGTCCGCGACAAGAGCAAACGCGAAGTCGATTTCTTGGTGCTGCGCGATCGAGTGCCGTGGATGCTCGTGGAGTGCAAATCAGGGAGCACCCAGCCAAGCGCCAACCTCATTTTTTTTTCAGGGCTGCTCAAGCCCGTGTGGCGTGTGCAGCTCGTGGACAAGGCTGGGCACGACGAGCAGTTCCCGGAACACGGGATCCGAGTGGTGTCGTATGAACAATTTTTTGCGGGAATGCCGTAGTGAGCCTGTCAAACCATCGAGCGTAGGCCATACCAGCGATTTTCATGCAAAACGGCTGCAGCACAAGCGAATTTCACGTCTCAGTACGTCACGCTCACTTCGGCCGCCGCCCCCGCATCCGGCGGTAGCACCACTCGCACGTAAGCAATGCGCTGGCGCGTGGACGATTCAAAGTCAGCGTTCTTGCCGTTCACTGTTGCGGATTTGGCGGCAGCGGCGCCATCGGGGAGGCGCACGATGATGGCGGCGTTGGGGGGAGCGTTAAGCACGGTGGCGGTCAGGGTGTGGCGCGGTTTCTTTTTCTTTTTGGCGCGGGTGGATGAGCGCGTGAGGCCGATGCGGGTGGCGGCGCGGGCTTTCCACCAGGTGGCGTATTCGGGGACGCTGGGGGTCCAAAGCTCGCCGAACCTGGCGCAGGTGGCGAAGGATTGGATGGCTTTGGCCTCTTCGTCGGTCCACAGCTGGGTGGAAGGGAAGTAGGCGGCGCCGATGCGCGCGAGGCGCGGCATGATTTCCTTGAGGGCGTTGGTGCGGAAGTCGATGGCAGCTGCCAAGGGGATGTTGCCGCCGGTGTCGGGGACGTTGACGAGATTGCCACCTAGCATGTTGGCCCTGCCCCAGGCGTTGGGGAAGAGGTGCGTGTCGGCTTCGTTGGTGAGCGCAAAGCCGGCTTCGAGCACGGCTTGGTAGGTGTCTTGATTGCCGGCGTGCAGGGGGGTTTCCCAAATGCTGGGGAGCTGACCAAAGACGCGCTGCAGCTCTTGGCGCGCCAGCGTCATGCGTTCGAATTGGTCTTTTTGCGGCAAGAATTCGCCGGGCTCCCAGGGCTCGGTGCCGTTGGAACATTCGAGATCGCTGCCGGTGACGTCGTCATCGCCTACGCCGTTTTGGTGCGTGTAGCCATTGGCGATGAGCACGTCTCCCTGGGCCAGGTTGGCTTGCAGCGCAGCGCGAATGGCGGTGCGCGTGGCATCGGGCGAGTCCCACAGGTTGTCTTCGCTGTGCGTGGGATCGAGGTACCGAGAGATGATGCCGAGGTTGAGGGGAATGCCGGCGTCGTGCAGGGCTTTGGAAATGGCCACGAAGCGCTCAAGCCACCCCAAGTACAGCTGACCACGGCGCGTGCCGCCAGGCATGAGTTCGTCGACGCGCACCAGGAGGGCGCTTTGATGCTCCCGGGGGAAGGGCGCGATGGCCACGGCGCCGTGGGTGAGCACCCGCTGCAGCGTGCGCACAAACATTTCGGCGCGGCCCCAACCCTCGGCGTCGATGGGGAGTTGCCAGTCGGCGAAGATAGGGAACGCCACCACCATCGCGCGGCCCGAGCGTGCGGTCGCTTGGTACACCGTGATGGCCGGCGGGTTGGACGGGCCACCGAAATCGGCGAGCGTGGCAGCGCCCTTGAGTTTGAGGCCTTGGATGTATTCGGACGGCAAAATGCCGCTGACGATTTGCGGATCGAAGTCGTTGTACTTCACGCGTTGGTAACCAAGCGCGCCAGCTTCTTCAATGGCTTGCACCTCAACACCAAACAGCGACGCGAGTTCCGGCTGCAGGGCGCCCAGCGCCAAGGTATCGGTGCCTTGCTCCAGCGCAACGCGGAGTTTTTGCGCGGCGTTGCTGCCGAGCGCGACCTGGCCCAAGGCCGAGTTGGCGAGAAGCACGGTGGTGTAGTTGCCCAGGGGCACGGCCAAAGGATCGCTGTCGGGCCGCTCGAGCTGAGCTGGGTCGGTGAGATCCCAGGCATAGCCCATGCCCTCGAGCGTGGTCATGAGCACCCGGAGATCGGGAGACGCGCTGGCAGGGATGGGGCTGCGCAGGGGCGCCGTGTCGCAGGCAGCGGGGGCTGCGGCCGCGGCGATGATGCCGTTGGGCACCACCAGGAGCAGGCGGGTGCAGCCGGCACGCGGTGTACCTTGGCCCGGCAGAATGTTGCTGCGGTCGTCGTTTCCTAGCGCAAACAAAACGTTGGCGCATTCGGAGGGTACATCGCTGGTGTCGGGCTTTTTCTTTTTGTCGTCTTTCTTGCCCACGGCTTCGCTGGATTCAACCTGAGCAAGCGCACTTGAATCACGCGATTCGCCCGGACCACAGCCCAACACGCTACCGCCAAACGCGATCAGCGCCACACCAACTGCCTTCTTCATGGAATGCCCCTATTGCTCTCAATTCGACTGCGCCGGGTGGCTGTTTCGCGAGTTACCGCTTCGCGGTGCTGTCCCCCAACTCCGCGAGCATGTAGTCGAGGCTTGCAAAGGCCGTCAATCCGCACTCGGCCCCTTAGAACCCCATTTGTTCAGCTTTCGCGGCGAATGGCGATCGTTGCGCGGCACGCGCGGCGCGGGTACACCTCACCAACTTCCGAGGTGCGGATGTCCTTTGTCACGTACACATCGTATCTCAAGCTCGATGAGCTGCTGTCGCTGCAGCAGCCGCTTTCCCAGCCTGAGGAGCACGACGAGCGGCTCTTCATCGTCATCCATCAAGTGTACGAGCTGTGGTTTTCGCAGCTGCTGCACGAATTCGATCACGCCTGCGCATCGCTAGACGCCAACGCGCACGCGCGGGTGATGCACACGTTTCAGCGCGTGCGCGCCATCTTGAAAACCGTCGTGGCACAAATCGATGTGCTAGAAACCATGACGCCGCGCTCGTTTGCGTCGTTTCGCGGGCGGTTGCAAAGCGCCAGTGGGTTTCAGTCGGTGCAGTTTCGCGAAATCGAATTCTTAATGGGGAAAAAAGATCACGCAAAACTGCAGCATCACGCCGCGCAAAGCCCCGCGCTCGCGCAGCTCCAAGCGCGCCTTGCTGGGCGCACACTGTACGACGCCTTGTTGGCGTTTTTAGCGCGGCGCGGGCACAGCATTCCCCCTGAAGCCCTGGCGCGCGACGTGGCGCAGCCGCTTGCGCCCAACGCCGGCGTGCAAGATGCCTTGGTCAAGGTGTACCTGGGCGACGAAACCGCCGCAGCGCTGTGCGAATCCTTGGTCGACATCGACGAAGGCCTTGCCGAGTGGCGCTACCGCCACGTGATGATGGTGCAGCGCACCATTGGCGCGCGCATGGGCACCGGCGGTTCCATGGGTGCTGAGTACCTGCGAACAACCCTCTTTAAGCCTTTCTTTGAAGATCTGTGGGCCATCCGCGATCGCTTCTAAAAACCACCGAGACAAGCTCATGAGCCAAAACATCCAATCTGTGCTGGGAGAAAACCGCAGCTTTCCCCCCAGCGAAGCATTCACTGCCCGCGCCCGCATCCCCGGCCGTGCGGCGTATGACAAACTCTGCCGCGATGCCGCCAAAGACCGCGAAGGCTTCTGGGCAGCGCGCGCCCAAGAACTCTTGCTGTGGTACAAGCCGTTCACCATCGCGCTCGACGCCTCCAACAAGCCGCACTACCGGTGGTTCACGGACGGCAAGCTCAACGTTTCGGCCAATTGCCTCGACCGGCACTTGGACCAGCGTGGCAACCGCGTGGCCATCATCGCCGAGGGCGAGCGAGGCGACGTCCGGCACATCACGTACCGCCAACTTTACGAAGACGTTTGCCGCTTGGCCAACGCGCTCAAAAAACTGGGCGTCCAAAGCGGCGACCGCGTGGTCATTCTCATGCCGCACGTGCCGGAGGCCGTGGTGGCCATGCAGGCCTGCGCCCGCATTGGCGCCACGCATTCGGTGGTGTTTGGGGGCTTCTCCGCGCAGGCGCTGCGCGATCGCGTAGAAGACGCGGGTGCTAAAATCATCATCACCGCCGATGGTGGCCACCGCGGCGGCAAGGTCATCGCGCTCAAAGCCACCTGCGATGAGGCGCTGAGCCAAGGTGGCAAAACCGTCCAGCGCGTCATCGTGCTCCGGCGCGCCGAAAACGACGTCACCATGAAGGCCGGGCGCGACGTGTGGTGGCACGACATGGTGGATGGCGAGAAGCCCGAGTGCACCCCCACGTGGGTCGAGGCCGAGCATCCGCTGTTTTTGCTCTACACCTCCGGTTCCACCGGTCGACCCAAAGGCATTCAACACTCAAGCGCGGGCTACCTGCTGGGCGCCATGCAAACCGCGTCGTGGGTCTTCGACATGCGCGACGACGATGTGTTTTGGTGCACCGCCGATGTGGGCTGGGTTACCGGCCACACCTATATCGCTTACGGCCCACTGGCGCTGGGCGCCACGCAAGTGATGTACGAGGGCGCGCCCACCGTGCCGAACCACGGCCGCTTTTGGGACATGTGCCAGCGCCACGGCGTCACCATTTTTTACACCGCGCCAACCGCCATCCGCGCGCTCATGCGTGCTGGCGAAAGCTGGCCCCAGAAATACGATCTGAGCAAACTGCGCTTGCTGGGCTCGGTAGGCGAGCCCATCAATCCGGAAGCTTGGATGTGGTACCACGAGCACATCGGCGCCAAGCGCTGCCCTATCGTCGACACGTGGTGGCAAACCGAAACGGGCTGCACCATGATTTCACCGCTCCCCGGAGCCATCGCGACCAAGCCTGGCTCTTGCACGTTGCCCATTCCCGGCATTGCGGTGTCCATCGTCGACGAGGAAGGCAACCCCATCACGCAGCCCGACGTTGGTGGCGCGCTGGTGATCACCGAGCCTTGGCCATCGATGATCCGCGGCATTTGGGGCGACGAAAAACGCTTCCGCGACACCTACTGGGGGAAATTCAACGGCCGCTACTACGTGGCGGGCGACGGCGCGCATCGCGACAAAGATGGGTATTACTGGATCATGGGCCGGCTCGATGACGTCATCAACGTGTCGGGGCATCGGCTGGGGACCATGGAAATCGAATCGGCGTTGGTGGCGCACCCTAGCGTGGTTGAAGCCGCGGTGGTCTCGCGGCCACACGAGCTGAAGGGCGAAGCGGTGGTGGCGTTTGTGGTGCCGCGAGGCAAGCGCCCAGGCGCCGCGCAAGAAGACCAGCAAGCCGACGAGCTGCGCGCCTGGGTCACCAAATCCATCGGCGCGTTGGCGCGGCCCGACGACATTCGCTTTGTCGACAACTTACCTAAAACACGCTCGGGGAAAATCATGCGACGCTTGCTCAAGCAAATTGCGCGCGGGGAGGACACGTCGGGCGATACATCAACGCTCGAGAACCCAGCGATCTTGGAGCAGCTGCGAAACGTGGAAGAATAGCCCCTGGCAGCTACGGAAGCTCGCCGTTGGGAATTCTAAATTCGAATTTAGCGCCCCGGAACATGCCAAATCCCCACGCCGAGTTGTCTGAAGCGACCGCACCACTGCTGTAGCCCATGTTGGTGACATAGACCTTGGTGAACGTCTTGCCTGCGGGAACCACGACACTCACGGGCGAATAGGAAACGTATGGGCTTCCGATCTCACCATCACTTAGCTCATCTCCCAATTGGTAATCAGAGCCTTGTCCCCAGCACTTTGGGACGCCCGTCGTCGCGACGCAGGTGTGCTGAAACCCAGCGGCAACCTGGGTGGCGTGCGCGCCAGTGTCTAGGATGAGGGTGGCCTTGAGTTGTTTGTGCTTGTAGGCAACGCAATCCGGAGGGATTTCATCTTGTAAGGGGCCGTTGCCAACCTGGCCGCAGTCGGTGGCCCCCCAGCAATACACCCGCTTCCCGGACACCGAGGAGGTTACCCCACACGTGTGGCTGCCCCCCGCGGACACCTGAGTCCACGTCCAGACACAAACGAAACATTGTTGTCGATCTCCATCACCATGATCGGGCTGGTTTGATGCGAAAAAAAGTCATTTTCCCCCGCTTGATAGGTGGAATTGCCGCCCAACTGACCGTAGCGATCTTCGCCCCAGCAATAGGCGGCGCCCGAGCTGATGGCGCAGCTGTGAGTACTGCCCGTGGTGATGCTGGAGACTGAGCCGGCCAATGTCACGGGAAATTCGGGACGGGCTTGGTTGGTCCCGATCTCGCTGCCGTTGCCAAGTTGCCCGCGCTGATCGGTGCCCCAACAAAACGCGGTGTGAGGAGCCGTGGTGATGGCGCAGGTGTGTTCGCCGCCGGCTGCCACGTCAACGAAGGTGGTTGGAACTCCTTGAGGCATTGCCCCAGTGTACACTTCCACGGGCGTGGGCTGGTCGATGCTATCGTTGTTCCCCAGCTTGCCGAAGTCTCCTTCGCCCCAGCAATAAAGCTTGCCGGAGAAATTAGCGCCGTCGGTGAGAGCGCATACATGGAATTCGCCTGCGACAACCTTGGTAAACCTGGTCACACCGCTGGGTTTTTGCACAGGGTAGGGCCAATCGTGCGCACCAACCACCAAATCGTTGTTTTGCGCTCGCCAGCAATACAGCTCATTCTCCGACGTGTCCTCATCCACCGGCGTGAGGCCGCAAGTAAAGTTGTAACCCAACGCAAGTTCCGTGAACCGCACAAAACACGCACCGTTGTCGGCGTTGTTGCATGCAAACTCCGGGGGGCAGGGGTTGCCATCGGCAACGCAGACGGCATTGCTTGTGCATTGTGCCGGGCCGTCGCAAAAATTCGAAGGGCACGGCTCTCCTTCCTGCACTTGAACGCCGCAGATCCCGCCATTGTTGCAAATGGGTGACACGCACGGGTTGCTGACCTCGGGGGTGCAACTTACGCCATATGGCGCAGGCCGGCCGCAGACGCTCCCTGCGTGTTGTCCGTCGCACTCCGCCACGTAACACTCGGGCAGTGTTTCTGACGCGGTGCAAGGCGTGCCTGCGTAGGCGGGTTGGCACAAGCG
>JADMIO010909375.1_pt1 | contig 11763 bp, 15 predicted proteins | sample 8958161 | NCBI WGS metagenome assembly JADMIO01 (sample SAMN16585339, study PRJNA669376) | soil metagenome | isolation source: Crop rotation soil | place: USA: Cullars Rotation, Alabama | collected 2011
GCCGCGACTTCAAGTCACGTGAATTCCAAGCTTCGGATCCCACTGTGCTGGAAAGAGTAAATATAAAAACCTACTGGATGCCCAGGTGCAACCAGATACAGAGACGGATCCCGATGCCGACCAGCAGCAGTGAACTCACCCCAGATTATGGCTGGAACCCAGATGCCGGCCGGTATTTCAACCTAAAGACTGGCAAGTTTGTTTCCTTCATCGATGTACGCAACGCTCTTGAGCTCAACATCAGCGTCTCACAGGCAAATATGCATACATTGACCGAGAAGCTGATTGCGCGCACGATATCCCTTGATCAATGGCAGCTCGGGATGATGCAGGAGATCAAACTGGCGCACGTGAGCGCCGCGGCTGCTGCTCGTGGTGGCTGGGCGCAAATGACGCCGGCTGATTGGGGTGCCGTTGGTCAGCAGATCCGTGTCCAATACGATTACCTGCGTAACTTTGCCGCCGAGATTGCCAGCGGAAAGCAACTTTTGAACGGGAGTGCGCTTGTACGTGCTGACCTGTATGGCCAGGCTGCGCGCGGAACCTTCGAGGAAATGCGCCGCAGAATGGCCGAGCTTGACGACATGGAAGAGGAGATACGGATCCTCGGAGAAGCAGACCACTGCGCGGATTGTCTCTCCTCTGCTGGCCATTGGGAGCCACTCGGCACCCTGCCCAGAATTGGTGACAGTCAATGCATCACGCATTGCCACTGCAGGTTCAGGTTTCGGAAGTTCGAGGCCGGCAAGTTTGTCTACAGCGCGGAATGAGGTAACCAATGGAAAGCACAGATGGCGATGTCCACGTTTATCCCCTGGATGACCTACAGGAGCATGTTACGGTAGGCACGGACTGCCCGTGTGAGCCGACGGTCACTGTCGAAGGCGCAGTGTTGCTGATCATCCACAACGCATTCGACCACAGGGAGATCATTGAGCAGGCAATCGACATCATGAACGGTGATGCTTGATAGCATCAAAATGACACCTTGTACCTGAGCTGCTTTTTAGTGTAGTATTTTGCAAATGCCCTTTGTGGGCTCAATAGGGAAAGACGGAACTTACCAGCCGTCCACTTCGCAACCGAAAGGAAGCGAGTGGACGGCTGTTTTATTTTCCACCTTCCCAAACCTACGCTATGCCAGCGGAAATGGCAGAGGAGAACAGCATGTTTTTATTTGGAAGACCACGCGTTTTTTTCGATGGTGACGATAAAGGCGGCGGAGGTGGTGCCAATCCAGGCGGTGATGACAAGCCGGCCGATAAGGGCGCTACCGATAAGAAGGAATTCACCCAGGAGCAACTTGACAAGATGTTCGGCGATACCCGAAAGCAGGGACGCGATGCACTTGCCAGGGAAATCATGGAAAAGACCGGTTTCAAGTCCATTGAAGAAGCGTATGCAGCGATAGACGCATACAAAAAAGAGCAAGCGGACAAGCTCAGTGAGGCCGACCGCCTGAAAAAGGAAAAGGAAGACGCTGAGAAGGAAACCGAGAAAACCAAGGATGAGCTCCGCACCGTGCGCTTCGAGCGCGACTTCGACCGAACAGTCAGCAGACTGGATCTCGAATTCAAGACCGACAAAGCACGAGGTATTGCATTGAAACTTCTGGACATCGAGACGGCCGGCAAGGACGAGAAGACGATGGAGGAAGCGGTCAAAGGTTTATTGAAAACCGACTTCTACCTTTTCACCGATGAAGAGCCTGTCGAGACCGATGCAACCAAAAGAGGCAAGGTCGATAAAAAGGCCTTGAGTAAGCAACTTATTGAAAACAAACGGAAGAGCGGCAAATACTCCACTGTATAACCACGACTTCCCAAGGAGAATAGCATGTCCCTTGTAACCCGTTCGACCAAAGCGAGCATGGATGCCAGCACTGGCATGTATGCCCCCCAGATACCTGGCTTGTTTGCTGGTGAAAATCTGGACGTCGCGGCTCCCTGTTACATCAAGAGCTCAGACGGAAAAGTCTATATGAGTAATGGCGCATCCGCAAATGAAGCTGCGGAATGTGTCGGTTTTACTCCCCGCGCTGTGGTTGCCGATCAACCGGTCACCCTGTTCGGTTTCGGCACACGTTTCCGCTATGGCACCAGCCTCACGCCTGGCGATGTGTATTACATCGGTGCCACGGCCGGCCGATTGGACACCGCTGCCACAACAGGTGATTCTGCAGGCGCTGCAATGGCTGTATCTTCCACGGATATCGTTGTGATCCGCCATCACCCGTTGACCTTGAACGCCGTCGCCGATGGCGCCTTGACAGGCACCAAGGTCGGTACGGTCGCCGATGCCAACGTTGTTGGCGGCATTCCCCTTTTGTACCGCATCGATGTCGCTGCTGGTGCAAACGGCAACGTGGATGTGGTCGTAACCCACAAGATCCGCGTGATCAATGCCTGGCTTGTGCTTCGCGGTGCCGGCGTGGCCTCCGCGACCCTCCAGGTCAAAAACGGCGCCAGTGCCATCACCGACGCAATGGCTGCCAGCGGTTCCGATAAGGCCGTTGTACGTGCGGCTCAGCTCGATGATGCTGCCTGGGAAATTGCGGCCGCAGGTACCCTGCGTGTGACCGGCGCAGGTGGTGCTTCGATGCCCGATGCGACAGTCTTTGTCGAAGCCATCCGGGTCGCATAAGGAAACATTCACATGACCACAATTACCGGAACCCATGATATTGCTTCCCTGAAAGCCGCGCGCTTTCAGAGTGCCGCTGAATTCGGTCTGGACACCATCCAGGCTGTTTTGGAGGCCGACGTCGCTGCACATAATGAGATCGTCAATGACATGATGGAAGAAATGTGCGAAATCACCACCGATCGCCAGCGCCTGTATGGCACCAGCGCCGATGGTGACATGATCGAGGTCGATGAGTACGGCCGTGGGCCAACCCAGAAGCCCACAACGGGCGCCACCGTCGGCTTCCCTTTGAAGCTCTTCCAATTCCCCATTGGTTGGACCGAGAAGTGGATGCAGACCCACACGCCGGCCGACATGGCCACGGCAGTGGAAGCCGCTGAGCAGGCCCATCTGCGCGCCATCCAGCGCGAGATCAAGAAGGCGATCTATTTGAGCTCCAACTATACCCACCGTGATCATCTGGTGGATAACGTTGATCTGGCGATCAAGCGCTTCGTGAACGCCGACAGCGCCGACATCCCGAACGGTCCGAACGGCGAGACCTTCGATGGCGCGACCCACACCCACTATGTGGGTGAAGCCTCGCTGACCGCTGCCTTCCTGACCGCGATCATCAATGATGTCATCGAGCACGGCCACGGTGGCGCTGTGAAGGTCGCGATCAACAAGACCGATGAGGCAGCTGTGCGCGCTTTGACGGGCTTCGTTGCCTACCCGGATCCTCGCATCATCTATCGCAACAGCGATACACCAGGCCAGACCCTGGACATCAGCCGCCTGGATAACCGCGCGATCGGTATTTTTGGTGGCGCTGAAATCTGGGTCAAGACCTGGGCTATTGCAAACTATGTGTATGTTTGGGACTCGCTTTCCCCGAACAAGCCGCTGGCTTTCCGTCAGCGCACCAATACGGCACTGCAAGGCCTCCGCATCGCCGCCGTCAACAGCGCTTACCCGCTGTATGCACAGTTCTATGAGGCGGAATATGGCATCAGCGTTTGGACCCGCACCAACGGTGCGATCCTGTACTTCGCCAATGCCACCTACGCTGATCCGACCATCAGCTAATCCATCCAAACCGAGCCGGCTTGATGTTCACACATCGGGCCGGCTCAAGTCGATTTATCTATTTATGAGAGGTAACAATGGCTGAAACCAAATATCCAGGTGGAGCATATCTCTCCGCCGATGGCAAGACCTGGCACGATGCAAATGGGAAGGTCATCCCTGCACCCGCTGGTTCAGGTGCGCAAGCCGATCAAGCACCTGTCATCACCCAATCTGTCAATGAGGCTGAAACCTCTGAAACCGTGACGCCCACCCCTGCGGTCACGGCTCGCCGTGGTGGCAACAAAGCCAAGGATGAAACCCCGCCGGCTGCGCCCACCCCTGCGCCCGAAGCTTCCACCGAAGAACCCAAAGGCTAATTCGTGACATTCACATATGATCTCTCCTCTTCAGATGAGACCGAGCTTGCCATTTCCAAGGTAAGGCTCGAGCTCGGCGATACAGATAGCACGATGGGAGTACGTCCCAGCGGTTCCAATCTGACCGATGAGGAAATCTCAATCTGGTTATCTGAAGAGGAAGATCATGTCATGCGCGCCACTGCACGTGCATGCGAGGCTCTCGCACGCATGTGGGCCACGGTTGCCAACACAACGATCGGACCGCGCAAGGAAGAGCTGGGCAAGGTCTCTGCCGAATGGGCGAAGCAAGGAAAGTCACTGCGCGATACATATGGCGGCACGACCAGCAGCGCGTTTTCAGTAGGAGTGGTCCGTGAAGATGGGTATTCACAGGCTACCGAGGCGACCGAATAAATGGACATCAAAGAAGGTGATCTGTTTATCGTAGGCAATCGCGAATATCCAATCAAGTCCTGCGCGGAATGGCCGACCACGGTAATGAATTCTCGCGGGTTCAAGCGCAGTGCCACGGTTACAGCCGGCACAAAGCGGACGCTGAAAGGTGCTCCTGCGACTGTTCTCAGTGGCATACGATGCACGCCACTTGACCCCGTAGATCCGGAATTACGCAAGCGCCTCGGCCTGGACACCCCCCATGAACTGTTGCAAACCTTTCTCGCAGATAGCTCTGGCTTTGTGCGAATTATTCTGGAAGATCTGAAAAGATGACATCGAACGTACAAAACCGGCAGGATATCCGAGAAGCATATGCCGATCTCCTTGTTACTGAATTCGAAGGCGATGGCAAGCCTTCAAAACCTGCTCAAAAAGTCTATCCGTATCTTGTAGGAGACTTTCGAGGCAGGTTCTCAATTATGTCGTTGGATTCTCGCCCATCCACCAGGAGCAAACAAGCTCAAGTTACTCGTGTTGCGTCTGGCATTGGCATGGATCTTCATGTGCTGGTTTTATATGCCGCCGAGCCAGTACGCGCAACAAATAATCCAACCGCCGGCTCGAATAAGGTCTTTGAAATGGATGACACCTCGCTTTTTAGCGTTGGTGATGAGGTCTTTATTCGCGACGATGACCACGAAGAAATGGCCACGGTCACCGTGGTTGCGGATGGCGTATCGATCACAGTCGCAACTTTGGAAAACAGTTACTCCGATACCGTCCGTAAGCCAGATGTGTATTGGTGGAGCGAGAAACATGCACAAAACAGGCTGGATTTATTTGAGAAGAGAATTTCAGACCTGAATATGGATAACGACACCACAGATGACTGGGACTTGCTTTCACTGGACGGCAAACCGACACGCGACGATGTATCCATTGGAGGCAAGGAATATTTACATGAAATCTACCACCTCCAGTTCGATCTAAAAAGCGATTAGCCATGCCTGGACTTATCACTGTTCACATCGATGGACAGCTTGTTCGCAAGGGACTGCAAAACCTTTCAGACGAAATCCCAAAGGTTGGTCGTCTCCAAATCTACAACGCGGCCCTGCGAATTCGAACAGGCATGCGTGTGCGAGGACCAAGACCGAGCTGGCCCATCCAGTGGGATAGCCCACGTCAACGAATTGCCTTCTTTGCAAGCGAAGGCTTTGGCGGTGGCATCCCCCATACTCGAACTGATCAATACGTCGATAGCTGGCAGTTGGAAAGAATTGGGGATATCGGATATCGCGTTTTCAATTTCAGCAATGGCGCCGAAGCGATCGCCGGCGATGTGGTCAATGGAGTTCAGTCAAAGATCCATAAAGGGCGATGGCCCGTTTTTAGATCGGTCGTCCTGCAGGAGGTCGAGAAACTTCCGCAAGAAATTTCAAGAGAAATCAAGGTCGTTGCAGCACGCAATGGCCTGTTGAAGTAAAGGAGGTTCCATGCTGAACTATATCGGAAAAGGGGCATTCTTGATCGGCGTCCCTGCGAGGGATTTGTCCGCAGATGAGGTGAGACTTTATGGCGGAGAGGAAATGTTGTTATCCACTGGCCTATATGAAAAGGCCAATGACAAGCCAGCTCGCTCCGGCAAAAAGGCGCAGGCTGACGTTGCTGAACAGGAAGGTGAATAATGTCAACCAGCGGTGTAAAAAACCTCAAGAAAGTACAGCTGGGCCGTCAGACCAATAATACGGCAGTTGCAGCCACCACCATCTGGCGCGGGCCCGCCATGACAGTCAAGGATGAACGTGTCATGGTGCGACCGAAGGAGGATATTGGCGTTTCCTCCCTGACCAATCGCGCATATACCCCCAAGTTACTTGGGAGCCTTGCATTCCCATCAACGGAAGCCACTTTCCAGCAGATCCAGCATTTCCTTGAAGCCGGCGTCAAGACCGTGACACCTGTTGCTGATGGTGTTGGCACCGACTTCATCAACACATATCCCCTGCCATCTGTCGATGCCAATTCAACGAAGTTGTACACCATTGAAAGCGGCAACAACAAAATTGAGGAAGAGCTCGACTGTGCCTTCCTGGTTGACTTTACCTTGACTGGCAAGAAGAATGAAGCCTGGATGCTGGAAGGGAACTGGCATGGACGGCAGTGCCAGGTCACATCCTTCACAGGTTCACTCTCCGCCCCCACCGTCAGTGAAATGCTGTTCAACAAGTCGAAGTTTTACATCGATAACGTTGGTGGGACCATCGGCAGCACCCAAATTGCAAACGCTGTTATCGGAGCGGTGATCAAGGTCACCACGGGCCTGAAAGCCCAATTCACCGCTGACGGTGAACTCTATTTCACGTTTGTGGATTTCATTGGGGCCAAAGCCAGCCTGGAATTGACCCTGCTGCACAATGCCACGACGGCCGCCGAGCGTGTGCTTTGGAGGTCCAACACCCCTCGCCAGATCCGCACCCTCATCGAGGGCAAGGCGTTTGGAACACCTGGCACAACCTATTCAAAAGAGACTTTCATCACCGACATGGCCGGCTTGTATACCCAGTTCGGTGAGCCGAATGAGGAAGACGAAGGCTCAGATGCAATGAAGGTCACCTTCGAAGCCGGCTACGACTCCACGGCTGCCTTATTCTGTAATTTCCTGCTGGCCAACGAGCTCAGCGCTGTACCGTAAAGGATCCTGATCATGGCTGAAATTTTGAAATCTGATAAAAAGTTCGGGCTGGCCGTGAATTTTCACGACTTTGGGCAGAAGATGTTTGAACAATATCAAAATGCATTCCTCCAGGCTTCGAAGGAAGCCTATTACGCTTTCAGCCCAACTGGCGGTGTAAGTGCCCAGGCTTCCATTCGCGGTGAGACAGTTCGCGCAGCCATCCAATTTGGGATCATCAGCGGCATCGACGTCAAGGAAGTGGACCAAATGAAGCCTTATGTCGTCGAATGGCTGGCAAATCAGATACAGGCACACGTCAAGTCTGTGGTCACTGCGCCGGCCGACCCAAACTAATACGCGCGGTAGCGGATTTCATCTACGGATTGCCAAGAGAGAATCCAACTCCGATACCGCGCGCACTTCAAATAGGCCTTGATTGGCAAAAATATCACACACCCCCATATGATGGTGGCCTTTTTGATCAACCCATGCAGCTCATGCGTGATATCAGAGAGGCTGTCAATACTTTCAACGCCATCAACTCATGGAGAAGTTCCCAACACCTGAGCGCTGAAGGTCAGCAGAAGTTTCTTTCAGCCAACGGAACACTTGTAAAGTTTATGGAATATGTCTGGTCGCTTCAAGAGGACCAGGGCAATGGAGAATAACCGATGCCTTTAGTGGTCAACGGTGTCCAGATTGACATAACCGAGAAGCTGGTCAGCCCTGATGTCATCAAGCAGGTTGCAGCGGATGCTCAGGCGTTGGAAGTCCAGAACAATAAACTGGGCGCCAGCTCTGTAGGTGCCGGCGATGATATCGCCGGCATGGGCACCAACCTGGTTGCGCTCGGAGCGACGCTCAGCATGGTCACAGTGGCGGCTGGGGCATTTGTTGCGGCATTTGAATTTGGAGAAATCGCAGCTGGAAACGAGCGCCTGATCAACAGTGGCGAGCAACTTGCGCGCGGTTATGGTCAGTCGTTGGATACCATTGTTTCCAAGGTCAAGGAAGCCAGCCTTGGAACTGTTTCAAACATGCACATTATTGCATCGAGCAACAAAGCCATGATGCTCGGAGTTGGCGGAGATGCTGATCAACTCGCCAAGTTGATGGAGATTGCGGCGTTCCGTGGCCGTGCGATGGGCATTTCCACCTCACAGGCTTTCGATGACATGTCCCGTGGTATCGGCCGCATGTCGCCGATGATCCTGGACAACCTTGGCATTATCGTCGATGCCAAAACCACATATGGCAATTATGCCGAGAGCATTGGAAAGAGCGCAAACGAGCTGACACGTGCGGAGAAAATCCAAGCGCTGCTCAACAAGGTGATCGAAGAGGGCAATCGCCAGCTGGATGAAGCCGGCGGCCTGACAGAAGATAACGCCACGTCCTACGAGCGCTTCCATGCCGAGCTCGACAACACCAAGAATTCACTCCTTGAAAATACGCTCGGCATGAGCCGCCTGGCCGACATGGGCGCCACATTCCTTTCAACGTTTAATGACGTTACTGGAGATCAAAGCATTGGCGAAATGTTCGTCAAAAATGCCACGGGTGCCAATGCCTTCAATATCGCGATGGGTTTCCTCGAGGAGCGTGTTGCAAAGGGGAAAGAGGAACAGTGGGCAGCAGCCGACGCCGTCCATGCTCACGCAGATGCGCTGGATGGGATTCTTCCGAAGATACAGTCAGTTTCCGACGCCCAAACAGAAGCCGTCGAGGTGGATGAAGAGGCTGTAAAGGGAGCTATGAAAGTGCACGACACCTATGAAAAGCTTGGTGAAAAGATGACAGATCTCCAAGCCGATCATGATGAATTGCTCGCAAAGAAACAGGAGTTGATTGATCAGGGCTGGTGGGCAGAGAGCCAAAAGATAAAGGATGTGAACGACAAGCTGGCGGAAAACGAACAGAAGCAGCTGGACGTCACAGTCGCAATGCAGGGGACCCTGGCACAAATGCTTTTGAATACAGCAGCCGCCGGCCTCGACGCCGAAGGTCAGCTCGCACTGGCGCGTGCCACGGGCCAAATCGACGAGGCGTCATACGCCGCACTTACAGCACAAGCCGGCCTGAAAAAGCAATACGAAGACGGCGGATTGAGCGCGCAGGAATACGCCTCTAAAACCGTCGAGCTCAAGGATGCCGTTGCCCGCCTGCAGAGCAAGCACATCACCATCACGGCAGATGCAATCTTCAACGAATTGCGTACGATCACGACGAGTTACCAAACATATAACGGCAATTACAGCGGCAACTATTCCCAGTTGGCAGCTGGCGGTGGATATGCCGATGGCGGTATTTCAACAGGTCCCCTGTCGGGCCATATGGAATTGCTTCACGGCACGGAAGCCGTCATCCCGTTGAAGAATGGATCGGTGCCCGTTGATATTTCAGGAATACCCAGCGGCGGCGGCGGGAACATAACAATCCAGCTGATGTATGCCCCTACCGTCTCCTTTGGCACCGAGGCCGAAGCCAATGAAAAGATGCTGCCCTTTATCTTGAGTGGCATCCAACAGGCGAAAGCCAACGGGCAGATCTAATGACCACAGCGAGATACGGCACAGGAGCGATATACGGAACACCAGGTCTGACCTATGGGAGCGGCGCTGCCCCAGCGGGTCTTTTGCTTTGGGCGGTGGAGATAGACTGGGATCAAGATGGCATATTTAGCGGCAGCAACGAGGCCGGCCGCATGTTCTCCATTACCCGCACACGTGGGCGCAAAAGCATGCTCAAACAAACAGGCCAGGGTTTTGAGAGCATCCAGCCAGGCAAGTGCGTGATCAAGCTGAGGAACAACGACGGCCGCTACGACGGCTGGAATACCGAGAGCCCGCTATATCCATATGTAACATATGGAGCAGATGTGAAGATCCGTGTGGCAAGCACGACCGATCTGACTATGCATGATTATTTCTATGGCTCGATCGTGGACATCAAGCCATATGGCTATGGCGGCGATGCTTATGTCGAGATCCACATCGAGGACGCCGGCCGATATCTCAGAGATTACACTGCCAGATATCCCATCACGGCCAATGCTTCTCCCAATGTGGCAATCGGTCACATCCTGGATTCGATCTCATGGCCATCTCGCTGGGGCAGAAACCTGGACACAAGCACAGACAACATACCTTATTGGTGGGCCAGCGGAGGCAAGATCGCCTGGAGCGAGATTGAGGATGTAGCCCAGTCTTTCCTCGGAGTGTTTTTTATCGCCGCGAATGGGAATGCCAGGTTTGTCGATCGTAACTCCCCAGCTGTGCCTGTCCTCAGCCTAGGCCAAGCGCAGCTGTTGAAAGACATCAACCTGCCACAGCCTTGGGTGTACCGACGCAACATCACACGTCTCAAGGTCCACCCTCGCAAGGAGGCCGCATCTGGCGTGATTTACCAGCTGTTGGGAGATACGCCACTTGTAGCGAGTGGATCATCTAATGCGGCGGTCATTTGGGCCAATTACACCTATAACAATGCAGCTGTGCCGGCCAAAACGGTCTTGCAACCTGTGGCCACCACTGATTTCACAATGAACACCAACTCCGACGGATCCGGTACAGATAAAACCAGCTTCTGCACGGTGGTGGTTTATGACTTTGGGGATAATGCCAAGGTCACCATTACCAATTTGAGCGGTGTGCCTGTATATGTCACCAAGCTGCAGATCAAGGGCATCGCGATCTATGAACAAAATGTATCAGACGTGACCCACCCCAGCGATATCTCCACCGTCGCTCAGCCTCGGGAGTTTGTGCTTGATCAGAAATGGCAGCAGAGTGTAAATACGGCCCTCGACTATTCGGTAGTGATCGGTGCCTTTTTGGACCAGCTGCACCCCTTCCCCTCGGTCAAGGTCGAAGGCCGTCCAGACATCCAACTGGCGCTGGAGCTCTTTGACATCATCCCCCTGACGATCGAGAAGCTCGGCATTTTGGGCGACAGCTTCCGCGTAGGTGGCATTGTAGACCGAAGTTTGCAAGATAACTGCCAGGCCCTGGAGAGCACCTACTATCTTGAGCCATATGTGACCAGTGGCGATTACTGGACGTGGCCGATCACCGACTTTGGCACCGATACTGTTTTTGGATGGTAAATATGGAAAACGTTGATTACATCGTGACGGCAAAACATTACTGCAGGCGCGAAGGCGTCCCAGATGTCCGATCGCGCATCGTCAAGCTCGGCCAGACGATGCAGCGAAACAAGCAAATCCCGATCAAGATCCACCTGGACAAGATGTCTCAAAGGCCCGTATATGCGCGCATCGAGCTCGGCCAGTGGATCGCCGATTGTGAATGTGGAGGCTGTGAGTTCGTGGATGCCGACGAACCCATCTTCTTTTGTTTCAGCTGCGCCAATCGAGACGATGCGCAGGCCCTCCGCCCAGTGGTTTTCCCTCTGCCAGAAGACAGGGAAAAAATCGAGGCTCTGATCCTCGCCCGCCCGATCAATGACAAGCGCGGTCTGGATGACCTCCTTTCCAGCACATTGGGATCCTAAGCTTAGAATTCCACGTGGACAAGTTGTCGCGGCCGCTTCTATAGTGTCACCTAAATACTAGTGACTCCAGCGTAACTGGACTGGCCACAGTTAGGCCGCAAATGTAATCACACTGGCTCACCT
>JADMIO010970619.1_pt1 | contig 11763 bp, 9 predicted proteins | sample 8958161 | NCBI WGS metagenome assembly JADMIO01 (sample SAMN16585339, study PRJNA669376) | soil metagenome | isolation source: Crop rotation soil | place: USA: Cullars Rotation, Alabama | collected 2011
GATCGAGGGCGTCCCGGTCGCCGACTGTTACGCCCGGGTTTCCCAGACAATCTCGGCGGCGACCGAGCAGTGGCGCCGGGTCCGCGCGCTCTACGAACTCAAGACCCTGCCGACAGCGCCGACGGCCACCGTCATTGCCCGGCGCAGCGGCCCCGACCAGTCGCGCCCCGTCGTCGCGGTCGTGCCCCGCGCCCGGACGCAGAACCGCCACGCCGACGGCCTCAAGCGCCCGATGAGCGGCGCCGAGATCGCCCCGGGCATCGTCTACTTCGACCTGGTCGGCGCCGGCTTCGACGACCTCGCCCGCGCGATGGACCGGCTGGGCCAGGCCAGGGGCATCATTTTCGACGTGCGCGGCTACCCCGGCGAGGCCGGCGCCGCGATCCTGCCCTTCCTGACCGATCAGACCATCTACAGCGCCCGCTGGATGCTCCCGGTCGTCACGCTGCCCGACCACGAAGGGCTCAGCTTCCAGCAGGGCCAGAGCTGGGTGATCGAGCCCAAGCAGCCGCCCCTCACGCGCAACACCGCCTTCCTCACCGACGGCGAGGCGATCAGCTACGCCGAGAGCTGCATGGGCATCGTTGAAGCCTACAAACTCGGTGAGATCATCGGCGGCCCCACCGCGGGCACGAACGGGAACATCAACCCGGTCCCGCTCCCGGGGGGGTACACGATGATCTACACGGGCATGCAGGTGCTCAAGCAGGACGGCTCGCCCCACCACGGCGTCGGCATCCGCCCGACCATCCCCTGCCAGCCCACGGCCGCGGGGATCGCCGCCGGGCGCGACGAACTGCTCGACAAGGCCGTGGAGGTGCTGGGCCAGCGGGTCGGAGCGCCCGCGAAATAGGGCCGGCGCCCCCGTTCAAGACACCCGCTCCCCCGCGGCCGCGCCGGCCACCGCGTCCACCGGCAACTCGGCAAACTCGGTCACCGCGTCACCGCCCCCGCGGGACAAGAGATGCTGCGCCAGCAGGATCGTCCCGGTCCCCACGACCGCCACGCTCCCGGTCAGCCACTGCCACGCCGTGAGCGCCCCTTCTTCCTTGAACAGCAGCGCCGTCGCGGCCCCGACCACAATCGGCTGAAGCTGGATGACGCCGGACGACACGGCCACGCCCAGGCGCGCGATGGCCGCGTAATAGAGCACATGCCCCACCGCGATCCCGATGAACGCCGAAAGCAGCAGCAGGCCCACCTCCCGCCACGGCTCGTTGATCGGCGAGAGACCAGGTAAGACCAACCCCCGCCACGATGCCGGCGTGCCGAAGGCGAGCATCATGCCCACCATGATCGCCGCGGTGTACTGGCTGATGGCCGCGAATGCCTGGAGCGAGTTCATCCCGTGCGCATAATGCCTGACAGCCAAGGCGTACCCGGCGAAGAGCAGCCCCGACGCGACCGCGAGCGCGACCCCCGCGGCGCTGGCCCTTTGCCCGAAGCCCGCATCCATCACCACCGTCGCCATCGTCCCGCCAAAGACCAGCACCAGCCCGGCCAGGAACAAGGGCGAGCGGATCACGCGGCGTTCGGCCGGGAACAGGATCGCCGCCCCGACCGCGACAAACACCACCTGCGTCCGCAGCCCGAACGTCCCCAGCGCCGGGTCGATCCGGTAGAACGCCGCCGCGAAGGCCGCCTGCCCAAGGGCGTTGAAGATGCTCGGCACCAGAGCCGCCCGCCACAAGCCCGCCGGCAGCGTTCTTCGCCGTGCGCCCCAGACCAGAACCGGCGCCCACAGCACCGCCGAGAATCCGTAGCGCCAGCCGTTGCTGGTCCACACGTCCATGTGGCCGGCGAAGTGCTTGATGAATAGCGGGCTGCTCGACCAGCCCAGCAGCGTCGCCACCGCCAGGGCCAGCCCCTCGGCCCGGGCCCACGGACGCCCGCCCGCCCCCACCCCGTTCACGCTGGCCATCCGGCACCGCGCTCCAGGCGCCGGCCTGAATGGAGCGGAGGAGATTCGAACTCCCAACTTCCAGCTTGCAAAGCTGGCACTCTACCAGTTGAGTTACCGCCCCGCGTGGCGGCCCCGGCATGGCCGACCCGGCCGATCTTACGCCGCATCCGTCACGTCCGGGAACCGCGATCGGCAGCGCCCGCGGGCGGAGTGTGGCACGAGCCGCACCGGCAGTCCCGCCTGTCCAAAGCCCGCACGCGCCCGGTCCGATCCACTATGCGATGACCCCTGCGATGCCGGCCCTGCTTGCGGCGTGTCTGGCCATGGCGGCGCCGCCGGCGGCGGGGCCGATGACCGCTGGCACCGCCGCCGAGCGCGCCGGCGACCCCGATGCTGCGCAGCGCGCCTACCGCGAGGCCTGGGCCGACCCGTCGGCGCGCGCCGCGGCGGCCGCAGCGCTCCGAGTCCTCTACGAGCGTGGCGCCGTCCATCCGGCGGTCGATGAGCCGGCCCTCAAGGCCGCTCGCGCCGAGCTTGGTCCGGCCTTTCTTCTGACCGAAACCCGCGACTTCATCCTGCTCTCCGACGCCGACCAGGCCTGGACTCGCCAGCGCGGCGCGATCCTCGAGCGGACCCGCCACGAGTACTTCCGCGTGATGGACCGGCTCGGCGCCCCGGTCTATCCGCACGAGCACAAGCTCCTGTGCATCCTCTTCCAGAACTTCAACGCCTACCGCGCCTTCGCCGGCGTCGATGAGGGCATGTGGGCCGAATGGGTTGCCGGCTACTACAGCCCGCGCACGAACCGGATCGTCTTCTATAACGACGCGACCTCGCCCTCCGTCGGCGAGGCGGCGGCCAGGCTCGACGAGGCATCGCGCCAGGCCGGGGAGCTGCGCGCCCGGGCCGCGTCGGCGCGCCGCACCGATCAGGCCGGATTCGCGGAGACGCTCGAGGCCTCGGCGGCCGACCTCGAAGGCCAGATCAAGCGGGAGCGGAGCCGGATGGCAGCCGCCGTCACGGACGCCTCGGCCGCCAAGACCGTCCACGAGGCCATCCACCTGCTCGCGTTCAACACCGGCCTGCAGCGGCCCGGCGTGGAGTACCCGTTCTGGCTCAGCGAGGGGCTGGCGATGTGCTTCGAAACCGACAATCCCAGCGCCGGCGCCTTTGGCCCCGACCACCCGAGCGCCGCCTGGCGCGAGGAGTTCAACAACGATCAGCGCGCCGGGACGTTGATGCCCATCGAACGGCTCATCGGCCTGACGAGCGTTCCGGGGAACCAGGGCGGCGCCGAGGCCGCCGCCCGGGATGCTCGCCTGATGTACGAGCAGAGCCGCGCGCTCTTTGCTTACTTGTACAGATACCACCGCCGGAAACTCGGCGAGTTCTTCGGTGCTCTGGGGGGCCAGCCCCCGGGGCCGGCGGGCTCCGCCCGGATGTTGGACCTGTTCCGAGTCGAGTTTGGCGACCCCCCGGCGATCGGGCGCCGCCTGGGAAAAGGCTGATCAGCAGTTCCTGCGGCCGCGGATTCCCGGCTGGCAAGATTGGCCCGGCGCTTGGGTCCGGGCCGATCTGACCCGATCTATAGTGACCGCCAACACGGGGCGCAAGGTCCGCGCGAGGGGCCCGCCGCCGAACACGGAAGGGGCCTGGAATGTCTGATTTCGCGCATCGGCCGGCGTGCCGCGGATGGGGATGGGCCGTAAGCGCGCTGCTGGCCGCCGGCGGCTCGGCCTGGGCCCAGCAGGAGCCGCAGCAGCAGCCGGAGCAGAGCCAGCCGCCGGCCGCGACGCCGCCCGCAGCGCCGGAGCCGGTGCCGACCCCCGCCACGCCTCCGCAGACCGAGCCGAGCCCGGCCGCTCCATCGCCGTTTGGCCTGGGGGCGATCGACTACCACCTGCGCGCCTATTCCAGCTACGAGATCGACGCGGGGATCAACCACGACCCCGGCGAGGTCTCGGTCTTTCGCGCTGGCGCCGAGTTCGACGCGGCCCTGCCGATCGACGAGCACAGCCGCATGCGTCTCGAGGCGCACAGCGAATACGTCAACTTCGACTTCAACAACGAGAACAAGTTCAACGTCGGCGGGAAGACCGCCATCGAAGAGGCGTCCAACCACGACCTGCGCCTGACGTACGAGCACTCGTACGACAATAAATGGAGCTGGCTGGTCAGCGCCGCCGGTCACGACGGGCTCCAGGGCGGGGCCAACGCCGCCGACGGTCTGTCCGGCGACATTTCTGCGGGCGCGATGTACGAGATCGCGCCGGGCTTCCGGCTCGGCGGCGGGCTGCTGGTCTGGTGGCCGGTGGAGCACGACATGTACATCCTCCCCGTGCCCTACGTGAGCTCCGACGTGGCGCTCACCGACCACTGGCGACTGGTGCTGAACATCCCCCGCTGGGGCGGCTTTGTGTACAGCCCATCGCGCGACGTGTCGCTGCGCTTCGGCGTCGCCCTGCGGTACAACGAGTACCGCCTCTCGGACACCAGCTCGGTGCCCGAGGGCGTCTTCCGCGAGTACGCCTTCCCTGCCACGGCCGAGCTCGACTGGCGCTTCGCGCCGGCCTGGACCCTCCAGGCGGGCATCGGCACCAACCTGTACCAGCGGTTCAATCTCGACGACAAGTCCGGCCACGACGTCTCGACAGGCCACACCGACCTCGCGCCCACCTTCTCGCTGGGCGTCACGTGGAGCTTCTGACCGCCCGCCCCTAGCGCCCGACCAGCGGGGCCGGGCGCCTGACCGGCGGCAGTTCCTGACCGAACGGCGGCGCATCCACCAGCGAGGCCGACCGGATCACCGGCGGGTCCTTCGGCCGGTTCTTGGGCATCGAAGCGGGCCGGCCCGGGACTGTCGGCTCCTCCGGGAGCAGGTCCACCCGCTCGATCGCGACAATCGTCTCGGCCCCGCGCACCGCCTGACCGAACGACGTGTACTTGCCGTCCAGCCGCGCCGTCGCCTCGCGGCTGAGGGCGATGAACACCTGCGAGCCGTTGGTGTTGGGGTCGGTGTCGCGGGCCATCGACAGGACGCCGAAGTCGTGCGGCAGGCGGGAGGGCTCCAGGTCGATGCTGTACCCCGGCCCGCCGTCGCCGGTCCCGTTGGGGTCGCCGGTCTGGATGACAAAGGGCGTGCCGACATTGCTCGTCGGCACGACGCGGTGGAAGATGATCCCCGTGTAGAAGCCCCCCTCCACCAGCTGGCGGAAGTTCCACGCGGTGTTGGGAGCCTGGTCCGGACGCAGCCGGAACTCGATCGGCCCCAGGGTCGTGTCGAAGACCACGTGCTTGTCCGCGTAGGCCCGCAGCCCCGAGTACGTTACCTCTCGCTCCGGCGGCGGGGCCGACGCGAGCTTGCCCTCCGCCGCCCGCTGCCGCAGGGCCGCGATGCGCTCGTCCTCGAACATGAGCACGCCCGAGACCGGCTCGGCCGCCGGGGCGAGCGTGACCGGATCCACGAGCGACGCCGTGTTGGGCGTGAGCATCGGCTCGAGCACCACCGGCGCGCCGACCTGCTTGCCCCCGACGCTGAGCTGCGCGTAGAGCACGTGCGGATGCTCCGCGGTCCACAGCGACGGGAAGTGCGTCGCGAGGTCCACGACCCCCCTCACGGCGGGCGCTGAGGCGACCGGTGCGGGGGGCTCGCTGTCCTGGCCGGCTGGCGCGGCCGGCAGCGGGTCAAAGAGCTCGATAACCGGGTCGCCGGCCGCTCCGGGTGGAAGAGTGACCGTCATCGGGACGGCCCGGTCAATCCCGTAATACAGACGCGTCGGAACGAGTTGGGCGCCGGCCGCGTCGGCCAGGGCGAGCGCCAACAGCGCGGCGATGGTGGGCTTCATGAGGCGGCTCCCGCGGAGCGCGAGGATATCCAGCCCGGCTCGGCCGGTCCGCGGCCTGCGCGCCAAATAGTTGCATCAGGATGGGCAGACTACTTGCCCAGCTGCTCGTCGAGGAGCTTCCAGGCGTCCTCGGTCTTGCCGGCATCGACATCGCCATCCTGCGCGGGCAGGGCCGCGAGGATGCCGCCCCTGGCGTCGCGGTACCACTGCACCGACAGGTCGGCCCGCAGCACGTTGCCCCCGACGCGGTGGTTGTAGTCCGTCCGCGTGCGCAGGCCGTCGGAGACCAGGGCGGTGGTGGTCGGTTCGATCCGCGTCAGGAACAGCACGTGGTTGGGCATCGGGCCAGAGCCCCGGAACTGGTAGTTCCCCACAATGCTGCCCATCTCGCTGTCCCAGCTCGCCGCGTAGGCCGCGAACGTGATCTGACCCTTGTGCGAGGGACAATAAAAAATGTGCGGCTCGGGAAGGTAGTTGCCGCTGTACAGGTGGCCCAAGCCGTCCCAGTCGTTCTGCGAGACGCCGTCGGCCTGCTTGTCCACGCGCAGCCGGAGCATCTCCTGGGGCTTGAGCGGCTTGCCATCCTTGTTGTCGATGAACTGGCTGGGCGGCAGCCGGTCGTGGCTGTCGTCCGCGTAGAGCGCGATGCCGATGCCCAGCTGGCGGATATTCGAGCCGCACATCACACGCCTGGCCGTCTCCCGCACGGACCAGAGCGTCGGCGACAGCAGGCTGATGAGAATGGTGACCACGGCCATCGAGACAAGCAAGTCGATGACCGTGAATCCCCGCCGCGCCGGCGCGGTATACCGGCCCATCTTCGGCGGTAGCGATAGCCGGCAACCAGGCGGCGTCGTGTGACGCGCGCGTCTTGGACTCCGGACTCCGCCCACGGGCCACCCTCACTTTCGCGCCAAGGCCCAGTAAACACTATAAGGCCAAAGAGGGCCCGGCACAACCCTAGCATGCTGCCGGCCTGCTAGGCCGGGGCAAAACCTGGGTAAGATGGGTTCAATGGGTCAAACAGGGTCTTCACTGGGTACGAATGTCGCCTGACGGCGGCATCCTTCCAGCATCCCGTGCGTAGACCCTGATGATGGAACGTAGCCGGCGTGGCGGCCGCGATTGGGCGGCCTGGGGGTAGGGACCTATGGCGTCCCGACAGCCAAGAAACGACGATCAGGACCTGAACCTGATGAGTCGAGTTGCGGACGACGACCAGCAGGCGGTCGCCGAGCTGTACGACCGTTTCGGCTCGTTGGTCTACCGGATGGCGTATCAGTCCCTGCCGACGAGGGCAGAAGCAGAAGACGCAGTTCAGGAGATTTTTGTCCGATTGTGGCGAACGGCCAAGCGATACGACCCCAAGCGAGCCGCCCTCGTGACCTGGGTGATGCTGATTTCCCGGCGGCACCTGGTGGACAAGCTGCGCCGGAGTCAGGCGAGAATCCGGGCTTCGGTGCTGGACGAGGGCGGCTATTCCGGTGCTGTGGGGCCGGAATCGACCATGCTGGAGCAGAACGAGCGGTTTGCGGAGTTGCGGCGGCGTGTGGCGGGGTTGCCGGAGTTGCAAAGGACAGTAGTGACCAGGGCGTATCTGGGAGGCCAGACCCTGAGGCAGATCGGCGAGGAACTGGACATCCCCATTGGTACGATTAAGTCCGCGCTAAGCCGAGCCCTGGTAAGGCTGCGAGAGCGGGTCAGCGAGGAACCGACACCATGACGCCCACGGCCAACTATTCGACCCGCGAGCTCATCGAGCTCTCTCTGCTGGACGCGATGGGCCTCCTGGACGAGGACGAACGCGACCGATTCGAGCGCTCGTTCACCGCCACTTCGCCCGCCATCCAGGCCCACATCCGGCGCGAGCAGACTCGCCTGGCCCAGATCGACTTCCTGCCCGATGTCGAGCCCGCGGCCGATCTGCGCGCCGCCGTCCTTGAGGCGGTCCGCAAGGCGATGGCCGAGGAGCCGGTGAAGCACCGAGTCCGTGCGCGCACCGCCTTCGTGCCGGCGATGCTCCCCAGCCGCAGGGTGTCGCCCCTGTGGCGGGCCGGGGCCGTCGGGTTCGCGACGGCGGCGGTGGTCTTCGGCGTCACGACGCTGCACCTCAAACAGGGGTACGACACCCTGCAGGAAGCCCGCCAGAACAACGAGTTCGTCGATCTCACGCTGCAGAACCTCGGCTCCTCTTTCGAGAAGACGATCTTCAACGAGAACACCCGCCACGTCATGTTCAAGCCGACGGCCGCCAACACCCGCGGCTCGGCCGTGCTCCTCCTGGACACTGAGACCAGGCAGGCGTCGCTGGTGTGCGAGCGGTTGCCCGCCGCCGACGGGCAGACGTACCAACTGGTCGTGATGAACACCGACGGGACCGTGGGAGAGTCGCTCGCCGCGTTCACGTCAACGGGCCTGACGACCAAGCCTCTGAAGGTCAAGCTGTCTCGGGGAATGCAGCTGGCGATCCTCGCCCCGGCCGATGCGAGCGGCGCGACGCCGGCCATCCTGCAGACCGACCCGCTTTCGATCTGATGCGGACAGCTCAACCCGCCGCGTTCGCCGCGGGCCAGTCCGGCGACTCGACGAACTCGTCGATGCGGGCCTCGGTCTCGAACTTCTGCTTCGCCGCCGCCAACCGCCCCCAGACCAGCCCGCCGATGAGCAGGAAGACCACCGTGCTGCCGCCGAGCAGGCCGGCCGCGTACAGCGGGCGCGGGTCTTTGACGGGTGTCGGCGCGCAGCGGGCGGGCTCAAGGATCGTCGTGGCGGCGCCGTCGCTGCGGTGCTCCTTGGCGGCGTTGGCCTGGCTGACCAGGGCGGTGACGTAGGTGTCGAGCACGCGCTGCGTCCGGTCGGCGCCCAGGCCCCGCAGCTCGAGCACCAGCTGGCCGTTCTGCGCCGACTGGCTGTCGAACGACTTGTCCAGTTCGGCCTTCAGATCGCCGGGCGTGGCCAGGGTGGCGATGCCCCGCCGGCCCATTCGCTCGGCGGCGCTCTCCAGGAACTGCGGGTCGCCCAGCAGCGTCTCGTGGTACGACTGCCACGCGGCCAGGTCGGCGTCAGAGAGGGTCTTGTTGCGGGCGTCGGCGACCACGACCGCCCGGGCGACATAGGTCGCCGGCACCATCTGGCGCGTGATGGCCCACGAGAGGGCGCCCAGGACGGCGATCAGGCCCGCGAGGTAGAACACCGCCGCGGCCGCGCGGGTGCGGGCGCTGGCCGTCTGGACTTTCTTCGCCAGGGAGTCCACGGCCCGCTTGGCGGTGATGACCTCGCCCCGCAGCGAGAGCACCTGCTCGTACTGCTGGTGCCGGGCCTTGAGCATCTCGCTGGCTTGGCGGATCTTGCCGGAGCGCTCGCGCAGCAGGAGGCGGCAGCGCTGCATGCGCTGGCGCCGCAGCCGGGACTGGCCGTCGGCGGCGGTGGCGCGGGCCGCGGCCTGGCGTCTAAGCCCGTCGATCTGGGCCTGCAGAGCGGCGCCGCGGGAGGCCAGTTCGCTGGACTCGGCCTGGGCCTTCTGGAGCGATGCGTTGATCGCGTCGCGCGCGGCGGCCGCCTGTTCGACGTCGCGTGCCGCGCCGGCCAGCCGCTCCTGCGCGGCGGCGGACAACTGCTGCTGGCGCGCGAGGTCCTCCCGGAGGCCGTCACGCTCGGCGGCGACCTTCGCCAGGGCGTCGGCGGCAGCCGCGAGTCTGGACTGAACGTCCGCCGCCGACTCGGCGCTGTGAGCCTGCTGTCGCTCCTGCTCGGCGAGGCTCTGCTCGAGGGTGCGGCAGCGCTCGGCGAGGTCGGCCGCGCGCTGGCGATCGGCGTTCGCCTCCGCGCCCGCGGCCGAAGCGGCCTGCATCGCTTTGTCGAGTTCGGCCTTGAGGGCCGCGGCCTGCCGCTCCGCGGCGGGGCGCTGGTGTTCGGACTCCTGGAGGCGGCGGGCCAGATCGGCGGCCTCGTCCTGGCAGCGGAGGAGTTCCTCGGCCCGCTCGGCGCTGGTCCGCTCCGTCTCGGCGAGGCGGTGCTTGAGGGCGCGGACCTCGGCCTGGAGCTGGTCCATGCGGGCGGTCCGGTCCGCCAGTGCCTTCTCCCGCGCGCCCAGATCGGCGGCCATCGCTTCGACCGTGTGACGCTCCTGGGCGGCCCGGGCGAGCCGGTCTTTGCTCTCTTTCTCGAGCGCGGCCGCGTCGGCGGCGAGCCGCTGGGCCTCGGCCTGGCGCTGCTGGAGAAGGGCCTGCTGCGCGTGCATCGCCTCGTCGGCCCGGCGGATCTCTTCCTGGCGGGCGGCGATCTGCTCCTGAAGCTTCTTCTGCTCGGCCGTCAGCGCGTCGAGGCGTCCCTGGCGCTCGTCGAGAGCCGCTTTGGTCTGCTCACGCTCGGCGTGGACCCGCTTGAGGCCCTGGAGGTGGCCCTCCACCTCCGAGATGAGGCGGAGCACCTCGGAGTCGGGAGCTGGTTCGGCCTGCTGGGCCCTGGCATGCCCCTGCTGGCGGCGCTGTGCGTCCATAGGCGCGATCACTCCCCGCGCCCGGCGGCCGGGAGATGCCGGGCAACTGGGCGCGCAGGTCGCTATCGGCCAGAGGCCGGCGGTGCTGAATGCCCGAAGCCGGAACGCCGGCGCCGCGGGACGGACCAGCCGAACCAGGCCGCCGGGACGGTCAGCCCCATCGGCGGAACAGCCGTCAGGCGCGGCATATCCGGCCGGCGGCGGGCCGAGGCGACCGGCGACGGACGGCTTTCCAGCGCTGCCTGCCGGCGTTCGATATCTGTTTCGCGGAGGTCCAGCTCGTGGGCCCGCTCCGTGAGTTCCTCGTGGCGGAGGTCCAGCTCGGCCCGGAATGTCTCGAGCCTCACGGCGGCCGCGGAGGCGCCCGCCCGCTCGGCTCGGAGCGCGGCCCGCCGGGTTTCCAGGGCGCCGTGCTCGGCACCGGACTGCGCCGTGGCTTCCGCGAGGCGTCCTTCCAGACGGCGGATCTGGCGATCCTGCTCGGCCGCGCGTGTCAGAGCGGCGTCGGCATCGGCCTTGAGCACCAGACAATCGGCGGAGAGCTGCTTGACGAGCCGCTCGCGATCGGACAGTTCGCGGGCGAGCCCGTCACGCTGGCCTCTGAGGCGCTCCAGTTCGTCCGGGGCGTCGGGGGAGGGCGCGGGTTCGGCGGGGCGAGCGCCCGCCTCGGCCAGGCTCGCCTCCAGCGCCGCGACGGTCGCCCGAAGGCCCGCGACTTCCTCGCTCCGGGCGTCGCGCTGGGCCCGATGGCCCGCGTGGTCTTCGAGGGATGATGCGTGCTCCGAGATCACCGCGGCCCGGGCGTCGGCCTGCACTTCGGCCGAGCGCACCGACTCGGCCCGCTCGGCCAGGCGGGCCGCGCGGTCCTCCAGCCGCGCCGCGGCCGCGTCGAGCTCGGCGCTCCGTCGGTCGAGCGACCGGCCGGCGGCGCTGAAGAGCCGCTCTCGCTGGGCGAGCTCGCCCTCGGCGGCGATGAGCGAGGCTTCGCGGGCGGCGAGCGATTCCCGGCGCGCCGCGATCTCGTTGGTGCGCGAGCGGAGCGAGCCGTTGAGCGTGTTGAGTTCGGCGCGGCGCTGTTCGAGGGTTCCGGTGACGTTCTCGTGCTCGCTGGCCAGGCGCGTCTGCGTCGACTCCAGCCGGTCCTGCCAGGCCTGGAGCTGTTCTTCCTTGGCATGGAGCGCGCTGGCGGCCCGCGTGAGCGACTCGCGCTGCCGGCTCAGTTCATCGAGCGTCGGCGCCCTGGAGGCGGCTTCGGGCGACTCGGCGCACAGATTGCCGAGCCTGCGAAGCTGCGCCTCGACGTAGTCGATGACGCCTTCGAGGTCGGCGCTGCCGGTCGGCGGCGATGGGGCACGGTCGGTTGGGACAGAGGCGGCGGTCATGGCGGCTCCTCTGGCGGTGGTCTGCACGCTTATCGGCGGGCCCGGGGGGCTGCTGAAGCAGGTCCGGGAATCTGTCCGGTTCGAATATCCGGTTGATTACCCGGCGAACCCCCGGGCGCCGCTTAGAAGGCCGCC
>JADMIO011426305.1_pt1 | contig 11763 bp, 8 predicted proteins | sample 8958161 | NCBI WGS metagenome assembly JADMIO01 (sample SAMN16585339, study PRJNA669376) | soil metagenome | isolation source: Crop rotation soil | place: USA: Cullars Rotation, Alabama | collected 2011
CAAGCGAGAGCCTTGCAAACGTCCCCACCCTTGCTCATGCCCCCGTCCGTGATGATTGGGACGTACCGGCCTGTGTGCTTGTGGTGGTAATCCCTGGCCGCGGCACAATCGACCGTCGCAGTAACCTGGGGCACTCCCAAACCGAGCACACCGCGGCTGGTGCAAGCTGCACCAGGACCAACTCCGATGAGGACTCCAGCCACACCACATTCCATCAACTCGATCGTGACGGTATAGGTCACCGCGTTCCCAATGATCACTGGAATCTTCAAACTTTTAACGAAAGCCGCAAGTTCTAGCGATTTGTACTGAGTTGAAATATGGCGAACGGTCGAAACCGTGGATTGGACAACGAAGATATCCGCTCCCGCTTCCTGCGCGATCGCGGCAAAGCGTTCGGCTTTCTGGGGAATGGAGCTGACCGCGGCGAGAACACCGGCCTGCTTGAGTTCCTGGACCCGGCGACTGATCAAATCCTCTTTGATCGGCTCGAGGTAAAGCTTTTGGATCAGGGCGGTGACCTCCTCTTTGTCCGCTTTTACCACCTTTTTAAGAACTTCAGCGGGATTCTCGTAACGGGTTTGGACACCTTCAAGATTGATCACACCGAGGCCGCCGAGCCTGCCCATTTCAATGCAGAAGGGAACGTCCGTCACGCCATCCATCGCGCTTGCGATGACCGGGATCTTGAGTTTGATGCTTGAGCCATCCGGGCGCGGAATCTGAAAACTGGTATCGACCTCGGCGGGATTGATCGTGACTTCCCCTGGCACCAGGGCAATCTCGTCAAATCCATAAGTCACTCGCGCTTTGCGGTTTCGGCCTATCCACATTCCCATACGGGTATCTCTTTATCTAGGTTCGTAAGCTGGGTCCACGCCCGCCTTCTAAAAATTGAACACTTCGTTCACGGTTCCGCATTGCGGACAGCGCGAACGATCGACGTCCGCATCATCCGTGTAAACAAAGGAGCATTTCTCACAACGAAAAATATTGTCTCTGTTTGGCGCCGGCTCGAACCGTTTCCGGCGAAGCTCATAGTATATCGCCATGCCGGAAAGTGCGGCAAGAAAAGAAACGACGTAAGCGAGGATCAGGCTTTCGACAGGCATGGATTTCCGTTGCTCATTTCTGCAAGGGAACTGTAAACCAACGAAAAGTCAACTTTCCCCATGTCATTCGTGGGATGGACGCAACCCCGGCCTGGCCGAGCAAAGGTTGAAAAAGAAGAGTTTTGGCAACTCGCAACGCATCAGCGTCGGCCTGCTTCGAACCACTCGATCTCCAGATGCGAGCGGAAAGAACCATGCCTTCCTGATCGATGCCAACTTGAATCTGTGTCGGTTCCAGGACGTCAGCCCAAGGCTGCGCCTTCAGTGAAATGGTTGGGCCGGTCCATCTTTGCAGCAGGTCTGGATCGATCAGGAGCTTCGATTCGTAAACCGGTTTGGGCCCAACCAATTCGGGGTGGAAAAGAGGCTGGCCGGAGAGTTCCTCGCGATGCCGAATCGTATTCGTTGCCGTTCCAAACTTCAAAAGTTCGCCCAGGGAGCCGGTTTCCAATTGCAGCCATTCAGGGGGCTCGGTCCAATTCGTCAATTGGTACGCAAACGAAGGCTGGTGCAGCCATGCAGGCCCTGAAAACCCATGCGCGTTGGGCAAACCGAACAAGGTAGGATCTTCCACCTCGAGAAATTCCGCCAAATCGTGCTCGCGCGGAGTCCCTGGCAACGCGCGAAAAACACTCTTTCGCGGTACGTTTCGAACCGGTTTTAATTGTTTCGCGCCAAAAAAGAAGGTCACACCGAGCTGCAGCATGACCAGAAACCCGATCACGAACCGCCAACGCCGCGGACCCCACGGTTGTTCCCGGACGGTCGGATTCATGGAACCGCACCTGGTTTCGCAAGCAAGGGAACAACTTTCGGCCGCACCGAAAAAAGGATTTCATCATAGCCAAGCCGCCCTGCTAATTGAGCCAAATCCATCCCGACTTCGTGGGGCACAGATTTGTCGATGTCCAGAACGATTGTGAGGGGTTGTTGCACTTTGGCCCGAATCTTCCCGAGTTCGCTTGCGAGGTTCGTGAAATTAATGTTCTGATTCTGGAAGAAAAACTGTTGATTATGGCTCACGGCAACCACGACCCGAGGATTGGCGGTTCCGGCCAGATCTTCCCCCTCTGGCAGGTCGAGCCCATACTTCTGCACCGAAGCGGGAATATTCAATTCCGCGGCGAGCGCTCTGATGCCGTGGACCAATTCGGTCCGAGTGCCCGGTTCGGTCCGAATGCTCAACAATTTTGGGGCCTTGGCCCGTGCTGCTTCGTCACGCAAGCGTTTGCCGAATTCGGGCTCCTTGAAGAATAAATTCTTGTACGCGATGCGATCGCGCGCATCCACGCGCACGATCTGCTCATGCGGATTCAGATCGCCGGCCAAGGCTATTTTCACCCCCGGCCGGTAAACGAGGAAAGACTGGAGCACCACGAAGAACAGGAGCAGGAAAAAAACCGATGCGATTGGCGCCGCATCGAGCTGCCCTCTGAATATCCGCAAGTTCCTCTGGAATTTCATTAGCCTTTCCTGGTTTCACTCACCAGGTTTAGAATTTCCGAAGAGGCTTTTTCCATGTCCATAACGATCGAGTTGACCCGGCCAACGAGATAATTGTACCCCGCGTAGCCAACGATGGCCAGCGCAAGGCCTCCCGCAGTGCAGATAAGCGATTCCCAGATTCCCTGCGAAAGCTGTGCCGCGTTCGCGTAAAGTCCGGCCTCCTGCAGCGAAGCGAATACGCGGATGAATCCAAGCACGGTTCCAAGCAGGCCCATCAGCGGCGCAATCTGAGCGATGGTCGCAAGCACATTTAGTTTTTCTTCGAGTTGCGGAACCTCGACCAGGCCTGCTTCCTCCAGAGCCTCGCGCACCCCCTCGCGGCCCTTTTCCCGGACAAGAATCGCGGTTTTGACCAGCCTGGGGACCGGACCTGGTGTTGCGTCACAAATCGAAACCGCTTCCACAACATTTTCTTTCTTGAGCACATTCCGAACCCCGTTGATGAATTCGACCGAGTTGATTTGCGCCCGGTGGTAATGGAGGAAGCGCTCGACAAACACCGCAATACCGACCGCGCTCGTGACGAGCAAAATCCACATCATGAACCCGCCCTTGCTGAACAGAATCGGCAACATGCCCTTTTATAATTTTCCGGGAACAAAGATCAAAGAACAAATGCCGCCGAACGCGAGTTAAGGGAAATGGAAACATTGTATCCTTCTTTATGGCCGCTTGGTAAACTCGGGACATGGGACAGCGCGAAATGAAACGATCCTGGCGCGGAGGTCCAACGATTTCTCCCGGATGGGGATTGATTCTAATCCTCCTGTTGCCCCACCTCCACGCCGCCGAACCACGGCCTAATATCATCCTTCTGCTCGCCGACCAATGGCGGACTGAAGCATTTGGTTTCTCCGGGAATCGGGATGTCCGGACCCCCCATTTCGATGAATTGGCCCGCGAGAGTGTCCGCTGCCAGAACGCCATATCAGCCCTGCCCGTTTGTTCACCGACGCGGGCATCGTTGCTCACGGGACTGCGACCCCTGACGCATGGAGTCTTTTTGAATGATGTGCCCCTCCAAGCAGGATTTCCAACCCTTGCCACGGTGCTGAAGTCGAATGGTTATGACACAGCTTACATCGGCAAGTGGCACCTCGATGGTCATGGACGATCCAGCTTCATTCCCCGCGAGAGGCGTCATGGTTTCGAATATTGGAAAGTCCTTGAGTGCACACACACCTACACCAATTCCTTTTATTACAGCGACTCGCCCGAAAAACTCACCTGGCACGGATACGATGCGAAGGCTCAAACACAGGATGCCTGCGAATTCTTGCGAGCGCATTCCACCACCAAAAATCCCTTCTTGATGGTGCTTGCCTGGGGTCCGCCCCACGACCCATATTTTACAGCACCAGCGGAGTATCAGGCCCTTTACGACCCGAGCAGTTTGCGGCTGCGTCCGAATGTGCCCGTTGAGCAAGCAGGACAAGTTCGCAAAATGCTCGCTGGGTACTATGCGCACTGCACCGCCTTGGATGATTGCCTTGGTGTCCTGGAACAAACTCTCTTGGAAACGGGGATGAAGGAAAACACCCTGTTCATCTTCAGTTCGGATCATGGTGATATGCTTGGGTCTCACGGGCTCTTCAAGAAGCAAAAGCCATTCGAGGAGTCGGTCCGCGTTCCGATGGTTTGGCGTTGGCCCAAGACCCTTGCCCCAACTGACTTTCTTAATAGTTTCAGCACTGAGGATGTCATGCCAACCATCCTGGGGTTATGCCGTATTCCCAAACCGCATGTCGAAGGGACCGATTTCAGCTCGACCATGCTCCGCCAAAAACGCCGCGAAGATACCGGGGCGGTCATGATGTGCGTGGCGCCTTTCGGAGAATGGGAACGCCGGGTGGGAGGAAAGGAGTACCGAGGTTTGAGAACCCGGAGGTTTACCTACGTGCGCGACTTGGAAGGACCTTGGTTGCTTTTTGACAACCAGGTTGATCCGTACCAAACCAATAACCTCGTCCACCTCTCCGCGGCAGCGCGCCTCCGTGAGCAACTGGACCGCCAGCTCGGACAGAAACTGTCCGAGCGCCGCGACCAATTCCTTCCGGCGGACCATTACATCGAAAAATGGGGGTATAAGGTCGATCGGAACGGCACAGTGCCTTACACTCCGTGATCCACCGGGTTCGGAAAACACGGGAAGCGGAAAACTTATCCCAGTGACAAATCCTCAGAGATGGCCTAAACCTGAGGCATGATCGACCCGACATCGGAGCATCCCCAAAACTCCACAACGGAAAAAGAAGCACGGACTTCTGGTTCGGGTCAAAAAGCGGCCCCTGCCCCAGCGGGAGAACAGAAGAATCCGAACGAGCTCACCCCGGACGAACAGATGGAGAATTTCGAGAAGGAGTTGAAAGAAAACGATTGGGGCCATCAACCTTGTTGATTCGGCGGGCGGCCGGGCCGTCGGGGCTCAAACATTGCAAAGCCGGGACTCCTCCCCTACGTTCTTGAGCGTGATTGCGTTGATTGATTATGGCGCCGGGAACATGCGGAGCGTAAAAAAAGCCCTCACTTTCATCGGAGCGGACGTTCGAGTGGTGCGAACTCCCGATGAACTTGCCGAGACCAACGCCGCGGTCCTTCCCGGGGTGGGCGCTTTTGACGATTGTCTTAATGCGCTCGCGAGGCAAGAACTCCTCCAAGGAACTCGAGATTACATCCTTTCAGGACGCCCATTTCTTGGGATCTGCGTCGGGTACCAGGCTTTATTCGAAAAGAGTGACGAGTTCAACAGCTGCGCGCCGGGATTGAACGTTTTTTCCGGCAAGGTCGTCCGCTTTGATTCTGCTCACGGCCTGAAAATTCCCCAGATTGGCTGGAACCAGGTAAGCATTAAAAATGCAGCCTGCCCCCTTTTCAAGCATATCCCCTCGGACTCCTACTTTTATTTCGTGCATAGCTTTTTCCCTCGTGTCCTGGACCGTTCCATCATCGCGGCTGAGACGGAATACGGGGAGGCCTTTGCCTCGGCCATCTGGAAGGGGAACCTCTTTGCGACTCAGTTTCACCCCGAGAAAAGCCAAAAGGTTGGCTTGCAACTTCTCCAGAACTTTGTCGACCTGGCCGCTGCCACTAATTGATTTGCCCGACCGCCCGTTTTGGGCAAAAATTAAGCATGCGAACGCGAGTGATCCTGTTGCTATCTCTCGGGTTGAACGGTTTGCTGGCAGTCCTCCTTTGGACCGGGAACCTTGCACAACTCCCCCTCTCCCCCACCGGACATCACGCTTCAGCAACGAATCTCTTTCTCCATCCCACCATCAAAACGAACGTTGTGGTTCGTCGCCAAAATTTCATCTGGAGCGATATCGAATCGACGGATTACCGCCAGTTTATCGCTAACCTCCGCTCCATTGGCTGCCCCGAAACGACCATCCGAGACATCATCACCGCTGACGTCAACGCGCTTTACGAAAAAAAACGGGCGACCGAGGTAATCACAGGCGAGTCCCAATGGTGGAAGTCTGAGCCTGACCCACAGGTGATCGAGGCGGCCATAAACAAGCACATCGCTCTTGACAACGAGCGCCGGGCCCTCTTGAAGGAATTACTCGGAACCAGCACCGACAGCGAGCCTCCAATTCCGGGCCCTCCCATCCCTTCCACCACCACGCTCGTTTTGGACGGACCGATCCTGGGAACCCTCTCCGCGGAGACCAGGGAATCGCTCCAAACGGTGGAAGCCCGAGCACAAAGCCGCCGAGCAGCCCTCGCGGAAAGCCAACGGAACGGGAAGAAAATCCAGCCCGAAGACCTGGCACGGTTGCGGCAGCAAACTCGCGACGATCTGGCAAAGGTCCTAACCCCCCCTCAACTGGAAGAATACCTGCTCAGGTACTCGCAAAATGCCAGCAACATGCGCGAAGAGTTGAAGGGGTTCCAGGTCACTCCGGACGAATTTCGCGGCATCTTCCGCGCACGGGATCAAATCGATCAACAACTCGCCCTCTATGGAGAGGATCCAGCCAGCGCGAAACAGCGCAAAGAATTGGAGGACATGCGAGAAGCTTCGATCAAGCAAGCGCTCGGTCCGGATCGTTACACCCTCTATCAATACACGCAAGACCCGCTCTTTCGCCAAGCCCAGGCTTCCGCCGAACAGATCGGAGCCCCCCCCGAAAAGGTTTTGCCTTTGTTCCAGATCAATCAGGCTACTCAGCGAGAGCTGGCGCGAATTCAGGGGAACACCTCGCTGACGGTTGAAGAACAAACCGCCGCCCTTCGCGAAGTGCAAGCTAACCAGCTGGAGTCCATCAGGAAGGTTCTTGGGCCGGAAGCCTTCGAGCAGTACACCAAAAACTCCGGCACCCAATAAATCTTCACCGAGCAAGCATCCGCCAGGCAGCACAATGTATGGTGTTGAGCAAGTTATCGTACCCCATATATCAGGTTTTAGTCCATAAATAAAAGTTGTATTCTCTCCCCTTGCAGGCTACTATTTTCCATTGCTGGCGGGTTCAATTTTGAGGGCGTTTTCGGATCGTTCCAAACCCTTCGCTGACCCCGCAGGAATTGAGCCGATGACCGATCAAATTCAGACCGTTGTGGACGATAAGTACGATGCCTCAAAAATCGACAAGCTGGAGGGCTTGGAAGCCGTGCGCAAACGCCCGGGGATGTACATCGGGGACCCAGACGAGCGGGGATTGCACCATTGCGTTTTCGAAGTGCTCGACAATTCGATCGATGAACATCTGGCCGGTTTCTGCAAGAAGATCGAGGTCAGTGTTCATGTGGACGGTTCTGTTTCGATCAAGGACGATGGACGGGGCATCCCGGTAGACATCCATCCCAAATTTAAAATGCCCGCAGTGGAGCTGGTGCTGACGAATCTTCACGCGGGCGGAAAATTCGGCCAGGGCGCTTATAAATACTCGGGTGGGCTGCACGGGGTGGGAGCGAAGTGTGTCAATGCGCTTTCGGATTGGTTCAAAGTCGAGGTCTCGCGTGACGGCCAGGTCTATTACATGGAGTTCGCGAGGGGCATTACGATGCACCCATTGGAAATCATCGGGAAATCAAAGCACACGGGCACGCTGATCACTTTCAAACCGGACGCGACGATTTTTACCCTTACGACTGAGTTCAAATTCGAAATTCTGGCCAATCGCCTGCGCGAACTGGCGTTCTTAAATCCCGGCGTCGAGATGCTGCTGACGGATGAGAGGGGCGAGAATCGTTCGGAACGTTTTTTTTATCGGGATGGCATCGAGGAATTCGTTAAACAATTGGGCAAGAATAAGCAGGTAATCCATCCCAAACCGATCGTTCTGAGCCGGCAAAAAGAGGAAGTATTCGTCGATTGCGTCCTCCAGTACAACGATTCCTACACCGATCAGATCCTCTGTTTTGCCAATTCGATCCCTAACCCTGACGGCGGCACGCATATGACCGGTTTCCGGAGCGCTTTGACGCGCGCCATCAACCAGTATGCGAAGGCCAACAACCTGCTTAAGGAAAAGGATCCAAGCATCTCCGGCGATGACGTTCGTGAAGGTTTGGTCTGCGTGTTAAGCGTCAAATTGCCCAACCCGCGTTTTGAGTCCCAAACCAAAGTTAAGCTGGTCAATACCGAGATCGACGGGATCGTCTCCTCCATAGTGTACGATGGGTTGATGAGCTTCTTCGACGCGACCCCACCTGTCGCCCGGAGAGTCATCGATAAAGCGCTGATGGCAGCTCGCGCCCGGGAAGCCGCCCGCAAAGCACGCGAGACTGTCCGCAAAAGCGCGTTAACCGGCGGAGGACTGCCCGGGAAACTTGCGGATTGTTCGGATCGTGACCCGGCCAATACCGAACTCTACATCGTCGAGGGTGACTCTGCCGGCGGCTCTGCCAAACAGGGCCGCGACCGCAAATTCCAAGCGATCCTTCCGATTCGCGGAAAACTCATCAATGTCGAAAAAGCCCGGCTCGACAAGGTCCTTCAAAATAACGAGATCCGCACGATGATCACGGCCATTGGCACTGGGATCGGCAACGGCGAAGGGGAAGGAGCCTTCGACATCGAAAAATTACGGTACCACAAAGTGATCATCATGACTGATGCGGACGTGGATGGATCGCATATCCGCACCCTTCTGCTGACTTTCTTTTACCGGCAAATGCCGCAATTGGTTAAACAGGGCTACGTTTACATTGCCCAGCCCCCGCTTTACCAGGTCACTCGGAAAAAGCGGGTAGAGTATGTGGATGACGACGCGCAACTGGACAAAATTCTGATCCAGCTTGGCAGTGAGGATGTTCGCCTCCGGAATTTGGCAGACGAAAAAGAGCTGACCCAGAAACAGCTCACAGAAATTCTCGAGCTCTTAGCATCGCTTGACAAATACGCCGCTGCTTTGAAACGCCACGGGGGCGATTTTGGTGAGTATCTGGAGAAGCGTGACGCGAAAACCCACGAACTCCCAAGACACTTCGTCAAGGTGAGGGATGGCAACGACGAAACGGTGCATTATTTTCATGCCGAGGAAGACCTTGCGAAATTTGGGGCGGAGAATCCCGACCTGCGTCTGTTCGGCGGGGATGATTCGGATACTGCCCAACTCGAGAAACCGCGCACTGGCAACATCCGCCGGGCTCGGCACGTGGAGTTGCATGAGAGCAGGGCGGTCGCCGAGTTATTGGTGAAGCTTTCCAAAAGGGGACTCAACGTGGATCATTACGTCGGCAACGATAAGCCTCTCTTCGAGCTGATCGAAGGGGAGGGCGAAAGGCAGACGGTGAAACCGATTTTCTCGATCGCCGAAATCTTGGCTGCGATCAAAGAGGCGGGGAAGCGAGGGTTGCAGATTAAGCGGTTCAAGGGGCTGGGGGAAATGAATGCCAAAGAGCTTTTCGAGACGACCATGAACCCAGCCAAACGGAAGTTGTTGCGGATCGATTTGACCGACTCGGTAGAGGCTGAAGAAATGTTTACCAAACTGATGGGTGATGAGGTCGAGCCACGCCGGCAGTTTATCGAAGACAACGCCTTGAACGTGCGAAACCTCGACATCTAAGCTTGCGCTGAACTATGGCTGACATCCCACCGCCAGGCGATTCATCACAGAACGTTCCTCTTTTTGCCCCCAACGAGAAGGTGGACAAAATAAACGTCGCGGATGAGATCAAGAATTCCTTCCTCGATTATTCGATGTCGGTAATCATCTCGCGCGCGCTTCCGGACGCGCGAGATGGCCTGAAACCGTCGCAACGCCGCATCCTTTTCGCGATGCACGACCTAAGCCTGTTCCCCAACAGACAGCATCGCAAATGCGCCAAAATCTGCGGAGATACGAGCGGCAATTACCACCCTCACGGTGAGGCTGTCATTTACCCGACTCTCGTCCACATGGCTCAACCCTGGGCGATGCGCGAACGGTTGATCGATGGCCAGGGAAACTTCGGTTCGGTCGAAGGCGATCCCCCGGCGGCTATGCGGTATACCGAGGCCCGCATGACCCATCTGGGTTCCGCCCTGATGGATGACATGGACAGAGATACGGTCAACTTTGTCCCGAACTACGACGAAACTCGCGAGGAGCCAATTGTCTTCCCTGCAGCCTTTCCCAACCTCCTGGTGAATGGCGGCACCGGAATCGCGGTTGGGATGGCCACGAACATACCTCCCCACAACCTGGGCGAAATTATCGATGGGATCTGCGCGCAAATCGAGCATCCCGACATTACCATTCCCCAGTTAATGAAGCACGTCAGAGGACCGGATTTTCCCACCGGCAGCATGATTTGCGGGGTCGAACCGATCAAACAGTATCTCGAAACGGGAAAGGGCAGCGTCAAGGTCCGCGGCCGAGTTGGAGTAGAGCAGCTTAAGGGCGGCCGCGAACAAATCGTGGTCACTGAAATCCCTTACAACGTGAATCGGGCGGTTTTGGTCGAACGTATCGCTGAACTGGTCAACGAGAAGATATTGACGGACATCACCGCGATTCGGGACGAATCGGATGAAAACACTCGCGTGGTGATCGAACTCAAGCGAGATGCGGTGCCCAAGATCGTCATCAATAACCTCTTCAAGTTCACCTCGCTGGAAACTTCGTTCAGCGTGAACATGCTCGCCATCGACCACGGGCGCCCGAAAATCCTCAATCTCAAAGAGCTGATCACCTGTTATATCGAGCATCGGCGAGAAGTCGTATTGCGCCGGACCCGCTTCGATTTGCGCCAGGCAGAAGCACGCGCTGAGATCCTCGAGGGTTACCTGATTGCGCTCGCGAACCTGGATGAGTTCATCCGCATCATCCGGTCTTCATCCAACCGCGAAGAGGCCAAGGTCAAGTTGATGGCTTTCGATTTCACGCGCGCAACGGTCGAAAAGCTCGGCATCCTCATCCGAAGTGAGGCACGGCTTACCAATGGACGGTACGGATTCAGCGAGGCTCAAACCAATGCCATTCTGGAACTGCGCTTGTACCAGTTGACTGGTTTGGAGCGGGACAAAGTAAGGGCGGAATACACGGAACTCTTGAAAAGGATCGAAGATCTGCTCGATATCCTGGCCAAGGAAGCCCGCGTGATGACCATCATCAAGGAAGAGCTCAAGGCGATCAAAACCAAGTATGCGAGCCCGCGCCTGACTGAAATCGTTCCGGATGAAGGCGAGATCGCGATTGAAGACCTGATCGCGAACGAGGGGGTCATCATCACTATCACCCACAATGGCCTGATCAAACGGACGAATGTAAGTTCTTACCGCGCTCAACGGCGTGGAGGCAAAGGGGTGATCGGGATGGCGACGCGGGAAGGGCAGACGGAAGAGGACGTGGACTTCATCGAGCACCTCTTCACGGCCAGCACGCACGATTACCTGCTCTTCTTCACGAACAGCGGCCGCGTTTATGTGGAGCGGGTGCACGAAATCCCGGATATGGGCCGGGCATCGAAAGGACGAAGCATCGCCAACTTGCTCGAACTGAAAGAAGGCGAAAAGATTGCCGCTTTAATCCGAGTGATCTCAAAAACGGGCGCCAACAACGAGGACCTGACCTGGCAACAACCCGACTTTCTCTTCTTCGCCACGCAGAAGGGAACAGTCAAAAAAACTGCCCTGGCTGAATTTGCGAACATCCGGCAGAAAGGAATCATCGCCATTGGAATCGAACCGGGCGATGCGCTAATCGAAGTTAAG
>JADMIO010380284.1_pt1 | contig 11762 bp, 11 predicted proteins | sample 8958161 | NCBI WGS metagenome assembly JADMIO01 (sample SAMN16585339, study PRJNA669376) | soil metagenome | isolation source: Crop rotation soil | place: USA: Cullars Rotation, Alabama | collected 2011
GGTCATCAACACCCACGCGCCGATGCGGACGTGATCCACGGCGCGCTCGGCGGGCGGGTTCGCGAAGAAGGCGGTCTGTTGCGAGATGAAGAAGACGGCCAGCATCGGCAGCATGCGCGCGCGCTTGCGGCCAAGTTGATCGGCGGTGGTGACGGCGTTCGGGTCAGTCATGGTGAAGTCCTTCGGAGCGACGAGTAACCTATGGGTGACATGTAACCCCAAGGTTACTCATTTGTCAACTGCGAGGCGTCGGACCAGTGGACATGAAAAACTGATGAAACTATCTTATTAACATGTCCAAGGTCACCATGGTTCAGATTCGCAACGTGCCGGCCGACTTTCACCGCCGGTTGAAAGCCCGGGCAGCGTTGGAAGGGATGTCGATGTCCGACTACATCATGCGCGAAATGAAGAAGGCGTTGGATGTTCCGACTCGTCAAGAGGTGCTGGACCGGATTCGCGCCCGGGCGCTGAAGGTGGAGTCTTTCGATGCTGCCAAGATCCTCCGCGAGGAGCGCGACAAGCGGTGATCGTGCTTGATGCCTCGGCGCTGGTCGAGCTCTTGCTCGGCTCGTCGCAAGGGCTGCGCGTTGCCGAGCACCTCGAAGACAACGAACAGTGGGTGCACGTGCCGCACCTGGCGGATCTTGAAGTGCTGCAGGTGTTGAGGCGATTGGTGACGGCGAAAGCGATCGATGACGGGCTGGCCGGACTAGCGGTCGGCGAACTCCAGCGCTTGCCGCTCGTGCGTCATAGCCACGATACGACACTGGATCGGATCTGGGCGTTGCGACGCAACGTCACGGCCTACGACGCCGCCTACCTCGCACTCGCGGAAGTGCTCGATGCCACGCTGCTGACGTGCGATCGCCGGCTGGCGCGAGTACCAGGCACGACCGCGCGCGTCGAAGTGATCTAATCGCGCCGGCGGCCTAGTAGTAGACCGAGTTTTCGCCGCGCTTCTTGATCAGCTCGGCGATCGCTTTGGCCATCAAATCGCGGCGGAGCAGCATCGCCTTCTTTTCCTTGGCGCCGACCAGGTCGCCCAGTCCCTTATCCAGATCTTCCATCGTCAAGGCCAGCATGCGATCCCACAGGGCCTTGTCGACGCGGCCGAGCGGGGCGAGGCCTTTCAGATCCTTCTTGTCGATGAAGGCGCGCGAGTGATCGATCAGGAAGAGGTGCCAGTCGGCGTCGTAAATCAAGTTGCCTTGATTGCGATCGATGTTGGCGATCAGCAGGTCGAACATCTTCATGCGCGTCAGCTGCTTGCTCCAGCTCGGCTCGGGCCCCTGCGGCGGATGCTCGACGCTCCAGCCCTTGCCGTTCTCGATCCAGAACACGGCCGCGCCGTACTTGCCCTGGATGTTGCGCTCGGCGATCGGCGGCACCATGTGCATCTCGAGCATGCGATCGAGCTTGTAGGCGGCGATCTCGGCCTTGTAGCTCTCCATGTAGCCCTTGTTGAAGCCGGGCTGGAGCGGCTTCCACGCGAAGCGTTCGCCGTTTTCGAGCGTGGCGCGCTGCGGCTTGGTGACGCCGATCGGCACGTCCTCCATCTTGATCACCTTGCCGTCGACGAGATCTTTTTCGATCTTGTCTTCGAAGCCGGGCCAGGTCAGCGAGCACTTGCCGGGGTCGGCGGCTGGAACGGCAACCTGTGCCGACACGCTGCTCGCGGCCAGCACGAGGACAAAGGCACCAAGAAGAGCGGGGGCTCGTCGCATGAAGATTTCCTTTCGAGCGAGCATTGTAGCCATTAACCGCGGTTGCCAGCGCAGCAACCGGAGTTCCACGTAGCATTGCCGCTTTTTCCGTTCAAATCCGCAAGACCTGATCGAGGCACGACAACCAGAGTTGCCGTTATTCATCTTCTCGATCGAGGACGCGCATCGCTGCATTCCAGTAATCGCCACGCAGCCAATCACTTACGGCACGGGATGCCCGCGGCCTTGCTCTTGCTCAATGGCCGGCGTCTGCGCGCGAGCTTTCTGCGGAGAGCTCCCTGACCGCGAGTAATCAACAGGTGTCTCGTGCGCAGCACCTTTCTCTTTCACTGGAGGACACACATGCGCACCACCGTTGCCACCGCGCTCGCACTTTGCGTCACGATCCTGCTGACTGCACCGGCGACTGCCGTTGCCGCCCTGCAGACGGCACCCGCGGCGCAGACCGCCGCGAAGCCGACGCTCAATCTGAACGCCGCAACTGTCGATCAGCTCGAAACGCTACCCGGCATCGGTCGCAAGACTGCCGAACGGATTATCGAGTACCGCACGAAGAATGGCGGGTTCAAGCGAATCGAGGATCTGATGAACGTCAAGGGCATCGGCGAAAAGAGCTTCCTCAAACTCAAACCGCTGGTCTCGGTACCGCCGCTTAAGACCGAGAAGGCGCCGGGTGACTAACCGCGGCGTCGCGCTCATCGACATCGTCGTCGCCGTGGCGGTTGCGCTCGTCATGGCGGCGATCGCGGTTCCCGTGATCGGCGGCACGTTGGATCGCGAGCGCACGATCGTCGGTGCGCAGTACCTCGCCGGCCAACTGATGCGGGCGCGGCTTGATTCGCTCAAGCGCGGGCGAGCGGTCGCTGTCCGCATCGAGATCATCGACGACCGCACCCAATTCCAGCTGTTTGCGGACGGCAATGGTAACGGCGTGCTTCAACGCGATATCGATCGTGGCATCGACCTGCCGCTGACGGATCAGGAGTGGCTCGATGATCAAGCGCGTGACATCGCGTTGCGCGTCAATCAGGACATTACCGACGTGGCCGGATCGGCCACGCTCAGTGCCGGCGACGATCCCTTGCGCATTGGCAACACGTCGCTGCTGGCATTCAGCCCATTGGGAAGTGCCACCAACGGCACGCTGTACGTCGCGGCGCATCGGGGTCCACAGATGGCAATTCGAGTGTTCGGAGCAAACGGCCGTGTACGTGTGCTGATGTTCGATGCGCAGTCACGGCAATGGCACCCGTAGCGGCCGATGCGATTGAACGCCGCCTCGAGCGGCGCTGCAGCGGCGGGGGGCGATGGCGGACGGGCGCTGTCCTGAGGCCGGGCCAGCCGATCACGCTGATCAACATCAGCAGGCGCGCGGCGTTGGTCGAATCCGCGGCGCGGTTGCGGCCTGGCGCCATAACCGAGATGCAGCTTGCAGGCGCCGGCCGTCGCCAAAGCGTCAAGGGACGGCTCGATCGCTGCTTCGTCTGGGCGCTCGATCCGTTGCGCTACCGCGGCGTCCTGATGTTCGACGAGTGCGTCGATCTTGGCATCGACGCACTTGAATCGCATGAGTAGCAGGTGCCCGCCGGACGTGCTCGATCGGGAACTTGCTACCCGTCACGAACAAGTTCGCCGGCACTCATCGAATGAAATTCGGCCGGTTTTGTTGGTCACGCAGTCGTTACTAATTTGGCACTTCATTTGTTATGACGCATTTCGCCATGGACGTCGTTCCAACTGTGACCATCGCCTCCAAGAGGCAATTGCGCCGCGCCGACCAGCGCGCCGGACTCGACGTGCTCCTTCGCCAGGTCGCGGCCGATTTGCTGAACGCCTCGGATCGGCGCAACCTCTCGATCTTCTTGACGCAGCGTCTTGCGCAGGTGGCGCGAGTGCGCAGCATCGGATTGAAGGAGATTACGAGCACGATGTCGCCGCGCTCGCTGCAACCGGTGCGCGCGCGCGACTACGTCGCGTATTCGGTCCCGGTCAAAGAAGAGGGCCGGCAGATCATGCTCGAGGCTTCATTCGATGCCCGGATGGGCCCCGATGATTGGACCTGCCAGCTGATCGAAGCCGCCGCGAGTCTCGCGGCCGTCCTGATGGAGACCGAGCGCCTCGCGTGCACGCCGGCGCCCTTGACGAAGGCTGAGCGTGACGGCGCCGCTCCGCTGATCGGGTCCAGTGAAACGATGCGGCTGTTGCGCGAACGCGTCGAGCGCGTGGCGAATACGAACTTCACGGTGCTGATTGAAGGGGAGAGCGGCGTCGGTAAGGAACTGGTCGCGCGACAGATCCACGAGCTCGGCCCGCGGCGACAGGGCCCGTTTGTGGCGATCAACTGCGCGGCCCTGGTTGAAACGCTGATCGAAGCCGAGTTGTTCGGCATCGAAGAGCGCACGGCGACCGGCGTGCGCGGACGTCGAGGCAAGTTCGAACATGCCGACGGCGGCACGCTGTTCCTCGACGAGATCTCCGATCTTTCAACCGCCGCGCAGGCGAAGCTGCTCCGCGTCATTCAAGATCTGACCGTTGAGCGCGTCGGCGGTACCGGCCCGCGCCAGATCAATACCCGCATTGTCGCCGCCACCAATCGGCCGCTGTCAGCTCTGGTCGATCGCGGGCTGTTTCGGACTGATCTGTTCTATCGCTTAAGCGGCGTTGAAATCCGGGTGCCGCCGCTGCGTCTGCGCAAGAGCGACATCCTCGAGCTCACGCAGTATTTCCTCGCCCGCCATGAAGGCCGCGGCCGCCTGACGATGACGCCGGCGGCGGTTGACGCGTTGATCGCCTATGACTGGCCGGGGAACGTGCGTGAACTTGAACGGATGATCGAGGGTGCAATCGCGACCGCGGAGTCCAGGCAAATCCGCGTCGACGATCTGCCGGTGAGCCTGCGTGGCGGATACGGCGAACACCTCGTGCCTTCGGTGCAGATCGGTGATTCCATGCGCGCGTGGGGAAGCCGCTATGCCCGGCTGGTTCTTGAAAAGAACGCTGGCAACAAGCGCCAGGCCTGTCGCGCACTCGACATCAGTTATCACACGCTCAATGCGTACTTGAGATACCGACCCGTCCCGAAGCCGCCGGCTGATGGCCTGGCGGCGCTCGTGTCGCACGGTTCGTAACGGTCTTAGTGGTTGCCGGAAGCCTCCGGCGAGGAAGACAGCGAGGCGGGGCGGAAATGCCGCGCGGTCAAACGCTGCCTTCGAACGTCGGAGGATGGCATGGCTGGAAGGCTGATCCACGCAGCCGCGGCGATGGCGCTCGTCGTGTGTCTGTCACTCGCAGGGGAACATTCGATTACGGCGGAAGAGTCGAAACGGCCGCACGTCGGCCGCGGAAGTGTCGCGGCTGGCCGCGCGCACAGTGTGATGGCAACGCCTGATGGGCGCGTCACCGCGTGGGGTGCGGGGAATCGGGGACAACTGGGTGATGGGACATTGCTGAATCGATTGACGCCAATCACGGTAGCGGGGGTCGACAATGCCGTGGCCGTGTCCGCCGGAGCGGCGCACACCGTCGCCTTGACGGCCACTGGCGACGTGTATGCGTGGGGAGCAAACACCTTCGGCCGCGTCGGCGACGGCACGCGCAAGCGGCGTGTCCGGCCAGTGCGCGTGCAGGGGCTGTCGAGTATCACGATGATCGCCGCCGGACGCGCACACACCCTGGCGCTCACGTCGCAGGGAACTGTGTATGCGTGGGGCCGCAATACAAACGGACAACTGGGAATCGGTCACAAATTGGCCGCGCTCGTTCCCGTGAAAGTGCCGGGCCTGGCGAACATCGCTGCAATCGCTGCGGGCGACAATCATTCACTCGCCGTTTCTCGCGACGGCCGTCTCTTCGCATGGGGCGACAATCAGTTTTCGATGCTCGGCGATGGCACGACGAAGGATCGCGACCGGCCTGTATCGATCGGCTTGACGGATGTCATCGCGGTTGCCGGAGGTGCCGCGCATTCACTCGCGTTACGGCGCGACGGAACTGTGTATTCCTGGGGGCATGGCGCCCATGGCGCGCTTGGAACCGGCTCCACGCGGACGGCGACGACGCCGAAGCCGGTCGGCGGTTTGACCGCGCGGGCAATTGCCGCGGGCCGACAGTTCTCCGGCGCGGTTCGCACCGATGGACGCGTTGCGATGTGGGGCGCAAACGAGTCAGGTCAGCTTGGCGATCACACCACCATTGCGCGCGAACGGCCAATCGTCATCGACGGACTGAATTCGATCGAAGCACTGGCGCTGGGAGATGCCCACGCCATCGCCGTGACAACCATGGGCGACGTTCGCACTTGGGGTGAAGGGGATCTCGGTCGCCTCGGCACCGGATCGGCAGCCGACCAGTCTGCGCCATTCGAGATTGTGTCGGACGTTCCTGATTGGGGCACCGAGCCGGGAGACGAGCCGGATCCGCCGGAGCCGCCTGATACGACGGCTCCAACCATCGCCGTGTCGACTTCGCCCGCGTTGCAAGAGGGGTGGATGACGACGCCGGTCACAGTGATCTTTCAGTGCGCGGATGACAACTCTCTCGCAGCGTGCACGGCGCCAGTCATTGTGGCTGACGATGGCGTACATCAAGTCACCGGAGCCGCGATTGACGCTGCTGGGAATCGTGCGACAGCAACCGTAACGGTACGGGTGGATCAGCAGCCGCCGGCGTTGTCGATCACCACACCGGAAGACGGCTACACCACAACAGACAGCGAACTGTCGATTACCGCGACCGCGATCGACGCTGGGTCTGGCATCGCGGATGTGCGGTGCGATGGTGACTCGGCCGCTCTCGCAAACAGTACCGCGCGCTGTGCGATCGCGCTGCGACCGGGCAGAAATGATGTCGTGGTCCGCGCTGTCGATGCTCTTGGCCACGAAGCCACGACGGCAGTTACGGTGACGCGCGTTGGAGTGGCCACGACGTTGACGCTGTCTCCAGGAACCCGCACGGTTGAAGTAAACGAGGTCGCGACGCTATCGCTGCGAGATGAATATGGTGCAGAGGTGCGTGACGCATCGTGGAGTAGTAGCGAGGCGACGGTCGTCTCGCTGTCCGGCGATGACCGGCCCGTCGTGACCGCGATGGCGATCGGCGTATCGACAATTACCGCCGAGAAGGACGGGTTGATTGCGCACGCGACGATCACGGTGACTCCGGGCCTTGCGCCTGGCGATGCGCGGTGGACGGTGCCGGCTACGCCCGAATTCTTTTCACAACCCCCGTTGTTTACGAATCGCGCTGAGGCCGACGGCCCTGCGTTGTTTACCGTCGAAACACAGACGTGGGGAGATGCGCGTCTGCGAGCGATCGGCGTCGACGGACGCGTGCTGTGGCAGCAGGACGCCGGCGGCATCCCGATCATGGGGGACTCCTTTGGCGGCGCGATTGTGGGCGTGCTCGTCGACGTGAACTCGGGAGTCGACTATCGCGCGTACAAGCGCATTGGCGGCGGCGCCGTGCGGCCATGGCGCTTTGAATCGAACGGCGCCCTGTCGCGTCCGGCGCAGGCGCGTGACGGGACGCTGTATACGGTCGAGTACTTGTTCGGCAACATCAACATCGACGGAAACGAAGTGTGGGATAAGTACGCCACGGTCATCGATGGAGCCACCGGCCGCCTGATCAGTCGCACGGTGTTGCCGCGCGAAATTGATGAATTCACGTCGGCCCGGGACGGGGAAGTGGATCCGGGGACGCCTCCGATCGTGTGCCGCAGTTACTTGTACGACGGGCCGCCGAGCACGATTGGGCCGATCGTGGGCAGCGACGGCCGTGGCTATCTGCTGGTGCGCCGCTATCATCACCACCGGACCGCGGATTGCACGGAGCCGTTTCGTCAGCGCCCCGATCGGACGATCGAGATGGGCCTCGATCTGGTCGTCCTCTCGCGCGATCACGCGCCGCAAACCCTCAACGTGTATTCGACGAGCTGTGTCGCGGAGTTCGGAACGACGCTGCCGTGCGATTTACCCGTGCGGGCTTATCAACTGATGCCGGATGCGATTGGCGGCATGCTGGTCACGTTCGAACGCGGAACGCACATGGTGGGCAGTTCCGTCTTCGTGCAACGGTCGATGTGGCGCGTGCCCGAAGCGGGGGGAGACATCAGCGAGCACGATGTCGTACCCGGGTTCTGGCTTCAGCTCATCGGGCAGAACGGTCTGGCCTTCGCGTATGGCAATGAAGGCTGGAAGGCAATCGACGTTGTGACCGGTGACGTCAAGTGGACCAATCCGCTTCCCGACCTGCTGCCGTTAGCCGCGCGTCCCGACGGCGGTCTCGCCGCGCTCGATTTCTCGACCGGCGAGCTGAAGATCACCGACCGGCTCGGCGCCACCGAGAGTGCACAACCATTCGGCCTCGAGTGGACGGCCGTCCGCGAATTGGGCGACTGGATCGGCCTCCGCAACAACGAAGTCGTGTCCGTTGTCGGTGAGTTCGCGGATGCGACGCGATGGGCGGTCTGGAACGGCGACGTTCAGGGCCGGTTCGCTCCTCGCGAGCCCGGCATCGGCATCTTCGCGAAGACGCACTTGGCGAAGGAGTTTCCGTTCGATCTAATTCGTTATCGCCACGTCTCTCTCAGAATCGTGCCGCATGTTCCTGTGGCGTGGGCGCGGAGAGTTTCTCTACCAGGCATAGATGAATTCGGAAATCCCTTCTTTACGATCGGCGCCGGTGCTGCTGGCGGTGACAGCAGCTTGGGCTGCGACGGTACCCTTTATAGTGACGTCAACCGTGAAAACGACTACTCGGTTGCACCGTGGGACCCGCTCGAAAGCTTGCCTTATACGTACTCGTCCGAAGTGGCCGTCATCGAAACAATTCTGGCTCATGACGCCGCGTACGGCGACGATCTGCCTTACGCCTGCAGACCAGAACAGAATCCGGGGTTTTACAATTCCAATTCGTACGCGCATGGCTTAATTGAGCCGGCTCATCTGCCGCCTCCTGGATTGCCAGCGAGAATTCCGACACTGTTTCCTGGTTGGTTGACGCCTGTACCCGCAACGAAATTCCAAATCCAACGGTGAATCCACGTGATTAGAGATCTGCTATTCGCCGCCCTCGTCACAACGGTATTCGGTACGATCGCGTTGGAAGGTTGGGCAGGAACGAAGTCGCCTGTCGCGGACGCACTTGCGCTCTCAGGAGCCGCGCTGTCCATTGCTGCCGGCGCACTGTTCTTGTGGTGGCGCGGGAGGCAGCCGATCATCCCGATTGTCGCGATCTACTGCGTATTGATGACTTTCGTTCTCGTAGTGTTTGACTTCGTTGTCGCTTGGAGACTGGGGCGGGTTGACCTGTAGCCGCTGGTGAGTCCTTCTTGACCCTTCACGGATTCGCATAGTACCTTTCGGGGGTTCACTCTACTGAGTTGAACCCCCTCTAAATGACTGAATCCGCAGCCGGTCCGCTCAAGAAAACACCCCTTCACGCATCGCACGTCGCCCTCGGCGCACGCATGGTGCCCTTCGGCGGCTGGGATATGCCGGTCGAATACTCCGGTATCACCGCCGAGCACATGGCCGTTCGCACCGCGGCTGGCCTGTTCGACGTCTCCCACATGGGCGAAGTCGAAATCGCCGGCAAGGGCGCGCTCGAAGCCGTGCAGCACATCACGACCAATGACGTTGCGAAGCTGCAGGTCGGCCAGATTCAGTACTCCGGCCTGACGACGCCGGAAGGGACGTTCGTCGACGACCTGCTGGTCTATCGCTTCGGTCCGTCGCATTACCTCCTCGTTATCAACGCCGGCAACATCGACAAGGACGTCGCCTGGATTAACGCGCGCGCGAAAGAAGCGGTGCCGGACGTCGCCATCGTCAACTCGAGCGATCGCTACGCGCTGATCGCGCTGCAGGGACCGAAGGCGCAGGAGATTCTTCAGACGCTGACTGCGATCGATCTGGCCGCGATCAAGTACTACTGGTTCGCGCACGGCGAAATCGCCGGCGTCCGCGGCACGGTGTCGCGCACCGGCTACACGGGTGAAGACGGGTTCGAAGTGATGATTCCGCCGGCGATGGCCGCGCGCGTGTGGGACGCGATCCTCCAGGCAGGGAAGCCGCACGGTCTGATCCCCGCCGGCCTCGGCGCGCGCGATACGCTCCGCCTCGAAGCCGCCATGCGACTCCACGGCAACGACATCGACGAACAACACACCGTCGTCGAAGCCGACCTCGGCTGGATCGTCGGCTGGAAGAAAGAGGAGTTCCTCGGCCGCGACGTGCTGCACAAGCAGAAGGCCGAAGGCACCGAGCGGACGATGGTCGGACTCGAGATGATCGATCGCGCCATTGCGCGCCACGGCCATGACGTCTACCACAACGGCCAGAAAGTCGGCGTCGTCACCAGCGGCACGCAGACGCCATTCCTCAAGAAAGCCATCGCGCTCGCGTATGTGCCGCCCGCGCTGAAGGCGCCGGGCACCGAATTCGAGATCGACATCCGCGGCCGCAAAGCGAAGGCAGTGGTTGTGCCCTTGCCGTTTTACAAACGCGAGAAGAAGTAACGCAAGCCCCAAGCCCCAAGTCCCAGGACCCTTATGAGCTACCCAGCCAATCTCAAGTACACGAAAGAGCACGAGTGGATCCGCGTTGAGGGCGACACCGGCACCATCGGCATCACCGACTTCGCGCAGCAACAGCTTGGCGACGTCGTCTACGTCGAATTGCCGGATGTTGGTTCGACCATCACAGCGGGCCAGGTGTTCGGCACGATCGAATCCGTGAAGGCGGTGTCGGAGCTCTTCGCGCCGGTCACCGGTGAAGTCGTCGAGACCAACGGCGAATTGAAGGATCGCCCCGACCACGTCAACAGCAAGCCGCACGAGACGTGGATGGTGAAGGTGAAACTGTCGAATCCATCCGAAGTCGGCGCGTTGATGGATACCGCCGCCTACGAGCAGCTGATTCAGAAGTAGCCTGCTAAGATGGCCGCGTGGATCTGACCGACGTTGCCTCATTCGCGCGTCGTGAGTGGGCCGATCGGCGCCAGCGTCTCGACTATTGGGCCGAGCAGTATCGGATCGCCGGACCTGCTGCCGCACGGCGCGCCGCTGACGCGCTCTACCAGCACGCCCGCGCGATCGGGAGCAGCGTTTTTTCAGAAGGCTATCGCGCCGAGGATTTTGCGCAACATCTGCGCATGCGCGAGCAACTCGACCGCGCCGCCCGTGCCCTCACCGGTCGCTGATCTCCTCGGCGATCTGACTGCAGCCCTACAGGCACTGGGGCTTCGCTGGTACCTCTTCGGCGCGCAGGCCGCGCTGCTCTACGGCAGCGGCCGCCTCACCACCGACGTCGACGTCACCGTCGGCGCGCCTGTCGGCGCGTCAACGCACGAATGGCTCGGCGTGTTGCTCCAGCACGGATTTGCCGCGCGGTTCGGCGACCGCGAGTTCTTCGAACAGACCCGCGTCCTCCCGCTCGTCCATGAGCGGACCGCCATGCCGGTTGATCTGGTCCTCGCCGGTCCCGGACTTGAAGAGGAATTCCTTCGTCGCGCGGTGATTCGCGACGTCGACGGCGTCGCCGTTCCAGTGATTGATCTTGCCGATCTGCTCGCACTCAAAGTGTTGGCCGGCCGCCCCAAGGACATCGAAGACATCGTCAGTTTGCTTCACATTCAGCGCACCGCGGTCGATCATGCGCGGGTGCGCGATGTGCTGACGCGCCTCGAGACGGCGCTGGGACAGAGCGACTTGTTGCCGGTGTTCGAACAGGCTCTCCGGCGTTCCTAAAATGGATCGGGCGCTTGACCCTTCACGGATTGGCATAGTACCGTTCTAAGGTTCTCCTCTCTAGGGAGAACACTCCCTAAATGTCCAACTTTCCACCGCTCGATACCTTTGCTCCCCGTCACATTGGCCCGCGCGGAGACGATGTCGCCGCAATGCTCAAGGAGGTCGGCGCCGCGTCGATCGATCAACTGATCGACGAGGCGATCCCCGCGAGCATCCGCCTGAAGAAGCCGCTGAACCTGCCACCGGCGGAAAGCGAGTCCGAGTATCTCGGACGGCTCAAGACG
>JADMIO011246986.1_pt1 | contig 11762 bp, 11 predicted proteins | sample 8958161 | NCBI WGS metagenome assembly JADMIO01 (sample SAMN16585339, study PRJNA669376) | soil metagenome | isolation source: Crop rotation soil | place: USA: Cullars Rotation, Alabama | collected 2011
GCGCTCAAGGCCGTCTCCGACCTGGAGTTCTCCACGACCGTGATCGCGCTCAACGCGACCGGCCATACCGCGGCGAAGGGCCGCGTCATCCGCGTGTTCGACGGCGCGTCGGCGCCGGCCGACGCGCAGGCGGCACCCTCGGCGTCGTCGGTCAAGGCGCTGATCGGGGCCGACAACAAGGAAGTGTCACTCAAGGGTTCCGCGACCACGGTGATTCAAGGAGTCCTCGACGCGCTCAAGTGAGGGGGCGCGGCGAGAGAGAAGCAGGCGTGCCGCAGCTGCGAGCGGGCCGCGTCCTGCACGGACAGAAGGGGCTTGAAGGAGTGAATGAGGAGAGCAGTTGAAAACCGGAGGCGTGGGAGGACAGGGACTTCGAGCGCGGTGGGACTCATCGTTGCGATGACGCTCGGAGTGCTGTGTCCCCTCACGGCGGCGGCGCAGGAGGCGCAGCCGGGATCGCAGCCGGCGACCAAGACGGAAAAGCCGGCGGTCACCGAAGACTTCAGCATGAAGTCGGAGAAGGACGTCGGTTACGGATCGGATACGTCGTTTTTGACATGGCACGGCTATCTGAGCATGGAAGGACACAAGCAGCAGGCCAAGATCGGGACGTTCGACTTGCACGAGTTCTACCTGTCCGCGAAGGCGCAGGTGAGCCCGCGCGTGTCGGTGACGGCGGAGTTCGAGTACGAGCACGCGCCCGAGAAACTGGTGCTGCCGATCCAGGCCTACGTGGACTACGCCGCGCATCCGGCGTTCGTGGTCCGTGCGGGTGTGTTCTTCGCGCCGATCGGTCTTCCGCGCACCTATACGCTGCGCGGCAACAAGAACCGTCTCGTCCGGCAGGTCGCGCTGACGCACGACCTCATGTTCGAGAACTGGTCGGAGATGGGCGTCAACGTGTTCGGGCAGTTCAAGAACGGATTCTTCTACGACACGTCCGTCAGCAACGGCATGCCGAACACGATGGCCACGGGCGACTCGTGGTTCGACGCGGTGCAGACGCTGCAGGACCACACGGAAGACAACAACAACAACAAGGCGGTCATGGGCCGCTTTGGCTACGCCAGGAGCGACGGGAACGGCAACCTGAACGTCGCGTTCTCGGGCGCGACGCAGAAGTACGATCCCGCGTCGCAGAAGACCATGACCCACGTCGGCGTCGACGCGCGTTATCAGCACCGTTCGGGGCTCCGCTTCCAGGGCGAGTACATGGAGCGCAGCGGTGACGACAACCCGCCCGACCTGGCCAACGGCATCGCGGCCGACGCCAACGGCTGGTACGCGCAGGTGTCCAGGCGCACGATGCTCGGGACGAGCAAGGCCTATTGGGAGCCGGTGTTCCAGATCGACGGCATCGATCTGAACAAGCACACCGACACCAACAAGGACCTGGTGACGACGGCGATCGGTTTCAACTTCTCGCCGGAGAGTCACTACATCGTGAAAACGGAGTACGACTTCGTCAAGGAGAGCCACGGGACGAAGATCAAGAACAACAAGCTCTGGTTCGGCCTCATCGCCGAGTTCTGACGGCTGCGACGCCGTCAACGCGAGATGAAGAGCCATGACCAGACTGATCGTTCTGCTCATCGCGCTCTGGTTCGCGCCGCCGCCGATGGCGGACGGCCAGAGTGTCGAGTTGGTGTTCACGCCCGCCGTCCTGCAGCAGGCCGTCGGGTTGAAAGGGGCCCTGCACGTCGAGAAGCTCGAGTCGTTCAGCGCGCTGGCGCTGGTCGGCGCGTCGCCGGAACGCAAGAAGGCGTACGGCGACAAGGTCGCGCATAACACCGCGATCGTGATCTTCGGCGAGGACGCGCTCAAGGCGGTGGCGGACGTGGAATTCACGGTCGCCGTCATCGTCGTGAACGCGGCGGGTCCGACGGCCGCCAAGGGCCGCGTCATCCGGGTCTTCGACGGCGCGTCCGCGCCGGCGGGCGCCCAGGCGGTGGCGTCGGCCGCGGCGGTGAAGGGGTTGCTGGGCGGCGAGAAAGAGGTCTCGCTGAAAGGACCGGCGGCCACGGTGATTCAGGGAGTCCTGGACGCGTTGAAGTAGAGGTCGGCCCGCTCCGCCGCCACGGCGGCGGAGCGGATACCGGAGCTGAAACATGAAGAGACAGACATCTATCGTTCTCGGGTTCGCGGTCACGACCGTGGCCCTGCTCACGGCGGCCATCCTCGTGGTGGTCTCGACGCTGCTGAGCGACGCGGTCACCCAGACGGTCGGGCCGTTCCTGAACATGAGCGCGCAGCTCGCCGGGAAGGCGGCGTCCCCCGGTCTGCAGCTCGACAGCCGCACGGAGGTCGAGTCCGCGCTCAAGGCCTACGCCGAGAATCCGCTGTTCACGTACGTGCGCGTGACCAACCGGACGGGCAACGAAGTGCTCGTGCACCGCGCCGCGGGACTCGCGCCGGTGTCGGCCGCGGTCACGGGGACCAACGCCGAGGTCTCGGGCGAAATCTTTCACAGCACGGCGATCCAGTCCGACGCCGGGCAGCTGGGCACGCTGACGCTCGGCATGTCGCTCACCGCGCGCGACGCCGTCCTGTCGTCGGCCCGCCGGCTGCTGCTCGCCATCGGCTTCGGCGCCGTGGTGCTCATGATCGTGAGCATGCGCCTGCTGCTCCGCTGGAAGCTCGAGCTGCCGCTGCAGGCGACGGCCACCGAGATCCGCGAGTCGGCCTCGCAGGTCCTCCAGCTCTCGCGCATGGTCGCCACCTCCAGCCAGTCGCTCTCGCAGGGGGCCACCGAACAGGCCGCCTCGCTCGAAGAGACGTCGGCGTCGATGGAGGAAATGGCGTCGATGACCCGCAAGAACGCCGAGAACGCGGCGCAGGCCACGCGCCTCGTGACCGACGTCGCCGATCAGGTCGTCGCCTCCAACGTGGCGCTGACCGAGATGGTGACGTCGATGAGCTCGATCAAGGAATCGAGCAACAAGGTCGCCAAGATCATCAAGACGATCGACGAGATCGCCTTCCAGACCAACATCCTCGCGCTCAACGCCGCCGTCGAAGCCGCGCGCGCCGGCGAGGCCGGCATGGGCTTCGCGGTCGTCGCCGACGAAGTCCGCAATCTCGCGCAGCGCTCCGCGCAGGCGGCCAAGGACACGGCGGGGCTCATCGAGGAATCGATCTCGCGCTCGCAGGAAGGCGCCGGCAAGGTCGAGCAGGTCGCCTCGGCCATCGAAGCCATCACCACCAGCGTCCGCCAGGTCAAGGGCATCGTCGAGGAAGTGCGCGAGTCGAGCCAGCAGCAGACGCAGGGCATCGACCAGGTGTCGCACGCCATCGCGCAGATGGAGAAGGTGACGCAGACGACGGCGGCGACCGCCGAGGAGAGCGCCGCGGCCAGCGAGGAGCTGAACGCGCAGGCCGAGTCCTCCATCGCCGTGGTCGCCAAGCTGGATGCCGGCTGGGAAGAAGACAACCAGCAGCGTCCGGGCAGCGGCGGCCGTTCCGGCGGCGCCCTCCGGGCGCTCGCCAGCGCCCGCAAGAAGCTCGCGCCGCCCGTGCCGCGGCCGGCGATGAGCCGCGCCCAGATGCCCAGGCCCACGCGGCCGGCGTCCTCGACCCCGGCAGAGGAAGAATTCCCGCTGGCAGAAGCGTAAAGTACCGAATCTGGACGTGTCCTTGCTATTATTGGAGTAGGCGCCGAGCTTAGGTCAGTCGGCGACACTCCCCGAAAGCGAGCTGAGGGTTGCTGAAAGGCCGTGTTCTGATTGTTGAGGACGAACCTGGCGTTCGTCTTGGCGTGAGGAGCTATCTCGAAGCCTACGGCTACGAGATCGAGGAGGCCGAAAGCTGCGCCTCCGCCCTCACTCAGATCAACACCGTCATGCCCGACGTGGTGACGGTGGACTACGCGCTGCCCGACGGGACGGCGCTCGATCTGATGAACCAGCTCAAGGTGGCCAACATCGAGGTGCCGGTGATCCTGATCACCGGCCACGGCTCGATCGAGTTGGCGGTGACCGCGATCAAGGAAGGGGCCGAGCACTTCCTCACCAAGCCGATCGAGCTCGCCTCGCTCGCGGTGGTGCTCGATCGCGTCATCGAGAACCAGCAGAATCGCCGCCGCCTGAACGCCACCACCCGCCGGCGCCCGGCGCCGCTCGATCTCCTCGCCGGCCGCAGCGCGGCGATCCACGCCCTCGCGCGCGACGCCTACTCCGCCGCGCAGTGCGACCTCCCCATCCTCATCGAGGGGGAGACCGGCACCGGCAAGGGCATGCTCTCGCGCTGGATCCACGCCGAGAGCCGCCGCGCCAGCGAATCGTTCGTCGATCTGAACTGCGCGGGCCTGCCCCGCGATCTCCTGGAGTCGGAGCTCTTCGGCCACGAGAAGGGCGCCTTCACCGGCGCCGTGACGGCCAAGCCCGGACTCCTCGAGGCGGCCCACCGCGGCACGATGTTCCTCGACGAGATCGGCGACACCGACATGGCGATCCAGCCGAAGCTGCTGAAGGTCGTCGAAGAAAAGCGGTTCCGCCGCCTGGGAGAAGTCGGCGAGCGCCGCGTCGACGTCCGCTTCATCGCGGCCACCAACCTGACGCTGTCGCAGCTCGTCGACGAAGGACGCTTCCGCGAGGATCTCTACTACCGCATCAACACGCTCGTGCTGCGGCTGCCGCCGCTCCGGCACCGCAAGGCCGACATTCCCGGACTGGCCGTGTCGCTCAGCGAGCAGCTCTCGCGCGAAATCGGCAAGCAGCCGGTGCCGATCGACGGCGACGCCATCGACGCGCTCGTGGCGCATACCTGGCCGGGCAATATCCGTGAGCTGCGGAACGTGCTGGAGTGCGCGCTGCTGGTGGGGACCGAGCCGGTGATCAGGAAGGGCGATCTGCGGCTGAATACGACCGCGCCGCGTCAGCCGTCGGCGCCGGTGCGCGCCGATTCACTCAAGGATATCGAGTGGCAGCATATCCGCCAGGTCCTCTCCGACGAGGGAGGAAACGTGGCGCGCGCGGCGGCGCGGCTGCGGATTCCGCGGAGCTCTCTTTACCAGAAGTTGAAGCTTCAGCGGGGCCGGACGGGTTCGATCGATCCCGAATAGCCTTCGCCTGCAGCGAGGCCAGCGCGTCGGCGATGAGCCGCGGCATCGCGAGCAGCGTCGCCACGTGACAGGCCGCGCCCCGCGCGATCGCTTCCGCGGGCATCCCGAAGACCACGCACGACTGCTCCGCCTCGGCGATCGTGATCGCCCCGGCGTTCTTGAGCGCGAGCATGCCATCGGCGCCGTCCGCGCCCATGCCGGTCAGCAGGAGCGCCACCGTCGGCACGCCGCGCAGGCGCGCGGCCGAGTGGAACAGCACGTCGACTGACGGACGCTGGTAGTGCACCGCCGGACCGCTGCCGATGATGGCGCGCAGCTCCACGCCTCGTGCCTCGACGACCATGTGGAAGTCGCCCGGCGCGATGTAGGCCACGCCGCGGCGGAGCGGCTCCGATCCCGTGGCTTCGACGACCGACATCGGGCAGATGCCGTTCAACCGCGTCGCGAACGCGTGCGTGAACTGCGCCGGCATGTGCTGCACGATCATGATCGGCGGCGCGTCGGCCGGCAGTCGGCTGAGCAGCGCTTCGATCGCCTGGGTTCCCCCCGTGGACGCGCCGACGACGATGAGACCGTTGGCCTTCGCGAGCGCGTCGAGCTTGGCGGCCGGCAGCCCCGGATGCCCGGCGGCCAGCGGCGCCATGAAGCGCTTCGGGCGGCCGCCCTTGAGCTCCCGGATGCGGCGTTTCAGCCGGTCGGTCACGTGCGCGACCGAATACGGCCCGCCCGGCTTCACGATGACGTCGATCGCTCCGGCGGCCAGCGCTTCGATGCTGGCGGCGGACCCCGACGGCGTGACCGAGCTGACGACGATGACGGGCATCGGGTGATGCTCCATCAGCCGGTGCAGGAACGTGAGCCCGTCCATGCGCGGCATTTCGATGTCCAGCGTGAGGACGTCGGGACGATGCCGCAGAATCAGGTCACGCGCGATGAACGGATCCCCCGCGACGCCGACCACTTCCATGTCGGGCTCCGCCGAAATCGTGTCGGCGAGCATCTTGCGCACGATCGCCGAATCGTCGACGACGAGCACGCGTACTTTGGGATCCGTCGGAGGCATCGTCAGAACCCGGCCGCCGCGGCGTCCTCGTTGAGGCACGTCACCGACACCGCCAGCGGCAGATCGTTGACCGCCACCAGCGTCGCGTCGGCCGATCCGAGCGTCGGCCGTCCGGAGACGACCTGCACGACCGGACGGCTCAGCGTGAACGCCTGCGCCGTCGCCATGCGCGTCAGCCAGGTGCCGCAGATCATGTTCGAGAGCTCCCCGACCAGGTCGAAGAGCGCCTCGCGATCGGGCTCGGGATCCAGCGGATCGCGCCCCGTGAACGCGTCCAGCAGGTTGCGCGCGAGATCGTGCGGCACCGTGCAGGACAGCGCGCCGGCGAGCGACCCTTCACGGAACTGGACCTTCGCGACCAGCCACGCTCCCGCGTCCGCGAGCTCCTCGAACCGTGCGCGATCGCACGTCTGGACGTCGGCGAAGAAGCTCCGCTCGGCCACCGACGCGATCGCCCCGACCACCTGCGCGGTGACGTCAGGACTGAAGAGATCCGGCAGCTTGGCTGAGCACATTTCTGAGTACCTCGGGGCTGAACGGCTTTTCCAGGTAGCAGCGGACGTCGAGCTCCGCCGCCTCGTCTCGCCGCGACGCCGATCCGTCGGTCGAGATGATGACGCGCACGAGATCCGGCCAGCGGTCCTGGCGCGCGATTTCGCGCAGCAGTTCCACGCCGGTCATCCCGGGCATGTTGACGTCGGTGAGCAGCAGGTTGACCTCGCGGCTCTCGAGGATCCGGAGGGCCTCGGCGCCGTCGGCCGCCTCCACCACCTCGTCGACGTGTAGCTCCGTCAGTCCGATGACGCGCTTGATGAGCGCCCGCATCATCGCGGAGTCGTCTACGATGAGAATGCGCATGACCCTTACATCTCCTTAGTCTGCTGCCCGCTGGTCACCAGCAGGCGTCCGTCCAGTGCCGAGAAATGAACCGTCCTCGCCGCCACGCCGCCCACTTCCTGTCCTTCGATGAAGAGCCCGAGGCGCCACAGGATGCTGCGCGCCGCGAGCACGTTGCGATGCCCGGTGGCGAGCGCGCCGCCGGCGTTGGCCACCATCGCCCCGCCCACGAGCCGGACGCGGGCGCGGCTCTTCTTCAGCCCGCGCCGGGTGGCCGTGTCGAGCAGGAGCGGAATGCCGGTGTCGCCGAAGGCCGCCGGCTGCTCGAGCGCCCGGCGCGCGTTGATGCTCGACTCGGGCAACAGGAAGTGCAGCATCGCCGCCACGCGCGCCGTCGGATCGAAGAGGCAGACGGCGACGCAGCTGCCCAGCGCGTAGGTGACGATCACGTCGTCGGGCCGATCGGCGACGGCCATCTCGCCGATGCCGACGATGATGCGGCGCCCCGAATCGGGATCGCCCCACGACATGAGCCGGTCGGTTGCCGCCAGAGTCATTTGCGCCCTCGCTGGTAGATGGAGGGCGCGACCCAGCGCAGCCCGTGGTCGACGCTGCCGAGGCTCTCGGAGTGGGAGACGAAGAGGTAGCCGCCCGGCGCGAGCCGCTGCTCGAGCCCGGCGATCACCCGCTGCTGCACGGCGCGGTCGAAATAAATCATGACGTTGCGGCAGAAAATCACGTCCTGCGACGCCGGCAGATCCCCCGGCTCGAGCAGGTTGCCCCACTTGAACTCGACGAGCGTGCGGACGGTCGGCGTCAGCCGCACGAACCCGTGCTGCGTCCGGACGCCCTTCACGAAATAGCGCGACGAATACCCCGGGGGCACCTCGTCGAGCCGCGCCGACTTGTAGACGCCGGCCGACGCCGTCGCGAGCGCGCGCGTCGAGAGATCCGTCGCCGTCAGCCGCACACGCTGGCCCGCCCCGACGCCGAGCTGGTCGAGCAGCAGCATCGCGATCGTGTAGGGCTCCTCCCCCGTCGAACAGCCGGCGCTCCAGATCGAGAGCGGGCCCGTGCGCGCGACGAGCGGCGGCAGCACCGTGCCGGCCAGGAACTCGAAGTGGCGCGGCTCGCGGAAAAACGACGTGTGATTGGTCGCGATCGCGTCGAGCAGCGCCGTCATCTCGCGGCCGGTTGCGTCGGTGCGCACGTAGCGGATGTACTGCCGGAACGTGCGGAAGCCGCCGTGACGCAGCCGCTTCTGCAGCCGCGCGGCCACCAGCGCACGCTTCCCCTCGTGCAGATTGATGCCGCAGGCGTCGTACACGAGCCGCGCGATCGACGACAGGTCGCGGTCGGACAGCTCGGGGGCCTCCAGGGCCCAGTGCGCCGTCGAATCCATGGGCCTCAGAACGCTTCGGCCAGGACCGGTCCCTCGGCGCCCAGCACGCGGTCGAGGTCCAGCAGGATCTTGACCGTGTTCTTCACCTTGGCGAGACCCAGGATGTAGTCGGTCGTCACGTGATCGCCGAAGTCGGGCGCCTGGTCGATGTCGCTCGCCGCCACGTTCAGCACTTCCGACACCGAGTCGACGACGACGCCGATCATCCCGAGGTGCACGACGTCCACGACGATGATGCACGTGTGGTCGGTGTTCTCCTGCGCCATGAAGCCGAACTTCAGCCGGAGATCGATCACCGGAATCACGCGCCCGCGCAGGTTGATGACGCCGCGCACGTGCCCCGGTACCTGCGGGACGTGCGTGATGTCCATGGCCTTGATGATTTCCCGCACTTTGAGCACGGGCAGCCCGTATTCCTCGCCTCCGAGCGCGAAGGTGAGGTACTTGCCTCCCGCGTCCGTCTGACGGCGCGGGTCGGCGCCGTTGCCCGCCATGCCGGTTCTCGTTTCCATGTGTGCTCCTTGCCCGTCCTCAAGCCGCGGTCCCGACCGCGTCCGTCATGCCCGCGCTCAGCGCGAGCAGCCCGCCGGCATCGAGAATCAGCCCGATGCGGCCGTCTCCCAGGATCGCCCCGCCCGCCACGCCCCGGATGTTGCCGAAGGCGTCGCCGAGCGACTTGATCACGACTTCGTATTTCCCCAGCAGCTCGTCGACGACGAGCGCGAGCGTGCGATCGGCGTCCTCGATGATCACCACCGTCGACTCCACGATCCGCTCGCACGCGCCGGTGACGCCGAAGGCGCTCCCCAGGTGCAGCAGCGGGATCAGCTTCTCGCGCACCCGCACCATCCGCGGACGTCCCTGCAGCGCGTGCACCTGATCGGGCAGCGGCCGCAGCGACTCGCGGACCGCGAAGGTCGGAATCACGAACCGTTCGCTCCCGACGCGCAGCACCAGCCCGTCGACGATCGCCAGCGTCAGCGGCAGGCGGATCGTGAACGTCGTCCCGCGCCCGGGGCTCGTCAGGATGTCGATGCGGCCGCGCAGCGCTTCCACGTTGCGGCGCACCACGTCCATGCCGACGCCGCGGCCGGAAATCTCGGTCACGCGATCCGCGGTCGAGAAGCCGGCGTGGAAAATCAGCTGGTGGATCTCCGGGGTCGAGAGCGCCGCGTCTTCGGCGATGAGGCCGGACAGGATCGCGCGCTCGCGAATCTTCTCGGTGTTCAGCCCCGCGCCGTCGTCGGCGATCACGACGACGATGCTGCCGGCCTGGTGGAAGGCGCTCAGCCGGAGCTCCGCGGTGATCGGCTTCCCCGCCGCGGCGCGCTCGGGCGCCGCCTCGATCCCGTGGTCGATGCAGTTGCGGATCATGTGCATCAGCGGATCGGTGAGGTGCTCGACGACCTTGCGGTCGATTTCGGTCTCTTCGCCCGACAGCACGAGCGTGATCGGCTTGTCGGACTGGCGGCTCATGTCGCGGACGAGGCGCGCCATCTTCTGGAACGTCTGCCGGATCGGCACCATGCGCATCGCCAGCGCGTTGCGCTGCAGCTCGCTCGTGATCCGCTTCAGCTGCCCCAGGCGGTCGTTGAGCCGCTCGTCGCGCGACCCGACGAGCACCGGATCCTCGGCGAGGATCGACTGCGCGATCACCAGCTCGCCGACCATGTCGAGCAGCGCGTCCAGCTTCCGCGTGTTGACCTTGACGGTGCTCTGGCTGTCGTCGCGCCGATCGGCCTTCGCGGCGGGCGCGCCCGGCGCCGGCGCGGCGGGAATGGCGGCGGCGGGCTCCGGCAGCGCCAGCCCGGGACCGCCTTCGATCAGCCGCGTCACGAGGTCGAGCAGGTCCGCGCGGCGCCGGGAGACGTCGGTCCCGACATGTCCGGCGGCGCGCGCGGGCAGCTCCCGGATCATCAACGTCAGCAGATCGACGCCCTTCAGAACGGCGTCGACTTCCGCGGGCCCCATCGCGTGCTTGCCCGAGCGCACGAGGTCGAGCAGCGTCTCGAGCTTGTGCGCGACCTCCTGGATCGACATCAGGCCGAGCACGCCGGCGTTCCCCTTGACCGTGTGGAACGGCCGGAACACGTCGTTCAGCAGCTTGACGTCGTCGGGCGTCGCCTCGAGACGGAGAATCGTGGACTCGATCGTCGCGAGGTGATCCAGCGCCTCGGCGACGAACATCGCGCCGAGCTCCTGGTCGGCCGCATAGGCGGCGACGTCGTCCGGCGCGGCCTCCTCGGCCGGCGGCTCCTCGTAGCGACCGGCGGTGTAGTTGGTCGCCGGGTCATAAGGGACCGAACCTTCGTCGACAGGCGCCGCATAGCTCGAGGGCGTGTGCTCGGCCGGGGCGTAGTCCGCCGGCCCGTATTCCGTGGCCGCGTAGCCTGCGGCGGCGTAGTCTGTCGCGGCGTACTCCGCCGGCGCGTACTCCGCGGGTGGTGCGTAGGCGGGCGCGTCGTCTGCGTCCGCGGCGCCCATGATGAGCGCGCGCACCATCTCGATCGTGTCGTGCGCGTTGTCGATCGTCAGCGACGACGCCAGCGCCGAAATGCGATCGGCGATCGGCGCGAGCTCGCTGTCGGCGTCGATGGCCGCTCCGAGGTCGAACAGCGCGACGCGGACCTCCTCGATCGGCATGCCGTCGTCGACGGCGGTCTGCACGCGGTCGAGCGCCTTGGCGGCGAGCTCGCGATCGGATGAACCCATGCCCCGGTTCGTCATGCGCGCACCGCGCTCTTCGCCGCCGGCGCGCCGGCCGTGCGTGTCCGCCGGAGCAGCTCGGGCCCGATTTCCGCAAGCGGCAGCGCCGCGTCCGCCAACCCCGCGCGATGAACGCGCCCTGCCATGTCCCACACCACGCTCGTCGCCTCGTCCTGAACGATCACGCGTCCGCCCGCCTTCGCAATGGCCTCGCTCCCCTGCAATCCGTCCTCGCCGCTGCCCGTCATCACGAGCGCGAGCGAGTGGCCGCCATACAGTTCGGCCACCGATCGGAAGAGCACGTCGGCGGACGGACGATGCGAGCACTCGGGCGCGTCCTGATCGAGCGTCGTGACGATCTGCGGTCCGCGCCGCTTGAGCCTGAGATGACGATCCCCCGGCGCGACGTAGACGGTGCCCGGCACGACGACGCCGCCGTCGGTGGCTTCGACGACCGGCAGCTTCACCTGCTGATTGAGCCGCTCGGCGAGCAGCTTCGTGAACGCCTGCGGCATGTGCTGGACGACGGCGATCGGGACGGGGAAATTCGGCGGCAGCGTGCCGAGGACGTCGGCGAGCGCGCCCGGACCGCCCGTCGAGAGCGCCATCGCAACGGCGCGCACGTCGGCGTCGCCGCCCTTGGCGATCGTGCCGAGCGGATAGACCGGCGCCGGACGCCGTACGGGCGCGGCGGG
>JADMIO012727164.1_pt1 | contig 11761 bp, 11 predicted proteins | sample 8958161 | NCBI WGS metagenome assembly JADMIO01 (sample SAMN16585339, study PRJNA669376) | soil metagenome | isolation source: Crop rotation soil | place: USA: Cullars Rotation, Alabama | collected 2011
CTTTCCCGGATGCCTAACGGCGCGGTGACGCTGTGTAGCACCAGACTCAGCGTCACCGCGATCACCCCGGCCTGCGTGAGCAGGTCGGGGTGCTGGATCTCGCCGCGTTCGATGACCAGGAGCGCCAGCACCACAGTGCCGATCCCCCGCGGTCCGAACCAGCCGATGAACAACCGACTGTAAATCGGCAGGTCGGTACGAATCAGCGCCACCAGAACCGCGATCGCGCGCACCCCGAAAAGCGCCACGACGCAGAACAGCACCACGCGCCAACTGGCGTGCTGCCATGCGTCGATCACCGCGAACGCGCCGAACATCGCGAACACCAACAGTTCCAGCAGCTGCGCGGTGGCATCTGAAACCTGGTTCGACACTTCGGTATTGCTACGCCGCGCCACCACCGCGAAGGCCAGCCCGCCGGTGAACGCGGCGACGAACCCGCTGGCGTGCACCCGTTCTCCGAATTCGAAGCAGATCAGTGCGACGGCCAGCGTGGCCAACTGAGCCCACGTGTCATTCATCCATTCCCGACGCCGCGACCATGCGATCACGAGAGCGCCGAGCAGCCCGACCACCGCGCCGATCACCAGCGACACCAGCTCGGTGCGCACGACGAACCAGGTCCAGTCCCGGGGGCGTTCGTCGGTCTGCGCCGAGGCCAGCGCGAGGGCGGCCAACAACACCGCAAGCGCGAAACCGTCGTAGAACCCACTTTCCACCGACAACGCGTTGCGCACCCGCTCGGGAACCCGGTGATCCTCGATGAGCGCTTCGATGAGCGCCACCTCGGTCGGCGCCACGATCGCGGCCAGGCACACCGCCTCCCACCACGGCAGCACGGGCAACAGCACCGCAGCGGTCAGGGTGCCCAGTATCAACGTCAGGGGTATCCCGATCACCAGGAGCCGGAAGGTGACGTGCCCGCGCCGAAAAACCTTGCCGGGGTCCAGCTTTGCCGCCTGGTTGAACAGGATCACGGTCAGTGCGAGTTGTGCGAGCAGCGTGTAACCCTCGGTGCCAGGACCAGCTGCCAACAGGTTGAAACCGAAGGGCCCGAACAACATTCCGAGCCCCACGAAGATCAGTGCGGGCGCGACATACCAGCGGTTGACCAGAGCGGATACAACGGCATAACCGAGGACCAGCAGGGTGAGGACGAACGAGGTGGCGGTGTGCACCTAGGCGCCGTTATTGGAGCCGCCGGAATTGGCCCCCGGGATGTCGGTGATCGGAATGTTCGGCATCGGCTTGGGCGACGGTGTGTCCGGCAGCGCCGGGATGTCCGCGGCCGGGATGTCCTGCAGCTGATTGGCCGGCGGTCCGTTGTCACGCCCGCCGTACACGCTGCCCGGCGCCCGCGGCCCCAGCATCTGGGTGACAGTGACCAGGTGATAGCCGTTGGCCTTGAGCACCGGGATGAACTGCTCGACCAGATCCACAGTGGACGAGTAGGTGTCGTGGAAGAGCACGACCGAATTGGGCTTGATCTGGGTCATCAGCATGTAGCGGGTGGCCGCCGTGTTCGAGTCGTTCATCCAGTCGAACGGGATCACATCCCACAGGATGGCGGCCAGCCCATATTGGGCGGCCACCTGGTTGACCGCGTCGTTGGTCAGGCCGCCGGCAGGCCGCCACAACACGGGCGTCTGCCCGGTAGCCGCCTTGATCGCATCATTGGCCTTGCTGAACTGGGCCGGCACATCCTCCGGCGGGATCGCCGTCATGTTCGGGTGTTCCCAGGTATGGCTGCCGAGTTCCATGCCGGCGTCGACGACCCGCTTGGCCCCCGCCGGATTGGCCGCGACCTTGTTGCCGATCTCGAAGAACGTAGCCTTGGCGTCGGCCCGCTCGAGAATGCCCAGCAGCCGGTCGGTGTACGGCGAAGGCCCATCGTCGAACGTCAGCGCCACACACTTGACCACCGAGCAGTCGATGGCGTCGGCCCGGGCGACCTTGACGTGACCGGTGAAACCACCGATCACGACGACCGCGACGCCTGCGCACACCCCGATCACGGTCCGCAGATAGGACCAGGACAAGCTGTCGGGTCGGCGAGGCACGCGCGCGATTTTACCGGCCGGGCCTGACTGGTCGCTGACATACCAGTGGGGGCTAGCACTACCGCTGAATGTGCGCTAGCCGCGTGGTGTCCGGGCTCCCCGGCGCGCAGGGTTGATGGCACACCAAGCCAACGGGATAAAGGAGCAGTTCATGAGTTCGACGGTTCGCGACGATCTGATCTTGTCGCATGCGGTGGTCACTGCCGACGTGCGGGCGACGTTCGAGCATGTCGACATCGCGCAGTGGCTGAAAACCCTTCCCACACATGAATATCAGCGCTGCGCCCCGGGCGAGCACAAGGCGGCCGGCTACACCGTCGACGACGATGGCACGCCGATGTCTATCAACGTGGAGATGATCGGCACCGGACTCGTTGTGCAGCAATACCGGTTCGACGTCGCGCAGACGCACTACTGCCGGATGGTGTCGCTGTCCGATGTGTTGACCCCGCTCGGATGGACCAGCACGCAGGTCATCTGGGAACTGAAGATGGAGCAACTCGACGGCGACCTCTGCCGCTATACCAACACGGTCACCTCGCACCCCACCGAGCACTTCCTGGCTTTCATCACCGAACATGGGCAGACCTTCGCCGAGGCGGCCGCAGCCCGCCAGGACGCCTCCGGGCGGCACTGCCAAGTCGAGACCCCGCGGTATGCCCAGAGCATCGCCCGTTGGGCGGCCGGTCGGGCCGCGACGGCCGCCTAGTCACCTACCAGATAAAGGACACGCCGAATGCCTTCCGCAGTGCTGTTCGACCACCCCGGGGACCCAGACGTCCTGCACTGGCAACCGGTGGACCCGGTTCGTCCCGGGCCGAATGAGGTGGTGATCGCAGTCGAGGCCGCCGGAATCAACAACGCCGACCTGCTTCAGCGGCGCGGTCACTACCCGGTTCCGCCCCGCGCCCCGCGTCCGCTCGGACTCGAATGCGCGGGAACGATCATCGCGGTCGGCCCGGGCGTCACAGGTTGGTCGCCGGGTGAACAGGTGTGTGCCTTGCTCGACGGCGGCGGCTACGCCGACGAGGTCGCTGTTCGGGCCACCCAGGTGATGCCGATCCCGACTGGGCTGAGCATGATCGAGGCGGCCGCCATCCCCGAGGTGGCGTGCACGGTGTATTCCAACCTCGCCATGGTCGCCGGCCTCACCGGCGGCCGGAGTGTGCTCATCCACGGCGCCGGCGGCGGAATCGGAACCTTCGCCATCCAGTGGGCCTCGGCGATCGGCGCCGACGTCATCACCACCGCAGGCAGCGACGACAAGGCGGGCGCCGGACGTGACCTCGGTGCGCGCACGGCGATCAACTACCGCAGCGAGGATTTCGTCGCCGCCACGCTGTCGGCCACCGAAGGTCGGGGCGTCGACGCCATCCTCGACGTGGTGGGGTCGGACTATCTGGCACGCAACCTGGAGTGCCTCGCGGCCGACGGGCACCTGGTGGTCATCGGCGGTTCCACCGCGCCGGCGATGCTGGATCTCGGCCTTCTGATGACCAAGCGAGCCAGCGTCACCGCCACGATGCTGCGGGCCCGCCCAGCCGATCAGAAAGCCGCGATCGTCGCCGGCGTCACCCGCGAGGTGCTGCCCTTCTTCGCGACCAAAGACATTCGGGCGGTGGTCGACACCGTCGTACCGCTACCCGATGCCGCGCGGGCTCACCGGCTGATGGAGTCCGGCAAGACCGTGGGCAAGGTCATTCTGGACAACCGCGTCAGGGCAGCGCCTCGGGGCTGATCTCCTCGAGCATCTCGGTGACCAGCGCGGCGATCGGTGAGCGTTCGCTGCGCATGAGAGTGATGTGGGCGAACAGCGGGTGACCCTTGAGCTTCTCGATGACCGCTGCGACACCGTCGTGGCGTCCGACGCGCAAATTGTCGCGCTGCGCGACGTCGTGGGTCAGCACCACCCGGGAACCGCTGCCCAGCCGCGACAGCACCGTCAGCAGCACGTTGCGTTCCAGCGATTGCGCCTCATCGACGATCACGAACGAGTCGTGCAGCGAACGACCACGGATGTGGGTCAGCGGCAACACTTCGAGCATGCCGCGTGACAGCACCTCTTCGAGTACCGCCGGCGAAGCCAGACCCTCGAGCGTGTCGAATACCGCCTGCGCCCACGGGCCCATCTTGTCGCTCTCGCTGCCGGGCAGGTAGCCGAGATCCTGGCCGCCGACGGCGTACAGCGGGCGGAACACCACGACCTTGCGTTGGGTGCGACGCTCGAGCACCGCCTCCAGACCCGCACACAACGCCAGCGCCGACTTACCGGTGCCGGCCTTGCCGCCGAGCGACACGATGCCCACCGACTCGTCGAGCAGCAGATCAAGGGCGACGCGTTGTTCGGCGGACCTTCCCCGGAGGCCGAACACTTCGCGATCGCCGCGCACCAACTGAACCTTCTTGTCCGCGTTCACCCGTCCCAGCGCACTGGAGTTGGTGCCGAGCAGCCGAACACCGGTGTGGCAGGGCAGATTACGCGCTTCCTCGAGATCGATCTCGCTGTCGGCGAAGATCGTGTCGACATCCTGGCCGGCGACGTCGAGCTCGGTCATCCCGGTCCAACCGGAGGTGATCACGTCCTGGGCGTGATACTCGTCGGCCAGCAGGCCTACCGCGCCGGCCTTCACCCGCAGCGGAATGTCCTTGCTGACCAACGTGACTCGTTTGCCCTCGGCAGCCAGATTGGCGGCGACCGTCAGGATGCGGGTGTCGTTGCTCTCGGTGCGGAAGCCGGACGGCAGCACCATCGGATCGCTGTGATTGAGTTCGACATTGAGTGTTCCGCCTTGCGTCCCAATGGGTATCGGCTGATCCAGACGACCGTGTTCTAGACGAAGGTCGTCGAACAGCCGCAGCGCCTGCCGGGCGAACCAGCCCAGCTCGTGGTGGTGGCGCTTGGCTTCCAGTTCACTGATGACCACGAGCGGTACCACCACTTCGTGTTCGGCGAACCGGGTGCACGCCCACGGATCGGACAGCAAGACAGAGGTGTCGAGCACATACGTCCGAATGGGCGACTGCGAATCGGTCACTGGGCGCTCCTCAGGCTCACGCGGTCCCCGCGAACCCCTCGGCGGACACTGCGGCACCAGGACCGGGACCGGTCCTGTCGTAGTCACGATAGGTACCGCCCGGACAGCAGAGCATGTCGCTAGCCATCGAAAGTGACGCTACTCCGGTAGCGACAGACTCGCCGATCAGGCGCGCGGGCGTGTTACGAGCGAACGATTTTCTTCAGCGTCGGCTCCTCGCCCAGACCCCACGCGGCGATGCGGTCGGTGACCACCTTGCGGGAGGTCTCGTAGTCGAAGATGCCGGCCTTCGCGACGTTCTGCAGCTTGTCCTGGTACTCCCAGATGTCGCCGCCGACCAGACCGAACCCGGCCGCACGCCGCGCGATCGCGTTGATGGTCGAGTCGCGGTGAGTTTGCAGGCAGTGCGCGACGAGGTTGGCGAAGAACTCTTCGTGCCGCTCTTCGTCGATCGCGATCCGGGCGACCAATCCCTTGAGCGCCGGCTCGTCGATCCTGGCCTCGAGGTTGCGGGTGAAGACCGCGTGGGCGCGCTCGTAGAACGCCATGAACACCAGCGTCTCGATCTGGGTGAGCTGGTTGGCCCGGTAGCCCCGCATGACGTGGTTGACGCGGACGTCCTCGTTGGCCGTCGGATCGAAGTTCCGGGTGACCACGAGGTAGTTGCGCAGCGCGATCGCGTGCAGGTTTTCCTCGGCGGTCCACCGGCCCATCCAGCGGCCCCACTTGTCTTCCAAGATGAAGTGCTCGACGAGCTCGCGGTGGTATCCGGCGAGGTTGTCCTTGGTGATCAGCAGGATCTCGAGGGCGTCGACGACGTCGGAGGGCAGGGTCACCTGGGAGGGGTCCCAGTCCGTGCCCCCGAGGAAGGCGAAGTTCTGGCCCTGGTCGAACGGGACGTAGTCATGGCCGTACCACTCGTCGGCGGTGGCCAGATAACGGGCCAGATTGTCAGCGACAACCGGCTCAAGTTCGAGCGTCAGCGCATTCGCGACAGGTTTCTGTGCCATGCGGTTACATTAACTCAATTATGTGGGAATCGTAAAATTCCCTCTCGGCGTTTCGTGGCTACAGCGTCAAGCCCGGGTACAGCGGGTTGGCAGCCAGCAGCTCGGCTGCGGCAGCGTGCACGCGGTCGGCGGTGCCGTCGGCCAGCTTGTACTTGGCCTTGGACGTGCCCTCAGCCTCGGTGTTGGTGAGCACCTCGACCACCAGCTCGGCGACGCGGTCGAATTCGGCCGGACCGAACCCGCGGGTGGTCAGCGCCGGGGCGCCGAACCGGATGCCGCTGGTGTACCAGGCCCCATTCGGGTCGGACGGGATCGCGTTGCGGTTGGTGACCACGCCGGAGTCCAGCAGAGCCGACTCGGCCTGCCGCCCGGTCAGTCCGTACGACTGGACGTCGAGCAGCACCAGGTGGTTGTCGGTGCCACCGGTGACCAGCCTCGCACCGCGCTTGAGCAGCCCCTCGGCGAAGGCCTTGGCGTTGTCGGCGATCCGCTGGGCGTAGGCCTGGAACGACGGCTGACGCGCCTCGGCCAGCGCGACGGCCTTGGCCGCCATGACGTGGGACAGCGGTCCGCCGAGCACCATCGGGCAGCCCTTGTCGACGGCGGGTGCGTACTCCTCGGTGGCCAGCACGAGGCCACCGCGCGGCCCGCGCAGCGACTTATGGGTGGTCGTGGTGGTGACGTGGGCGTGCGGCACCGGGTCTTCGTCGCCGGTGAAGACCTTGCCGGCGACCAGTCCGGCGAAGTGCGCCATGTCGACCATCAGGGTGGCGCCGACCTCGTCGGCGATTTCGCGCATCGTGGCGAAGTTGATCCGCCGCGGGTAGGCCGAGTACCCGGCAACCAGGATCAGCGGCTTGAACTCCTTGGCAGCGGCGCGGACGGCGTCGTAGTCGATCAGGCCGGTGTCCGGCTTGGTGCCGTAGCTGCGCTGGTGGAACATCTTGCCGGAGATGTTGGGCCGGAAGCCGTGGGTGAGGTGGCCACCGGCGTCCAGCGACATGCCGAGCAGCCGTTGGCTGCCCAGCCGCGCGCGCAGCCGCTCCCACTCGGCCTCGGAGAGATCGTTGATGTGCTTGACCCCGGAATCGGTCAGCGCGGGCGCCTCGACCCGGGTGGCCAAGATCGCCCAGAACGCGACCAGGTTGGCGTCGATACCCGAGTGCGGCTGGGCGTAGGCGTATGGGGCGCCGAACAGCTCGCGCGCATGCTCGGCGGCCAGCGACTCGACGGTGTCGACGTTCTGGCAGGCGGCATAGAAACGGTGCCCGACGGTACCCTCGGCGTACTTGTCCGAGAACCAGGTGCCCATGGTCAGCAGCACGGCCGGTGACGCGTAGTTCTCGCTGGCGATCAGCTTGAGCGAATCCCGTTGGTCGGCAAGCTCTTTGCGGGTGGCGTCCGCGATCCGCGGCTCGACGGTCTCGATGACCGCCAAGGCCGCACGGTAGGCCTCACTGGCGGTGGCGGCATAGTCGGCGCCCGGGGCGGATACGCGCGGCGAGATAGTCGAGTCTGCGGTCATGAACCAAGCCTATCCGGCCCTGCTCAGGCCGCGTCGACCCGCAGCGCCGACGGGATCAGCGGCTCGTCGAGCAGCCGGCCGAACCGCTCGGTGAGCCCCACCCCGGCCGGCCGGTCGTCGAGCCAGCCCCGCAGCAGCCGGTATCCCTCGACGTAGGTACTGGTGTAGGCGCGCCACAAGGGTGAGGACAGGAACCGCAGCATCTGCCGCGCCCGGGTGTCGTCGACCAACAACCAGCGCTGCAGGAACGCGACGACGTCGTCGACGTCGCGGTGCTCGTCGTGCAGCATCAGTGCCGCGTCCTGGCGCACGTCAGCCAACGCCGCCGTCGCCTCCGACAACGCTTCAGCGCGTGCACCGTCGAACCGCAGGCCCAAGTCGGCGTAGATGTCTCCCGCCCAACTCCCCCACCCCGGGCCGACCGCCGCGTGCAGCGCCAGGTCGGCCAGCCCCTCGGCCATCAGGCATTGCGGGGTGTTCACCAGGAAGATGGTCTGCTCCTGCTGGTCCTGGCCGGCCACCAGTCCGGCTTCCTTGCGGCAGTGTTCGGTGTGATGACCGGGATAGGACTCGTGCGCCACGAGCCGCGGCAAGTTCGCCATCTGCTGTTTGAGGTCGGCGTTGACCGCGACCGTGGAGGTGTAGTTGCCGTTGTAGTAGTTGAACCCCGACCACGGCTTGTCGGTGACCACCTCGTAGACGATGGTCTCGGCGTCGGGCAGCGGGTACGTCGCGCGCACCTTGTCCCGCAGGGCGCTGGAGAACGCGTGGATGCATTCCTCGAGCCGCTCGGGTGGGATCTCGTCGGAGTGCCGATGCGCCTCCATCCGTTCGGCCAGCGGCCCGCTGCCACCGAGGACTTCGTCGATGCGGGCGTGGGCGGCGCGGTAGCGCTCGGGGTCGCCGCGGCTGATCTCGACGTCGAAGTAGTTACGCACTTCGTCGACGAAGCCCACCTCCTCGCCGGCGAATTTGCGCGCGGAAAACTGCAGCGCCCGCAGGTGCGCGCCGATGAAGTCGGCGCGCTGGTCGGTGAAGCCACCGGTGCGTGGCACGTTCGGCAGTTCGGCCAGGAGCCGGTCGGCCTGGCGGGCCAGTTCGGCCGGTTCGGGTGCGGGCTCGTCGGCCACCGCGCGGCGCAGTTGGGGATCGCCGGTGAAGGAGTCGACGTAGCCTTCCTCGATACGGTCGAACCGCAAACCGAGGGTTAAGTAATCGCGGATGAGGGTGCCGGGCTGCATGTCAACCAAGCTAACTGCAAGACTGGCACGATGGCGCGGCTGAGCGAACCCAGCCCTTACGTCGAATTCGACCGGAGTCAATGGCGTGCCCTGCGCATGTCGACCCCATTGAAACTGACGGAGGACGAACTGGTTGGGCTGCGCGGTCTGGGCGAGCAGGTCGATCTGCTCGAGGTCGAAGAGGTCTACCTGCCGCTGGCGCGGCTCATCCATCTGCAGGTGGCCGCGCGTCAACGACTGTTCGCCGCCACCTCGGAGTTCCTCGGCGAGCCGCAGCAGAACCCGGACCGGCCGGTGCCGTTCATCATCGGCGTGGCTGGCAGCGTTGCGGTCGGCAAGTCGACCACCGCCCGTGTGCTGCAGGCGCTGCTGGCGCGCTGGGAGCACCACCCCCGCGTCGACCTGGTCACCACCGACGGCTTCCTGTATCCCAACGCTGAGCTGATGCGTCGAAACCTGATGCACCGCAAGGGTTTTCCGGAGAGCTACAACCGTCGCGCGTTGATGCGCTTCGTGACGACGGTCAAGTCGGGCGCCGACCAGGTCTGTGCGCCGGTGTACTCACACCTGATCTACGACATCGTCCCCGGTGAGAAACACGTCGTCACCCACCCGGACATCCTGATCCTCGAGGGGCTCAACGTCCTGCAGACCGGTCCTACCCTGATGGTGTCGGACCTGTTCGACTTCTCGGTCTACGTCGACGCCCGCATCGAGGACATCGAGCAGTGGTACGTGGACCGCTTCCTGGCGATGCGGCGCGGCGCGTTCGCAAATCCGGCGTCGCACTTCCACCACTACGCGGGCCTGACCGACACCCAGGCTGTCGCGGCCGCCCGCGACATCTGGAGTTCGATCAACCGGCCGAACCTGATCGAGAACATCCTGCCGACCCGGCCGCGGGCGACGCTGGTGCTGCGCAAGGACGCCGATCACGCGATCAACCGGCTACGCCTGCGCAAGCTCTAGTTGCTTGGAACTCCGGTGAGCGGATTGAGCCGCAGCACCGGCAGCGGGAACGCGAACTCCGCCTCGCCGTCGTCGGGATCGGCGTAGATGCCGATGGTGTAGACGCCCGCGGAGTACACGGTGATCGGCAGATGATGGGCGAAGACCCGGTACTTCACCGGCATCCCGGGGTTGTCCGGCCACTGCCAGGCGAACTCGAGGAGCCCGACCCGCTCGCCCTCAGGCGATTTCGCGACGATGTAGCGGCGCGGCTCGTAGTCGGTTCCCCCCGGCGCATGCACGGCCAAGACCAGCGGCACGGTGATCTGCGAGGGCAGGCTTTCCACGTAGCAGCTCGTCATCGGGAAGCCTTCCGCGGTGACCCCGCCGGCTTCTTCCAGGACCGCCTTGCGTGCGGCGGCGAACGCTACGACATGCATGTCGCAAACCCTATTGGATGCGACGCACCCCGAGGTACTGCAGGTCGGCGAACACCAGCGTGTACACACCACTTACCAGCGTGACGACGACGCCGGCGGTGGTCAGATCGAGCTCGATCACGGCCACGACAGCCGCGACGGTGAAGATCAGGTTGGCGATCGCGGTGGCGATGCCCGCCGTGCGCACCTTCTGCAGCCCGGCCGCCAGGAACACCACGACGGCGTAGACGACGAACACCGCGCCGGTGGCGAACTCGGCGGCTTTCGAGAACCCGGTGAATCCGGAGATCGGTCCGGCGGCGGCCATCAAGACGACGCCACACAGTCCGGACAGGACGGCGTCGACCCGCATGGCCATGCGCAGCAGTGAATCCGATGTGGTGGTGGACGAGGTGGTGGTCATCACGGTTCCTTTTCGTGGTGGTTGGCGACGTGTTCGTGGTGGTTGGTGAAGTGCCGGTGCGGGGCGGCTCGCCGTAACCTCTTGCGGCGGCGCCCCACACCGGCGGGGCGGGAGTCACACCAGACGGCGCACTCCGAGGTACTGCAGGACGGCGAAGGTGGCGGTGTAGAGCCCACTCGCCAGCGCGGCGAGGGAGCCGAAGGTGGTCAACGGCAACAGCCCGGCCTCGGCGACGGCGACGAAGCCGACGGTCCCGGCGAGGTTGAACACGACGAGGCCGGTGCCGACCCGGCGAAGATCGGGTGAGGCGGCCAACGCGTAGACGACGAGCCCGCAGAGCACGAACGCCGCGCCGACGACGTAGCCCTGGGCCGAGGTCAGTCCGGTCAGCCGGCCCAGCGGGTCGGCCATCGCCGCGATGGCCAGGCCGAGCACGCCGGTGAGGGTGGCGTCGACGCGCATCGCGAAGCGCAGCAGTGAGTCTTCTGAGTCAGAGAACGGGTGGTTCCCGGTGATCATGGCGGTCATGGCTTCGAGGGTGCTCAGAAGCCACTGCCAGCTCGATACGTGGCGCTGCCAAGTACTGCCAGCCGCAGGTCAGAAGCGTGAGACCGCTTTTTGCGAGCGCAGATCCGCGGCGATCAACCGCGCCGCAGCGTTCTGCCAGTTGTGCAGCGAACGCTGCGGCACCTCGGTGACGAACCAGTGCCAGGCCTGCCGCGCGACCGGGTCCAGGCCGGCGGCGGTGGCGTTCTGTGCGTACGCCCGCACCCCGACGACGTAGGGGAAGTACAGCGCGTTGTAGTAGCGCCAGTGCTCGGTGGTTCCGAACGGGCCGCCGCTGCGCGGCTTCAGCCGCGCGATGTGTTCAGCCAGCACGGCCTTGAGTTCGTTGGCCCGCTCCAGCGGCTGGTCGGGCGCGCCGCGGGCGGCGAGCCGCTCGTCGATGACGGGCAGCTGGGTCAGTGGGCTTGCGACGAGTTTGGACAGATCGCCGTAGTGGCCCAGCGCGCGGCGGGTCAGCCGCGCGAAGGCCTCGTCGTCGAGGGCGTCCAGCGGGTTGACGGCGACCAGCGGCAGCGCGGCTTCCGCGGGAAAG
>JADMIO010909376.1_pt1 | contig 11760 bp, 11 predicted proteins | sample 8958161 | NCBI WGS metagenome assembly JADMIO01 (sample SAMN16585339, study PRJNA669376) | soil metagenome | isolation source: Crop rotation soil | place: USA: Cullars Rotation, Alabama | collected 2011
CCCGCCGTTCCGGCAACACATGATCGCCTCACGCAGCGCGTGTGGCCGATCCGTTTCGAGCATCATCGCCTGCTTCACGCGATCGTAAGCGAAGATGATTCCCGGCGCGTGCGCTTCCATGCCGACGTCGTCGATACACGCGTCCGGCCCGCGCCCGCCAGTCATATCCATCAACGCTTCATACACGTTCTGCTCTTCGTAGTTGATGGTCTCCGCGCCACCCTGTTCAGCCATCTGCAACCGCTCCGGCACCTGATCGATCGCGATCACTCGCTCCGCCCCAAGCAGAAACGCGCTGCGAATCGAAAACTGCCCGACAGGCCCGCAACCCCAGATCGCGATCGTGTCGCCCGGTTCGATGTCACACATCTCCGCACCCATGTAACCGGTCGGGAAAATGTCTGACAGGAACAGCACCTGCTCGTCACTCAGATACTCCGGAACCTTGATCGGCCCGACATCCGCGAAAGGCACACGCGCATATTCCGCCTGGCCGCCCGCGTATCCGCCCGTCAAATGCGAATATCCGAAAATTCCTGCACCCGCGTGGCCAAATGCCTTCTCGGCCATCCACGCATTCGGGTTCGTGTTCTCACAAAGCGAAAACAACTCTTCCTTACAGAAGTAACAGCTCCCACACGCGATCGGAAACGGCACGACGACGCGATCGCCGACCTTCAGATTCCGCACTTCGCGACCAACCTCCACGACCTCGCCCATGAACTCATGACCGAGAATATCGCCACGTTGCATCGTCGGAATGAATCCGTTGTAAAGATGCAGATCGGAGCCGCAGATCGCCGTCGAAGAGATCTTCACGATCGCGTCGCGCTGGTTGAGAATCTGCGGATCGGGAACGTCCTCAACGCTCACCATCGTTTTGCCATACCAACAATTCGCTCTCATCGTTCGGTGTACCCCCCTTCCGATCGGTAGTTTGTCGCCGTCTCGCTCGGCAGCATGTCGGCGCCTTCGAGCTCTTCCGCAGCCGCCGGCTGACCCGGTCGCTGCGCCATGTAGCCGGTGCCGAGCAAGGTCGCATCGGAGACAACCACTTCACCAACTTCCAAAACCTGTTTGAAGCGACGCAGATCGTCGTCCATCTGTTGTTCCGGTTCTTCACCAAACAACTTTGCGAACGTCGAGCCGATAACGCCAGCTACGGGCATGTATTCGATGTTCACTTTTATGATCGTGCCTCTGCCGCCCGTCGCTCGCTCAAATCGAACTGCGCCTGCGTTATCAACGTCCGATCCTTCCAGTGAACGCCAGGTGATCACTTCGTTGGGAACGTCTGCGACGATCATCGCGTCCCATTCCACTTCCATTCCCGCGGGGCCTTTCGCTTTCCAGCGTGAGCGGCCGTCGCCCAGGTCGACAACCGAATCGAGATGGCGCATGAAGCGCGGCAGGTTTTGGAAGTCGCGCCAGAAGCTGTAGACCTCTTCAGGCGGAAGATTGACGACGCATGTGCCTTTCGCGTGAATGCCGTGATTGCTGCTGCTGCTCAGTTGCATGGCGCACATGACGTCGAGCGCCGTGACCGCCAGTACATTCGCTGTAGCGAATGCAACGCGTCCGAGCTTTGCTTCGGGATTCGTGGCGGCAATGCCGAGGCTGGTCAGATCCAGCGCATCACCAACGACGCGCGACCAAACGCCTTCAGTCGGCTTCTCTTGAGCAAATATCGTGATGCCCGCGCCGATTTCGCGCAGACCGTACAGTCGTATTAAACCCGTGTGTTTGTTTGAAACACCTGAAATGCTGGCGATGGCTCGCGGTGCAAGCAGCTCCGCGAGACCGAGGCCGATGCTGAACCAACCTAACCCCTTTGCTAAACGTTTTGCACTCGTGGATGGCAAGCCGGGTCGTGCTCGCTCCACACTTTGCTGGTTTGTTGACATGAATGTCCCCCCTTGCGGATGAATTGATTGATGAGTGTTAGTCAAACACCGTACCTGTGCGAATGAATAATCGAATTGTGCTTTTTGTGACTCATTGCGTTTTCTTTCGAAATAATTCAAGTGTTGACTGAACACATAGAACGAACACGGGAGGGTATCAATGCCTAAGAAAGAAAAAGGGCCGGCAGGCGATAAGGATCTTCTGCAACAAGCCAAAGAAACGACCAACGAAGTTGTTAGTCAGGTTCAGGAACAAGCAAACTCACAGGTAAATCGTCAAAAAGAAACCGCAGCGTCTGAGTTGAGCACTGTTGTCAATGCAGTGCGACGCTTTGGCGAAACTCTGAACAACGAAGGAAACGGACCGATCGCGCGGTTCGCGGCGCAGTATGGCGACAAAGCCGCTAACAGTCTCGACCGCGTCGCACAATATCTTCGCGAGCAGGATCCAAAACAATTGCTCGATGACGTACAGAACTTTGGACGTCGCCAACCGGCGTTGTTGATTGGTGGCGCATTCCTTCTCGGTTTTGCGGGAGCGCGCATCATCAAGAGCTCGATGGACGCCGCCGGCTCGACGTATAACCAGCCGTCGCAAGCTCTGGCGAGCACGCGAACTTCGGTCAATCCGGGATCTCAACAACAGCAGCCTTTCAATACCAATGTCTCGGGAGCGCAACAACCGTCGTCGCCTCCTCCTAACCCGGCTTTGTAATTCAGGAGGTGTGTTATGCAACGGATGAATGAAAATCGCTCGATGGAGAATCGGCCGCTTGGCGATCTGTTTGGCGACCTCGCAACTGAGATGAGCAACCTGGTGCGCCAGGAAGTTGCGCTCGCGAAAGTCGAGGTCACGCAGAAAGCGAAGTATGTCGGTCGGAACGTTGGTTATCTGGTTGTCGGCGGAGCAGTCGCGTACGCGGCTCTGCTGGCGATCCTCGCCGCCATCATCATGTTGTTGGCGAGAGTCGTTCCCAACTGGGGCGCGGCGTTGATCGTTGGCGTGGTGGTGGCAGGCATCGGTTGGATGCTGATTGGCAAAGCGATGATGGCGCTGCAACAGGCAGACCTGACTCCGCGCGAAACAGTTGAGACTTTGAAGGAGGACGCAACATGGATGAAGCAACAAATGAAGTAAGCGCTGCTGCGGACTCGGAGGAGAATCCCGAACAAATACGGGCGGAGATTGAAGATACACGCGCTGTAATGAGTCAGACGATAAATGAGATCCAGGAGAGACTCAGTCCGGAACATCTGATGGGTCAGGCTAAAGAAGCGGTTCGCGACGCCACGATCGGAAAGGTTGAAAGCGTTGTCGAGTCGGTTGGTGAAACGATTAGTGAGGTGACTGAGCCGGCGCGCCTGATGGCGAGTCGTGCGGGTGAAGCGATCAAGGAGGTAGGAACAACAGTGGCTGATAAAATTTGGAAGAATCCGATTCCGATGGCATTGATTGGTCTCGGCGTGGGCATGCTCGTGGTGCGAAACTTTAGTAACGGCAGGACGACTGGTGCTCCACGCAAATCTTTGCCAAACAGACGTAGCAACTACGCGCTCGGCGACGTGGGTCAAATGCAGTCGAACACGGGTGCGAGCACATTGAATCAAGTGAAAGAGACTGCGAGTGATCTAGCTTCACGAGCGAAAGACAGTGCGACTGATCTTGCTTCGCGAGCGAAGGACAGCGCATCGGCAGTAGGCAGTCGTTTTGGACAAGTGTTGCGTGAGAACCCGCTCGCAGTCGGTGCAGTTGCTGTTGCCGCAGGAACAGCGGTTGGACTCGTACTGCCGTCGACGCGACTCGAAAGCGAGTACATCGGCGACGCAGGCGAGAAGATCGTTGATAAAGTCGAAGACGTCGCCCGCGAGGCCCTCGGCAAGGTCCAGGACGCCGCGAAACAAATGGCGCCAGGTCAGGAAGGCCAGCAACCGCAACAACCACCGCCGGCTTAACATGAACGTGAAAGTGAAATTAGCAATCGCATCGCTGCTGTTACTCGCCTCGACGGGATGTGTCGTCGTCGGCGGTTACAGCAGCGACCGCGGTCTATGGATCTGGCCGGGATCGATCATTCTCTTGATCATCGGCCTGCTTCTCTTTTTTCTCATGTTCTTCCGCCGGCGCGGCTAGGAGACTAAAGAACCTCAAAGAAGAACAAGTCAGGAAGAGGGGCTTGCCCCCGCTCGTCCAATCCAAGCAACGGCGGGGGCAAGCCCTCTTCCTGACTTGTTCTATTGAAACGAGCGTGAAGTCGGAAAGTAGCGCCTATCACTTCAGGACGGCCGCCTGCGGGCTGATGGTCAGAACGTGCCAGCGCTGGAAGGTGTTGATCGTTTCGTTCGGCATCAGGCGGACGTACGCGGTTTGGAAATAGAGCGACTCGGGCCGGCGCCAGTCAAGCCTCACGATCGGATTGAATGATGCCGGCGTTGACGGAGCGGAGCTCGTAGTCTGAGCATTGCTGTTAGCTTTCTTGACCGTCGTCTTTTGATCGTAAGCCACTGACGCCGTCAACAACTGATCACCGAGCGGCAAACGCGCCTGCGTCGGCGTCTTCCCGCCCGCATCGTAAATCGCCACATCGGTATCAAACGCAGTCGCGACCTTCGAAGCATCCGGCGACCACACCGGCAACGCATCAGTCAACGCGTCATCAAGCAATCGCTCAGATCCATCCGGCGCAATCAGACGCGGGCGGCCGGCAGGCAGCTTGTACTGTCGCTCGCGCACGTTCCACTCATCTTCCTTGCACGCGAGCGCCGCGACCGCATGGCTATCCGGAGCCCAGACGAAATAAAAATAGATGAGCCCTTCCCGCGAGGTGAGCGGCTTGAGATCGTAACCGTCGCGATTGCAGATGTAGATCTGTTCGGTGGTGAAACTTTGAACCGATGGAAACAGCGGCGCGATTGACGGCGACGGCGCCGCTATCCCCGGCGATCCACTCGGCGCCGGCTCCGGTTCACCCAGGGGTGTCGGGCTCGGACTCGCCGTCACGCGCCTGTGGGCGATGAAGTTGATGAAGCTTCCGTCCGGCGACCACGTGACTGTCTCCGGAAAAACACACGCCAGATCGGGCGGGATCAAATTGCGCAGAAACTGACCGTCAGAGTTGTAGAGATCGATACGAAACGTCGATCCCGTGTCGTCGGCAGTGCCGTAGAGCGCGAGCACTCGCCGGCCATCAGGCGACACGACTGTTCGCAACAGCGCTTCATCCTTGCGCTTGGTGCTGAAGTCGTTAGCGACGGCGGCAAACTTGTCCGACTGGTCGTCGATCTCAGTCGACGGTGGCGAAACATCCGCGGAGAGTCGATACGCGAGATTGCGCGAAGGCACATCGCGCAGAACACGCGGCGTCACGTTCTGTCGATCGATGACGTTCTTGCACCCAACTACAAAGACCAGAAGCGAGAAAAACAGGGCCGCGGATCTTCGCGGATGAACGCGGATCGATCCGCGTTTGTCCGCGAAGATCCGCGGCAAAGTTTTTCGTGTTGTGCTTCTTCGGGGCATCAGAATCGATCGTTGATCAACTCGCGGACCAGGCCGGAATTCAACGCGAGTAGCGCGCGGATTGTGTTACGCGGTGACAGATGATCTTCGTCGCCTTCGTCGAGCTCGACGCAGTTGTGTTGGATCGAGCGCGCCAAACGTCTCGCGATCGACTCGTAATCGGGCGTGTTCACGATATACGCGCGCACCGCCATCGCCCCGATCAAATCGCACGTGACTTCTTCGGCGCGCTGCCCGTGAATCTCGAGCCCGGTCAGATCAGAAGCCTTGTTGCCGACAGCGCCGACCAGTGCACGCAAACTGTCGTTATCACCATCAGCGATGTGCATCAGCTCGTGGGCGAGGACGCTGATCATCCCCTCGTCGGAACGCAAACCCGCGAGGAAGATCGTGCCGAAAGTTATCACGTGCGGACGACTCAGAAAGACGGAAGCATTGTCGCGCGAATCCATATCGGGCCTCACGCGCTTGACTGAATTCACGCGCGCGATTGCCTGCGTCAGACGAGTGTTGAAATTACGAGAGCTCTGAAAACCGTACTCAGTTGTGAGTTGCCGCAGCGAGCTGATGACGAGTTCTTTCGCGACGGGAAGCAGCCGGTTGGCGCGCTCAGCGCCGGCCTTCGCTTCGGGACTCTGCAGCGGGAGTGACGGGCGCGCCTGCATCTCGTCAATCGCGATGCTGCTCTTCGGATCGAGCTTGGCCTGCGTGCAAACAACTCCGATCGCCTGCTCGAGCAGCGCCTTCGCTTCCGGCGACATCGAGGCGTGCGCGCGCTGACCGGTTTTATTCTGCGCGACAGCAGCGCCAAAACAGATAAAGACGACCGCCGTCAGCGTAAAAGTTCTCACGCAAAGACGCAAAGATCGCAAAGGCGCAAAGGCTTTCGTCACCCTTCGAGGCACAAAGAGGGGCCGCGAACGCCTTTGCGCCTTTGCGATCTTTGCGTCTTTGCGTGAAATATTCTTAATCATCTGTGGCGCCAGGTGGCCTTGCGCTTCTCCATGAACGCTTTCACGCCTTCGTTCGCGTCCTGAGTCTTCATTAGCTCGTGCAGGTAAATATTTTCCTGTTCGTCGAGCGCGTCTTCGATCGATCGGCCGCGGCCGAGGTCAAGCGACTGCCTGGCATACGCCAGCGACGTACCCGAAAGTTCTCTGAGCTTCGCCAGAATCTCGAGTAGCTTCGGTTCGAGCTGTGCGCTCGGCACAACGTGGTTACACAAACCCAACCGCCCTGCTTCAACCGCGTCGATTATCTCACCCGTCAGGATCAATTCGCGCGCGCGTTTTTCACCAATCATGCGCGGCAACAACACGGCCGCAACAGGCGGAAACACGCCGAGCTTAATCTCCGGCTGCCCGAATCGCGAGCGATCGGACGCGATCACGATATCGCATGCGGCGACGAGTTCACAGCCACCACCAAGCGCCGCGCCGTCAACGAGCGCGATCGCCGGCTTCGCTAACTGTTCGAGAAGACGAAAGATCGAGTGAAACGCGTCGAGCATCTGGAAGATCGTTTCCTGCGCGTGCTCCTCGACCGACACCCCCGCACTGAACGCGCGAGAATTCTTATCAGCATCGAAAACGATCGCCACCAACTCGCGCTGCGCACACTCCGCAAGCGCGCCCGTGATCTCGCGCATCATCGCGATGTTGAGCACGTTCAGCGGCGGTCGTGCGAACGTGATCCGCGCGACGCGATCGTCGATTCTGAAATGAATGTGCTCTGTCATCTCAACCAATTAGCTAAAATTTGTTTCTGCAGCGCCGTCGGAGCCGCCACGGGTACGATCCGGTAAGTCATCTCGCGCTTATCACTCAACTTGATCAGCAACGAGCTCAAGTCGTCAAACCTGAAGATCGTCAGATTAACGAGGTCACCCGGTTTCTTCTCCGCCATGCGCGCGTTGAAGAAATCCCGCGACGCTCGCATATTGTCGAGCGCCACGATCTGGTCACCCGCGTTGAGACCCTGATCGTAAGCCGGCGAGCCCGCGTAGACACGCCTCACAACCAATCGACCTTCCTCTTCCGCGACGTCCGCCCCGAAATACACACTCGCACCAGCACTCGTCTCAAGCTTCAACCCCGCCGCCGCGAGCGCCGCGTTGTAATCAAGCTCCTCTTTTCCGCGCACGTACTTACTGAAAAACTCCTCCAGGCTAGAACCAGCCATCAGCTCAGTCGCCTTCTGAAAATCCGCTGGCCCATAGTTCCGGTTCTTCTTGTAAAACTCCGCATACAGATACCGCATCACGTCGTCGAGCGACTTCGCGCCGCTACTTCGCTTCCGTATCTCGAGATCGAGCAGCAACCCGAGCAGCGCGCCCTTGTCGTAATACGAAACCTGCGAGTTTACCGAGTTCTCATCCGGCCGGTAATACTTGATCCACGCATCGAAGCTCGACTCCTCGACACTCTGCACGAGCCGCCCCGGCGTGTTCTGCATAGCCTGAATCGACCGCGCCATCGCACTCAGATAATCGCTCTCGCTGATCAACCCCGCGCGACGCAAAGCCAGATCGGAATAGTAATCAGTAATGCCTTCAGCAACCCACAGAACCTTCGTGTAGTTTTCCTGCGTGTAATCAAACGGCCCGAGCGCATCCGGCCGAATCCGCTTCACGTTCCAGAGATGGAAAAACTCGTGCGAGACGAGCCCGAGAAAGCCGCGATAGTCGCGCTCAAAACCGTCTGTAGCATTCGGCGCCGCGGACGTGGCGCGATCGCCGCTACGAATTCGAAAACCGAAGCGCGGGTAACCGAGCGCGGTCGAGTTCAGGTGTTCGAGTCCGCCACCGGCATTCGATCGCAGGTGCAGGATAAACGTGTAGTCGTGATACGGAATCTCGCCGCCCATGATCTCGACTTCCGTCTCGACGATCTTCTGCACGTCGGTTCGCATGCGCTCCGGATCGTAGTTCCCTGCTCCATCGATCACGATGCGATGCGGCACACCTTTGACGTTGAAGACGAGTGTTTTGAAGTTGCTGGCTTCGAAAGGCGAGTCGTAAAGAATGTCGAAATTCTCGGCGCGAAAGGTGTTCTTCTGGCCGGGAACTCCCGGCAGTCCGGTCGCGACTTTCCAAACGTCAGGCGCGAGCACGCGCACGATCGAAGGCGACTTCAGATAACCTTCGAGATACATCAGCAGGTTCGCGTTGTTCCAGAAGGCGTGATCCGAGTTTAGCTCGCTCGTGCGCACCGAAAGCTCGTTCGCATAGACGCGATACGTCGCATGCCACTCGCGCGCGCCGTTCGTGCTGACGCGCCACGTGTTCTTGTTTGTCTTTTCCCATTTCAAAGACTGGCCGGCGGCGTCGGCTGCGGCGAAGTCCTGTACGTTTCGCTCAAACTCGCGGATCAGGTAGGACCCGGGCGTCCAAACCGGCATGACCAGCAGCTCCTCCTGAGGACCATTCGCCGTGCGTTTGATCGCGACGTCGATATCGAACAGGTGTGTGTGTGGCTTCGACATCGCCACCGTAAACGAAATGTCAACGGGCGCCTGCGCCGCGGCCAAAATTGGGAGCAGTAGCAGCAACGCGGCGGCGCACAGTACTGAGCTCTTATGCATGAATCTTGTTCATCTTGTTAATCTTGTAATCCTGTCAACGAATGTTACTATCTTCGCGCTCTTGTAATCCACATCAAAGACGAGATCGAAATGTTTCGACGAATCATCGCCACGTCTCCAACCTGGTTTACAGTGCCGGTCCGTTTGGGATTGGCGGCCGTAATGATTGCGCACGGCTCACAGAAAGTCCTGGGCAGCTTCAACGGACCGGGTTTCAAAACATACATCGAAGGCACGACGCCGATCAGCTTCATGCGGCCCGCATGGCTCTGGCTCGCCGCCGCGGCGTTTTCTGAATTCGTGGGTGGAATCGCTGTCGGTCTCGGCTTCCTGACACGCGTGGGCGCATTCTTCATCGCGTGCGTGATGATAACGGCGATCGCTGGTGTGCACTGGCCCGGCGGCTTCTTCGCGGCGAACCGTGGTTATGAGTATCCGATGACTCTGCTGGCGATGGCGCTAGCGCTGCTGATCTCCGGCGGCGGGCAGGCTTCAGTTGATCGGGCGTTGAGCGGAAGCGGCGGTCGCGGCGGGCGCAGATAAATCCTCGGAAACATGAAGCGCTCACCGCTCATCGTCATCTTTACAACCGTCTTCATCGATCTCGTCGGTTTCGGAATCGTGATTCCGGTGTTGCCTTTCTACGCCGAAGGCACCGCGTTCAACGCCACGCCGCGCACGGTCGGGCTGCTCTTCGCGTCGTACTCCCTCATGCAACTGATCTTCTCGCCAATCCTCGGAGGTTTGTCTGACAAATATGGCCGCCGGCCGGTTCTGCTCCTCTCGATCATCGGCACGGGCATCGGCTTTCTCATACTCGGACTCGCCACAACGATCTTGATGCTGTTCACCGGTCGCATTCTCGACGGCATCACGGGCGGAAACATCTCGACCGCGCAGGCTTACATCGCCGACGTCACGACCGAAGAGAACCGCGCGAAAGGCATGGGCCTGATCGGCGCAGCGTTTGGGCTCGGGTTCATTTTTGGGCCAGCGATCGGCGGGATCCTGAGTGGCTGGGGAATTCACGTGCCGTTTTTCTTTGCGGCGGCGCTGTGTTTTGCAAATGCTCTTTTGCTGTATTTCACCTTGCCGGAGACGGTCACGGCCGATCATCCGGCGAAGAACCGTGCGGGCGGTGGTCGCAGTTTGCGGGAAGTCGGGCGCGCGCTGAGGCAACCGAAGCTCGCGTTTGTTTTAGTGATCTATTTTCTGTTCATCGTGGCGTTTTCGATCATGACGACGTCGTTTTCGTTGTACACGATGTTTCGCTTCGGTTACGACGCGCAACACACCGGATATCTCTTCGCGTACGTCGGCTTGATCGCCGTGATTATCCAGGGCGGATTGATTGGACGGCTGGTTAAGCGCTTTGGTGAGCTGCCGCTCGTGATGGTGGGCGCGCTGTGTTTTGCGATCAGTTTGTTTGCGGTGCCGTTTGTTGGACCAGCGGCTGGCGGGCTGGCGGGGTTGCTGATCGGTGGCGGTGTGTTTTCGATGGGTAATTCTTTAGCGACACCGGCGCTGACGAGTCTCGCCTCGAAGAGTGCCGGACCGGCGCAGCAGGGCGTCGTATTAGGTGTGACGCAATCGACTGCAAGTCTGGCGCGCGCCGTCGGACCTACGCTCGCGGCGGTATTGATCAGCAGCTCGATCGCCCACCTCGGTGCTGATGGATTGTTACACTACATGAGCGACCGCTCGCTCTTCGTGACCTTCTGGACCGGCGCCGCCATCATGCTGCTCGCGTTTTTCCTTGCGTCGTACTACAGCAAAATCCGCGCTTAAAAGAAGAGTTAACGCAAAGGCGCAAAGATCGCAAAGACGCAAAGGCGGGTCAAATGCTTCGGGCGCGCCTTTGCGTCTTTGCGATCTTTGCGCCTTTGCGTGAACCTCTATTTCGCGAACTGTCCCACTGCACCCTCAGCGTTAATGAGGTCTTTCAAAGAAGAGTAAGGCACTAACACGTATTGCGGGCCGGCGGCGTATGGCCCAACCTGGTAAGCATCGAAGTTGATCCCCAATCCCTTCCTCGCGATCGTCCAACTCCGGTAATTCTTCGCGTTCGCGGCGGCGCCATTTTGAATCTCCTCATCAGTCAACCCCTTGTCCTTCGCCTGCTTCTTCAGATCCGCGATGCAGTAGTTCGCGATCGCCTGCAAATATTTCGCACCCGGCTTGAACAGATCCGCGAGCGTGAGTTGCTTCCCATTCTTCAGATCGTAGTTCACCACCTCAGTAAACGTGTTGGGATGCGCCGCCCCCTGGTAATAATTCTCGATATCGAACTCGACACTGATCAGATCATCCTGCGCCAGCATCACCTGGTAACTCACCCCCAGATTGCTGCCCATCGATCCCTCCGGCGGCGGCTCTTCACCCTCTTTGGGCTCCAGGTCTTTTCTGAACCCCGCCACCCTCTTCGTGACTGACGCACGCACCACCTGATTAAACTTCTCGAAGTTTGGATTGCTGCCGCCTGTGATCTGCGGATAGTGCGCGTCAATTTCATAATTCAGCTTCTTGTTGCTTTCCTTGATCTGCTTCATCACCAGATCGGTGTCGCCCATGAAAGCAATCGGCTCTTCATGAACCGAGAACGCCGTTTTCTTGTCGCTATCTTTCTCACCCGGCGGCTTGGACCAGTTGCCCGCGAGTGTCGCTAGTCCGTCGCCTGGATCGACACTCCAGAGACCTTTGAACAAGCCTGTCTGTTTACCGCCTTTATCAAACTCCTCGAGCGTGAGGTTGCCGTCT
>JADMIO011124240.1_pt1 | contig 11760 bp, 9 predicted proteins | sample 8958161 | NCBI WGS metagenome assembly JADMIO01 (sample SAMN16585339, study PRJNA669376) | soil metagenome | isolation source: Crop rotation soil | place: USA: Cullars Rotation, Alabama | collected 2011
CCCCGCCGAAAAGATCGGCACCAGCGCCGAGAGCCCCAGCCCGTACGACACCCCCACGTCCGGGTGGCTCAAGAGCAGGTCGTTCAGGCTCAGGCTCAGCGACGGGAACCACCGCCGCACCGCCGTATCCACGCTGTGGCTCGCCGCGACGACGCCGAAATGGGCCGCGAGGAAGTCCTCGCGGTACTCCTTGGCCTGGGCCTCGAGCTCCACATCCGAGCGGTTCTCTTCCGGCGCCACAAACTGATCCGGCAGCGGCCCGTCCACCGCCGGCACGCCGATCAGGAACGCCAGCGTCGCCCGCGCGTTGCGCACATCGCTCAGCGCCTGGAGCTCCGCCACCCGCGCCCGCGACAGCTCCGACTGCGCCTGCGCCAGGTCCAGCGGGCGCGACATCCCCAGCGCCGCACGCGCCTGGATGTCGCGCACCTGCTCGGCCCGCAGCACCAGCGAGTCCTTGAGCACCGCCACCGACCGCTCCGCCCGCAGCACGCTGTAATACGTCTGCGCCACGCTCAGCAGCACCGTCTCCTGCACATCCAGCAGGAGCTGCCGCCGCTCCTCCGCCGTCGCCGCGGCCCGCGAGACCTCCGACCAGTTGGTCAGGTCGATCAGGCTGATCGAGCCGCGCAGCGAGGCGCTGGTGATGTGCGTCCAGCGGCTCACCCCGTCGTTCGACGTGTGCTGGGCGTTGTACGAGCCCGAGGCGCTCACCGTCGGCAGGAACCCGGAGAACGCCCGCTCCTTGTCGATCAGCGACTGGAGGTACGTCTCGCCGTTGAGCGCCAGCGTCTCGTTGTGGCGGTTGGCCAGCTGCATCGCGTCCGCCAGCGTCAGCGCCCCGCCAGGCGCCGGCGCCTCCACCGCCGCCGCGTGCCGGTCCAGCTCCTGGCGGTACAGCGCGACCTCTTTGTCCTGGTTCACCGCGCACCCGGCGCAGCACGCGGCCGCGATCAGGAAGAGAGCCCGGACTCGGTCACTCATAGCGGAGGGCCTCGATGGGGTCCAGGCGCGAAGCGCGCAGGGCGGGGTAATACCCGAAGAAGACGCCCACGCCCGCGGAGAACCCCAGCGAGAGCAGGATACTCGACGTCTGCACGACGGTCGTGAACTCGGTGAACATCGGCAGCAGCCGCGCCCCGCCGATCCCCATCAGCACGCCCATCATCCCGCCCAGGCCGCTCATGATCAGCGCCTCGAGCAGGAACTGCCGCAGGATGTCGCGGTCCTTGGCGCCGATCGCCTTGCGAATCCCGATCTCGCGCGTCCGCTCCGTCACCGTCACCAGCATGATGTTCATGATCCCGATCCCGCCCACAAGCAAAGAGATCCCCGCGATCCCCCCCAGCAGCACCGTGAACGTCCGGCTCGCGCCCTCCGCCTGGTCCAGAAGATCGGCCTGGTTGCGGATATTCACATCGTCGGGCATCCCCGGCTGGAGCCGGTGCCGCTTGCGGAGCAGTTCCGTCAGCCGGTTCTGGAGGTCGGTCAGGTTCGTCCCCTCCGCCGCCGACACATCGATCTCGCGCAGGTACTCGAGCCCGAAAATCTGCTTCATCGCCGTCGAATACGGCACCAGCACCTGGTCGTCGGGGTTGAACCACCCCTGGTCACCCTTGCTCTTGAGGACCCCGATCACGCGGAAGTTGATCCCGTTGAGCTTGATCTGCTGATCGAGCGGGTCCTGCGCCCCGAACAGGTTCTCCGCCGTGACCGGCCCGATGAGCGCCACCCGCGCCATCCGGTCCACATCCGCATCGTTGAAGCTCTCTCCGCGCTCCACCTGAAAGTCCCGGATCGGCAGGTACGTCACCGCCGTCCCCAGGACGCTCGTCCGCGAGTTGTGCCCGAGGTATTTCACCTGCGCGTTGCCGTTCACCACCGGCGCGATCTGCGCCACCCCCGGCACCGCCAGGATCGCCTGCGCATCCTCCAGCGTCAGGTTCTGCTGCGTCCCCGACATCACCCCGCCCGTCCCCCGCTGCCCCGGTCGCAGCACCAGCAGGTTCGTCCCCATCGCCGTGAACTGCTTCAGCACCCGCTGCCGCGCCCCCGCCCCCAGCGCCAGCATCGAGATCACCGCCCCCACCCCGATGATGATCCCCAAGACCGCCAAAATCGACCGCAGCTTGTTCGCCGCCAGGCTCTTGAGCGCCACCTTCACGATCAGCCAGAAATACACGCTACACCCCCTCCGCCAGCGCCGCCGGCCGCGGCGGGGTGGTGATCTTGCCGTCCCGCAGGTAGATCTCGCGCTGGCAGTGCGCCGCCACCGCCGCATCGTGGGTGACGACGATCACGGTGCGCCCCCGGGCGTGGAGCTCCTTGAAGAGATCCATGATCTCCTCGCCCGTCCGGCTGTCGAGGGCCCCCGTCGGCTCGTCCGCCAGGATCATCGCCGGGTCCGTCACGATCGCCCGCGCGATCGACACCCGCTGCCGCTGCCCGCCCGACAACTGATTCGGCTCGTGGTCCATCCGGTCCGCCAGCCCCACCGTCTCCAGCGCCTCCGCCGCACGCTCCCGCGCATCGTGCCGCCCGCCGTACTGCAGCGGCAGCTCCACGTTCTCGAGCGCCGACATCCGCGGCAGCAGATTGAACGTCTGGAACACAAAGCCGATCCGGCGGTTGCGGATCTCCGCCAGCCGGTCGTTGGACAGCCCGGCGACGTCGTGCCCCTCGAGCAGATACCGCCCCGCATCCGGGCGCTCCAGGCACCCCAGTACGTTCATCAGCGTCGATTTGCCGCTCCCCGATGGGCCGCGGATCGCGACCAGCTCGCCGTCGTCGATGCGCAGGCTCACGCCGTCCAGCGCGTGGATCGTGCTGCCCCCGAGGTGATACGTGCGGACGAGCCCGTCGGCCTCGATCATCGCCCACGCCCCCCGCCCCCGCCGCCCCGTCCGCCACCGCCCGGGAAGCCCATGCCCGGCATCATCGGCGGCCGCCCGCCCTGGTCCGCCCGCCACTTGCTCTGGGCCTCGTTGGCCCGGACCAGCAGGGTGTCGCCCTCCTCCAGGCCCGACTGGATCTCCCAGCGGTCCCCGTCGCCCAATCCGATCTTGACTTCCTTCTCCGTTTGCGCGCCGTCCGGCCCCACCACCGTCGCGTACTGCTTGCCCTGCTTGCGCAGCACCGCCTGCACCGGCGCCACCAGCACATCCTCGCGCCGCGCCGCGATGATTCGCACGTTGGCGGTCATCTCCGGCTTGAGCATCCGTTTGTTCTCGCTGGTCACCTCGATCTTCACCTCGAACGTCACCACGTTCGAGGTGTTCACGCCCTTGGTCGCGATCCGCACCACCTTCCCCTGGAACCGCTTCCCCGGGAACGCATCCGCCGTGATCACCGCGTCCTGGTCCTCATCCACGCCCCCGATGTCGCTCTCATCCACCGACGCCAGGATGAAGATGTGCGACAGGTCCGAGATCGTCAGCACCGTCGTGCCCCCGCCCACGTTCGTCACGCCCGACGAGATGATCGTCCCGATCTGCGTGTTCCGCGCCGCCACTACCCCGTCGATCGGCGACGTCACCGTCGTGTACGAGAGCTGCAGCTTGGCGTTGTCCAGCGAGATCTGGTTCGACTTCACGTCCGAATCCGCGAGGGCCACATCCTGCCGCTTGCTCTCGATCCCCAGCTCCTGGATCCGCACCTGGTCGACCTCGACCTTCGCCGTGTCCAGCGCCGCCTCCGCCTGCGCCGCCTCCGTCACCGCCGCGTCGTAGTCCTCCTGCGACCCCAGTTTCTGTTCGATGAGCTGCCGCCGCCGGTCCGCCTTGGTCTGCGCATCCCGCGCCCGGATCTGCGCCGCCGCCAGCGCCGCGTTCGCCCGGTCCCGCGCCGTCGTCACGTTCTGCTCCGCGATCAGCAGGTCCTGCTTCGACTGCGCCAGCTTCGCCTGCGACGCCGACAGTTTGACCTCAGCCAACTGCACCTGCCGCTGCTGGTCCGCCGGGTCCACCTCCAGCAGCAGATCCCCCGCCTTCACCGCATCGCTCACATCAAAGGGCAGCTTCATCACCTGTCCGCTGGCCCGGCACTTGATGTCCACATCCAGGTTCGACACCACCCGCCCCGTGCTCGACACCGACTGCTCGATCGTCCCCCGCGACACCTTCTCCGTCGTCGCCGCCGCCGGCTTGGCCGTCTTGGCCTCCGACTGTTTCTTCCAGTAGTAAAACCCGGCGCCGGCCGCCCCGATCAGGGCCGCCAGAACGCCGATCTTGATCCATCCCTTCATGGCTGCCTTTCTGCATCCGACCCGGTACCCCGACACCGCCGCCGCACCGCCGCGGCCGGTCCATCGCAAGCATACCCACGTCCGTCAAACGCACGTCTGACTCGCCGGTTGCACGGCGCGCGGCCACGATCCGCGCAGGAAAATGCCCCGCGAAGGACTCGAACCTTCAACCCTCTGATTAAGAGTCAGATGCTCTACCAATTGAGCTAGCGAGGCGTCGGACGCCGACGGGCGCTGCCGCCTGCCGGTGTCACGGCCGGGCAAGAAGCCGGCCGGAACGAGAGTGTATGCGTTCCAGCGCCGGGGTCTACTCTCCACGCCTCCCGGCCGGGTGGACGCCCCGCCCATGCGTTGACACCGCACCCGCCGGGTACTAACCTTCGCCTCCCCTCGGACGATCGAGCGCCCGCGACCACCGCGGGCTCAGGCCGGTGAGCCGAGCGGCGGCCAGACTCGGAAGGATCCTTCATGCTTCCCGCATTTCGCCAGTCCTATGGCCGCACCCGGCGGCGCCGTTCGCACCACGCTCTTTCCCCCGTGAAGCCGACGGTCGATCCGCTCTCCGGCATGCCCAAGATGCACCACCGGGCCTGCAAGGACTCCGGCTACGTCCGCCCCGGCCTGCGGATCACCGTGCCCAAGCTCGGCATCGGCGTCACCAAGTCCTGACGGGCCGCCCCCGGCCCGCGTGTCGCGTCCAGTCGGTTTCCCCGGGACCCCTGAATATGCGGCTTGCGATCGACGTGATGGGCGGCGACCATGCGCCCGACGCGGTTCTCAAAGGCTGCATCGAAGCCCTCCCTCTTCTAACGCCCGCTGACCAGCTCGTCCTCGTCGGGCCGCGCGACATCATCGTCGACTTCCTCGGCGAGCGCTCCATCAAAGACCCACGCCTGGTGGTCGAGCACACCACCCAGGTCATCGGGATGGATGAGTCCCCCGCCAAGGCGGTCCGCTCCAAGGCCGACTCCTCCATCGTCCGCATGGCCTACCTCGGCTCACAGAAGTGCGAGCCCGAGCGCCGCGCCGACGCCGTCATGTCCGCCGGCAACACCGGCGCCTGCGTCTCCGCCGCGATCATGCAGATGAAGCGACTCCCCGGCGTCCACCGCCCCGGGATCGCGGTCACCATCCCCGCCTTCCACGGCCCGCTGATCCTCATCGACGCCGGCGCCAACCCCGAGCCCCGGCCCAGCCACCTCTGGCAGTACGGCCTCATGGCCGACACCTACGCCCGCCACGTCCTCAAGATCGCCAACCCCCGCGTCGCCCAGATGAACATCGGCTCCGAGGAGGCCAAGGGCACCGACCTCATCAAGGCCACCCGCGACCTCCTCAAGGCCACCCCCGGCATCAACTACATCGGCTACATCGAGGGCCGCGACTTCTTCGACGGCGCCGCCGACGTCATCGTCACCGACGGCTTCGTCGGCAACACCCTCCTCAAGATGGCCGAGGGCATGGCCAAGGCCCTCTTCAGCGCCATCGCCCACGAGATCTTCGCCACCGACCCCGACCTGGCCCTCCGCCTCGAGCCCGTCGTCAAGCAGATCTACAAGAAGAACGACTACCACGAGCACGGCGGCGCCCCGCTCCTGGGCGTCAACGGCGGCTTCATCATCGCCCACGGTTCCTCCGAGCCCCGCTCCTTCCGCGCCGCCATCCGCAAGATGCGCGAGTTCGTCGAGTGCGGCGTGAACGAGGCCATCGTGTCGCGCCTCGCCGAGGTCGCTAAACTCGAACACCTCGCCCACGCCCACCAGGAACCCTAATGACCACCCCGCCCGCCAGCACCCCAGCCCGCCCCCCCGCGAGCCGGGGCGCGGCCGGCCCCCACCCCGTCGCCGGCGTCCGCATCGCCGGCTCCGGCTCCTTCCTCCCCGAGCGCCGCCTCACCAACGCCGACCTCGAGCGGCTCATGGACACCTCCGACGAGTGGATCCTCCAGCGCACCGGGATCCGCGAGCGCCGCCTCATCGATCCCAAGAAGGGCGAGTCCACCTACACCCTCAGCGCCGCGGCCCTCACGAGCGCCCTGGCCGACGCCAAGATCCCCGCCCGCGACATCGACATGCTCATCGTCGCCACCGTCTGCGCCGAGATGGCCTGCCCCTCCACGGCCTGCCGCGTCGCCCAGGCCGTCGGCATGGGCACCGGCGCCGCCCTCGATATCACCGCCGCCTGCTGCGGCTTCGTCTACGGCCTCAACCTCGCCCACGACCTCATCAAGGTCGGCTCCCACCGAACCATCGCGGTCATCGGAGCGGAGACCCTCAGCCAGTACATGGAGTACACCACCGAGGGCCGCGGCACCGCCATCCTCTTCGGCGACGCCGCCGGCGCCGCCGTCCTCCGCGCCACCGACACGCCCGGCCTGGGCATCATCGCGCAGGCCATGCACTCCGCCGGCGAGGGGTGGAAAGACCTCTACATCCCCCGCGACCTCGCGCGCGACCTCCCCGAGGGCGTCGACCCCGCCACCCGCAAGCCCGGCCTGATGTACATGAACGGGCGCGAGGTCTTCAAGTTCGCCGTCACCACCTTCCAGGGCCTCATCGCCGAGACCCTCGAGAAAGCCGGCCTCAAGCCCGAACAGGTCGACCACTACGTCTGCCACCAGTCCAACGCCCGCATCCTCGAGTCCGCCCGCGAGCGCTTCGGCCTCCCCGCCGACAAGATCTACGTCAACATCGACCGCGTCGGCAACACCTCCTCCGCCTCCGTCCCCCTCTGCTTCGACGAGCTCCGCAAGGCCGGCCGCATCCGCGAGGGCCAGAAGATCATGTTCGTCGCCTTCGGCGGCGGCCTGACCTGGGCCAGCAGCTTGTGGCAAATCTGAGCCGCCCGAAGTCCCCCCAACATTCACACCAGAGAACGCCGGACAAAGAGCGGTCCAGGCCCGGATAGACTGCGCTCCGAGGTCGAGCCATGAGCGCGAGGAAGTGGAGAGTCGCGGTGTGGATTCCGGTGGCCGCGGCCGCGCTCTCCTTGTGCAGCACCGCCTCGGGCCAGCCCGCCTACGTCCGTGTCGTGAACGCCGCGGCGGCCCCGGGCGGCGATGGGCGAACGTGGGCGACAGCCATCAACGATCTGCAGCGCGCGCTCGATGCGGCGGAGGGCTCGGGCGGGGCGGTGACAGAAATCTGGGTGGCGCGGGGAACGTACACGCCGAGCCGGCCCGCTGGCTGGTACGCGACATTCGCATTGCTGAACGGCGTCGGCATATACGGGGGATTCGCCGGTTCGGAGCTGCGGCACGAGGAGCGGGACCCGGCAACACACATTTCCGCGCTCTCGCCCAGTCTCGGTGAGAACGGCCCGGTCCGGCGTCTGGTGACGGCTACGGGCGTCGATCAGAGCGCCGTCCTGGACGGTTTCTGGTTGAACCAAGAGGAGCTGAGCACGAGTACCGGGATTTACGCGCAGCCTGGTTCGCCCACGCTTCGCAATCTCATCGTCTCACGCTTCAATGACTGTGGGCTGCGCCTCTCCGGAAGCGCGCGGGTGACCGCGTGCCGGATCGAGGGCTGTCACACGTCGGGATCCGGGGGCGGCGCAGAGCTTTCGGGCAATGTTGTCATCGAGAACTGCACCTTTGCCGGAAACGGGGCTGCGAACGCGGGAGGCGGCGTCGCCGGAAGCGGGGCGTTCATCAACTGCACGTTCTCGCGAAACGGAGCGGACGAGGGAGGAGCCGCGATCGCCGACCCCGCGGGCGCGATGAGCTTCACGAGCTGCACATTTGACGCCAACTACGCAGGCTTCGGGGGGGGCGGGGTTGCGGGCGCCGCGACGACGTTGGTGCGGGACAGCGCTTTCATCAACAACGTTGGCGTAGCGGGCGGCGGAGGTATGGAAGGGGGAACCGCTCGCCGTTGCACCTTCCTGAACAACTCAGGGATGGGGGGCGGTGCAGTCGCCGGGACCTGCACCGTGGTTGACAGCCTCATCGCCGGGAATAGTGCGTCAAGAGGCGCCGCGGCGTCGGACGGCGCGACGCTGATCAACTGCACGGTCGTTGCTAACCGACCGGGGCAGACGGCATTGGAGGGGGTGACGGCGATCAACTCGATCATCTGGAACAACTGCGTCAACGGCGACTGTTCCCAGGCCCGGCAGGTCTCGCGCAGCACCGTCAACTCCTGCACCGTCCAGGGCTGGGACGGCTCGCTCGGCGGCGCCAACAACAATGGCCTGGACCCGATGTTCGTCGATCCGGCTCACGGAGACTACCACCCGCTTGCGGCCTCGCCGTGCATCGACTCGGGCGACAACCTGGCCGTGCCCGCCGGCGCGTTCAGGGATCTGGAGGGCCGGGCGCGGTTCTTTGATGCGCCCGCGCTCAATATGGGCATCGGCGCCGCGCCCATCGTCGATCGCGGGTGCTACGAGTTCGGGGCCCCGGCATTCTGCTACGCCAACATCGACGGCAGCGCCACGCCGCCCGCGGCGAACATCAACGACTTCGTGGCGTTCCTCCGCCTCTTCGCCGCGGCACACCCGCTCGCGAACTGCGATGGCTCTACGACAGCCCCGACACTGAACGTCGCGGACTTCGTGTGCTTCCAGGCTCGATTCGCCGAAGGCTGCCCCTGACCCCGCAGCGCCCAGCATCACGAACTAGCCCTCTCTCGCCAAAACGTCGCACGAATACCGGGGGACACCGGAGACGCTCATGCCGCGCTCGCTCTTCGCTCTTCTCGCCTTCGCCCTCGCAGCCTGCGCCCCAACGCGCACCTCAGCGCCCACAGCCGGCTCCGCCGCCAAACCCGCGGCCTCTTCCGCCGTGCCCGCTCCCCGCGCCACCGACTGGTCCAAGGTCCAGGCCAGCGACGTGGGCAACTCCATCCTCGCCTACAAGACCCTCGCCCGCCACGCCGACGCCTGGTACCGCGCCCTCCAGCCCGCCATCACCCTGGCCTTCAACCCCGACGGCCACGCCGAGGACGGCCAGGGCCGCCGCCTCCGCTTCTCCGCCGCCGACTGGAAAGGCGTCATCCGCGAGGCCCGCCGCACCGACCGCCCCACGATCGCCTTCGCCAGCCCCTCCGACAACTATTCGCGCAACGAGGGCTCCGCGACACCCCAGGACAAGTTCGGCACCGTCCCCCGCTACAAGTACCGCCTCGACGCCCCCGACGATGACCACCTCCGCATGACCATCGTCGAGAAGATGGACGGGGGGATCCCGATCACCGGGCCGTGATTTCGTCGCCATCGGCATCGCACTTCATCCGCTCCCCGCGTCAGAAAGGTCGCGACACGGTGGTGAATCCCTAAAGACGATGTATCTTTGAAGCAGGGCCGTCCCCGAGCCCATGACCAACCCACGCACCGCATGCGCACTCGCCCTGCTGCTGAACGCGACCGCCTCCCATATCGCCGCGGCCCAGTGGACGGCCATTCGCCTGCATTCTGAGAATTTTCCTCTGGGTTCTACCGCAGGCGCCGCCTCGGGCGACTGGCAGGGGGGCAGCGCAGGCGTAAACAACCACACGCAGCCAATTCTGTGGCACTCTTCCTCGGGCGGTTTTGTTAACCTCGTCCAGAGCCCAACAGACAGCGGGTTCGTTGGAGGAATATACGGCGACCGGCAAGTCGGGCAGCTCAACGGCCACGCGAGCATCTGGTCCTACACCCCCGGCAGCCGAGTTGACTTGCACCCGCCGGGGTTCGAACTGTCGGCCGCGAATGCCATCTGGGAAGGCGGGCAGGTTGGCAACGTCAGCCGGTCCGGGCAGACCTTCAACAATGCTGCGCTCTGGCGCGGGAGCGCCGCCTCGTTCGTGAACCTTGACCCGGCGCTCTCCTTGGGCTCCGAGGCGTACGCCGCTGCAGCTGGCCAGCAGGGCGGCTTCGTCTACTTCGCGGGGCCCGAGAGCACGCGCGTTCAGCACGCCGCCCTCTGGTCGGGGAGCGCCGCTTCTTTCGTAGACCTGAACCCTCCGGGCTTCGAATCCTCCATCGGCGGCATGTGGCCGGGACAGCAGGTCGGCACGTTCGGCGGCGCCGCCCACGTCGCCCACGCCGCGCTGTGGCACGGAACGGCCGCCTCCATCATCGATCTCGCACCGCCGAACTCGAGTTACTCCACCGCCCTGGCAACATGCGGCTCGGCGCAGGTCGGCTGGGCAGGACTTGTCGCCGGCAACCACGCAGTGATCTGGTTCGGATCAGCGCAGAGCTACATCGACCTCGGTGCGTTGCTTCCCGCCGGCCTCTACCGCGATTCGGTGGCCTACGGCGTCAGCTTTTTCGGCGGGCAGTACTACGTGGCCGGCTCGGCCAGGCGCCTCAGCACGCAGGAGAGCGAGGCATTTCTGTGGGTAGGCATCCCCGCCCCCGCCTCATCGATCGTGTTGTTCGGCGCTCTTGTCGCAACGCTGCGCCGCCGCCGCTCCCCCCCGCGCAGCGGAACTCACAAGCCTCTGATCTCGACATCATCGAGGTCATACGACACCGCCACATCCCCCGGCGCCGAAAACCCGTACCACTCCAGCCGGCACAGCGGCTCCCCCTTGGCCTGGAACGCCCGCACCCCCTGCCCCGGAACCTCGACCCGCACCGTGTACGCCCCCGTCGACCCCGGCCCCACCAGCGTGTCCACGCTGATCCGCACCCACTGCTCGAACGGCACCACCATCAGCCGCTGACCCGGCACCGTCACCGCGCCCCGCGCATCAATAAACACCCGCGGCCCCGCATGACTCTTCGTGTTCGTCGTGTCCTGCCACACGCTCGAGAAAATCGGCCGGTCCGTGGCCGCCAGCGGCCGCCGCAGATACACCGAGAACGAAGCCCGCACCGCCCCCGGCGGCAGTTCCGGGAACCACACAACAATGGGCCCCGTCGGGTCCGGCAGCCCCGGCGCATCCTGCACCCGCAGGCACCTTCCCGCGCCCCCCGGCCGCAGCACAACCCGCGCCGACGACCCCGCCCTCACGCTCTCCCCCAGCGTCTCGGCATCCGGCGTCCGCGTCCCCGGCGGCAGCCCATCGAACCGCTGGACGATCGCCGGCCGCGCTGCGGGCCACGCATCCGGCCCGCGCTGCACCCGCCCCGGCAGCCCCGTCCACGCCGCATCCCCAAAGAGCCCGATCGACCCCGGGTCGATCGTCTCAAACCCGATCGCCGCCGACACCGCGTTCGGCTGCATCCGGAAGTCCAGCCCCGTCACATCCCCCACGCCCGGGTCCCCCACCACCGACCCCGTCTCGTGCCCAACCCCCTGCCCCGTCCCCTGCCACTCCTCAAACGTGCGGCACCCGAATGACACCGGCCGCCCCGTCGGGTCCCAGTACGCGTTGGACCGCATCGCGATGTGGATGAGCGGGCTCCCCTCCCAGTGCGCCCAGTCCGGCCCGATGAAGTCCCCCGTGTTGCTGACCGCGATGTTCCGCTCGAACGTCGCCGCCGTCGGCTTCGTCGCATGCCCGTTCACCAGGTACGCCGGCCCGAAGTTCATCGCCACCAGGTTGTTCTCGAACGTCAGACCCCGCCCCCAGTGGATGTGCAGC
>JADMIO010950830.1_pt1 | contig 11759 bp, 8 predicted proteins | sample 8958161 | NCBI WGS metagenome assembly JADMIO01 (sample SAMN16585339, study PRJNA669376) | soil metagenome | isolation source: Crop rotation soil | place: USA: Cullars Rotation, Alabama | collected 2011
CCCGGCCATCCTCAGTTGTAACGCTCACCTGCTGGCGTACGCGGCGAAAGTGGTCCATGCATAGGTTGTGTGCTACCCGTAGCGCCCAGGGTAAGAACTTCCCTTGCTCCGCATAGCGGCCACTTTTTATAGTGCGAATGATCTTCAGGAAAGACTCCTGGAATATATCCTCTGCCAGATACTGGTCTTTGACCAGCATATATATGGCAGTATACATTCTGTCCTTATAACGTGCAACAAGGGTTTCGATGGCCTCGTTACTACCGGATTGATACAGGGATACGAGTGCTGCGTCGGAAAGCTGCTGTGTGGTTTGCATACTTCTGTTTTGCGTTGCCTGACCCGCGTGTAGGTTAAGGATTGTTTAGCGGGTCGGCAATGTTTTAGCGTAGAAGTATGGATGCGATAGGCAGCTTTAAGGCTTGATGTTAAAACGAATGGGTTGCAATGATATTGCGGAAAATCGAAAAAAGTTAAAGGATTCTTCTTACCGAGCTAAAATTCACCTCCGGTCTCTTTGTCTCAACCTGCACTCAATAAGACGACAACAAGGTACAAAACGTTAGGTAAGCCACTGATTTTTCTTTAGCTTATGAATTGTCTATGACATAACTAGTCCAGAATCAATCCGTCCGACCCATTGGCTTATTGTGTCCCAGCTGTTAAACCATGAAGATCTTACTCCTATATTTCTCACGTCCGGATACTAGCAGCTGCCTTCCTAAAGCATAAGTCCTTTACATATTATGGAGGCCTTGTTCCCGCATTCTTGTGGTCTCAAAGAATATTAAACCGAGTATAAACCGAATAAGAACCGTTTGAAAACCGAGTGAGAACCGTATTTGCTCCCACTATACACCCTATGTGATAACTATTAGGACAACCCTACTCTATAGAAAACGCCCACCAAAAAGGCGGGCGCTTCTAATACACCTAATCACTGAAACTTACCTAATCAGTCTGGTTTTTTACCATCGAGGAAGGTATTAATCGTCTGGATGGAAGCCTGCTTACCTTGTTGCCCCTCATTTACACCAATGCTCATCTTGCTTAGGTAAGACGTATCCTGCGATCCACCCGTTTGAGGAAGCTCCACGTTGCGGCGCATATAGGCTGGCACATTCTCCATATCATCCGCCCCCTCGCTACCCTTAATATTAAAGGATAGCCGGCGCAGCCGCTCCGCACGCTCTTCCAATGCACGCTTCTGCTCCTCAAATCGCTTTCGTTCCTCAAGTTCGTCCTCCGTCAGCTTGCGACCACCAATAGTTACACTCTCTTCTTTCGGCGCCTCTTCCTTAATAGTAAGTGTAAGCGCTGTAGGATTCTCTGCTGGTTGGGTACTCGCTTCCGGCTCCGCTGATGCCATAGGCGTTTCCATACTCAAGGGAAAACGGCGTGGCTGCTCTGCCATGGTAAATGGTAGAGGCTTTAGGGGAGTAGCAGGTTCATCAGCCTTTTCTACAAGCTTTGGCGCCAGAAAATCCGCGGACGAAGACTCTGTCTTTGGTGTCTCTGCTTTTGCCATTGTAGTGGAAAAAGCACTCTCATCACCAAGACGCACCACAATCTTACGCTCCTGCTCCTTAGGACGCTCAGGAATATCCTTAATCTCGTTATAATTGAAACCAGTTGCAATTACAGTCACGCCAATCCTATCCCCAAGCGAATCTTCATGGCCAATGCCAAGAATAAGGTCGCAGTTATCACCAGCCATCTGCTGTATATAAGCCTGTATCTCGTCTAGCTCGTCAAGTGTATGCTCAAACTCACCCTGGGCTGAGGTTACATTCAACAACATCCACTTGGCACCACGTATATCATTATCATTAAGCAGCGGTGAAGAGATTGCTTCTTCCACTGCGCGCAGAGCACGATTTTCGCCCGCAACAGTTGCACTACCAAGGATCGCTACACCACCATTCTTCATCACAGTAGTTACATCAGCAAAGTCAAGGTTCATATCACCGCTTGTCGTAATCACGTCTGTGATACACTTAGCGGCAGTAGCCAATACATTATCAGCCTTAGCAAATGCCTGTGTAAACGGCAGATTACCGAACTGCTGACGCAGTTTATCGTTAGAGATGACAAGGATGGTATCCACATACTCGCGCATACGGTCAATGCCCTCCTGTGCCTGTTTCATACGCTTGCGCCCTTCATAGGTAAACGGCGTCGTCACTATACCAACGGTAAGAATGCCCAGTTCACGGCAAATTTTAGCAACAACAGGTGCACCACCAGTACCAGTGCCGCCACCCATACCTGCTGTAATGAAGGCCATCTTAGTGTTCACCTTCAGAATCTTGGAGATGTCCTCCATGCTCTCCTCGCTGGCCTGCTTGCCGATCTCAGGATTCGCCCCCGCACCCAACCCCTGTGTAAGATGTGGCCCCAGTTGTATCTTGTTTGGCACCGGACTCTCAGCCAATGCCTGCGAGTCAGTATTGCAGACTACGAAGTCAACGCCCTCAAGGTTGAGGTCGTACATGTAGTTGACGGCATTGGAGCCGCCACCACCCACACCGATAACCTTCAATATGGATGATTGGTTCTTAGGAATCTCAAAGTGAATCATAGACGTGTTTGCTTTTTATGTTTTATTGATTTGTGTTGCTCTGCTTAGTCCGGTCAGTGTCCGGGTTTATGGTTAGGAGATTATATCTCATTGTCTTCTACTTCTTCGAACAGGCTCATGAACTTATTCTTCAGCCCATCAAAAAGCTTACCCATTGTCGCCTTCCGACGGTTACTGCGCGCCCGTGCTTCGGTAATTATGTCCTCTTCTGTGGCAGCTTCACTAACAGCAGGAGCTTCAAGCGTAACCGCTACACCAGCAGTGGCAGCGCTGACAGTTATTGGCTCATCACCACCCAGGTGAATAATATTTCCACCCTCACCCACAAAGCGCAGGCGGCCCATTTCATAGTCATGATATCCGCGAAGGATAAGCCCAATACACGTTGCGTACATCGGGTTATTCAGTGACTCGGCGTGACCACCAGCAAGATGCTCATTGGGATAGCCAAGGCGTGCCCCAAGACCAGTTACATATTCTGTGAGCTGAATGATGTTCTTCAGTTGCGCACCACCACCGGTAAGAATAATACCACCATACAATTGCTTTTCCAGACCAATCTGCTTCAGATGATATACCACATAGTCCAGTATCTCGGTCATACGTGCCTGGATGATATGGGCAAGATTCTTCACAGAAATCTCCTTTGGTGGTAAGCCGCGTAGGCCAGGAATTGTGATGTATGCATTCGCGTTAGCCTCCTCTGCAAGAGCTGTCCCGAACTGCACCTTCATTTGCTCCGCCTGTGCCTTTAATACACCAAGGCCATTGCGGATATCATTAGAGATATTGACACCAGCATATGGAATCACCGCAGTATGCTTTAGCATACCATCATAAAACACCGCCATATCGGTAGTACCGCCACCAATGTCTACAATAGCCACCCCAGCCTCGAGATCTTCCTCATTCATCACAGCAGCAGCTGAAGCCAATGGCTGTAGTACCAGATCACGCGTCTTAAGATTGCTCTTATCTACGCAACGCTTGATATTGCGTATTGCATTGCGATCGCCTGTAATGATGTGGAAGTTTGCACCAAGCTTAACACCGCTCATGCCAATAGGATCCAACACCGCGGCAGTGTTGTCAACGGTAAATTCCTGCGGAATGATATCAATGATCTGATCACCTGCTGGAATGTAAGTTTTGTATTGATCACGTACCAGAAGGTCTATGTCCTCCTTTGTGATAATATCATCCGCATTGATGCGGACTCTATCACCTCGTGTCTGAATGCTCTTTATATGCTGGCCGGCAATGCCAACATACACCTCATTTATCTCAAGTGCTTTGTTGCTGTCAAGACAACGGTGAATAGCCTCTTCAATGCTCTTAATACATTGGTCAATGTTCATCACAACACCGTGACTCACACCGGCGCTTTCGGCCTTACCAAAGCCAAGTATTTCAAGCTTACCAAAAGAGTTCTTGCGGCCTGCAATGGCTACAACCTTCGTTGTACCTATGTCCAGGCCGACAATAATAGGGTTCGTGTTCTCGCTATGCATAGGGTTCTGTTGATCGGAGTTTTGGGGCGCAATATTATCTCTTAGGGGCTCCATGTTGCGACGGATTTTGCTTATGACTTGAAGTATTATGATCAGGCTGTTGGGGCCTGGATGATTTGGCATTCGGACCAACAGACTGCGTTGGCTTTTTTGCAGGTGTGGGCTTAGCAACCTGGCTGCTTGATTGACTATTGGATTGCTTCGGCTCAGCCACATTAATGCTGTCCGCAAATGCAGTTGCATCTCCGCCAAGCTGCACCTGTGCTGGTGCATTATCCATGATAGCCTGTAGCCAATTCATGTTGCTAACAGCCCTGTCCACCGGAGCCTTCCACGTCAGAGCGGGCGCGGCTACTACCTGACCTTCGTAACGAACGTCTATTGTATTGTACTTATCCCAGCCCACTTTGTTTTGCACCTGTTTGTAAAAGGCAAATAGATTATTCAATTTCTCGGTCAATTGGCTTGTATCACCAATGATGATGCGTTGCTTACCAAGAACAGGTATTAATTCAAAGCCCCCGTCGCGACGCATATCGATTTGAGACACCTGAGCGCTCCAGAATGTATCATGCTGAATTCGCTGCACCAGACCGACGATACACGCTCTTACATTCTGGGAAGCACTGTCTGAGCCAAGCCTGGGCACACCCGTAATAACTGGAGTATAGTGTGTGTATTGCGCTGAAAGTGGCATGGATTGCAACGCGGCATCAAGATAGTAGCTGTTGCTATTCTCCTCAAATATTCTAACCACGGGCACACGTTGTGTGAGTATGATGTGCATAACCCTTTCTGCATCGATATAAACCTGTGCATCCCTCACCCACGGGTTAGCGCGCAGAATTGCTTCCATAGAACGCTCATCCACCTGCGATACAGAAAGCGTATATGGGTTGATGTGCCGCCCGGTAAACAACATTGCCCTTAAGGCATCCTCAGTAAGGAAGTGAACACCTGCAGGACTTTTCACAAGCAGTTGCACTCCCTTCACCTTCAGATGTGCTTGCTGCCTGTCCGCACTAATCATAGCCACAGCACACCCAGCCACTGCCACCATGGTGACAAGTGTCTGAATGATTTTGCGGATTGATATTCTGCGACGGGCCATTTTTGACTAAAACATTGAAGCGTTTAAGGGTTAGAGTATTTGATTAGGCAGATTGTTCAAGAATTGCTTTAAGAGGTTGTACTAGCTTGTCTATATCTCCGGCACCAGCTGTGATAAACAATGGTGGCTTAACTGCTCTTACCCAATCCAGCAAAGCATCCTTACTTAGAATAGTGTGTACAGGATTGCTCATTTTGTTAGCGATCAACTGGGAAGTAATTCCCTCCATCGGCAATTCACGAGCAGGGTATATATCGAGTAGAATTACTTCATCAGCCATATCCAGGCTATGAGCAAAACCATCAGCAAGGTCTCTTGTGCGTGAAAAAAGATGTGGCTGGAACGCAACAACGCAACGACGATTTGGAAACAGTCTTTTTGCGCTGCTGATCAATGCAGCAAGCTCTTCCGGATGGTGCGCATAATCATCGATGTATACTGTAGCGTTATTCTTCACCACATACTCAAAACGCCTCTTTACGCCTTTGAAGTCAGCAAAGGCAGCTTTTACTGCTTCACAGGAAACCCCTTCTTCCATTGCAACTGCTGCCGCAACAACAGCATTTTCCACATTATGCATACCACCTATCGGAAGGCGCAACTCGCTAACTGTTGCTGTGGGGCTAATTAGATTGAAGACATAGCCACCGTTCTTCTGAACAATATTGCTCGCGTATACATCAGCTTCATCGTTCTGAAGACTATAATGTATCACCTTGTCTGCATGCAGTTCGCCACCACGCTTCAGTCCGTGCTTGACAAATAGCTGCCCCCTGGGCTTAATATTCCGGGTGTACTCAATGAAAGCCTCCTCCATCGCCTCAGGTGTTCCGTAGATATCGAGATGATCAGGGTCCATTGCAGTTAGTACTGCTACATCAGGACGGAGCTTAAGGAATGAACGATCATACTCATCTGCCTCAACTACTACTGTATCACCATTGCTCTTCCAGAAGTTAGATTCATAATTCGCGGCAATTCCACCGAGAAAGGCAGTGCCGCCAAAGCCTGAGTGACGCAGGAGATGCGCAATCATCGACGATACGGTGGTCTTTCCATGTGTGCCTGCAACGGTAATTGCCCGATGGCCTTCAGTTATCCATTGCAATACATCACTCCGCTTGTACACTTCCAGCCCCTGCTGCTTGTACCAATTGAATTCGACATTGTCATTTGGGATAGCAGGCGTATATACAACCAGCTCCGCCTCTGGCCATAACAACGCCTCGCTATCCTCATAATGTATGTCCGCCCCTTCAGCGATAAGCTGCTGCGTCAACTCCGTCTCCGTACGATCATAACCGCGCACATCTGCCCCATGCTGCATAAAGAACCGAGCAAGGGCACTCATCCCGATACCGCCGATGCCGAGGAAATACACCTTCTTTATGGTGGTCAGGTTCATTGTGTATTCCGGGTTGAGGATTCGAGGTTGGACATGGCGAGCTCTATTACTTTACTGGCAATCCGCTCATCTGCATCGTTGATGGCAAGGCGCTGTAGGGCCGACTGCATGATAGATTGTGCGGCCTGATCGTGAAGTAGGGTTTTGAGTTTTGAGATAAGCTCGTTTGGAGCGTCGGCGTCGCGGACAAGTTCCGCTGCATTGTGCTGCACCAATGACATGGCATTACTTGTTTGATGGTCTTCCGCCGCGAAAGGATATGGAACAAAAATCACCGGCTTAGAAGCAATGCAGAGCTCTGCGATTGCTAAAGCACCCGCACGAGAAATAACAATATCTGCTGCTGCGTATGCAGCATCCATCTGACGGATGAAGTCATATACCTTCACACTGCTGCCGTAAGCAGCAGCCTGCCGCTGTGCTGTTTCCAAATATGGCTTACCTGTCTGCCATATAATTGTAACATCCTCCTTCAGAATCTCCTTTAGGCCGGCGCCAATTGCTTCATTAATAGATTTAGCACCAAGGCTTCCGCCAACTATCAGCACCACTTTACCCTGGCCTTCAATGCCGAATGCGGCACGTCCTTCATCTCTGGTCATTGCCGAATGGGCAATCGCCGCCCGCACAGGATTCCCAGTAAGCAGAAGCTTATCCTTGGGAAAGAAATTCTCCATGCCTTCGTAAGCAACGCAAACAGCACCCGCCTTTCGCGCCAGAATCTTGTTGGCCTTACCAGCATAGGAATTCTGCTCCTGAATAAGGGTGGGAATCCGCATCCCCTGAGCTGCATTCAGCACTGGAAAGGACGCATATCCGCCGACACCGACAACCACATTTGGTCTGAACTCGCGGAGTATCTTCTTTGCCTTCGCCCAACTATTGAGGACTTTAAAAGGAAGTGAGAAGTTCTTCCAGATATGGCTGCGATTGAAACCTGCAATCGGCAATCCGATAATCCTAAAGCCTTCCTGAGGCACCTTTTCCATTTCCATCTTTCCCTCAGCCCCAACAAAAAGCAGCTCCACACCCGGAGACATACGCTCCAGCGCATGACCAATGGCCACTGCCGGGAATATATGCCCGCCCGTGCCGCCGCCTGCTATGATGATTCTGAGAGACAAGTTTATTGGCGTTAGTAGAGTTATGCTAGTACAGGTTGCTGTTTGTTTCGGCGTGATGCAGGAGTAGGAATAACTTCCTGGGAGTTATCGTCATCGTAGTCTTCATCCGGAGTTTCGATATGAAGCTTACTGTTCTTGTCGGGGATTACAGCTGCACCTTTACCCTCCATTTCATCTACGTATCGACTTACTGAAAGCACTATTCCTATTGCTACTGATGTGAACCAGATGGATGAGCCACCCATACTCACCATTGGCAATGTGAGGCCGGTAACAGGAACCAGATGAACATTCACAGCCATATTCAGCATTGCCTGAAAAACCAGCGTAATGCTTAGACCTACAGCCAGGAAGGCGCCAAATGCATAAGGACATCGCCTGAACAGAATAATACTACGCCATAGAAATGTGAGATACAGAAGCACAAGTATAGCTCCGCCAACCAGGCCATATTCTTCGATAATGGAAGAGAATATGAAATCAGAATATGCTTCTGGCAAATAGTCTCTTTGCAGACTATGTCCAGGACCGCGTCCAAATACGCCACCATTTGCAATTGCAATCTTAGCCTGCTGCACCTGGAAAACTTCTTCCTTCTTACCTCCGTCTTTGCCTCCGCCCCGGAAATCTGCAATACGTTTTTCCCAGGTTGCGGCCCGTCCAAAGCCCGTCATCTTACTTACCCCATAAATAAGAGCAACACCTATTATGCCGGCCACGGCAAGCATGCCAATGTGCTTTACCTGAACGCGACCTATGAAGAAAAGAATACAACAAGTAGCGCCGAGCATCAAAGCTGTGGAAAGGTTAGCCGGTGCAATTAACAGGCAAGTAAGTACGACAGGTAATAGGACAGGTAAAAAGCCCTTCTTCAAGTCCTTTATTGAGCCCTGCTTAATGGAAAGCAGTCGTGCGAGGAACATAAACAGCGCAAGCTTCGCCAGATCGGAAGTCTGGAACGTAAGATTTACAACTGGCAGTCGTATCCACCGCGAACCACTATTAATAGCGGTCCCGAAAAAGAGCGTGTAGACTAGTAACGGAAGTGAAATGATATAGGCAAGCACAGAAACACGGGCAAACTTGGTATAGTTTACACGATGGACGAGGTAGATAATCAGAAGACCTACTGCGAGAACAGAAAGCTGTTTGACTAGATAATAGCTCGCATTCTTATCCATCTTATAGGCCAGGGAGCGTGTAGAACTATACACTGCCAGCAGCGATATAAATGCAAGCACAAGCACCACACTCCAAATGATGCGGTCACCTCTCATTCTATTTAATACCTTCTGCACAGCTTGTATGGGTAAGATGAACGATAATTACTCTTCCTAAAGCGCCCTTACAGCATCTTTAAACTGGCGCCCACGGTCCTCATAATTCTTAAACAAATCGAACGACGCGCAGCCTGGCGACAGGAGAACGGTCTCTCCGTTTGATGCGAGGCCATAAGCAGTCTTTACTGCCTCTTCTGCGCTCGTAGTATCTATTATTGTGACAATGACATCATCGAAGGCAGCGTGGATAGCTGTATTATCAACACCGAGACACACGATTGCCTTAACCTTCTCTTTGACCAAATCCATTATTTCATTATAGTCATTGCCCTTGTCCTGCCCTCCGAGAATGAGTATCGTTGGACGCTTCATACTTTCCAGGGCAAACCACACTGAATTCAGATTAGTACCCTTACTGTCATTAATAAATTGTACGCCACGCACAGTTGCAACATATTCGAGGCGGTGCTCCAGGCCTTCAAACGTTGCGAATGATTCGCGAATTTTCTCCTTTCGGATACCTGCTATACGGGCAGAAATGCCGGCGGCCATAGAGTTGTGTTGATTGTGCTTTCCGCTCAGGGTTAATTCTGCAAGTGGTATGCGGCTTTCCTCGCCATCATAACGAAAGTGAATCTCTTCGTCCTTGACGAAGGCACCATTCTGTTTTACTTTATGTTCGTCCATTGTGATAGGGATTTTTGTTGCATTAATAGAGTGGCTAGCCAGCCATTCAGTAATTACCGGATCGTCAGCATTGATAATAAAATGGTCATTAGTATCTTGAGCTTGCGCAATACGAAACTTTGATGCTACATACTCACTCATGTTATAGTTATAGCGATCAAGGTGATCAGGAGTAATGTTTAGGAGGACTGATATGTTTGGTTTAAACGTGCTTACATCATCAAGTTGAAATGAGCTTATCTCCATAACATACCATTCAGTGGGCTTTTCATAGAGTTGCTTTGCAAAGGAGTATCCGATATTGCCCACCATGCTTACGTCAACTCCTGCTTCTTTTAGTAAATGGTAAGTCAGCTTCGTTGTAGTGCTTTTGCCATTAGTGCCGGTGATTGCGATAATTCTGCCATCACCCTTATACCGGAAACCGAATTCAATCTCACTGCATACATCTATACCAGCCGCCCGGATTGCCTTCATAATCGGTGCCTTCTCCGGAATGCCTGGGCTCTTCACTACACAATCAGCGGCGAGAATACGCTCCTCGGTGTGCCTGCCTTCTTCATAGGGAATGCCTGCATCCTCCAGAACTGCCCGATACACATCCTTCATTTGGCCGCCGTCACTCACAAATACATCCCACCCTTGCTGCTTGCCGAGCAGCGCTGCTCCGACGCCGCTTTCTGCAGCACCAAGGATGATCAGATGTTTTGGAGTATTCATGGCGTTACTGGCAATCCTTATTGAAGCTTTAATGTGACGATACTCAGAATGGCAAGTATGATTCCAATGATCCAAAAGCGAACGACAATCTTGCTTTCGTGATATCCAGCCTTCTGGTAGTGATGGTGCAGCGGGCTCATTAGAAAAATCCGACGCCCTTCTCCGTACTTCTTCTTAGTTCGCTTAAAATAGGCGACCTGAAGCATCACGCTTAGATTCTCGACCAGGAAGATTCCGCATATTATCGGGATGAGCAGTTCCTTCCTCACTATAATAGCGAGTGACGCAATAATGCCTCCCAAAGCAAGGCTACCTGTATCGCCCATAAACACCTGGGCGGGGTAGGCGTTATACCAAAGGAAGCCAACGCATGCACCGACAAATGCCCCAATAAATACCGATAGCTCACCGAGATTAGGGATGTGCATTATGTTTAGGTACGCAGCGAAAATGAAGTTGCCGGATACATAGGCAAATACCCCAAGACAAAGCGCCGCAATTGCCGAAACGCCGGTAGCCAATCCATCAACCCCATCTGTTATGTTGGCTCCATTGCTAACCGCTGTGATAATGAGCGTAACAAAAAGAATATACAGGAGGGGAGTCAGCCACTGCCGCGCCCCCTCTCCAAAGACACCACCTATCTTTCCGAAGCTTAGCTCATGTGTCTTTGTAAAAGGCACTGTAGTCACTGCACTCTGAACGGAAACATATGCGTGTGGTTTTCCATCTTCATCCTTGCGAAGGCGTGGCTTGCTGGCTACGTGTTCTGTACTATTGAAAATCCTTGTTTGTCCACCTGTAACCTCACGACTTGTAACGACATTCTGATTCCAGTACATTACGGAACCCACGATGACGCCCAACCCTATCTGACCAGCGATCTTGAAACGTCCGGCCAACCCTTCTTTGTTCTTCTTAAATACCTTGATATAGTCATCGATAAAACCGACAATGCCCAACCAAATTGTGCTGACAATCATCAGCACGATGTACACATTCAGTACGCGCGCAAAGAGTAGAGTAGGAATAAGAATTGCCGCTATGATAATAAGACCACCCATTGTGGGCGTGCCGCGCTTTTGCTGTTCGCCCGCGAGTCCGAGGTCACGAACCGTTTCCCCGATCTGCTGCTTATGGAGGTAAGCAATAAGCCGTTTACCAAATACCATGCTTATCACCAAGGACAGCATCTTTCCAGCACATTGGGATCCTAAGCTTAGAATTCCACGTGGACAAGTTGTCGCGGCCGCTTCTATAGTGTCACCTAAATACTAGTGACTCCAGCGTAACTGGACTGGCCACAGTTAGGCCGCAAATGTAATCACACTGGCTCACCT
>JADMIO011837304.1_pt1 | contig 11759 bp, 16 predicted proteins | sample 8958161 | NCBI WGS metagenome assembly JADMIO01 (sample SAMN16585339, study PRJNA669376) | soil metagenome | isolation source: Crop rotation soil | place: USA: Cullars Rotation, Alabama | collected 2011
CTTTCCCGGATGGAAGGAGGAAGGGGAGAATACAGCGTGCGGTCAAGATGTATTGTGTGTGTGTGGTGTATCAGCAATCAACGAGGAGCAACCAATCGAAACACAAGAATCGACCAGCCCGCGAGTGAATCTACCGATGTGGGCGCGATCACACGACAATCAACTGTGAGTCAAGAGAATATCAGTCCACAAGCATGTGGACTGTCGGGGACACTGATGCTTTAGGGTACTACAAGGGCGGGGACACAGCGGACAGATGCAGTTTGCTCCTGTGTGTGTGGTCGTTGCGGTGTGTTGATGCCAAAAAGCTCGGTGCGCTATCTAAAAGCACGGTCTTTTGAACAGTTTTTCAAAACACGCCAGCAGCTGCTTCCAATTACATGTCGCGCGAGATGTGCTCGCGGCGGTGTTTGGCTTTGAGTTCGAGGATGAGCACCGTCTCGCGGCTGCCGAAATGTTTGTACTACAACACATCGTACGTAGTGAATCGCAAGCCACGTCCAGAATTCCGCGCACGTCCAAATTCACGGGTACGTCCAATGCCGGACTGTTGCGTTCGTTGGGAACAGATCATTTCCTCCTAAGTACAAATGAGCAAAAGGAAAAGCGAATCGCGAACACCTCCGTCTAACAGACGACGAACCGCCGCGGGGGTACTCTACGCACATGCCCACTTCAAGCAGGATAGACGATACTAGAATATACTATCCCGGTCAAACTAGAATGGGCTAGTCTGTCTGGCTAGAATATACTAGGACATTCTAATGATCCCTTGTTAGCACATACTAGAATGGGATTCTACAATGGGATCTACCGTTCTAACATGCCCAGCCTACTCCGTCCTCGCTAGTCCAAGTGTGCCCACACGGAATTGAAGTCCGACGAAGAGAGGAGGGTGGGGAAGGGACGGAGACTGACCGTCCACACTCATACATACTATAGAACAGCAATGGACAGCGTTTGCTTGAATGCCTACGCGATCACCTACCATGCAACCACACCAGGGGAGAGACCAACGTCCAAAAGCACGCGCGCAGTTAACATCAACACCACGCGTTTTAAGGAATAGAGCGATCGAACACTAGCAGTGTCGACCCAAAAAAAAAAAATTAGGGCAGGAACGGTTCGCGCATCTTAATCCATGTGACCGCTCCGTGTTTCCACGCGATGTCACCCAGCGATGGGAGACGGTGGAACTTAGCTATTGTCCACGCGCATGTTGTATCGTATGGCATACGCGCGGAAGGAACATGATGTTGCGAACGGAGCTGTTCAAATGACTCGAGTAGTAGCAGCTTGCACTCCGTTACATGGATCGAACCGTGCACCTCCCGGATTCCCGCGAGCGGTTTCTGCTTTCCGTCCGGTTTGCTGAGCACGACAGCGAGAACAATTCCTGCCGGCCGGTGCTTGCTTCAGCGCACGCAGAGGGTACTTCCGCCGCAGCTCAAGCGTTTTGGTGCCGGAGCAGATGAGATCCCACCAGAACGGCTTCATGACCAGTGCGCTGTGCACCGGCATTCCCCAGAAGGAAAGTATATCGGATAGCCAATTCAAGCTGGTGGCCGAGACGGGGCTCGCACGTCGCGGAGATCGGTCCCCGTGCACCTTACTAGTGCGTGGCTGGCCGAACGATCGCGTTTGGGCTCTGGCTGGCGTGGAGGCGTGGCGGTTTCGACAGGAGAATCTCCGCGCCATTGCTACTGCTCGCGTTGCGGCTGCGGTTGCGCCGCTGCACCAGCGCTGGTGGCAACTTCACAATCCCGAAAACGAGCTGGGAGAACGATCAGCCGACCAGCCCTCGGAGCTCTTTAAGGTGACGCCCAGATTTGTGACACCGTCACCCGGTCGATGATCGGCCGGGCACATTGGCATCCATGGATGGCGGGCACGAAGTCCCTGCGCGGTCGTCAGTTTTGGACTGCGATTCGCGTGCCGTTGTCACCGGTAATTGCACAACCGGTGCAGCAGCAGCAGCGGCAGCGGGCGCAGCGGCGGAGGCGGATACCACGGCAGACTTGCGTCGTGCGACTCGTAGGCAGTTAGATATAGATCATTAATGAGTGATCCAAATCCAATGCCCTTTGGTATGCGGGCTCTCCCATCAATCCCGAACCCAATTCACCAAGAATCTCACCCGGGAAGTAATCGCCGGTTGCCCGGTGGCAGCACTTGCAGTGCACGCAGTCCGCGAAGGCGCAACAGTAGCATTCATGCTGATCATTAGAGAGCGGTGAAACCTACGCTACAGAAACAGATGGGCAGGTGACCAGCATAGGAAACATTACAATAGGGATAGAGACACGAGTTGGAAAGTACGGATCGATGTAGTACTATCTGATGGTAAACAAGAGAGACGGATATCGACTTCTCAGTCGGTACTCCCAATACATGCACAATTAAAACAGCAAAGGGAATGATTTTTTGGCTTGCTTCATGAACGCATCCGCTTTCTTGACGTCGCGGTCGCGTCGACCGGTGGACAAACGGGGGGGACTCCAAGAACCCAGCGAACGGTGGGGCCAGATGTTGCTCGATTTTGAACATGCTTATTTGCCCATGGTCAGGCAACATGGTTACGAGGACACCTTCCCCGACCCAGCTTAATGAAGTTATGATCTGCAACCGCGCACATGTCACACCGGTCATGCGTGTGTGGGTGTCGGGGTGGGTGTGTGTTGAGGGGGGGGGGCAGGTGAGACCGGGTGCGCGTTGACGGGTTTCTCCCCAATGAACACTACTAGTCCGATCATTGCAATCAAACGTGCCCACAGATCGACATCGCTTGCTTGGATTCATTGAATCCGTACTCCAGGCGGATGCGTTCGCTTAACGCTGCTGCCGAACCTTCCCATTGTATTTGATTTTCTTTCGCAAGCAGGCAATTCAATGCCCACAGAAACAACGGCTCGGCATTGCGGGGCTGAGCTTGCCAGAGAGCCATAACGCATTTGGCATCACGATCTACGTCACGCAGAAGATGAACACGCAGTTCAGTGCGGTGTGGGCACGTGAAGTGAGTGACGAGGTGGGATGGGACAGCCAAGTACCGGGCTGTGGCAATTTTTTGGCTGCGTCGAACCCCACGTCGCCTTTCACGGCATCAAAGATTTCTCTTCGACCAAGGACGACAACGCAGCCACACGCAGTGACCATTCGCAAACCGCACGGCTGATATCCGCAACTGCGAAATCGGTTGCCCCGTACGTAGCGAACATGTCCATAAAAATACCTGAACAACCCGGGGCAGCCCAACGCATTGCATGCATGAGTGCCAATACACTGCGTGACGCATGCGACAGCAGTGATCAGGTATACCTGAGTAAAACTTCATGTGTCCTGGCGCCTCCATCGTTCGTTCGGGCATCGTCCGGAACAAGTGCACACGGGCAATCATTCGACAGGTTTCTACCCACCGAAGTCCTGTGCCAAACATCAACCCCATCCCACCACCCCAACTCCAGCATGCGGTGTGAACGCTGTCAAGGGGCTCCTCCGGCCATGGCCAGGCGTTACCGTGATTTTCGTTGACGCCCTTGATAATCAACGCCGCTTCGCATGTATCTTGAGTGAACTTTACAACCTTCTTGTCATCATCGTTGAGTTCCTTTACCGTCATCTTGTGGGCGTAGATGTTAATAGAAGTTCTTGGTTCCTTCCACACCAACTGTTGGGTCGTCGCGCGCGGTGCGTCCGGACTTCGTGCTTCGCTTGCAATTGCCTTTCTTCGGTGTCGCTGCGCTTTTCCCTTTGCGCTTCGAGGCGTGTTTTGACTTGGTTTTCTTTGTTCCCGTGTCATCCTCCTCCACCCAATCGCTCTCATTTCCGTCTGAAAACATCTCGTTCCTGCTCGAAAACAACCCCGCCCCCCCCCAAAAACTTGTTCCTCATCGTTTGGTTGTTTCGTGTGTGCGTCCGTTACCTGCTCTTGGTGTGCTTGTGTTCACAGGCTTTGCACACGACGCTGCCTTCAAAATGAAGTTGGTGTTTATGGAAGGCAATTGCGTACAAATTCCATCGCCGGCTGGCTGCAATTCCACGTCGTGCACTCTTGGGCCTGACCGCTTGTCGGTTGGTTTATCGCACAGGATACACCGTTTGTTGTGTGGAGCCTATCACATTACAGTCCACACGAACACAGCGGTTCAGTTGTGTTCAAACTCTTGCCGCAATCAACCCTGACCTGTTTGATAAGTGGAACCTTGTTCTCCTTGTTATTTGTCATTCGCTCTATCCGTTGATGTAATAAAATCGTGTCCCAGAGAAACGGTACCCACTGGGTACCCTGGGTACCCAGTGGGTACCCAGTGGGTACCCACCTCCTGGATGGTCTCGAGCACCATGTTTGATATTACAATAATGCACTTGTACATGTCGTTGCTCGTGGTTTGCCGATCCTGCTGATGTGCACCGTGGGTAGAGCAGCATGGCCGATGAGAAGCAAAAAGAATCTGTCGGTGTCCCAACCGAATCGGCAGCGGGCCCCAACCGGAAGCGTCGGCGACCGAACACGCCGCCGGACCACGAGCAAGTGAACACAGACGCACCGACGGCAGCGGCGGCACCGACCGCTGCAACCACCGCAGCGCATCGATCGAAGTCCGAAACGAAATCGGAACGCCGAACAATGAGCGGAGGTGTGAGGTGGTCCAAAGCGGAAGCGAACGGCCCCGGTCCAGCGTACCTACGGCAATTAAACAAAATGTTCGGCGTGACAAACATTGCGAAAGTAAGAATAATGCATGAGATCGTCCTGTCCTCCGGTGAACGCAATGTGTGTGTGTGTGTGTGTGGATGTCGTTACGCGGCCAAGCTGATCATTGCGATTGGCAAGTATGTGGTCGACGGAGAAGACACTCGCGTTGCAGGGCAGACGAAATCCCCCACTGCAACCGCTACCACGCCAATTCCGACGAGGACAATGCCCGACACCGCAACAGCGACCGCCGCTGCATCGACAACGCCCGCAACGGGAACAGCAGCAGCAGCATCAGCATCAACACCCACTGCAACGGCATTGATCGTCGGGACCACGGCAGTAGGTCCTCCGCCGCAAACGGCTACGGCGCGAGACGACCACAAGTCCGGTGGGCGTCCCATGGCTGGACTAGGTCGTTTATACGTTTCAGCCGACCTCAAAATGGAGAGAATCATCGTCAATGCGCCAATGTTGCAAATTGTACGCGAGGTATGCAATGCACCCCGACGAAGTCCGTCCCGACCATAAACACTTGTTGGTTCATGGAATTGTTGGCCTTTTTGTCGGTTTAACAGCACGCCAAACAGCTCGACGACCAAGGCGTGTTGATTCTCAAATTGCCGCGCAAACCCGCTTCACACGACGGTCAGGACACTGATCGCCGACAATTGCAACGCATCCCGCTTGCGTGTTGATGCTTGTTTCCTTCCCCATGGTGCAAATGAGATAGATATTGCCAACGTGCTACTGGAGTGGGGCAAGCACGGAACTCGGAATTCGGAATTTGCATGCCGGTCAGTGGCGTTGGTGGAAGAGCGACAAATAGTCACGCGAAAGCGCTCCGTGTTCCTGGCCCAGCGGGCGCAGCCCAAATGGAGTGCCTTCGAAATCAGATCCACTGCGTCCGAAGCGCTGGACCGATGGATTCAGTTTTGCTCCGACAAGCGTGCAAGTAAGTACAAACAATCTCTACCTTCAAATTGCATCCCCGCGTGCTCGTCGCTATTCCATTCTTCACATCGTCGTTTACTGCGTCGCGAATGACGACAGCAGAAGCGGATCCGGCGAGCAGCCTGTATTTGGTCGATTTGGGTCTCGACCAGTTGAAGCTGGACGAGTCGAGTTTAGCCCAAAAAGATGAAAAACACGAATCGCCCAGTTTGTTCGAGTTTCGGCATTTGGTAAATGTTTGAGCGTGTTTGTCCTCTTCCTGTTGCGCGCAAACGTTTCCATGTTACTCAACCCTAATTCTTGATTGCGGACTTTGGTGCGGGCGCATCCCAGCCGAATGGTAGGGCGCTGCCGGTGGACTCGCCGGCCGGTATATTTCGCCCCGCCATCTTCTGGAACAACGTGCCAACCAATTTCGCGATGCACGTGGACGGTCTCGCATTGCCGTCGGCAATCATGGTAAACGCAATGTTTCCCCGGTCCATGAACGCGCAATGGCAAGTTGGTACCCAACTGGAAGCGAGATTGCAATTTGAACACAGTGGTCGTTTGCAACTGTAGGGTGTCAGCGGTGGACCCAAATACATCTTTACGGTGCCTGCGAGTCGGGCCGACAATTTCTGGACGTACATTCGCGAGGTCGGTTGAAACCTTCCAGTCCCGTCATTTCGGTTCGTTTGCAATTGTAGGGTGGAAGCGGGCGGTTGTTTGTCTGATGTCACGATTTGCGTATGGTGGCTGGCTGCGCGCAGAAGGGGCTGCTCGGTGATTATGGGTTGCAAGAGCCAATGCACCGTCACACATCGGCTCTGGTGTGGTTCCCCAGCGCAAGCGAAGTAAGAAACGTCACGTATCTACTCGTACCCGCACCGACCGACCGACCGACCGACCGCACGCACGGCACGCATGCTGTGTCCGGTCTTTGCGTAGATGGAGGAGCTGGGGATCTCCGTGGTGGCGACACAACCGGACGAAATCCTCATCATTGTGAGTGGGGTGGTCCATTGGGGTTTGTGCCCAGTTGAAACCGTTACAATCGGGTGCAATTTGATTTTCGACCCGCTGCAAACCATCAATTCGGCCATCCGGTTTGCGAACGGTCAGCTTCATGCGAATTCGCAATGGAAAGTTATGGACGCGGCCTACAGCCTCGCGGAGGATGCTATTCTGACCAACACATTCGACATGTGGGGGCATTTGGTGCGTGCCTTTCCGCTGACCCTCCGCAAGGTTTGCACATCAGCAATTTGGGCGCGACTCGTTAAACCCACGCAGCAGTTTCAGCCGCTGCCGTTCGTGCCTGAACTGATCGCCGAAAATGACGACCCGGACCGATCCGACACCGCCTCCTCCTCTGCCACAGTCGCCAGTTCCACCAGTTCCGCCAAGTCGGGCGCTGCTGCCAATGCCGCCGCGTCCGCCGCCTCGGCTCTGCCCGCTGGTCCCCGTCGCTTGACACTGACTAGTTCAACGAGTAGTGCTGCAACCAGCAGCGCGACCAGCAGCCGCAGCAAGCACCGGTAGCAGCGCATTCGGCACACAATTTTAGTCACACATTGAACAGAATGAAGATTTACGATCAAGGTTCAATGATTGTTTACCACACCGGACGACGGTTTTACAACCAGACGTCAGATTCCAACCTGCCTCTGGTTCGAATTTACCAAGGTGAAAAAGGTCCACTGGCGACCCCTAAAAAAGAAAAACCAATTTTCTGGTATTTCTCTCGGTTCTGGTTTGAGACGGGTTTTAGACTACAAAAACAACCAGGTTTCAGCCAGTTTGTCTTTTTCCTGGCTTTTAGTCAAAAATCAATTTGCTGTGCTTGTTGGTAAAACACACACCAAAAGCAAATCCATCATGTTCGTGAAAAAGTTCCCGGATTATTGGTTGCGGATAGTGTTGACTGCGATTCCGGCGTCCGAATTAAGCAACTTTGGTGATCGTCTCTTTGATGGGCTCGTTGTCGAACTCACTGATCGTGTTCATTTATCCAGCTCTGCTTCGTCTAAAGAAAGATAAACCCAAATCAAAGAATGTTGTGACAAGTTTGGGTTTCTCTTCTGGCCGATTCTGCCATTGCATTGCGATATCGCTTTGTAAGAGGATGGTTGTTGATCATCTTCAGGGGTGTTTCGAATTCGTTTGTGCATCATTGATGATACAATCGATATTGATATCGCGGGATATTCGTGGATGTTGACGTACTGGCGAGGGAAGGGATCAGCACACGCAAGAATTTAATGTCTTTCGGACCGTTGTAACATGTAACAACTCTTATCAAACCACGTGTATGACGAGCTCATGATGATTCGGAGCAACTGGTCCGGGCAACCAACGCAAACTCGAAGTTTACCAAGAGAGGAACATGATCGGACCCATATTGCCAAAGATTGGCACGGGCCGCCACTGTTCCGGGCGACGCCAGCCCGCCGGCCGTGGTAACCGCAGGGAGCGGGGTTCGGTTTCCAGGTAAACTTGCAACCGATCGTTGCACACGAAGTACGGGGCCGGTGCTCGGCGTGGCAAACGTTTTACCAACCGATTGTTTTGTTGGTGGGGCTGTTGCGGCTGCTGATGCTGCTGATACTGATGCGGGGGGGAGGGCATCGGTTGGTTGCGTTTTGCCGTCCGATGAGGACGACGACGACGACGATGATGACGATGCTGCGACGGCGGCGGCGGCGGCGGCGGTGGCGGTGGTGGCGGTGGTGGTTGGTGGCGGCGTGGACGGTCGCGGGAGCGGTAGCGGTGCATTTGGGGTTCGATATAAAACATAATCGATTCGTTTTGCCTGACGCGACCCCGGTCCACCCGAACTCGCCGGATAATACGTTAACAAGGCCGGATCGAACTGAAACGCATCGCTGTACACATCGGACACCTGTTCAGTGTGGAGTTGGAGTTGGAGTTTGCACCACATGCACAAAAAAATAAACCAAAAAAAAAAATGAGAACTGAGATGCTCTGAATCGGAGCTGGAACGTTACCTGCGACTCCTGCAATTGTTGCACGAGTTCGGCCGGTTCAGCGTTGAAGTCTCCGCATATAATCACACCGGTGATGTCGGTCAGAGGAGACACAGCCGAAGAACTCGGAGCGGAAGTGAGAACGGGACTGGCGGCAGCAGCAGCAGAGGCGGTAGGGATGGGTTTGTTCAGTTGTTTGGTATCTCCGCCGACGATTGTCGTAGTCGTGGTCGGTGCGGCGGACCCGGTGGTGGTGGTGCTGGTGGTGGTGGTGGCGGCGGTAGCGACAGTGGGAGACGATGGTCGATCGAGAACCCGATGAATGTGCTGATGGACAACCTGCAATTGTTTGCGACCGTCGCTCCCAAACGCCAAATGACAATTCACGATCAACAACTTTACATTTGGGCTACGAGGAGTGGAGGAGGCGACAGGTTGCATGCACCACACCACAACGATCAAACCCGTCCACCAACTCAATCAATCACCATGCTCAACTGAACTGTTGCTCGTTCACGCTCGCCACATTCGATTCGGGAGAGAGGGAGTAAAGAAGCGAGACCACCGACCTAATCTGAAGCATAACGATATTGCCGCTGCTCCCTTCCGCATTCCACACATGTTCACGGCAGTAGACGCGGTGAGAGGCGTTGGGTCGCATGGGAACCGAAATCGGTTCGTCGAGTGCCAACCAGTCCGAGAACCGGTCGTCGCTACCGACATGCAACGAGTTTTGTCGTACCAGCGAGAGGAATTTCGGTGGACCTCCGCTGCTGCTGCTGCTGCTGCTGCTGCTGGACAACGTCGACGACAATGACGACGCGGTCGCAGAGGCCGACACCGCCGGCGTGCCCGCTACGGGGATGGTGGTCGTGGTCGTTGCGGTGGTTGTGGAGGCGGGCGGAGACCGGTTGCGTTCGGCAGCAGCAGCAGCAGCAGCGGCGGGAGCGGCAGCAGACGTGGCTGGGGTTGGGGAGGTGTACGTTGCTGCCGTGGTTGCCGTTGTCGCGGTCGGCACGATCCCGGTCGTCAACGGCGGCGGAGTCGAGCCGGCGGCCGGAGGAACGGACCAGCACCGTCTCAACAGTTCGCGTGAGACGAGTACCGCCGTTCCGTTGGGCACGTCCGTCCCGTCGCGGTCGATCGCGGCGGTGGGTGCGTTTGCCGACAACGGTGTCAGCAAATACGTACCCAACCCACCACCAAACTCGCGTTGCAACCGTTCGTAGGTTTGGGTTTCAACTTCCTGCGCGTGGACCGAGCCGGGCGACAGGACGAAGGAGGAAATCAGAAAAAAATCAGGCTGGCTCCGATCTATCGACTCACGGTATTGGAAGAGAAGGAAACGAGGGCAGGCAGCGGAACGGAATACTTGCTGCACAAACACAACCAACAAAACCACCATACCTGCAAACAGATGATATCGGGTGACCACCGTTGGATATTGCTGCAAATGATGCGACACCGCTGCTCGGTATCCAACAACTGCGAATGAATGCCGGTAAACCATTCGGGACGACACCACACGGGTGCTAAGATGTTGTGACATAACAACGAGAACGACAGTCCAGCACCGGTCCCGCTCGAGCTCGTGGCCCCGTTTGGGATCGACGCGTTCATGGCGGCCGCGGTGGTGCTGGACGACCACGACGAGGAGGATGACACCGGCCCGGCAGCCGCCGCCGCCGCCGCAGCCGACGACGACGTCGACAAGGACGAACCCGAGTCCATCGACACGCCTCGCGCGGCTAGACTGAACACAACAAAACCACATCGCACTGGTCAAATACTGGTTGCGTCTGCCAACGAAAAAAAAACGGATACTAAGCAAAATCAAAAAATTAATCATGAAACGATGGCCATATATTAATGATGCTGTGTTCTTCTTTTGTTCTGGATGTTGCCCCAGGTTGGTGCGGTGACTCTCTCCTTATCGTCGTTTTTGCTTTCGGCCTTTGGAGGTCGGTGTAGTCGTTGCAGTGGGGCTGGTCGCCGTCGCCGTGGGCGAAGCGACGGCGGCAGCGGCGGCGGCGGCGGCGCCCGGGATAGGTTCTACTTTCGGCGATGCGACCCGATGCCGTCCGGTGGTAATCAACGCCACGGCGTCATCCACTTCGCGTGAATTCAATTGCACTTTGCCCTCGCGCAAGTCACTGAAATCGGCGGTCAACTGGTACTTGTAGAAATAATCTATGCGCCCACCACCCCACCCGTGGGGCATCGCGTGTGCGGCAACAAACAACACCAACACAAAACAATACGAACAAAATGAAACGAAACCCCAACGCATCGCCACAGCAAGCCCATTTCGCAGCATCAACTCGCTGATGGATGCGAATCATGAGGGGTCGTACAATATTTCTTGGCCGGCACTACAGAACATATTCACAACAAAACCATCGAACACATGACTGCCACATGGTGTATATGCGGACGTGTGTGCGTGCGTGGGCAAGAGAGAGCTGACATACTGAAGTTAAACGCCACGAAGTCCACAATCGTGGCCGAAATCGCTAACAAACTCATACCGGATGCGAACTGCATCGGGAAGTCGTTGTGTCATTATGTGGGACATAAACCAGCGTTCCATTCGAATCCGGAACGCCCAATATACGTTCAGCAGTGGAGCGAGTGGGCGCGCGTGGAAGAAAAGAGGAGCTTGTGACCTGCAAAAGCAATTGCTGTGCACTAAACACCGCGAGCGACATTTGTTGTGTAACCAGAATGTTGAGACCCGCATTTTCGGTGAGTGCTCGGGTATAGTTGAGATGTGCGGTCGTCGAGGCGGACTCGGACTCGTCCGACGTGTCCGCCGCACCGGTCGAACTGAGACCGCGCGGCATTCGGGTGGTCGTATGAAACGCAAATTTGGTTTGAGGTACACGATGAACAAAATAGCTGTAATAACAGTCCGTGCTGTTGTGTTCCCCGCCACCCACACACGTCAAACGCACATACTGTTGTCACACATACCTGCCCGCGGCTAGATTGGATACGGACACCCATACACCAATCACGTACAGTCTGCCGTTGCGAACGTTCGAGTAGGCCACACTAAGATGGAGAACAGTGCCGTGCTCGCGGAGTGTTGCATCTTTTTTTTTTTCCATCATCACAACCCCACCATCAATCGGGGAAAG
>JADMIO011560815.1_pt1 | contig 11758 bp, 9 predicted proteins | sample 8958161 | NCBI WGS metagenome assembly JADMIO01 (sample SAMN16585339, study PRJNA669376) | soil metagenome | isolation source: Crop rotation soil | place: USA: Cullars Rotation, Alabama | collected 2011
TTTTTCATCGAAATACGGCTGGCTGTAAGGTTAGCTACACAGCCATTATCAAACTCGATACGGGCATTGGCTATATCGGGGCTTTCGCTCACTACTGCCACCCCGCTGGCACTGATACGCCTGATGTTGGCTTTTACAATATTGAGCACAATATCAATATCATGTATCATCAGGTCAAGCACCACTGGCACATCAGTGCCGCGCGGGTTAAACTGGGCCAGCCGGTGCGTTTCAATAAACATGGGCTGACCGCAATACTTTTTAGCTGCTAAAAAGGCCGGGTTAAAGCGCTCCACGTGTCCCACCTGCACTTTGGTATCAGCCTCACGGGCCAGGTTAGACAGCTTGCGGGCCTCACTAAGGGTATTGGTAACCGGTTTTTCAATAAACACATGTTTTGATTTGCGCAGGGCAAGCGCGGCACAATCATAATGCGAGAGTGTTGGTGTTACCACATCTATTACATCACAATGCTCAATAAGGTCTTTAACGGATTTAAAGCTGTTTACCGAGTGCTCTTCCTGCGCTTTCACACTGCGCTCCATATCGGGGTCGTAGAAACCCATTACCATGTAGGCCGGTATCTCTTTCAGCAAACGGAGGTGTATCATTCCCAAATGGCCTGCCCCTAATACCCCTATTTTCAGTTTTTTCTCCATCAATCAGGGGCAAAAATAATTCTTTTTGGTAGCGGCTTATTATTTATTTTCGCACGCTGTTCGAAGAGGGATGACAAGAGCAATGTTTTCAATTTCAAAGGCACTCTTTTTCTGCAACTCCAAACGCACTACTCAAAACTATGGATATAGCCAACGACACCTTCCGCCACAAAGGCATGCGCAAGCAACTGAGAAAGGTGTTGCATGAAAAAGGCATTAAAAGTGAGGCTGTATTGGCTGCTATTGAAAAAATTCCCCGCCACCTTTTCCTGGATAAGGCGTTTGAAGAACATGCTTACGAGGATAAGGCTTTTCGCATAGGTGCTGGTCAAACCATATCACAGCCGTATACTGTTGCTTTTCAGACAGAATTGCTACAAATAAAAAAACAGGAAAAAATACTGGAGATAGGCACAGGCTCAGGGTACCAGAGCTGTGTACTGGCCGAGATGGGAGCAAGGGTTTATTCCATTGAGCGCCAAAAATCATTGCATGAAACGGCAAAAGTACTTATTGCAAAGCTGGGCTATAATATCAAAACCTTTTATGGAGATGGGTACCTGGGATTACCTTCATATGGCCCTTTTGATAAAGTGATTGTAACTGCAGGGGCGCCTTTTATTCCGCCTGCACTGATCGAGCAACTGAAGATCGGTGGAATTCTTGTGATCCCTGTTGGTGAAGGCGCCGACCAGGTGATGAAAACCGTTACAAAGATCTCAGAAACCAAAACTGAAATAAAAGAACATGGTGATTTCCGTTTTGTACCGCTGCTGGAAGATAAGGCAGGGAAATAAATTAACAGAACGTCTCTTCAAATTCATGAAATGAAAAAACTACTCATTGTATTTTCAATTGTCAATTGCATATTAACAATCAACAATTCTTTTGCACAGGTTGCCACCCGTTCATACGCGGCCGATAAGGCACTTACTCCACGTGAGCATAGCGTAGACATGCAGCACCTGAAGCTGGAAGTATCATTTGAGCCGCAAAAAGGACTGGTAAAGGGAAAAGTAACACATTACTTTTCGCCCCTGCAGCAAAAAGTGGATTCTATTTTCCTGGATGCACCTAAGATCAAATTCCTCGACGTAAATCTGGATGGTAAAACTGTAAAATACAAAACGGATGATAATGGCATTACCATCTTTCCTTCCCCTGCTTTAACATGGGGCACAAAAGACAGTCTTACCCTTGTATATGAAGCCACACCACGAAAAGGCATTTACTTTATCGGCTGGAATGACCCGCAGGATATTAGCCGCAAACAAATATGGACCCAGGGACAAGGCATTGATAACCGTCACTGGATACCTTGTTACGACGAATCAAACGACAAGGTGACCACTGAAATATTTGTAACGTTTGACAAAGAATACCGGGTGCTTTCAAACGGCACTAAGCTGGAAGAAAAAGATAATGGCAACGGCACCAAAACATGGCATTATAAAATGCAGCACGAGCATACCACTTACTTAATCATGCTGGGCATTGGCAAGTATAAAATTGAGGAGCGTGTCTCGGCAAGCGGTGTGCCTTTGCACCTGTGGTATTATCCTGAGCACAAAGACAGGGTTGAGCCTTCTTACCGCTACTCGGTTGAGATGTTTGATTTTCTTGAAAAGGAAATTGGCGTGCCTTATGGCTGGGAATCATACTCACAGATACCTGTTCAGGATTTTATGTATGGCGCTATGGAAAACACCACAGCCACGTTATTCGGAGACTTTTTTATGGTAGATAAACGCTCCTACCTTGACCGCAACTATGTTTCTGTAAATGCACACGAACTGGCTCATCAATGGTTTGGCGACCTGGTGACCGAGCGCACGCCATCACACCACTGGCTGCAGGAAAGCTTTGCAACACATTACAACCTTACCTATGAGCGCGAGGTGTTTGGCGACGACCATTTTAACTGGGCAAGAAGAAACAATGTAAACACTGCTTTAGCTGCATCCAAAACAGATAAGCTGCCTATAGCCCACCCCAGTTCGGGTACAGCACGCCATTATCCTAAAGGGGCAGTGGTATTGCAAATGCTTAAATACGTGGTAGGCCGAGAAGCTTTTAATAAATCTATCAGGCACTATCTTGAAGATCACAAATACAAGAATGTAGATTCAGAAGACCTGCTGGTTGCATTCCACGAAACACTGGGCAAATCATTAGACTGGTTTTGGGACGAATGGATATACAAAGGCGGGGAACCACATTATGTTGTTACTTACCGTGAGGAAAAAGAAACAGATGGTAAAAGCTATACTGTATTCTCAGTTTCGCAGGAGCATGAGACCAGCGATATTGTAGGCCTGTTTAAAATGCCCATTGTTTTTGAAGTGCATTATGCCGATGGCAGTAAAGACAGTAAAACTGTATGGACAGAAAACAAGCACCACGAGGTGAAAGTAGAAAACCCGGCAGCAAAAAAAATAAGCTTTGTTTTATTTGACCCCAACAGCGAAGTGGTAAAATCATTTGAGTTTAAAAAGCCGCTGGAGATGCTGAAAACACAGGCCATTAAGGCTCCCAATATGCTCGACCGCTATGATGCTGTGCTTGCATTGCGCGACAGCAGCCTTGCCATGAAGCAAGACGTGCTCATCAGCGTGTATAACAACGAGAAATTTTATGGCGTGAAGGGTGAAGTTGTTTACCAGCTTGTAAACGAAAAAGACGTAAAAAGCCTTGACCTGGTTAAAAAAGCGCTTAATGATAAAGATGTTGTGGTGCGTAAGGGTGTGATACAAAATGTTAAAAATATTCCTGCAATATTGCTACCTGAATATGAAAAGCTGCTCACCGATTCATCTTACGAAACAATTGCGCTGGCGCTTGAAAAGCTAAGCATCCAATACCCTGAAAATAATGCCCGCTACCTTGAAAAAACAAAAGGTGTTATTGGTACCCGGGGCCGTAACGTGGAAATAAAATGGCTGGAGATAGCTTCTATAACTGATAAGCAATACTTGGGCCAACTGGTTGGATACACTTCACCCTCCTATGAGTTTATAACGCGTCAGAATGCATTTGCTTCACTTAAAAAGCTTGGTTATTTTGACCAGATAGCTATGGAAAGCATCTTAAATGCAGCCTTTAGCAGCAATAGCCGCTTAGCAACACCAGCCATAGAAACATTAAAATATTTTTATGCGCAGAACGCTTACCGTAAAATGATAGCAAACTACCTGGCATCAAAAAAATGGCTTGACTGGCAGGAAGAAATTGTAAAACAGATTCAGAATTAAGCCTGGCCGGTTATGCCTGATTATGCTGTTTGTTTTTCAAGCAACTTTTTCAGGCCTTCGAGCACCATTCTCCAGTTTTGCTCTGAGTGTTCCTTCATTTTTTCGTCAGGGATATTTTCCTGGGTAAGGCTGAGATAGGTTTTGCCTTCAGCTTCTTCCGAAAGCCTGAAGGTAATGGTTACATAATTCTCCGGCTTATCTTCAATACCTGACATAGAGCTCCAGTAATCATATCGCAATAATTTAAAAGGCTCAAAGTTCAGAACTGTGCCTTTATCTTCGTATGACTTCCCTTCCCAGACACCCGTGAACCGGATGGGGTTGCCGGGTTTCCAATCGGTGATGGTGTTTGTACCGAAAAAATATTGCTTAATGATCTCGGGTTTGGTTAGAGCATCCCATACCTCCTCAATAGGTGCTTCGATGGTGATGTTGGCCTTGCCTGTTATATGATTTTTCATTGTGTGCGGGTTTTATTGTTTCTTAATTCCGGCAATTTTCTTGCCAGTTGAACCTGTTAAGGCTGCTTTGCCTGTTTTATCACGAAATAAAAATAAAGAGCCTTGAAAAATGAACCTAAAAACGGGGATATTTTTCCTTTCATGAGCATGTAATTTCACCTCTTTTCATCTTGTACAGGCAACAAATTTTTTCGTAGTTTTGTTATCACAAGAACATAAAACCTGTTAAAGCAAAATGACACAAAAACAAGCCGGAAAATTATTGATAACCGGCATTGTGTTATTATTTCCTCTAATTGCACTTATACGGCTTTACCCTTTTGAAAACACCCTCCCTCAATTACTTGCAGATACCGGTAACGACTGGGGACGTTATGCCACCTATGCACTGGATATAAAGCACAACGGTATATGGATGCCCGGAATTGAAGGTGTATATGAAAAGCCGGCGAGCTTCTTTTACAGTTATTTCCTGGCAGCCTGCTTTACACTTTTCGGAGAAAATACCATCCCTGTTTTTATTCTTCAAAACATGATGCTGGGTTTATCCATCCTCTTTATATGGCTGAGCTTCCGTGACAGGATAGATAAAATTACCGGCTATACATTGCTGATAGCGTTAACCGTTTTCGGGTTAACAGATGTAGCTTACTTATATTCATCACGTTTCCTGGGCGAAAACCTCGCACTATTTATGCTATCGCTCTTCTTTTTCTTCTTTATTAAAGCAACTGAAAAAAATAATTTACCAAACCTTTTATATGCTGCCTTATTCCTGGGCATTTCAGTTCTTACACGGCCTAATATTTTTCTGTACGTTGGGGCATTAATTATTTTTCTTGGAATAAATACTTTAAGAAAAAGAGAAATTAAGCAATCAAACATAATTGTATTCGCCACAGTGTTGTTGCTCGTTTCTTCTTTCCTGGCATTGCGCAATTATATGGCCTGTCAAACATTTCAGCTTATGCCTTCGCAGGGCTTTGCCTATAACATGATGGCCTATAATCCCCTGCCTCCAACAATTAATTTAGAGATAGCTCAAAACAATTTCCTGCACAGCAAACTACACCTCAATGTATATTATGCAGCCTATTATGAATACATGGTGCATGAGCCCGCTGCATTCTTCGGGCACTATGTGAAAAAGTTTTTGTTCTGCTTGGGTTTTCTTAAAAAACTTGTCCCTTCCTATTATTGGTTTCCCCATTGGACACTGATGTGGCTAGGGTATTTTACTTATCTTTTCCTTAACTTCCGGAATAAAGCAAAAACTAGCCTGGGCGAAAAATCGGCACATCTTTTTATATTTTGTTATTTCAGTTCTGTTATTCTTGTGGGACAGATTGAAAATTATGGTTTCAGGATGCTGATACCGGGTAATTTTTTTGTACTGCCATTTGGAGTGATGGGAATTACTAAAGCATTCACTTTATTGAAAATCAAAAATAATCCTGCCCATTCTTAAATGAAAAAATACAATAAAATAATAAAACGTAGTGTTACTTCTCTGCTTATCATTTTCATATTGATGAATGTGATAGCTTATTTCCACGCATACAAATTCACGCATTTTAGCAATTCAGGAGTAGTAAAAACAAAAGATGCCCATCAGCTTTCCATCGGCCAAAAGCTTAAAGCCGTTTTTACCGGGATAAATAATCCACGCCCCGAAAACAAAACCAACCCAACACAGCCTTTTATTACAATAAAACTAAAGAGCAACAAAGAAATTGAGTGCTGGCTTATAAAAACGGATTCGGCAAAAGGCACTGTTATTTTATTTCATGGTTACAGCGGACAGAAATCGTCTATGCTCGACAAATCGGATGAATTTATAAAAATGGGTTATAGTACTATGCTGGTTGATTTTATGGGTTCCGGTGGATCAGAGGGCAGCCAGACAACAATAGGCTTTTACGAAGCCGAAGAAGTAAAAACAGCGTTTGAATATGTAGCTCAAGCAGGAGAACAAAACATTATACTTTTTGGAACATCAATGGGCGCTGCTGCAATTATGAAAGCGCAAAGCGATTATCAGTTCCCCGTAAGCTCAATCATCATTGAGTGTCCGTTCGGAACAATGCTGCAAACCGTTAAGGCCAGGTTTGCAACAATGCATGTACCCAATTTCCCTATGGCACACCTTTTGGTATTGTGGGGTGGTATGCAAAACCATTTTAATGCTTTTAACCATAACCCGCAGGACTATGCAGAAAACATATCATGCCCTACCCTACTACTTTATGGCGCTAAAGATGAAAAGGTATGCCAGGCAGAAACTGATGCTATTTATTCAAATCTGAAAGGAATAAAAAAGCTAAAAACATATCCCCTGGCAGCACATGAAAACTACCTGAACAAATACAGGGATGAATGGATACAGGATATAAGCAGCTTTCTTACATCAACCAAATAAGCCGTTTTATATAAAAAATCATCGTTACTTTGCACCTCAATAATCAATACCTATGAAAACGTTCCGTCCCCTTTTTATCATTGCTTTTACCCTTGTTATTTTTTCGCTCTCGGGCTGCACCGTGCTGAACAGAGCAATGTATAACCATATACGCGCTAATGTGAATACGGCTCTTTTCAGCACTACTGCTGTTGAAGGCACTTCGGTTGCGGGCAAAATAACCATTGCAGGAAGCACTACTACGGGCTCACAGGCCATGACCATCATCGTTCCTGCAAGCATTCAGCCGGGAACTTACAAGCTGGCATCAACCGGAATCTATATGATACAATACAAGGCGGGTAACAATACGGTGTACTCTGCTTCAACAGGTGAGTTGGTTATCATTTCGCACGACCTGAAGCTGAAAAAGATCAACGGCACGTTCAGCTTCAAAGGGCTGGATCTGAAATCAGCATCTGTTGATGTAACTAACGGCAATTTTACAGTTTCTTATTTCTGATAAAATGAGAGGGTGGCAAAATACTTTTGCCACCCTCTCATTGAAACATTGCCAATTATTTTACCACCGTTTTAATAGTTGGTATACTGGCGCAGCCTCGAAATCATTTTGCCTTCGGGCGATATTTCTACTGAATAGCGTTCATCTCCGTAAAGTATTTTTATTCCGTAACTGGCCGATCCGGAGCCTGAGCGGTCGTTAGAATCAAATACTTCTGAACTTAAAATAAGACAGCCAGGAAATTCGCGGTTAAGGGCCGCTTCAGTTGCAAGAGGTAATTTTTTGAATTTCGCGGGTTGAGTGCGGGCTGTTGTTACCAGTTCTGTTCCGGCTGCAGGTTCGCTTAATACCGATTGAGTTTCTGTGTCTTGTATTTTTTCTTCTGCCGGAGCTGTTTGCGCTAATGCAAATGTAGCGGTGAGCAGGCTAAAGGCTATTGATGTTATGATGAGTTTCATGATTTCTGAGTTTTAAAAGGTTAATGCCTTTGCTATAATTGAAAATCATGCCATGGGCATAACAACTTATTTGCAATTTTGTTATACTTATTTTGGGTAAATTTTTACACAAAATACGGGGATTATTAACCTCGTCAACCTTTTTCTAAATGCAGATCGCCTCACCCTGCTTCACCAACTGAATGGGTGAAGGACGTAAACAGATTTACTGCCCAATGTTGAATTCTATAAATCTCCGCCTTATTATAAATTTCCACATATTTGCGTGATAAAAACATAATCATGACACATACTATACGCACTATCGTTTATTCTGCAGCTTTACTTCTCAGCATCAGCCCTGTATTCTCTCAGGCACTTACAGGTGTAAAAACCGTAGGGGGGAGTTCACCCGATTATGCCACGCTTGCGGCGGCAGTTACTGCTCTGAATACAAATGGAGTGGGAACAGGCGGAGTTATCTTTAACGTCAGAGATGGGGTGTATACCGAGAATATCAGTATAACAGCAGATGGCACTTCATCTGATCCCATAACTTTTCAATCCGAAAACCTTGATGCCAGTCTTGTAACTATCAGCAGCTCTGCCGCTGCCGATATTATTACGCTTACAGGAGCAAACTATATCACCTTTAATAAGCTCACGATAGACTATGCAGGTATATCAGGATATAGCGCAGTTGAATTACAGAATAGCTCAGATAACATTACTATAACTGATTGTATACTTGATGGCTCAACAACTACGGGAACCACCTATACCAGTTCAGTTATCTATGCCGCTGAGCTGAATGCAGTTGACGATTGCAATAATTTTGTGCTGGAGAATTGTGTGGTACGCAATGGCTCATATGGACTTTCTTTTGATATGAGCACAACCCAGCCTGGCGGTTTAATGGTTATGAATAATGAGTTTGAAAATAATTATGCGGGTGCCCTGTATCTTAAAGAGCTTACAGCCATTATGGTTGAGGGCAATTCCATTCACAATAGCGAGAGTGCCAACTCATCTCGTTATGCGATGAACATTGACAACTGCGACGGACAGAATTTGATCACAAAAAATTATATATATACCGAGAGCGGCGGGCGGTTTGAATACGGCATTGCTATAAATGGCTGTGCATCCGTTCAGGGCAGTGAAGGCCTTATTGCCAACAACTCCGTACAGATAGAAAATGGCACCAGCATCTGCCACGGTATTTACCAGTCAAACAACAGCAACTATTACAAGATATATAACAATACAGTCTACATTTCGGGTGGCACAAGCACAGGTACCGTATGCTATACAGGCTACCCTGCCAGCAATGATACTAAAGTGGTAAACAATATTTTTGTTAACGCCAGCACCGCTACATCCGTAAGCTCTAACCGCACCGGGTATTATGCAAATGCAAGCGGGTATAATGATATTGATTACAATTGCTACTGGACTGCCAACACCGGCAATCCATTCAGGGGTTATTATGGCACAGCTTACAGTGTATTTTCTACGTTTATAGCTGCAACAGGAGAAACCAATTCACTGAACATTGATCCGGTGATGACCTTTGTTGCAGATAAAGGCTGGAAAGCCAGTAACCTTGCACTGATAGGTACCGGATTAAATCTTGCAGAAGTTACAGACGATGTAGACAAGACACCACGTGTTACCCCAACATCCATTGGTGCACATGAGCTTGACGTGACAACTTCCGTTAACGAGAATAACCAAACTGCAGTAACTGTTTATGAATGGAACAGGACACTATTTATTAAGAGTAATGATGCAAAACAAAAAGAGGCCGAACTTATATTGATGGACATCAGCGGCAGTAAAATACTTAGCCAGAATATTGATCTTTCAGCAACAAGCCAGGTAGATATAAGTGGTATTGCAACAGGTATTTATTTCGTAAGCATTTACAATCAAAATGCTGTATTTACTACAAAGCTTTTTGTGAAATAATTGTTGCATCTCACGTTAACCCCATTCTTATCTGGGCCCAGTTATCAGTTAACATCCCTTGTTTATAAATCAGTAAAAATGCCCCGGAGGTGTGGCAAGCTATTGCCTACCTTTCGTGCTGTTAATTAAAACAAGAAAGCTGAATGAATGTCCATTTTATAGCCATTGGCGGAAGTGCCATGCACAACCTTGCCATTGCCATGCACAAAAAAGGGTATCGTATTACCGGGTCGGATGATGAAGTGTTTGAGCCTTCAAAAACACGGTTAAAAAACCTGGGGTTATTACCTGAAAAAGAAGGCTGGTTTCCCGAAAAAATAAATGCAGGGCTGGATGCCGTTATCCTGGGCATGCATGCCCGTGCCGACAATCCAGAACTGGCAAGGGCCAAAGAGCTTGGACTGAGAATTTTTTCGTACCCCGAATATATTTACGAAGAAACAAAAAACAAAACAAGGGTAGTGATAGGCGGCAGTCACGGCAAAACCACTATTACCGCCATGATATTGCATGTGCTGCATTATAACAAGATTGATTGTGATTATATGGTGGGCGCCCAACTGGCAGGATTTGACACCATGGTTAAGCTATCAGAAGATGCAAAAATAGCAGTTATAGAAGGCGATGAATACCTTAGCTCCCCTATCGACCGCAGGCCAAAATTTCACCTGTACAAGCCCGACATTGCCATTTTAAGCGGCATAGCGTGGGACCATATCAATGTATTCCCAACATTTGATAACTACGTTGAGCAGTTCCGCATTTTTGTGAACCTTATCACCGAAAATGGTGTGCTGGTTTATTGCGAAGATGATGCAGAAGTAAAAAAAGTAGCCGAGGAAACCACCAATAAAATAAAGAAGATACCCTATTCTGTTCCAGAACATTCAATTGAAAATGGAGTGAGCTATCTCCAATTATCAATCAACGATCAGCAATCAAGAATTCCCTTATCAGTTTTTGGCAGGCACAACCTGATGAACCTGAATGGCGCCCGCCTGGTCTGCAACCAAATTGGTGTATCCGATGCACAATTTTACGAAGCCATACAAAGCTTTAAAGGTGCATCCAATCGCCTTGAATTGCTTTTTAAAAATGACAGCACCACCATTTTCCGAGATTTTGCCCACTCGCCCTCCAAGCTGAAAGCCACAACAGCAGCGGTAAAAGAGCAATACCCCAACCGCAAGCTGATCGCCTGCATGGAGCTGCATACCTTCAGCAGCCTGAACGAAAATTTTCTTGCAGAATATAAAGGGGCAATGGATAAAGCTGATGTTGCCATTGTATATTATAACCCCCATACCATAGAGCATAAAAAGCTAAAGCCCATTTCGCCCGAACAGGTGAAAGAAGCTTTTGACAGGAAAGACCTGCAAGTATTTACAAGTTCTAAAGAACTAATGGACACCCTGAAAACAGGGGGATTTAAAGATACCAACCTGCTATTGATGAGCTCCGGAAATTATGATGGTGTGGATGTAAAGAACATTGCAGCTATCTTTGGGCTGAAATAAATTTAATAGAACGCTGATTCATGATGATTAAGATTCATTATGATTTTATCAGCGTAAATCTTAAAGATCATAATAATCTGCGTTCCATCCTATAAAATAAAAAACTATGAAAAAAGCCCTCATCATTATCGGAATAGTGTTTGCCCTGTTGCTGGGCGCCGCCATTGTGCTTCCGTTAATTTACAAAGACAAAATTGTGCAACTGGTTAAAAACGAAGCCAACAAAAACCTGAATGCCAAAGTCGATTTCGGTGATTTTGGCTTGTCAATTATTTCTTCATTCCCTGATTTCAGGATCTGCATGGAAAACCTTTCGGTAGCAGGCATTGATGAGTTTGAAGGCGATACGCTGGCTTTTATAAAAGAGCTTAACCTGGATGTGGACATTATGAGTGTTATAAACGGAAAGGAGATTGGAATTAATTCCATTATACTTGACCACCCGCGTGTAAATGCTCATGTACTGAAAAATGGAAAAGCAAACTGCTTTCCAGCACATTGGGATCCTAAGCTTAGAATTCCACGTGGACAAGTTGTCGCG
>JADMIO010823544.1_pt1 | contig 11756 bp, 29 predicted proteins | sample 8958161 | NCBI WGS metagenome assembly JADMIO01 (sample SAMN16585339, study PRJNA669376) | soil metagenome | isolation source: Crop rotation soil | place: USA: Cullars Rotation, Alabama | collected 2011
CTTTCCCGTGGCACCTGCGCCGCCCGTGCTAGCGGCTGTGGAGCCGCTCGTCCCGTTCTTCTGCGAACTCTGCGGCCACGAGTTCGGCGTAAAAGCACGGCAAGCTCGGGCGATCAACGCGGGCACCCGGAAGCGCCGCTGCTCGTTCTGCCGTGACCCCCGTGAGGGCGCGACCCGCCAGTTCCGCGTCACGTCGGCTGACCGCCTGTTCTGGCTGGAGCGCTTCTCCGTTGAGGAGATCGTCGGGATAGCGGAGTTGTGCTGGGGGCCGGTGCGCGACTGGGATGATTCCTGGCGGGCCGAGTTCGTGTTCGAGACGGCCCCGTGAATGACCCCCTGGCGGAGCTGAAGGCGCTCTGCGCGGCTGCGGCTGACAAGAAGGGGAAAGTCCCTCCGGAGATGGCGTTCATGGCATTGCGGGCAGCTTACGCTCGGGGGTACCAGGACAGCCTGAAGGCAGACTGGGAGGAGAGAACCCAGGTTCTCACCTCCCTGCTCTTGCAATCGTGATTGTTATAGTGTATGGTTGAAAGGGTAATCGGCATGGAGGTGCCAAATGACTGACCAAGAGAAGTACGAGGCCGTGCTCCGGCGCTTGCAGGACGCAGCGCAGGACGACGACCAAGAGTCCGCCCACGTGGAGGCCGACGACGCCTTGTGCGATGCGCTGCTGATCGCATTGGGCGATGCTGCGAAGCCAATCCTGGACGCCTACGGCGCGATCGGGAAGTGGTTCGCATGAGTGCCCACGACCAGTGGCTGGCGAACTACCGCCGCTACACCACCGAGGCCTGGTGCTCCAACCCTGCTTGCCCCCACCACGAGGAGGCCGTCGAGGTCACGTTCGAGTCCGAGTACGGGCAGGGCTGGTTCACGCCAGAGGAATGCGACTGCGGCGGACACTGGCTGGAGGACAAGCCGGTGGCCTGCGACGAGACGGGGAACTGCTGCGACAACCAGATCCTGTACGGGGAGTGCAGTCATGTTCAATGACCGCGTTCGAACCCGTGCGGAGATGGAGGCCGAGTTCGGCTCCGTTCCTCCGGTGTCCCGCGTCTGGACGATCCACCGCTCCCATGCCTCAGTCACTTACGTGACGGATGACGGCGGCGAGCACTGGATTCGGCAGCGCGTCCTGGGTGCAGCGGAGCGCTCGGCCCGCGACGACGCAGCGCTCGCGCAGGCCCGCATACAGGAGGAGTTGAAATGACGGACGACGGCCTTTGGGAAATGGAACGCGGCGACTTGATTCGTACCGTTCGTGCCATGGCTTCGGCGCTCGCCCCGTTCGCCCGCAACGCATGGGTGCTGGAGAGAGGCCGCCACACCTACGGCGACGGCCCGGTCTTCCAGCGGATCACGCTTGACGAGAACGGCGACGAGGCCGTCTGGTCCTTCACCATCGACGACGTTACACGGGCTAACCAAGCGTTGGGGGAAGTCTCGTGAATGCCGAGCGTTACGAACTCATCCGGGTGGAGGCCGACCAGTGCCGTCGCCTAGCGTACTCCCCGGACTGCGAGGGCATCGGCCTTGCGCTGCGGGTGCTGCGCGAGGAAGGGCAGATCAGCGCCACAGACCAGCTTGGGATCCGGGACGCGCAGGCGAGAACCTGGGTTCTCAACCCGTACGCGAGGGCCGTCTGATGCTTGCCGTGGACGACCCGCGCCACGGCACCAACAACGCCTACAGCAACCTGGGATGCCGATGCGACCGCTGCCGTGCTGCTTCCACGGAGTACCACCGGAGCCACGGGACCGCAGGCTACATGATGGACACGTGCTCTTGCGGCAACCCTAAGCGGACCATCGCCTTGCATTGCCGTTTTTGCTACGACGCTGCGCGCGCTCCGGAACATGAGCACGGCAGGGAAGGGAAGTACAACGACGGCTGCCGCTGTGATGAGTGCAGGGAAGCGGCCAGGGTCGGGCGTGCGCGCCGGAGGGTCGCAGCAGCATGATCGACATCCTGATCCCGGTCCTCAACCGCCCCCATCGTGTTGCGCCGCTGCTAGGGTCGATCGCGGCCAGCACCACAGTTCCGCACACCGTCCTGTTCCTCACCTCCCCTGATGACGGGGCGGAGGTTGCGGCGATCGTCGCTGCGGGTGCCCGGCACCTCCCAGTTCCGTGGGCACCCGCAGGCGGCGACTACGCGCGGAAGATCAATCTGGGGTTCGCCTACACGCGGGAGGTGCTGGCGGAGGAGGACAACCCGTTCGTGTTCCTAGGGGCCGACGACCTGGAATTCCGTTCTGGCTGGGACGAGCAGGCCATCGCGGAACTAGAGCGTGCTGGAGCGGGCGTGTGCGGGACGCAGGACGGCGCGAATCCGTTGGTGAGGCGTGGGGCGCACAGCACCCACAGCCTCGTTAGACGCGCTTACATCGACGAGTGCGGAGGTACGTGGCACGACGGGCCGGGAGTTGTCTACCACGAGGGATACGCTCATATGTACGTCGACAACGAGCTTTGCGCCGTAGCGAAGGAGCGGGGCTGCTGGGCGTTCGCGCACCAGTCGCGGGTGCTGCACCACCACCCGATCTTCGACCGGAGCGTACCGATGGACGCAACGTACACGAAAGCGATGGACAACCATGAGGTCGATCGGGCGCTGTACCAGGCGCGACAGAGGGCAGCGCTTTGAGGGCCGTGCTGTTCGAGCCTCACCTCGACGACGCCGTGCTCTTCGCAACGTACACCCTGCTGGGGCACCGCCCACACGTGGTTACGGTGTTCGGGAACGCGGTCTACCAGCCCGAGGTTCCTTCGCTGGAGCGCGAGATGGAGCAAGCGAGGGCGTTAGCGAACCTGGGTTCGTTAGAGTGGATGCGCTGGCCGCTCACGGATACTGCGGGGGCGGGGGACGCGATACGGTTCGCAGTTCTCTCGCTGATGGAGCCGCTCTCCGAGCAGTACGACGTCGTGTTCGCGCCGCTCGTCGAACTTGACGGCCATGAGCAGCACAACCTCGTCGGCGAGTGTTGCCACGCCGTATTCGGTGACCGCGTGAAGTGGTACGCGACGTACAGGCGCGGCGAGGGGCGCACCCACGAGGCATACGAGGTCGCTCCGGAGCCTGGCTGGGCGGCGCTGAAGTTCGCCGCGATGTCCTGCTACAGCACGCAGATCGAGAACCCGGCGACACGTCCGTGGTTCCAGGCTGCTGACTGCCTGAGGGAGTGGAGGGCATGAGCCTGCGCGACATAGAGCGGGAGAGCATCCGAGCGTTCGTCCAGGACTGCGCGGACAAGGGCTACCTGAGCGGGAAGGTCTGCGATTTCGGAGCAGGCAGGATGCCTTACCGCCCCATCATCGAGGCCGCAGGCGGGGAGTACGTGCCTTACGACCGCCACGAGAACCCAGGTTCCTGCGCGCAAACCGATCTCGGGCCGGACGTCTACATGCAGTACGCGGAGTACGACGCGGTGCTGATGACGCAGGTGTGGCAGTATATCGAGCCGGACGTGCTTCAGGCGATGCTGTGCGACATCGGTTACTGCGGCTCGTTCCTTAAATGCGATGGCGTGTTCCTAGCGACCGGCCCCACGAACTGGCCGCGTGTGGAATGGGAAGATCGCTGGAGGCAGACGCCGAGCGGCGTTGAGGGGATTCTGAAGAAAGCCGGATTCAGGGAGGTCGAGGTGGGAGAGCGAGCGCACGTGCGATTCGAGAACGAGGAGTGGCCCCTCGGCTGGTACGCGGTGGCGAGGCCGCTGTCGTCGTGAGGGTAGTCGTCGATCTGGGAGCAGCGCAGCACGGCGGTGACGCCAGCATTCCGGCACTCCTGGAGGAGTTCTCCCCTGACGTCCTGTACGGCCTGGACCCGCAGTGCAAGGAGCGAACCTACGACCTGGGTGGAACGCTCGTCTTGGAGCGCCCCTGGGCCGCATGGACGTACAACGGGCAGGTCGGCTGGAAGGGCGAGTCGTTGGGAGGGCAGGTCGACCTGAACGGCGCGAGAACCTGGGTTCCCGCCGTCGACCTCAAGGAGTTCCTGGGCAGCCTCGCCTTTGACGGCAACGAACTGATCGTCAAACTGGACGTGGAAGGCGCGGAGTACACGCTGCTCCCGTACATCGCGGACGGCCTGTACGACAGCCTGATTACGAAGCTCGTGGTGGAGTGGCACTGCGAACTCTGCGGCTACGGCATCTGGAACGAGACACACCCGGTTCCCTGCACCGTTGATGAGGGCTGGTGGCGGGCACGGCGGCGCAGCATCATCGAGTCGCTGGCCTGCCCGGTGGAGGAGTGGAACCGATGAGGTGGTGGCTGGAGGGCGCCGTCGTTCTGGCCGTCGCGGTGCTGGCGGGGTACACGATCTACCTGAACCACGGCACCATGAAGATCATCAAGCGGATACGGAAAGAACGGGGCTGGGAATGAACGTCACGATCATCTGCCCGCGCTGCCAGGGTTCCGGCGACATCCAGTTCTACAACGAGAACGACTACGACTGCTGGATGGCGTGCCCCGCCTGCGGTGGTAACGGCAGGATCGAGGGCGAACTCGTCGAGGAACGCGGCTCTGCTTGCCCCGGCCACGCGCATTGCCGTCTCCCGGTAGGGCACTACGGCGAGCACAAGTTCGTGGAGGTGACACCGTGAACGTATCGGCTTGCCTTGTGACGCGAGGGAACGTGGACATGCAGCCGATCCGGGATTCGCTCCCGAAGGACTGGGAGGTCGTGATCTGGGACAACGGCGCAGGCACCGTGTCCGCCGTCACCTACAGCGACATCGGGATCTGGCGGCTGCCGGAGGGGCTGATGCGCGAAGGGATGCCCGACCTGTCCGTCTACGGTAGATATGCGGCGATCGAGTTCGCGTCGCACGACCTGATCTACACCCAGGACGATGACGTAATCGTCAGTGACCCAGGCGAGATAGCGAGAACCTGGGTTCGTATGGTCGAGGGCGGCGGTCTGATGGCGGACGGATGGATCGAGGGCTGGAACCCTTCGGAGGGCGTCGTCTGCAACATGCCGCCCGAGTTCCGCCATGACTTCTACAGGGAGCACGCGCTCGTCGGGTTCGGCGCAGCGTTCCACCGAGACGCACCAGACCGGGCGTTCATGCGGATGGCGAACGGCAACCTGGATGTCGCGGCGACGATGGCGGGTTCCCGGACTAAGGCCGACCAGGAGTTCTGGCGGCGCTGCTGCGACGTGGTGTTCACGGCGCTCACCCCACGGGTGCTCGTGGACGTGCCGAAGGAGAACCTGCCGTATGCGGAGGACGCAGACCGGATGTACCGGCAGGCTTCCCACGTGGGCGAACGCAACCGCATGCTGGAGTTGGCCCTCGCGGTGCGCGGATGAATACTGGCGCGAAGTGCCCGACGTGCGACTCGCCGCTTACTTGGTGGTCTGATTCCAGCTTCGGCTCGTACGGGCAGGCGTGCGAGTCCTGCAAGTTGTTCTGGATGTGGGAGAGCGGAGCGAGCGGGCCACCAACATCCATCCCGCTCGACCACGCACACTTCCCGTCGCGCTTGCGGAGCATTCCTCACTATCGGAACCTTGTCGGTTGGACGGGGCCAACATCTTGAGCCTCGACGTCCTTTATCTCGCCTGGAACCGCCTGGAGTTCACGGAAGTCTCGTTCCGCAAGCTCCTGGAGAACACTGACTGGGATCAGGTCAGCGCCCTCCATGTGGTCGACGACAAATCAACGGACGGGACGAAGGAACTTCTCTACGACCTGATCCACGAGTGCCCCGTCCGCTACCACATGCACGACCGGCAGAACGGAGGGCCGGTGGAGGCGATGAACTTCTACGTGGCGCAGTCCGAGGCGGAGTGGTTCTGCAAGGTCGACAACGACATCGTCGTGCCTCCTGGTTACCTGAGTCGGCTGCTGCAGGTGCGCGACGACAACCCGAACCTGGACGCGGTCGGGATGGAGGCAGGCTGGACGGAACTTCCACCGCAGGAACTCCCGGAAGGGTTCCTCTACGGCTACGAGCCAGCAAGGCACATCGGTGGGGTGGGCCTGATCCGGACGGTATGGCTGGGCGGGAAGCCCCGCATGACGGGACGCGGCGACGGTGGACGCTTCGGATGGACGGAGATGCAGAACCACCACCGGATTGCGGCAGGCTGGATCAAGCCCGACCTGTACCTGTTCAGCCTGGACCAGCTGCCGTTCGAGCCGTGGGCAAGCCTTGCGGAGAAGTACGTGGCGCAGGGCTGGGCGCGCAGGTGGGGCACGTACCACCAGCGGTTCATGTGCCGTTACTGGGACTGGTGCTTCCCGGACTGGCAGGCGACGAGGATTCCGGAATGACCAAGCAACTTTCGTGGCGCTGCGACAACTGCGGGGAGCCGGTGCAGACGGGCAACGGCGGCACGCCTCCCGGCCTGCACGTTGAGATCTCCCTTCACACGGAGGACACTTCTTCGAAGCCGCTATACGAGCCGCAGGACAGGCTGTTCCGCGTTAGCCGCGAGGCCGACGTCTGCTCGAAGGAATGCCTTATCCAGTGGACTATGGAGGCATACGAATGAGGCTCGTCGCGTACATGGTTGCAGCGCCGCTGGAATGTGATCGTTATCTCCGGCTGGCGGTGGAGTCCCTGGCGGAGTTCTGCGACGAAATCAGGGTCTGGGCGGACGGTTCGCCGGAAACCGTGCGCGCGGCGCTTAGAGGGACGCCTGCGGACGTAGAGGGTACGGAGGAGGGCCGCTTCTGGTTCCATGAGGGGAACGTGCGGCAGTTGGCATACGAGTGGGCGCTGCGCTCCGACCCTACCTACGTCCTCGCGATTGACGCAGACGAGTTCGTCGCGGACGGGCGAGCGCTGCGCGCTGCGCTGAAGGAACACGAAGCCGTCGTGGAGGTGGCGGCGCTCTGCATGCAGGAGATCTGGGCTGCGAACCCAGGTTCACTCACCGTCCGGATGGATGGTGGCTGGAACCCGCATCCGATCCCGATCGTCTGGAAGCCTCGACCAACCTGGCGCATCCCCAACAAAGCGCACGCGAGTGGACGCACCCCGGCTGAGGTGCTGTCGCGCTGGGATCGGAGTTTCTGCCCCGCGGAGATCCTGCATTTCGGATGGGCGAACAAGGCTGAGCGCGCGGCGCGGTACCAGCGTTACGCGGACACCGCAGGGTTCGGGCATAACAGCCGCCACGTCCGCTCCATCATGGACGCCAGCGTCAGCGAGTGCCACATGGGTTGGCCGGAAGGGTTGCGGGAGCAGGCGGCGAACATACTGGCTGTAAGCAATCGCATGGAGGTGCGAACATGAACGCAACAGACCGCCGTAGTCGCCGCCACACTTCCTCGATGCGCACCGCGCACGGCGACATCACCGCAACCACCGTCCTGTACGCCATCCTCCTGGGCCTGATCGTTGCGGGCAGGTGGGGCTGGATCGCGGTCGCCCTGTTCGCTGTAGTTGTAGGCCCGTTGCTGGGGTATTGGGTTGCGCGGCGGGTGGAGACAAACCGGAAGCTGCCGTCATGAGCGCATCCACGGAACGCGAATCGCTGTTCCCGCCCGAACGAAATATGCAGGGCGTATACACGCTTCCTCGCCGCGTGCCGTTGCCTGACACGTTCCCGCTGGGCCGCAACCACGCCCGAGCGGTCGTGGAGTGGTGGAGGGACGCCGCGTATCTACTACAGGAGGCCCTCTTGGGAACACCGAAGATTGATGAGACGTTTTGGGACGACCGCCCCGCTGTGTCGGCGGTGATCCAGGCGCACAAGGACGTGGCGCACGCAAAGCTGGTTCTTGACGAGCGGATTCTCGCTGCGACGGAGGCAGGGGCTTCGTTTCGCGAGTTGAGCAGCGCGACCGGGATGGCTCCTTCGTGGCTTCACAAACGCGCCGACCGAGCCAGGAAGCTGAGGCCGGAAGGTGACAAAACGTCAGCGACCGAGGACGGTCAGGCGTGATGCGAACCCCACGGCTGGTTCCTCGCGATTGGGCGGGCGTCAGGTGGACGCGCCGCGAGTGGCTCCTCATCAACTGGCGGCGGTGGCGACGTGGCTAAGGGACTGTTCACAGGACGCCGTATCGCGGACGGTGATTTCTTCCAGCACTCCGAGCCGGAACCGGGCGACTACGGCCGCGTGATGGTCACGGGGCAGGGCTGGAAGTGGTTCACATGCCTCCCCAACGGCGCTGTCGGGCGTCTCCACGACAACCACAAGGTCGAGGAGAACGAGGACGGCACGATCACGGTCACCGCGTCGATCGAACACAACGGCCGCGTCTACGTGTCGAAGCCGTTGCAGGGCGGAGGCCCGATCAGCGATCCGTCGTCGTACTGGCACGGCCACCTTGTCGATGGCGTCTGGATCGAAGCATGAGGACGCATAACTATGCAGCCGAGCGGGACTCGTTCACATTTGCTCGGCCGCGAACCACGCACCTCGCCCGGAGGATCTCCTGATGCCAACAGGAGGCGAGATCCGCGCCAGCGTAGGAGCGAACATCGCCCGGAAGCAGCGAGGCGAGAACCCTGCGGCAACGGTTGCCTGCCAGGGCGCAATGCACGTGTTCGGAAGTCGCACGGACCTCACCTGCGTCTGCGGGGAGAGGGAACGACCAGCCAACGACAGGATCGTTGGGGAACAAGGAGAGGAGACGGTGGTCTGACGTGGAGAAACCCAACATGGGCCAAAGCCCTACTCATAGGCTCGCTGCTCCTTACGTTCGCTCCTGCGAGCGCTGAGGCAGCATCTAGCGTCAACATCAAGACACGCACGGCGGAGAAGATCGTGGCCACATGGAGGTGCCAAGACCAGCAGCGACTACCGCGAACGCGGGCGTACTCGCCCTGGAAGCCGCACTCCAAAGGCTTCAGGGCCGCGCAACTCAACCTCTGGACGTTCCGGCTGAAGGCATGCCTGAAGCGGATCCACGCCCACGACGACGTCATCCGCAGGCTCCAGCGAGGACTCGCGGGAACACCGATGGCTGGGTCGGAGCGGGAACTGGAGGCAGCCGGTCGTGCGTACCACGTCCACCCCGCGTTCATCGCCGCGATTGCGGGGACGGAGAGCACGTTCGGCGAGGCAGCCTGCGCCAGCAATCGCTACAACGCATTCGGCCTGTCCAGCTGCGGCTCAGGCTGGAGCGTCCCGAACTTCCAGTCCTGGGGGGAGGCCTACAGGTTCATGGCCGCGTTCCTAACAGGCCACACCCGCGTTACACGAGGCTGGCCAGGGGCGCGCACCACCTACGACTACAAAGGCTACGCCGCGAACTCCCGCTCCTGGGGCGCGAAATGCGCGTACTGGATGCAGGCAAGGTTCGGGCTAGGGAACACCGTCTACTACGCATAACGCATGGAGGTGCACCAAGATGGGGAAGGGCGCAAGAAACCGTAGGATCCGCCAGGAGGCCCACGCCACCGCGATCGTCACGCCTGGAGTCGGGGCGAAAGCGATCGCAAGGGCGCAGCGCAGGCACGGTCGCCTGCCGGTAGCAGCACTACCGGAGTCCAGGATCCAGATCGCCAGGCCCGGTGACATCCTGGGAGCGCTGAAGCGATGAGCGAACTGCGAATCGAGTGGCGCAAGGTGTCTCCATACGACAGCGCCTACGTCATCGTAGACGGGGGCGGACGGCAGGTAGGAGCGCCGTGCCTTACCAAGACGGGTGCCCGCTGGCGGCGCAGGAAACTGCGTAGGGAGGCGACATGAGCAACGTACCGAGCTGGTGGGAAGCCCTCCTGCTCCTCGCCGCCGCCTACCGCGTATGGCGCCTGATCAGCTACGACACGATCACGGAGACCCCGCGAACCTGGGTTCTCGACCGCTACGACCCGCACCGACAGCGCAAGTACTTCTCGATCTTCTTGCTCTGCCCCTGGTGCGCAGGCTTCTGGATGACCGTCATCTGGTGGCTCGCCTGGCTGGTCTGGCCGCACGCCACCCTTGTGGTCGCAGTCCCGTGGGCGCTCAGTCTTGCGGTCGGCTTGCTCGGCTCGAAAGTGGACACGGAAGAATGAGCGCCAACATGGAGGCCCGCAACGCCATCTCCCCGGAGATCGCCGCTGCTCTCGAAACGCTGCGTCCGGGTGCGCTTATGACGGGCTACGTCCTTGTTGTGGAGGCGCTCGACCCGGAAACGAACGACTACCGCGTATTCTGGCTGACGGGCACGGGCAGCGAGGCCCTCGACGACGACGAGGAACGCGCAGGCCTGATGCACCACAAGATCATGGGGATGCTCTGGGACGTGGAGCAGACCGTCATCCAGCACCGCCGCAGCTACGAAGCCGAGAGCGAGGAGGAATGAACATCCGGCCGATACTTACAGGCACCGACTGGGAAACGGTTGCGGCTGCGCTCAAGGAGGAACTCGACGAGGCCAACGAGTACATCTCGAACGAACGCGACTGGAGTTACTGGCACGGCTACGACGACGCGAAAGCCTGGGCGTGGCTCTGGTTCCTCCTGTTCTTCGCCACCGTCTGTGCGCTTATCATCGTGATGGCGGTGAACTGGTGAACCTCGAACAGCTTGAACGCGACCTCAACGAAGCACAGGAATGCGTCCTCACCGCCCAAGCAGAGTTCGCCGAGCACACGGAGCCAGGCCAGGGTGGCTACGGATTCACAGCGCTCCAGCAGGCAGCGAGTGCGCTGGAGGTCATCATCCGTGACGTCCGCTCCGAGGTTCTCGCGAACCCAGGTTCTCGGTCATGAACATCGTGGAACGCTGCGCATGCGGGGGCAGTCTCGAGATTGTGGATACCCTGCTCCTCGTTACCGCCCGCCAACTCGTCGAGGGCTTCCGGGCTGAGCACCGTGCCTGCCGTGAACCACAGCCAACGAGGCACGGCTACGAATCACCGTTCCGTAGGCCAGCCCTTGAAGACAGCGAGCCAGGGCTGCTCGGCGTAAAGGAGATACCCGGCGATCCGCTATCCTAACGCGCTCGCGACCCGCGAAAACACTCGGCACCCGCCGCTCCCACCCCCATACTTCCACCGTATGCCATGCGGCTGCCAAAAGAACGTCACACCCAAGCCGCTTCCAGCCGGAAAAAGCAGGCCCTCAGAAATACGCAAAACAGACCCTGAGGCCCCTGCAACCTGGACGAGCAACAAGACCTAGATGCCAAGAGGTCCAAGCAAAGCCTTACCGCCGCTGACCGCCGCTCTCGGCACCGACCTTACGCTCTCCCCCCTCACCGCTGCCGCCGAGCGCGTAACGGAGGGCAAATCCGAGATCTACCGGAGGCTCAATCAGCCCTGGCAAACAGAGGCATTCGCAGCGTACAGGACACTCGGTGAGTGCTGGTACCCCGCCCAGTTCTACGCGCACTCCCTCCCCCTCGTCCGGTTCTACGCAGGCATCCGGGATCCCCAGGGCAACGTCAAGGAACTCGACGCCAAAGACTGGGCCAGCGAGCAACTCAACCGCATCCAGGACCCAGGCGGCGGGCGGTCCCAACTCCTCTCAGCATTCGGCAGACTCAACTTCCTGACCGGAGATGGTTACCTCGTAGGCCACATCGACGAGGACGACGAGGATGCCTGGGAGTTCCTGAGTGCAAGCGAACTCCGCTCCATACCGGGAACGAAGCCCGTCAAGTACGCACGCGTCTACTTCCCCGGTGCTGCGCCGGAGGAACTCGAGATGCTCCCCGACGACGACTTCGAGCCACTCGACGATGGCTACGTCGTGTACCGGGTCTGGAACCGCGACCCCGAGTACACGTACATGGCTGATAGCCCCGTTCGTGCTGTGCTGCCCCTTTACAAGCAGCTTGCGCTCCTGGAGGGAAAG
>JADMIO011047642.1_pt1 | contig 11756 bp, 17 predicted proteins | sample 8958161 | NCBI WGS metagenome assembly JADMIO01 (sample SAMN16585339, study PRJNA669376) | soil metagenome | isolation source: Crop rotation soil | place: USA: Cullars Rotation, Alabama | collected 2011
GCTCGATTTTGACGGCCTTGATCCGGGCCCCCGCCATTTTGAGCCGCTCGATCAGCAATGGAACCTGCTGCTGCAGGAAGGGCGCGAGCGCGCCGGGAGCGCGCAGGGTCAGCGTTCCGGCGACCAGTTTTTCGGGGGTGGCGCGGGCAAAGCTGTCGCCGGCGATATCGCCCCAGCGGCGTTTCAATTCATTGAGACCCATGCTGGCCTCAGGGATCAGTGGCTTCAGCACCCTGGCGGCGGCCTTGCCGGCGCGGGGTGCGGCCGACCAAGTTCCCCGGCCGCGCTGGCCGTTCAGGGCCTGCGCAGCGCGCGTTTCCGCTTGCGGGTCTGCTGCCGACGCTGGCGCCGGCCGGAATTTCTCGCGCAGAGACACGGGGGCGTTAGCGAATCGAAAACTCATGAAGAAAGGGTAAAGACGCCCCATGCCCGCGCTCGCCCGATCCGCCCCCGCAACTGTGAGCAAGGCGGCCGCGACTCGGGAGAACCTGCGGAAGTCGTTGCTGACCTGGTACGACGGCAACGGCCGCGACTTGCCCTGGCGCGTGCGCGGCGGTCGGGCGGAGCCGTACCGGGTCTGGCTCAGCGAAGTGATGCTGCAGCAGACGACGGTGGCGGCGGTCGGCCCGTACTTCGCGAAATTCTTAGAACGTTGGCCGGATGTCGCCGCACTCGCCGTCGCCCCGCGCGACGACGTGCTCGAAGCGTGGGCAGGCCTCGGCTATTACTCACGCGCGCGCAATCTGCATGCGGCAGCGCAAATTCTCGCGCGGGAGGGCTTTCCGCGCGACGAAACGGGGTGGCGCGCGTTGCCGGGTGTAGGCGCCTACACGGCGGCGGCAATTGCGGCGATTGCGTTCGATGAGGCCACGAACGTCGTCGACGGCAATGTCGAGCGCGTGGTTGCGCGTTTACGCGCGGTAGAGACTCCGCTGCCAGATGCCAAGCCCGAACTGCGCGCGCTCGCGGGAGAGTTGGTTACCAGCGATCGCCCCGGCGATTGGGCGCAGGCGCTGATGGATCTGGGCGCGACGATCTGCACGCCGAAAGCGCCGAAATGTTTGCTCTGCCCGTGGCGCGAAGCGTGCGCGGCGTTCGCCACTGGAGCGCCAGAGACGTATCCGCGCCGTGCGGCGAAGGCGGAGCGACCGCAGCACTTTGGTGTCGCGTTTCGCGTTGAGCGCGACGGCGCGATCTGGCTGGTGCGCCGTCCGGACAAAGGCCTGCTCGGCGGCATGGCGGGATTGCCGACGACTGAATGGCGCGATGAGGCTTGGTCTCGCGCCGATGCTCTGAAGCAAGCGCCGGCCAAAGCGAAGTGGAGGCACATCGGCGCAATGCGCCACGTGTTCACGCACTTCGCGCTGATGCTTGATGTTTACGCTGCCGAGGCGGAACCTCACGGCGAGGGTTGGTGGGGCGATGCGTCCGCGCTACCGACTGTTTTTAGGAAGGCTGCGCTGCTGGAGGAGAAGCTATGAGCGAAACGTTCGAAGGCGGCTGCAGCTGCGGCGCGGTGCGGTTCAAGCTTACCTCGCGGCCAATGTTCACCCATTGCTGCCACTGCCTCGATTGTCAGAAACAGACGGGCGGCGCCTTCGCGATCAATGCGCTGATGGAGACGTCTCGGATCGAAATGCTCGCGGGCGGCGACACGATCCAAGTTGTCGACATGCCGAGCCCGAGTGGGCGCGGCCACGAAATCCATCGCTGTCCGAAATGCGAAGTCGCTGTGTGGAGCGATTACGGCAAACGCGGCTATCTGCGTTTCGTGCGCGTCTCAACGCTGGATGAACCACATTCGATCGAGCCCGACGCGCACATCTTCACGCGCTCGAAAGTCCCGTGGGTGCGCCTGCCCGAGAACGCGCGCGCCTTCGAGATTTTCTACGACATGAAGGCAGAATGGCCGCCCGAGAGCATGGCGCGGCGCGAAGCGGCGTCGAAGGGCGGATAGATGGGCTGTGGGGAAGCGGTGATCGGCTCGGCGCTGTTTTTCCTGCTGGCGCCTGGAACCATTGCTGGCCTCATCCCCTGGCTCATAGGCGCTGTTGTTTGGAAGCGCCGCGCTGGTCGCCTACGGCATCGTCGTCTGGCTCGCGTTCCATTTGTTCGTGCTGGGGTACGAAGAGCCCACGCTGCGTCGCACCTACGGCGAAAACTACGACGACTATTGCAAGGCCGTGCCGCGCTGGGTGCCGCGCTTCAAGTCCTGGACGCCGCCAGCATCGTGACACGCCGGTTTTGCTTGTGTGAGTCCGTGCGGACTCTAGGTTCGCCCGCATGGACAAACTGATCGTATTTGCGTTTCTGCTGCTCGCCACGTCGCTCGAAGCGACCGGCGACGCCATTATCCGGATCGGGCTCGGGACCAATGCGCTGCCCGCGCGACTCGGCTTGTTCGCGGTCGGCGGCGTGCTGCTGTTTGGCTATGGCTTGTCGCTCAATCTTGCGCCTGTGGAGTTCAATCGCGTTGTCGGCATGTATATCGCGACACTTTTCGTGGTCTGGCAGATCGTGAATTATGTTGCGTTCAAGACTACACCGACACTCCCGATTTTCATCGGCGGAGCGCTCATCATACTCGGCGGCTTAGTCGTCACTTTATGGGAAGGCGCACGCCAATAAAGCGAAGGACGCGGAGGGGAGCGATCTCCGCGTCCTTGCTTCATTCAGATCGTCTTTGGGGGCTCGTTCGTTAGGCGACGATCTGAGCAGCCTGGTTCATGGCGGCTAACGCAGCAGGAAGGAAAAATGCGGCCGCCAGAGCCAGGCTGAAGAATTTTTGCGAGAAGGTCATTGGAAGCGCCCGTTGCTGTTTGTGTTTCGATGAAACCAACATAGATACGCCCGCGCCGGGCCAATATGACCGCGGTCACGCCTCGGGAAGGAGCTGGATTTGGACGCGAAATGCCCGATCTGCGGCGCGGTCCCCGAGCTGCGGCGCGCGGGATATCCGGGATATCGCGCGCCGGACGCGTACAACATCTACGCCTGCCACGATTGCGATCTGCAATTCGCTTGGCCGTTTGTCGCCGGCGGCGACATTTACGAAGGCATCTATCGCGATCCCGACATCGTGCCCGGCTATTCGCGCTATGCCGCTTATGCGCGCGCGATCGAGCGTTCTGACGCGCCGCTCGATGTGCTTGCCGAAGCAGAGGCGATGTATTGGTTTGTGCGCGAAGCGCTGAAAGCGCGCGCGACTGGCGCTGAGGTCATCGAAGTCGGTTCGGGCTACGGCTATCTCACGCACGCACTGCGCCGCGCTGGTTACGCGGCGCGCGGCGTTGACATTTCGGAGAACGCCGTACGCGCCGCACGTCAGCGGTTCGGCGATTACTACGAGTGCGCCGACGTGATGGCGATGGCGCGCGAGGCGCCCGGATCCGCCGACGTGGTGGTGATGACGGAAGTGCTTGAGCACCTCGATCGTCCGATCGCGATGCTGGGCGCCATCCGCGACTTGTTGCGCCCAGGCGGCGTCGCCCTCATCACCACGCCGAACAAAGGCGTCTTCGCCGAGGATGCGCTTTGGCGGACGGACAATCCGCCTGTGCACATCGCCTGGTATTCAAAAACCTCGCTGCGCGAGATGGCGCGTCGCGCCGCACTCAACGTGCGCTTCCAGGATTTTTCCGCGTTGAATCGCGCCAAGGTCGCCGGCGTGCCGCGCGAGGAGGGCGAACGCGTCGGCGCGCCGATCTTGAACCCGGACAATACGGTGCGCGAAGACATGCGCGTGAGCGAGGGCGATCCAGGCTGGCGCGGCGGTTCGTCGACGCTCGCGCGCTTGCTAAGGCGGCGGAAGTTCCTGCGCCGTGCGCTCACGATGTACGCGCGCGAAGGTGAGATTGTTGGAGCGGTGTTTTCGAAACCCGCCTAAGCGCGCGCTATTGCAGCGCGATCCAGACGAATGAGCCGAGACATAACACCGCCCACGCGCCGATCAGCGTCAGTGGAATGATATTGGAACGCCGAGTGCCGATATGCATCTGTCCGCCTTAGAACCGCGTATCCACCCCGATTGCGGAAATATAGCGGAACCGGAACTAGAGCGCCTTATCCAAAGTGGTTCCCAGTTGCGGATTGCGGAACTTTAAGTATCGCGGGCTTCTAGCTCGTCCGCGATTCCTCGATCAGCGCCTTGAGCTTGTCGCGCGCGGTCAGCTTGATGCCGCTGCGGCCCATGGCGATCCAGCCTTCGTCGGCCCATTCGTGCAATTTGCGGTTCACCTTCTCGCGCGACGCGCCGATGCGGCGCGCGAGTTCGGTTTGCGTGAGCGTCACGCTTGGACTGTCGCCGGCCTCTTCGAGCAAACGCTGCGCGAGGCGGCCGCCGAGATCGAGCACTTGCGCGTCCTCGATCGCTTCATCCGCGTGACGCAAACGGCGGCTCATTTCCGCGATCAGCTTCAACAGCGCCTTCGGTTCGCTTTCGAGCGCGGCGATCGCCTGATCGCGATGGATGCGCAAAAAGCGCGAGCGGCGGATTGCGCAAATGTCGGCCGAGCGTACGCCGCCATCGAGCACCGCCATTTCGCCGATCACCGCCGGCGGCTTAAGCGCAGCCAAGCGCACGTCCTTGCCGGCCTCGGTCGAGGTGCGCACCTCGACTTCCCCTTCGAGCAGTACGTAAAGCGCATCGCCCTTGTCGCCCTTGGCGAAGAGGAGATTGCCAGGTTCCACTGTGCACGGTGCGCCTTGCTTGGCGAGCCGCGCACGCGTCGCGTCCGACAATGCGGCCATCAGTTCGGCCTTGCCCAACGCGGCCTCGACGCTCTGGAGATCAATGCCGGCCATCGGCGCGCAAGATTGCCGCCGCGAGGCGGCGCGTCAATCGTTGACGCGCCGCCTCAGGTCATGATCAGGCGAAAATCGCCTTCTACGACGGGGTCCTGGAGGCCTCTATTTGCACGAGCCCGCGTTGCACGAAGCCGGCGCAAGCGGCGTCGCGTTCGTCACGCAGCTGTTGCAGTCCGTTGTTCATGCCGCTGAGCCGGCGTGCTTGGGCCCGTACGCGCGCGGCGCTCTCGCGCGCATCGGCGACGACTGAACCGCTATGAAAGCCGACTGCAGCGGCAGATCGCAGCGAACTGAAGTTCGCGCCATCGGACTGCAGTTCAGGCAGATCGGCGTAGGCCAGACATTGCGACGCAGCCAAATAGCGCGCGTCGCTCATGCGTTCGGTGTCTGCAGTCGCAGACAATGGCGCCAGCGCAGCAATGGCTGCAGCAAGGAGGAGGATGCGTTTCATGGTGTGCTCCCGTTTTCGAATTCGTCTCGAACCCGCGAGCGCAGAGATAGGAGCGCAGTTTGTGTCGGATGTGGCGATCGAGATGATTTGCGACGGAGAGTGGATCGCGCACGACGGAGTGCGGTGTCTTACTGCAAATTCAGATCGGACGATGTGTGAATGTCAGCGCGCGCGTGCAAAAGCGTCAACGCTGCAACAGAGCTGCAATAAAAGTGTCGTTGCTCGTCGATGAATTGCGTCAGTGCGTCGCTGGCGTTAGCGCCATCTGCCGACGGATCTCGCGACGAAGCAGATCGATGTTGTGTCCGGCGGGTTGGCTCGCGAGGCGCCAGAACGTCCAGCCGTTGCACGCGGGCGCATCTGCGACCACAGCGCCGATGCGATGGATGGAGCCGGTCATGTCGCCATGCGCGAGGCTGCCGTCGGCGCGAACGCGGGCTTTCTTGCCATTTGGCGAGACGAGAATTTCACCCGGCCGCACAAGTCCCGCTTCGATGAGCTGGCCGAACGGCACGCGCGGCTCTTCTTTTTTCGAGCGCGTCACCATCAGATCCTCGGCGGCCACTGGCGTCACTTGCTTGATCCGTGCCCGTGCGGCGGCGGCGTAGTCGGGATCACGCTCGATCCCGATGTAATGGCGGCCCAGGCGTTTGGCGGCCGCGCCGGTGGTGCCTGTGCCGAAGAAGGGATCGAGGATCACTTCGCCGGGCTTGGTGGTGGCCAGTACAACGCGATGCAGCAGCGCTTCAGGCTTCTGCGTCGAGTGTAGTTTTCGGCCTTCGGCATCCTTCAAGCGCTCGGCGCCTGTGCAGAGTGGCAGCGTCCAGTCGCTGCGCATTTGCAGTTCGTCATTGAGCATCTTCAGCGCGTCGTAGTGGAAGGTGTATTTCGACCCTTTCGACTTCGCCGCCCAGATCAATGTCTCGTGCGCGTTGGTGAACCGAGTGCCCTTGAAGTTCGGCATCGGATTGGTCTTGCGCCAGACGATATCGTTCAGGATCCAGAAGCCGGCGTCCTGCAGCGCTGCGCCAAGGCGGAAGATGTTGTGATAGGAGCCGATCACCCAGATCGCGCCATTGTCCTTCAGCACACGCCGCGCTTCGGCGAGCCATGCGCGTGTAAAGGCGTCGTACGCCGCGAAGTCCGCGAACTTATCCCAATGGTCATCGACGCCATCGACGACGGATTGGTCAGGGCGCGTGAGTTCGCCGCCGAGCTGCATATTGTAGGGCGGATCGGCGAAGACGAGGTCAACGCTGCCGTCCGCAATTGACCGCATCGCCTCGATGCAATCGCCTTCGATGATCTTGTCTTTGAAGTGCCGCGCCATTCGTCCCACCGGGGAAAGATTCAAGCTTGAATGGGACTCCGAATCAATGGGCGCCAGCGGCCATTAACCACGTTGATCTGCAGAGACAGCCGCCCCCGGCGCCGTTATCACATCCGGCGCATGAGCGCTGACGCAGAGTCATTCGACCGCTTCGCCCAATCCTGGCGGGCCTATGCGCTGATTGCGCTGATCGCGCTGGCCTCGGCGTTGTTCGGCGCGGGCGCCGTGCCGGTGATGGACCGCGACGAGGCGCGCTTCGCGCAAGCGAGCCGGCAAATGGTGGAAACGGGCGATTACGTCCGCATCCGCGTGCAGGACGAAGAGCGCAGCAAGAAGCCCGTCGGCATTCATTGGCTGCAGGCGGCGTCCGTGCACGTGTTCGAACCCATCACGCATCGCTTGAATGAGATTTGGCCGTATCGCGTCCCGTCCGCGCTCGGCGTGCTGATGGCGGCGTTGGCGACATTGTGGGCGGGAACGAGGCTGATCGGCGCGCGTGCCGCGTTCTGGGGCGCGGCGCTGTTTGCGTCTGGCGTGCTGCTCGGCTTTGAAGGCATGACCGCGAAGACGGACGCTGCACTCTGCGGCTTCACCGCGCTCGCGCTTGCAGCGGCGGCGCACCTGTACATGGGCGCGCCGCGGCTACGGTTGCTCGCCTTAGTTTTCTGGGCGGCGATGGGCATGACCATCCTGATCAAGGGTCCGATCGGGCCGCTAGTCGTATTGCTCACGCTCATTCCGCTCGCACTCTGGGAGCGGCGATGGCGCTGGATGAAGCCGCTCACTTGGTGGCCCGGACCGCTTTTGATGCTGCTGATCGTGCTGCCGTGGATGATCGCGATCTATTTCGCCACCGACGGACGCTTCTTCGCGGAGGCCATTGGCCACGATCTCGGCGGCAAGATCACGGGCGGCTCGGAAGGCCATTCCGGTTTGCCTGGCTATCACACGCTGCTGCTGCCGCTGCTGATTTTCCCCGCGACATTCGCGCTGCCGTTCGCGGCGCGGCTTGCTTGGCAAACGCTGCGCGCGCCGCGTGCCGACGAGGCGCTGCGCGGTTTGCGCTTCGTGCTCGCCTGGGCGCTGCCGAGCTTCATCATGTTCGAGCTGACGCCCAACAAGCTGCCGCACTATCCGCTGCCGGCTTATCCCGCGATCGCGCTCCTGTGCGGGGCGGCTCTCGCAGTTGCGCTCGAAAATGGCCGGCGCGTGACAAAATGGATCGGCGTCGCGCTCGCCGCGCTCGCTGGCCTGGCGTTCGTTGCACTGATCACGCAGGCCGCACCGTTCGTGGACACTGGCGCACGCCCGCTCGTGCTCGGACTGGAGATCACAGCGGTTCTCGCCGTTATTGCGATGTTGATCGTGTTCGCGTTCGCGACCAAGCCGTCCTGGCGCGTCGCCGCGGGCGTCATCTGTGCGCTGCTGCTATCGTTCAGTGTGCGCCAACTCCTGTTGCCTTTGGCGCACGGCGTGCAGCCGACAGCGCAGACGGCGGCCGCGCTTCAGCACGCTGGGTTAGCCGATCGTCCACTCTGGGTGATCGGCTATCGGGAAACCAGCATCGTGTTCTCAACGCGAACCGATGCGCATCTCACAACAGCGGAAGACGCTGGCCAGCACGCCAGTCCAGGCGACGCGGTTGTCGTCGATCAGGAAGAATTCAGCGTACTGCAGGGCGCGCTGAATTCGCGCGACCTGGCGTTTGCGCCATCAGGTGAACCGGTGCGCGCGCGCAATCTCGGCAACGGTGATCGGGTCGCACTCAGCATTGGGACTGTTCAGCTCGCCGCACGCAACTGAAGCTGCGTCTGCAGCGCGTCCTGCACCGGCTTGAAGCTCTTGCGATGGATCGCGCACGGTCCGAGCCGCGCGAGCGCGTCTTGATGCTCAGGCGTTGAATAGCCTTTGTGCTTCGAGAACGCGTAGCCCGGATATTGCGTGCAGAGCTCCGTCATCATCCGATCGCGCTCGACCTTGGCGATGATCGAAGCGGCCGAGACGATCGGCACGATCACGTCCCCATCGATCACCCATTCGACCGGGCAGGGCAGATCAGGCGCCATGTTGCCATCGACGATCGCCGCCACCGGCATTTCGCTCAGCGCATGGAAAGCGCGCTGCATGGCCAGATGCGAGGCGCGCAGGATGTTGAGCGTGTCGATTTCCTCGACGCTGGCCACGCCAACCGCGACGATGCCGACGGCGCGGATCTTCGCGGCAAGCTCTTCGCGTGCTTCCAGGGTCAATTGCTTTGAATCGTCGAGCCCCTTGGGCCGCCCCTTGCGCGGCAGGATCACGGCCGCAGCCACTACCGGCCCCGCCAGCGGACCCCGTCCCGCCTCATCGATCCCACAAATCGCCATAGGCGCGAGCATGGCCGAAACCGCTCCCCTGGCAATGTGTAAGGATACCAATCTTTTTGTATGGGACGCTTGACATCAGCCATGAAGCGTGTAAAACGTCCTTGTCATCAAGTCTGGGTAACTTGATAGGAGGGTACGATGTGTAGTGAAAGCGGCAACGGGATCATTGCGGGCCTCATCGTGGCGGCTGCCATCCTGATCTTCGCATTCGCTGAGAAGCATTCCGGCGCGCACGCTGTGCAGCCCGCGCAGCACACGATCTCGGCGCCTGCCACGCGCGTGGCCTTCGAGATGCGACCAGTCACGCTCGACATCGATCTCGAGAACGGCCGCGCATCGCTCGAAGTGAGCTTCTGACGTGACCTGCGAAACCGGCGATCTGCCGCCGAAGGCCAAACAAGCGACGGCCGCGTACGTGCGCAACATGGCGATCTGCGCGGTCGTCTATGTCAGCGTCGTGTTCGGCGCGGTAACGCTCATCCGGCACATGCCGTTTAGCCTGCCGCAGTGGGCAGTGATCCTCGTTGCGCTGACGCCGCTTATTCCGGCGCTGATGATGTTGCGGACGTACGTGACTTATCTGCGTGCATTGGATGAATTGGGTCGGCGCATTCAGACGGAAGCATGGCTCATCTCGGCCGGCGTCGTCGGCCTCGGCAGCTTCACTTATAGCTTTCTGGAAGAATGGGCGCAGTTTCCGCGCATCGATCTTGTCTGGATTTTTCCGGCGCTGATCTTCTTCTGGGGCATGGCCTCGTTCTTTGTCCGGCGGCGCTACAAATGACCAAGCAATTTCAGCAAGTCGATTGGAACAAGGCCAAACGGTCTTTTCTTAGAACCGCGATCTATTCCGGACTCTATTTTGTCCTGACATTCGCAAGCGTGGGCGCAATGGGTGCGCTGCATCCGTCCGGCGCTCTAGCGATAGTTCTAGCGCTCGTTCCCGCCTTTGCCGCCATCGGCATCGTGCGCGCCTACCTGCTGGGCGTGCGGGAACTGGATGAGTTTCAGCGGCGCCTTCAGTATGAGGCGATCCTCATCGGGGCGGCCGCCACTGCGTTCGCGAGCGTCGCATACGGGTTTCTCGAGCTCTGGGCCGGTTTTCCACGTTTGCCGGCGTTTTGCGCCGTGTTGGTGATGGCGGGCGCTTTCAGCTTGGCGGTCGTGTTTCTCAATTTGCGCCACCGCTCATGAAAAACCGGCTCAAAGTCTTGCGCGCCGAGCGCAACTGGAGCCAGGCGGATCTGGCCGATCGGCTCGACGTCTCACGTCAAAGCGTGAATGCGATCGAGACAGGCAAATACGATCCGTCGCTGCCGCTCGCCTTCAAGATCGCTCGCGTGTTCGCCTTGCCGATCGAACAAATCTTCACCGCCGACGACGTCGCTGAGGCTGCGGAATAACGGGGAATGACAATGACTGCTAAAGAACAGTTTGCCTGGCTTTGGTTGACGGCGCTGACCGTCGTTTACACGGCCTATTTTGGCACGGTCGCCTACATGAACGCGCACGGCGGCATTCCGTACTTCACCGAGTTCGTGCTGCTAACGATCGCGGCGATCGCGCAGGTGATCATCCTCGGCGTTGGCCACCTCGTCATGCGCTCCCGGCGCGATGCGCGTCAGCGCACCAAGCCCGACGAACGCGACCGCGCCATTGAGCGGCGCGCCGCAAAGATCGCGTACTACGTGCTGATGGCCGGAACGATCTATGTCGGCTGCTACCTGCCGTTTGTCGCGACTGGCTGGACCGTCGCGCGCGATGCCGTCGCGGTCATCGTTATCGCCGAATTCGTTCACCAGGTGCTCGTCGTGCGCGCCTATCGCAGCGGCTGGCAAGGCTGATCGGCCCCCCGCGCCCTGCTTGCTAAGCGGCGCGACGGCCATTACCCGGGGCGGCGATGGCCGCCGCCCAAAACGCACCGCGCTGCTTCCAGGACGTGATCCTGACGCTCCAGACCTACTGGGCCGAGCAGGGCTGCGCGATCTTGCAGCCTTACGACACGGAAGTCGGCGCCGGCACGCTGCATCCGGCGACGACACTGCGCGCGCTTGGGCCGAAGCCGTGGCGCGCCGCTTACGTGCAACCGTCGCGGCGCCCGAAGGACGGGCGCTACGGCGAGAATCCGAACCGGCTGCAGCACTATTACCAGTTCCAGGTGATCCTGAAGCCGAACCCGCCGAACCTGCAGGACCTCTATCTGCAATCGCTGGTGCGCATCGGCATCGACCCGCTGCTGCACGATATCCGCTTCGTTGAGGACGATTGGGAAAATCCCACTGTCGGCGCCTGGGGCTTGGGATGGGAAGTGTGGTGCGATGGTATGGAGGTGAGCCAGTACACTTACTTCCAGCAAGTCGGCGGCTTGGATGTACGCCCGGTGAGCGGCGAACTCACCTACGGGCTCGAGCGACTGGCGATGTACGTGTTCGGTGTCGATAATGTTTTCGATCTGCCGTTCAACGATCCGAAGTCTGCGACGCCACTGACCTATGGCGATGTGTTCCTGGAAAATGAGCGCCAACAATCGCGCTTCAATTTCGAACTGAGCGACGCAGAAATGAATCTGCGTTGGTTCAACGACGCGGAAGGTACGGCCAAGCGCTTGCTCGAAGCGGGCGCAGTGCTGCCGGCGTTCGACTACACGCTAAAGGCGTCGCACCTGTTCAATCTGCTCGACGCGCGCGGCGTCGTCTCGCCGACCGAACGCCAAAGCTACATCGCGCGCGTGCGCGAACTGGCGAAGGGGTGTGCGGCTCAGTGGGAAGAGAGTCAGAAATGACTGTGCGGGATCAAACACCCC
>JADMIO011367312.1_pt1 | contig 11756 bp, 9 predicted proteins | sample 8958161 | NCBI WGS metagenome assembly JADMIO01 (sample SAMN16585339, study PRJNA669376) | soil metagenome | isolation source: Crop rotation soil | place: USA: Cullars Rotation, Alabama | collected 2011
CAGCGCGCCGGCGCCGTTCGCGCCCGAGCCGCCGCCGCGCGTCACCCTGATCAGGCCGAGCCGGCGGGGATCGTAGGTCAGCCAGCTGATCCAGCCGCCGAAGGGGTCGGTCTGCGGCACGCCGTCAAGCAGCAGCAGCGCCCGGCTCGAGGCATTGCCGCCAAGCGCGCGTAGCGTCACGCCCTGGCTGGTCGGATTTGCGGTGCGGCTGTCGGAGCGACGGAATTGCTGGAAGCCCGGAATGTCCCGCAGCACATCCTCAAGCCGGTTCGAAGCGCTGTGATCGAGCCGGTCGCGCCCGATCAGGCTGATATCATAAGCCGCATCGCCCGGCGCCGTCTCCAGGCCCCGGCCGGTAACGACCACCTCCTGCTCCTGCGCGAGTGCGGGGAGAGGAAAAGCGAACAGGATGAGGGAAACCAGGCGACGGACCATCCCCGCGGCTTACACCAAAAAGCCGCGCCGGTGAGGGGGAACCGGCGCGGCCCTGGGGTGATCGCGCGGGGCGGCGCGATCGCTCGAAGCTGGTGTTACGCGCCCGGGCGGGCGGCGGCGACAGCGGCCTCCAGCTGCGCCTTGGTCATAGAGATGACCAGGCCGGCATTGTTGCGGCCGAAGCTCGCCAGAGCCAGACGGGCCCGTGTGGTGCCGGTGTTCACGACCGCGGTGCCCGCATCGGCGGATTCGATCGTGCCGACCGCACCGCCCTGCTGGTCATGGACCTGGACGCCGGCGCGAATGTCGGCGGCAGTCGCCTGCTGGACCGGACCGGCGGCGGCCGGCGGTGCGGCTGGCGGCGTCGCCTGGGCCTGCGCGCCCGGCGCGGGGGTGGGCGTCGGAGGCGTGGTGGCCGGCGGCGTTGCAGCGGGCGGCATCGCCTGGGCGTTCTGATCCGCAGCCGCATCGTCGGCCGTATTTGCCGGCTGCTGCGCCCCGGTCTCGGTCGCGTCGGCCGGCTGCTGGGTTGGTGGCGTGGTGGTGCTGGACGGCGCCGGCGGGGTCGCGCTCGGCGGCGTGGTTGCCGGGGCGCTCGCAGGCGGCGTCGGAGCAGGCTGCTGCGCGTAGGCGACGGCCGGCAAAGCGAGGGCGGCGGCGGCGGCGAGGAACTTTGTCTTCAGGGTCATCGTCTCTCTCCAATGGGTTGCTTGGAGAGACAAAGGATCAGCCTGATCGAAGTTGCATGGTCGCAGGACGGACCGTTGGAGTCGGGCGGTGAAGCGCGGCTCTTTCTTCTCGTTGCGGGAGTGGGCCCTATTCCTGAGACGGATAACGCTCGAACTGCGGCAGCGTGTGCGCCTCTTTCATCCAGCCGATCCGCTCGGCAGTCTGGACGTGGATATGAACCGGCAGCGCGTCGGGATCGTCGAGCGTCGCCGTGCAAATGTCGATCATGCCGGGAAAGGCGGCGGCATTGGTGTAGAAGAGGCCGGAGCCGCACGCGGCACAGAAGTGGCGCTTGGCATGTTCCGAAGACGTATAGACCCGGGCCTCGCCTTCGATCGTCACCGCCTCGTTCGGGAACAGCGCCCAGCTCACCAGAGGAGCGCCGGCCTGCCGCCGGCAATCCGTGCAATGGCAGAGGGCATGATAGATCGGCTCGCCCTCGACCCGGTAGCTGATCGCACCGCAATGGCATCGCCCCTCAAGCATTCGCGCCTCCCCTTTTCGACTCGGCGCGAATGTAGAGCGAGCATAAGAACATAGCAAGAACAGCAGCTATTAGAGGACGTATTTGCTGAGGTCCGTATCCCGCGCGATTTCGGCGAGCTGGGAATCCACATAGGCCGCGTCGACGGTGAGCGTCTCGCCCTTGCGATGCTCGGCCTCGAAGCTAACGTCCTCGAGCAGTTTCTCGAGCACGGTCTGCAGGCGGCGGGCACCGATATTCTCGACCTGGCTGTTCACCTCGGCGGCGATGCGGGCCAGCGCGCGGATGCCGTCCTCAGCGAATTCGATCGTGACCCCCTCGGTGGCGAGCAGCGCCCGATATTGCTCGGTGAGGCTGGCGCGGGTGTCGGAAAGGATGCGGACGAAATCCTCCTCGGTCAGCGCCTTCAGTTCGACGCGGATCGGGAGGCGGCCCTGCAATTCCGGCAGCAGGTCCGAGGGCTTTGCGACATGGAAGGCGCCCGACGCGATGAAGAGGATATGGTCGGTCTTCATCGGGCCGTATTTGGTGGCGACCGTGGTGCCCTCGATCAACGGCAGCAGATCGCGCTGGACGCCCTCGCGGGACACGGAGCCGCCGCGCACGTCGCTGACCGCGATCTTGTCGATCTCGTCGAGGAAGACGATGCCATTCGCCTCGGCGTCCTTCAGCGCGACGCGGCTGACGTCGTCGGGATCGAGGCGCTTGTCGGATTCCTCCTCGATGAGCTTGTCCCAGGCATCGGCGACGCGCAGCTTGCGCTTCTTGCGCGGCTGCTGGCCCATCGCCTTGCCGAGCATGTCGGAGAGATTGATCATGCCGACCTGTCCGCCCATGCCGGGAATCTCGAACGGCGTGTTGGGCGTATCGACCAGATCGATCTCGACCTCATTGTCGTTCATATGATTTTCGGTGATGCGCTGGCGGAAGCTCTCGCGCGTCGCCTGGCTGGCATCCTTGCCCACAAGGGCATCGAGCAGCCGTTCCATCGCCGCCTCGCTGGCCGCTTCGCGCACCGACTCGCGGCGGCGCTCGCGCTCCAGCCGCACCGCTTCCTCGACCAGGTCGCGGGCGATCTGCTCGACGTCGCGGCCGACATAGCCGACCTCGGTGAACTTGGTCGCCTCGACCTTCACGAACGGCGCGTCGGCAAGCTTCGCCAGGCGCCGGCTGATCTCGGTCTTGCCGCAGCCGGTCGGCCCGATCATCAGGATGTTCTTCGGGGTCACCTCGTCGCGCAGGCTCTCGGGCAGCTGCTGCCGACGCCAGCGGTTGCGGAGCGCAACGGCGACAGCCCGTTTGGCATCGTCCTGGCCGATGATATGCGCATCGAGCGCGGCGACGACCGCCATCGGGGTCAGATAATCTTTCATGCGTGCTGCCGCTCTCGGAGTTTCGGTGGAGGGGGTGGCTGGCTCCCGGCTGTCCGGGAATGAGGTCTGATAGTTCATCGCGACCTAGATTGGAGCCGCAACGAGGCGGTTCAAGTGGCGCAGCTGCGCCGGAGGCGGCGAGACCCCTAGCGGCGCCGGAGATCCGCCTCGATCCGGTCGAGGAAAGCGGCGGTGGTCCACCCGAGATCGTCGAACTCGATCTGCGGCCGGTAGATCTCCCCGGAGCGGCGCGGACGGTTCGCCCAAAGCTTGTTCGGGATGACGATGCTGCCGGCTCCCGATGGAAGGTCCTGATTGCGCACCTCCATATAGGTCGAGTCCGCAGAGGTCGGGGCGCCGATCAGCCGGGTGTTCGGAAAACGGGTGAAGGTATCGATGGCGTCCAGGCAGCCGCCGGGCGTGATCACGTAGACGGGGATGGTGAGGTCGCTCGGGCCGGGCGCGGGGCCGCCCGAATCCGGTTCGCCCGCTTCCCGGTAATAGGGTTCGCCACGCGCGGCCGCGGCCCGCATCGCTTCCCGGGCGTCGGCGAACTCCTGCGCGGCCGCCTCCCGGCCGCTGGCCCGGATCTGGGCGACGATCTGGTCCATATGGGCGATGTTGCCGGGGCTGGCGCGCCACCAGACGGCGATACCCCGGAAATAATCGGCCATGGCGCGATCGACCTGGGCCTCGCCCCAGAGGATCCGCGCGATGTCGCGGCTCCAGGCCGATGAGCCGCCATTGTTATGCCTGAGGTCGAGCACGATCGCCCGGGCGCGCAACAACTCGCCGCGCCGGGCCCGCATCTGCCCGTACAGCCGGGTATAGGCCGCGCGGCCGGCTTCGTCGGGCTGGAAATCGGGAAGGCCGATATGGAACAGGCCCGGGCGCGGTTCGGTCAGGGCGATGGCCGGCCGCTCGCCCTCCGCGGCGACGCGCAGGCGGATGCGGAAGTCTTCGGGCGCCGGGGTCCAGGTCAGCGCCACCTGGCGGGCACGGCCGTCCGCGCCCTCGACGGTGCAGGCGCGCGGCACGGCGGTCAGGAATTGCGAGACCTGGAAGGCCCGGGGTGCGTGGAACCACCATTGACCGGCCTCCGCCGGACGGAAGTTGAGCGCCGCCAGCCGCTGGCGGATGAAGTCCGCGGCGGGCAGGCCGTCGCATGCCCTGATCACCTCGCCGACCGCGACGGGAGCGCCGGGCGCCGCCTGCTGCACGATCAGCCGCCCGCCGCGCCATGCCGGGATGAAGCCCGCCCATTGCTGGGCCATGGCCGGGCCTTCGGCGGCCTTGGCGAAGAGCAGGGCATGGCCATCGCTCAGCTCGGTGGAGAAGGCCCCGAGAGCGGCAACATAGCCCGCCCGGTCTGTCGCCCGCCGCGCCGCGTCGAGTCCCCGATCCCGCGCCCGGGCAAGCTGAGCGGGAAAGCCCGGATTGGCGGGATCCTGCATGCCGGGATGGTTGGCTACGTAGATGTCGTAGGCTGCGGCCACATCGGTCCGGGCGGCGGCACCCCAATCGCGCTCCGCCGGGGCGGGCGCCGGGGCCGGGGCCGGGGCCGGGGCAGGCTGCGCAGCCATGAGCAAAGCGGCGAAGATCGCGGACATGATCGTCATGCTACAAGCGTAACATTGAACTGGCGGGGAGGAAAGCCGCGATCAGACCGTGCAGCGGAGCCGCGCGTTCAGCGCCTGGTGCGAGGCGATGATCCTCGCGATGGTTTCGGGCTCCGGCGTCGTATTCCATTCGTCCAGCTCGAACGTGCCGCCGAGGAGGATGCCGTCGGGGCGGGGGAACATGTAGCCGTCGCCGCCGGTGAAGGCGTAGCGTATCTCCGGCTGGGGCAGCAGGATGGCGAGCTGGCCACGGGCGGGCTGCAGCCCGGTGTCGTCGAACAGGGTGCGGCTGCCGAGGCCGGTGCAGTTGAAGATCAGCCGTTCGGGCAAGGCGGCGATGTCCGCGGGTGCGGCGAAGTCGCGGATCCGGATGCGGCCGCCGGCGAGCTGCACGTCGCGGATCATCTGGCGCAGATAGCGCCCGGTCTCGACATACATGGTGTCGTAGCAGGTGGCCGACGACCAGGGGAACGGATGCTCGTCGGCGCGGAGCAGGCGGTTGTGCGCGGGGAAATTGGGGAGGAGCTGCCGCTCCGGCTCCTGCGCGTCCGTATAGGTGGGCAGCCAGCGTATCCCATATTCGTCGCCGACCATGATCTGGAAGCGGCGCCAGCTGTAATCGACCGCGGCGACGAACTGGGCGCGCCATTCGGGCGTGACCTGCGCGCGGCGGAAATGGCCGAAGGGGTGGAACTGGCCGCCGGCGATGTTGGAGGTCGTGTCGGGTGGCAGCGCCTTTGCGTAGAGCGTGACCTCGAAGCCGGCCTCCTGCAGCAGGCGCGCGGTGGAGAGGCCCATCACGCCCGCGCCGAGCACCGCGACCGGGCCCTGATGGCCGGGCAGGCCGAGATCGATGGCGAGGCGGGACGTGCCCCAGGATAAGGTGATGCCGGCGCCACCGTGGCCGTAATTGTGGACGAGCTTCTTGTCGCCGAGGGCCTCCGCGCGGACGACGAAGCCGGAGGCGCGATAGGGGCGCAGGCCGGCGATTGTACGGATCACGCGGTCGGGGGAGACGAGCACGGGCGGCAGGCAGCCGGTCTGCCGCGCGCCCCGCCGGGTCACCATATTGGTCGCGCAGCCCGGCAGGGCGAGGCTGGCGGCGGCGGAGCCGAGGAAGGCGCGGCGATGCATGGCGGGAAGGATAGCTGCGCCGGCATAGGCTTCAAACAAGGAAAGCTAGAGCGAGCCCGTACTTTTCTTACGCTGTCACCTGGGCGCGGGGCGGCTAGGATGGCCGGATGATCAGGCCCTATCTTCCCCTGAACGGACTGCGCGCCTTCGAGGCGGCGGCGCGGCATGGCAGCCTCACCAAGGCGGCGATCGAGCTCAACGTCACCCCGGCGGCGCTTGGCCATCAGGTGAAGGCGCTGGAGGAGAGGCTTGGCGCGCCGCTCTTCCACCGCCTGCCGCGCGGGCTCGCGCTGACCGACGAGGGGCAGGCGCTGCTGCCGGTGCTGACGGACTCGTTCGACCGGATGGCGGGGGCGCTGGCCCGGTTCGACGACGGGCGCGGGCGGGAGCTGCTCAGCGTCGGCGCGGTCGGGAGCTTCGCGATCGCCTGGCTGCTGCCGCGGCTGGCGGCGTTCGAGGCGGCGCATCCGGAGGTGGACCTGCGGCTCAGCACCAACAACAACCGGGTCGACATCGCCGAGGAAGGGCTGGATTTCGCGATCCGGTTCGGGGACGGCGCCTGGCACGGGACCGAGGCGGCGTTGCTGTTCCGGGCGCCGCTGACCGTGCTGTGCGATGCCGGGACCGCGGCCCGATTGCACACGCCGGCCGATCTGGCGGGAGAGACATTGCTGCGCTCCTACCGCAATGACGAATGGCCCAGTTGGTTCGAGGTTGCCGGCGCGGAGCCGCCGCCGCTGACCGGGCCGGTGTTCGACAGCGCGGCGCTGATGGTTGAGGCGGCGCTGGCCGGACATGGCGTTGCGCTGGCGCCGGCGATCCTGTTCGAAGGCCGCGCAACACGGCCCTTCGCCGCCGAGGTGGATCTCGGCGGCTATTGGCTGACCCGGCTCAAATCGAAGCGGCCGGGGCCGGCGATGGCGGCGTTCGAGGCCTGGCTGCTGGCCGAGGCCGCGTCCGCCTAGGCTACCGCGTCCTCGACGGTCTCCACGGTCACATTCTCGTTGGTGTAGACGCAGATATCCGCGGCTATCTTCATCGCCTTGCGGGCGATCACTTCGGCATCCTCCTCATAATCGTAGAGGGCCGTCGCGGCGGACAGGGCGAAATTGCCGCCCGACCCGATCGCGGCCACGCCCGAGGCGGGCTCCAGCACGTCGCCATTGCCGGTGAGGATCAGGGTCACATCCTTGTCGGCGACGATCATCATCGCCTCGAGGTTGCGCAGATATTTGTCGGTCCGCCAGTCCTTGGCGAGCTCGACCGCGGCCCGCATCAGCTGGCCATTATGCTGCTCCAGTTTCTTCTCGAGCCGCTCGAAGAGGGTGAAGGCATCGGCGGTGGCGCCGGCGAAGCCGCCGATCACCTTGCCACCCTGCCCGATCCTGCGGACCTTCTTCGCATTGGGCTTGATCACCGTCGATTGCAGCGAGACCTGCCCGTCGCCGGCGACCACCGCCTTGCCGTTCTTGCGCACGCCGATGATCGTCGTGCCGTGCCAGACTTCCATTCAATAAGCTCCCGCTCGAAATTGTTGCGACTTATCTGGGAGCGGGCCCGTCCTCCTGCAATGGCGGCGTCCGGATACCGGCATCCGCCGCCCGCCGGCCCGCGGGCGAGGAGCCGAATTCATAGCCGATCACGGTGCTGCCCCAGCCAAGCACGAGGCCGAGCGCGAGCAGCAACGGCTCGCGATTGCCCTCCGGGATCGGCACGAAGAACAGGGCAGTCATCCCGATCAGGCCGCCCGCCAAAGCGACGATCGCAAGCGCGGCGCGGAACGGGCTGAGATCGGTGCCGGACCTTTCATCCTGAGTCATGTCATCCTCCAATGTTCCCAATGTTCGCACTGCCCATGGGCCGGCCGAGCGCGCGCAGGGCCCGAACAAGCCTCGCCTCGCCCTCGCGTCCACGCGCCGCGAGAAAATGAATGAGCGCAGCGACGGTCCTGCGGCCCAGCCTGCCATCCACGGCAAGGCGCGGCACGCCGCTGCCCCGCGCCAGGGCGTTCAACGAACGCTGCAATAGTCGAATCGCGTTTTCGGTAATTTGCATGAGAATTAAGAACCATATTGGTTCTATGTAGGAAAGTGGTTTTCTCCGCCGAGCCGCGCTAGGCTGTGCGAAAGGGAGGCGTCGGATGCGCAGGAGCGTGACGAGGGGATTGATATTGGCCACGGCCGCTGGCGTGGCCGCCTGGCCGGCGACGGCAAGCCGCAATGCGACCTTGCTGCATCCTGCGGCATTGCCGGATTCGGAGTGCGTCGGCTTTTTGGGCGGGCAGGAGGCGACGGGCGGCACGTCCACGCCGGTCGCGGCGACCACGGCGCCAGTGCTGCTCGACGGGCTCGGTTATGCCGGCCTTGAGCCCGACAGCCAGAATGGCGAGGCGCGGGCCTGGTTCGCGCAGGGCGTGCGCCTGATCTGGGCGTTCGACGAGGTCGAGGCGATCCGCGCCTTCCAGCAGGCACAGAGGGCGGACCCGAATTGCGCGCTCTGCCATTTCGGCGAGGCCTGGGCGCGCGGGCCGACGATCAATTTGCAGCCGCGCAATGACGAGCTGGTCGCCGCCCGCGCCGCCGCGCAGCGGGCACTGGCGCTCGCCGGATCCCTGAGCGAGCGCGACCGCATCCTCGTCCAGGCGATGGTGGTCCGCACCGGGCCGGGCGACGCCTTCAAGAACGACGACTATATGACCTATTTGCAGGCGCAGGCTTTGCGCCATCCGGACGACGACACGATTTCGATCATGGCCGCCGACGCGCAGATGATCACCTTCCGCGAGGTCCAGCCGCGGACTGGGACGGTGGCGCAGCAATTGCTGGAGCGTGTGCTGGCGCGCAATCCGAACCATGGCGGCGCCATCCATTATTACATTCACCTGGCCGACTGGATCGACCGGGCCGAACTGGCAGTGCCTTATGCCGAGCGGCTGGGCACCATCGCCCCGGCGGCAAGCCACCTCGTCCACATGCCGTCCCACACCTTCTACGCGGTCGGGCGCTACCAGGATGCGGCGCGGGTGAATGTCGAGGCGGTCGCGGCGGACCGGGCGTTCCGCGACCGGGCCAATCCGGCGGAATCGGAATATCGCTGGGGCCTCAACGCCCACAACATGCATTTCGCGATCGAGAGCGCGCTGGCGCGCGGCGACGGCGCCACCGCGCTCGACGTTTCCCGGCAATATCGCGAGACCTATATGGCCGGCCCGCCCGATCCGCGCACGCAGACCCTGGGCACGGCGACCTTCTATGCCGCCGGCCTGCATGGCGACGTGGACGCAGTGCTGGCGGCGCCGGAGCCCGGGGACGTTTTCGGCAAGGTGCAGCATCGTTATGCGCGTGGCGAAGCGCTGGCCCGGCGCGGGGACGCGGCGGGGGTGCGTGGCGAGGCCGCGGCGATTGCCGCGCTGCGCACGGGCCGGGACGCGCCCGGGCTCAGGCGCCGCGGCGTCCAGCTCGCCGAGGTCTACCAATATGTGCTGGAGGGACGCGCGGCGATGCTGGCCGGCAATCCGGCGGCGGCGCAGGAGGCCTATCGCAAGGCGATGAACCGGCAGCTCCTTTCCGAATTCGGCAACGACCCGCCGCTCTTCTGGTATTCGGTGCGGCGGAGCCTTGCCGCGGCGACTTTGGCGGCGGGCGATGCGCAGACGGCGCGGGCGCAGCTTTATGCGTCGCTGCGGCGCTGGCCGAACGATGCACTGGCGCTGTTTGCCCTGTCGCAGGCGGACCGGGCGGCGGGCGATATCGCCTCGGCAGAGCGCAATCTGGCGCGGGCGCGGCGATTCTGGGCGGGCGATGTGACCCAGGTGCCGCTGGCGCGGATTTGACCTGTTTCCCCTCCCCCGTTGAGGGAGTGACAGGTCGGTCATACCCCCGGCATGACCTGAACAGTGCGGGCGCTGTTCACCCGTCACTGGCAAGGAGGAGGTGTCCGGCGTTTGAGAATATTCTCTGACGCCGAGCCCCCTCACCCTCTCCCCGCCGGGGAGAGGGAGCTTGGCCGTGCAAGTTGAGGTCAGCGTGACAGCTGGCAGCTGGCCGTCTACCCTGACCGGCTGATGGAAGTGCTCCTTCTCCTGCTGGCATTGCTGCTGATCTTCGGGTTGCCGATCTGCGTCGCGGTGCTGTTCGGGGTGAACCGGGACCTGAAGGCGCGGCTCGCCAGCGTCGAGCAAAGGCTCGACCGGTTCGAACGGCGGGGGATCGCGCCGGATGCGGCTGTCGTGGCGGAATGGGCCGCGCAGGGGGCGCCGCTGCCCGAGGCCGTCTGGTCCAAAGAGGCGGAGCCGGCGGCCCCCGGCGAACCGGCGCCGGCGGATGTCACCTCCGACGAACCGGTGCAGCCTCTTGAAGCCGATTCCGTTCCCGAAAATGCTCCTGCCGAGGCGACAGCGCATCACGAGCCCGCACCGCAGGAGAGCCTGGGGGCGATGTTCGAGCGGCTGGTGGCCGGGAAGCTGCTGATCTGGCTTGGCGGGATCGCACTGGTGGTCGCGGCGGTGTTCCTGATCCGTTATTCGATCGAGGTCGGGCTGATCACGCCGGCGGCGCGGATGGCGGGCGCGGGCCTGTTCGGGCTCGCCCTGCTCGGCGCCGGCGAATATGCGAGGGCCGGGCGGTTCGCGGACGATCCGCGCATCGCCCAGGCTCTGGTCGGGGCCGGCATCGCGGTGCTCTACGCGACCGTTTACGGCAGCAACGTCCTCTACGGCCTGATCGACAATCGCTTCGCCTTCGGGGCGATGGCGGCGGTGACCGCAATGGCGCTCGGCCTGTCGCTGCGGCACGGCGCGCCGACCGCGATCATGGGGCTGGCCGGCGGCTTCCTGACGCCGGTGCTGGTGGGGGATCGCAGCGCGAGCGCCGTGCCCTTGCTCACCTATCTTGCCTTGCTCGACCTCGGCCTGTTCCTGCTCGCCTGGCGGCGGGGCTGGACCTGGCTGGCGGCGGCGGCGACCCTGCTCAGCTTCGCGTGGACGCTCTGGATCGCGGTGCAGCCCGGGGAGCGGGATCCATTGCTCGCGGGCGGTTTCGTGGTGGCGCTCGCCATCGTCGCTGCGACCTTGCGGCCGGGGACGGGGCGGCAGCTGGTGCTGCTCCAGCCGCTGGCGATCGGCATCGCCGAGCTTGCCCTGCTGGTGGGGCGGACCGATCTTGGCGCGCCGGCCTGGGGGCTGTTCGGGGCGCTGAGCCTTGCCAGCCTGATCCTTGCCGCCATACGCACGGAGCTACGGCTCGCGCCGCTGACGGCGCTGCTCTTCGCCCTCGCCCTGCTTGCGATCAAGGCGGTGGCCGGGCCGATCGACCATGTGCCGATGGCGGCGATCGGGATCACGATCCTGTTCGGGCTCGGCGGGCTGGCGCTCGCGTGGCGGACACCGGCGGCGCTCCGGGCAGGGATTGCCTCGCTCGCTTTCTTCGGCCCGCTCCTGATCGTGCGAATCTTCGAGCCGCACTATCTGGGCGTTTCCGCCTGGGGCGCGCTGGCGGCGGCACTGACGACGGGGCCGGCGGCCCTGATCTGGCTGCACCGGCGGCGCGCGGGCCCGGCCATCCCGGCGGACCTCGCCTTGCTGTTCGCCGGCGGCGGCGCGGCATTGCTGGCGGGCGCCGCGGTCCGGGATCTCGCGGCGCGGGACTGGATCGCGGCGGGGTGGCTTGGCGTCGCCCTGCTGCTGGCGCTCGGCGCGCGCAGGCTGAACGATCTGGCGCTCGGCACGGTGGCGGTGGTCGTCATCCTCGCCGCCCTGGCGCGGGCCTTCTGGATGGTGCCGGAATTGTCGACCGCGTCGATCGACGCCCTGCTCGGCGTGCCGATCCTCGCCGCCGGCCTGCCGGACTTCATGCGGACGCTGACCGCGCTCGCCATTCCCGCCCTTTTGCTGGTCGCGATCCGCTTCGCGCTGCCGCCACTGGCGCTCGGGGCGCGGCGGGCCTTGCCGCTTGCCGCCGGGCTGCTCGCCATCGCCGCGCTCTA
>JADMIO011575669.1_pt1 | contig 11755 bp, 7 predicted proteins | sample 8958161 | NCBI WGS metagenome assembly JADMIO01 (sample SAMN16585339, study PRJNA669376) | soil metagenome | isolation source: Crop rotation soil | place: USA: Cullars Rotation, Alabama | collected 2011
CCCCCGCCGTTCATTTCCGTTAAGAACTTTTTCCCAAACACAACCCGCCCTTAAAACCTTCGTTTTTTCCGTCTGCAATCCGCCCTCCTTTCCCCTCCCCACCCCCTCGGGTAAAATCCCCACCCCACGAATTCGTGTTCATTCGTGTCAATTTGTGGCTCATATATTCCGGCGAACCACACAAGATAAGCGAGAAAACATGCCCCTGCTCACCGGCAAAAAAGCGTTCATCTTCGGCGTTCTGAACGAATACTCCATCGGCTACCACATCGCCGAAAAGCTTCATGCCGAGGGATGCCAGCTCGCCTTCTCCCATCTTCCCGCGGAAAAAATCGCCCGCCGCGTGGTGAAGGCCGTCGAAAAGTTCAACCCGCTCTTCCTCGCCCCGTGCGATGTCTCGAAGGATGAAGACCTCGACAGCGCCTTTAAAACGGCCTCGGAAAAGTATGAGGGAGGCACCTTCGACATCCTCGTCCACTCCCTCGCCTTCGCCCCTGCCGAAGCACTGCATAACCCGTTCCTCCAGACCACGCGCGAGCAGTGGCGTACCGCCCTCGACATCTCGGCGTACTCTCTTCTCGCCATGTCTCGCCTCGCGCAGCCGTTAATGAACAAAAATGGCAGCATCATCACGCTCTCGTACCTCGGCGCTGAAAAGTTCATCCCCATGTACAACGTCATGGCTGTCGCCAAGGCCGCCCTCGAATGCACCGTCCGCTACCTCGCCGCCGAAATGGGCCGCCATGAGAAGAATATCCGCGTCAATGCCATCTCCGCTGGGGCCGTCAAAACGATGGCAGCCCGCGGCATCGGCGACATCGACAAGATGATGGAACACTACACCTTCAAATCGCCCCTCCCCTGGGATGCCGACACCGCCGCCCAGCACGTCGGCAAAACCGGCCTTTACCTCAGCTCCGATCTCTCCACCGGCGTTACCGGTGAAGTGATTTACGTCGATGGCGGCTACAACATCGTCGGCTGGTAAACACGTAGCATCCTCTTTCGAAGGGCAAGGCATCCGTACCTGTAGCCCTGAACGCTCCGCGCGGCTATGCATACGCATTCTTGCATGAGCAGCGCTGTACCCTGACACGTTCTTCGCCTATTTTTTCCTAATAGGTCTCTAACGCCTAACCCACGAACAGGAGGCGCTTCTCCACGATCATGTCCACTGATCCGCATCTTGAGCGACTTGCAGCAATTGTCACCGATTCCGACGATGCCATCGTCAGCAAAAATCTTGATGGCATTGTCCAAACCTGGAATCGGGGCGCGGAAAGCATTTTCGGCTGGACCAGTGAAGAGATGGTCGGACAGCCCCTCCTCAAGATCATCCCACCCGAGCTTCACTACGAAGAGTACGACATCCTCGCCCGCATCCAGCGCGGCATCAAGATCGACCATTTCCAGACAATCCGCATCCGCAAGGACGGACGGCGCCTGAACGTCTCTGTAACCATCTCGCCGATTCGCGACGCGACCGGCAAAGTCGTCGGCGCATCGAAGATCGCCCGCGACATTACCAACGAAGTCCGCAGTGCCCGCGAGCGCGAACGCCTGTACCAGCTTGGCCGCGCCATGGCCGAGGAATCCGACGTCCATGCGCTGGTGCAGAAAATCACTGACGCCGCCACCGAACTCTCCGGCGCAGAATTTGGGGCCTTCTTCTACAACATCACCAACGAGAAGGGTGAGTCGTATATGCTCTACACCCTCTCCGGTGTCCCGCGCGAGCACTTTGCTAAGTTTCCCATGCCCCGCAACACCCAGGTCTTCGCGCCCACTTTCGCCGGAGAAGGCATTGTCCGCAGCGCCGATATCACCAAGGACCCCCGTTATGGCAAAAACGCCCCACACCGCGGCATGCCCGTCGGTCATCTGCCCGCGAAAAGCTACCTCGCCGTTCCGGTGATCGGCCGCGGCGGCGATGTCATCGGCGGCCTCTTCTTCGGCCATTCGACCCCCGGCGTTTTCGATGATCGCGCTGAGGCGATCGTTGGCGCGGTCGCTGGGAATGCCGGCATCGCCCTCGACAACAATCGCCTCCGCCGCGAGCTCGAGGAAAATGCCAAGCGCGAACGCGCCGCCCGCGACCAGGCTGAAAAGTCAGTGGAGGAAACCCGCGATATCGCCGGCAAACTGGCCCAGCAATACCGCCTCTTCGATGCTGTTCTTTCCGCCGCCCGCGATTACATCTTTATCTTCTCCCTGGATGGCCGCTTCACGTATGCCAACAAGGCGCTGCTCGATCTATGGGGCCTTTCTCCTGATGAAGCCCGCGGAAGGCACATGCGCGAACTGAACTATTCCGTCGAGATCGAGGCGCAAATCCAGGAGAACATCCGCAAAGTTGCCAAGACCGGCCAGGCCGTCACCGATACCGCGGCTTACAAGAGCCCGATCGGCAAGGAGGGCTTTTACGAATACATACTCGCGCCCGTATTTGACGAAACTGGCAACGTGGTTTCAGTTGCTGGAACGTCGCGCGATATCACGGCCCGCCGCCAGGCTGAAATTGAACGCCAGCAACTCCTCGATTCTGAACGCGCCGCCAGGACCGAGGCCGAACGCGCCAGCCGTCTCAAGGATGAATTCCTTGCCACCCTCTCCCACGAGCTCCGCACGCCGCTCAATGCCATTCTCGGCTGGGCCCAGCTCCTCCGCCGCACTGCCAAAGGCGATGAAGACCTTATCGAAGGCCTCGACGTCATCGAGCGCAATGCCAAGGTCCAGACCCAGCTCATTGAAGACCTCCTCGACATGAGCCGCATCATCTCCGGCAAGATCCGGCTCGATGTACAGCGCGTTGATGTCGCGGCGGTTGTTGATGCTGCCGTGGAATCTGTCCGCCCCTCTTCCGGAGTGAAGGGCCTTGAACTGCGGAAGATCCTTGATCCCCTCGCCGGACCCGTGATGGGCGACCCCAGTCGCCTGCAGCAGATCGTCTGGAACCTGCTCACCAACGCCATCAAGTTCACACCCAAGGGCGGCAAGGTGGAGGTCCTGCTCGAACGCGTTAACTCGCACATCGAGATCAGCGTCACCGATACCGGCCAGGGCATTGAGCCTGACTTCCTTCCCCATGTCTTCGAACGCTTCCGCCAGGCCGACGGCACCACCACCCGCAAACATGGCGGGCTGGGCCTTGGCCTCTCCATTGTGAAAAATCTCGTCGAACTTCACGGCGGCAATGTGCGCGTCAAGAGCCCCGGACTCAACCAGGGAAGTACATTTATTGTCTCGCTTCCTCTCGCCGTCGTTAAACACGATGGGCCGCGCGAGCATCCGGCCACGCAACGCAGCCCCGGCGCCGACTGCGACAGCGTCTCGCTCCAAGGTCTGAAGGTGCTGGTTGTCGATGATGAGCCCGACGCCCGTGATCTGGTGCAGCGCCTCCTACAGGAATGCCGCTGCGAGGTCCTTACCGCGGATTCCGCGGCCCAGGGTCTCGCGATCCTTAGCCGCGACAAACCTGACGTAATCCTTAGCGACATCGGCATGCCCGACGTGGACGGCTACGCCTTCATCCGGCAGGTTCGCAAACTCCCCGCATGTGAAGGCGGACGCATACCGGCCATCGCCCTTACCGCCTTCGCCCGCTCCGAAGACCGCACCCGCGCCATGATTGCCGGTTACCAGATGCACCTTTCGAAGCCAGTCGAACACCAGGAACTGATCGCCACCGTCGCCAGCCTTGCGGGCAGAACGGAAGGTTCTGCATAACGCGGTCCTCCTCGCGTCCGCCTCATTCCCCCGGATCCGAACCCGCTAAAACGTGATTCGCCATCGGAGCTCAAGCACTCCGACCACGTCGCTCGTGGGATCGTTCGCGGGGTCCAGGATCACCTGGTATCCCACGGTGATCTGGTTGTCCGGCGAGACCTGCATGCGATAGAACGCCTCCAATGCATACTGGTTCCGTGCTGCCGAACTTGTGGGCTCTCCCCACGCTCCGCCAAGTCCCACCACATCGGAATTGAATAGCAGCTTTCCCTCCCAGCCGATGCCACCCGATACCAGGTTTTTTATTCCGTTGATATTGCCTTCTCCGGTGCCGTAGCGGAAAAATGGCCGCAGGTGGGCGTTGATCTGCTGGTCGAAACTGATGTCGAACCCCGCATCGTGCGGCTTGTTATAACTGTCGCCGGCGTCGCGGTACCACCCGGTGAAACGGTACGTCCCCTTTCCCAGTCCGGGAATCACCGGCGTGAAGCCAACCTCGAAGGCGCTGAACAAATTGAAATCGTCAAAGAGTGTGTTGAACCCCGCGGTGGTCTTTTTCCCCTGTGCATCCTGCGCGCCTGCGGAGATGTACCACCAATCCGCCGGCTTTACAGACACGTTGATGCCCAGCCCCTGCCCGGGAAACGCCCGCACCGGAAACGTCGAGAATGCGCCATTAAGAAAGTATTTGCTATCGCTTTGCCAGTAATTGCTGTTGTAGTAATTCTCCGGGTCGAGCTTCCCGATACGCAGGATCACGCGATCTTTCTCAAACCGCTGCTCCCAGTAGAGCTCCTTGACCGTCAGCACCTGCTCGCCGAAGCCGTTGGTGGTTCCCCACAGCGAGGCGATCTGTTTTCCAAGTCCGCCAGGTGCAATGCCGGTCCCCAGGTCGCTCCGTTGTTCCGCGGCAAAATAGAGCAGACCCACCATTGGATCATCTTTTTGTCCCAGCAGCCGCCAGTCGCCGAAGAGGTCAATATCTCCGCCGGCTGCCGTGCGCGTTCCAGGCCCGTTGCTTGCAGCCTGGAATACCGCTGTGTACGCCATGCCGACCTTCAGACCCACCTTGTCCAGTTCCGTGTTCATGGCCTTCCAGGCGGGATCAATCAGCGACACCGGTCCGTAAGAGAGAATCCCCGCCGGCCGTGCTTTGGCGTCGGCCAGTTCTTCATCAATGCTTTCGGGCGCAAGCTCTGGCTCGATCGACATCTGGGGCACTCTGAGCACGTCGGCAGGGGGGGCAGGTTGCGTGTCTGCTCCGCGTACCACCGCTGCAGAAAGCAGCATCGCCGTGCACACGCCGGCGCACATCCGGATCGATCCATTCATTTCAAGTCCTCCGTGCATCATCCTGGTTCCGTCATGTGTTCCGGGCTCAGCAGCGCATCGAGTTGTTCCTTCGTCAGCCACCCTTTCTTGAGCACCAGGTCATAGACGCTGCCTCCGGTGGCGAGGGCCTCTTTTGCGATCGATGCCGACTTTTCGTACCCGATGGTCGGATTCAGCGCCGTCACGAGCCCGATGCTGTTGGTGACGTAGTCCATGCAGCGCTGCTCGTTCGCCTTGATGCCGTTAATGCACCGTGCCGCCAGCGTGATGCACGCGTTCTTGAAGATCATGAGGCCGTGCAGCAGGTCGTACGCGATGATCGGCTCGGCCATGTTCAGTTCCAGCTCGCTCGCCTCCGACGCCATCCCCACCGTCACGTCGTAGCCGATCACTTGGTAGCAGATCTGGCTCACCAACTCCGGGATCACGGGGTTGACCTTTCCCGGCATGATCGACGACCCCGGCTGCATCGGAGGCAACTGAATCTCATAAAGTCCGCACCGCGGTCCCGATCCCATCCACCGCAGATCATTGCAGATCTTCGACACTTGCACGGCCGCCCGCTTCAGCGTGGCAGCGAGCTGCGCAAATGCCCCCGAATCCTGAGTTCCCTGCACGAGGTCTACCGCCTTTTGCAAAGGCAGGCCGGTCACCTCCGCCAGCCGCCTGGTCACCAGTTCCGCATATCCTTTCGGGCTATTAAGTCCCGTGCCGATCGCGGTCGCGCCCATATTGATCTCATGCAATTCGCCAATTGCCTTTTCCATGGCAGCCATCGCCGACGCCACCATTCCCGCATACGCATTGAACTCCTGCCCCAGCGTCATCGGCACGGCATCCTGGTTTTCCGTCCGCCCCATCTTCAGTATTTTCGAAAACTCTTTCGCCTTTGCCGTGAGCGCCGCCCGCAATTCTCCCATCGCCGCCACGGTTTCCTTCTGCGAAAGAATCACTGCGATCTTGATGGCAGTTGGGTAGGCGTCATTCGTGGACTGAGAGCAATTCACATGGTCGTTGGGATGCAGGTACTCGTATTCCCCTTTCTTGTGCCCCATTAGCTCAAGCCCGCGGTTCGCGATCACCTCATTGGCATTCATGTTCGTCGACGTTCCCGCCCCGCCCTGCATCATGTCCACTGGAAAATGCTCATGCAGCTCCCCTGCCAGAATCTCATCGCACGCCTTGACGATGGCGTCGGCACGATGCTCGTCCAGGCATTTCAGTTCCGCATTCGCCAACGCCGCCCCCTTCTTCACATACGCCAACGCATTGACGAAATGCGCAAAGTTCCGCAGCGGCACACCCGAGATGGCAAAATTTTCCATCGCCCGCACCGTCTGCACGCCGTAATAGACGCTGTTCGGAATTTCCCGCTCTCCCAGCGAATCATGCTCTTTCCGATACGAGGTGATCTCCGCCTGCTCCGCCCGGTCCGCCAGTTGTTCTGATGCCATCCGCAGGCGGTTGCTGATGCGCTGCGCCACCCGCGCCACCACGCGATAATAAATGTCCGGCTTCTTCTCCTTCAGTTCCTCCAGCACCGCGCGTGGAATCTCCCACACCACCGCCGGTCCGCCCTTCGCAAAAGCGCTTGAGCCATGCGCTCCTTCGTCCAGCAGAATCCCCTCGGAAATAATCGCCCCCTGCGTCAGCGTCGCCAGGTGCGTCTGCCGCCCATGCAGGCCGCGCACGACATCAACCGATCCCTCGGTCACGATCCCCAGCCATTCCCGCGGCGTTGATTCATGGAACAGATATTCCCCCGCCTCGTATCGCACCTCTTTCCCCCGCTTCACGATCGCAGCCAGCGCGTCCACCATGATCCCCATCGCCTTGGCGGGCGCTTCCAGTTGTTCCATGATGTTCGCCATGACCTATTCCTTAGAAAAAGAGCTTCCCGATCAAGATTCCAGTTCCCACCGCCACGGTTGTCGACACGAGGCCGGGAATCATGAACGAATGATTCAGCACGTATTTTCCGATCCTGGTCGTCCCGCTCCGGTCAAAATTGACCGCCGCAATCAGGGTCCCATACGTCGGTATAAAGAAGTACCCGTTCACCGCCGGAAACATCCCCGCCAGCACCCCTGGCGCGATTCCAAGCGTCACGCCCAATGGCATCAAGGTCTTCGTTGTCGCCGCCTGGCTGAACAGCAGCATCGAGGTCGCAAACAACCCCACCGAGAATAACGCGGGGTACGATGTTGCCATGTTCCGCAAGGCACCGTTGATCACGGCGCTGTTGGCGTCCATGAAGGTATCTCCCAACCACGCCAGGCCCAGGATGCCGATCGTCGCAGTGAGGCCCGCCTGGCACGTCTTGGTCTTCACAATCTGCCCGGCCGGAGCGCCGGTCGCCAGTAACATCAGCGCCGCAAGTGAAAGCATTATGATGGCGATCGCGCGGTCCATTCCAATCACCGTGGTCGCCATCGCAGGGGCTGAAGCGGCCGTGGCCGCAATCGTTGACGCTGCCGTTGACGCCGCTTCCGCGGGCACCTGAAGCGTCCGTATCGATGGAAACAGCCCGCACAGCACCACAAGCGCCACCCCCACCAGGAACATTCCCGCCGACAGCGATGCCTTTGCCGGCAGCGGCTTTGTTTCTTCGGCGGCCGCGTTGCCTGCCTCTTCTTCCTTCAGCTCACCAGACGCCACCCGCCGCAGGTATTCCGGGTCCTTGTCCAGATCCACACCGATACGCGTTTGTACCAGCGCGGCCACAATCACGCCCAACAGCGTTGATGGCACGCATATCAGGAGAATCTGCGTCAGACCGATCCCCTTGCTCCCAAGCACCGTGATCAGCGCTGCCGTCGCCGCCGAAACCGGGCTCGCCGTGATCGCCTGCTGCGACGCAATGGTCGACACCGCTATCGGTCGCTCCGGTCGCACGCGACCTTTCATCGCCACCTCGTAGATCACCGGCAACAACGGATAAAAAATATGTCCCGTTCCCGCCAGAAACGTGAACAGGTACGACACGATCGGTGCAATGATCGTCACGTGCCGTGGACTCTTGCGGATAATCCCGGATGCGATTCGCACCAGGAAATCAATCCCGCCTGCGGCCTCCATCACCGACGCCGCCATGATTACCGACAGGATGATCAGCAACACATCCCCGGGAATGGTCCCGGGCACATCGCCGAAGCCAAACACCAACACCGCCAGCCCAACTCCCCCCCAAAGCCCCATCCCCACGCCTCCCGTTCTCGCCCCCAGCGCAATCGCCGTAAGCAGAACCACCAACTGCAGAATGAGGCTTAATGTCATGGCAACTCCGATTTGAGCTGTCAATGAGTCAATGAAAACAGATTGTCCATGCGTGTGCAGTCGCATCTTAGACCCGGCCCCCCCCGCACGTACCTCGTAATTCTCCCAGTCTGGCAGAAATCGCCCCCTGAATTTTCTCGGGTTTCAGCCCTTGGTGTTTTTCCGACGGCCTGTGCGCTCCCTGGGTTCCCCACATTTTTCCTGCAAAATGTTAGTCCAAAGAGCAGGTTGTGATTCATGATTGGACGGCCTGCCCGTCTCCGCTAAACTGCCCTGCTCCAAATGTGGACTGCTCAACCGCCAAGGAAGGCCTTATGACCACCGCCGTCGATGCTCCCGCCATCAATCCCGCCCACATCGAAAAACTCGCCAGGGAACTCAGTCTCCGCTTTGCCCAGGTCATCGCCACCGCCCAGCTCCTCGCCGATGGTTCCACCATCCCGTTCATCGCCCGATACCGCAAGGAAGCCACGGGCACCCTCGATGAGGTCGCCGTCACCACCATCCGCGACCGCCTCGAACAACTCGCCGAACTCGACAAGCGCCGTGATTCCATCCTTTCGTCCCTTGAGGAACGAAAACTTCTCACCGACGATCTCAAAAAATCGATCGACGCCGCCGAAACGCTCACCGCCCTCGAAGACCTTTACGCCCCGTTCCGCCCCAAGAAGCGCACCCGCGCCATGGCCGCGAAAGAAGCAGGCCTCCAACCGCTCGCCGACCTGCTGCTTACCCAAGCGCCGGCCACAGATCCCGAAACTGAAGCGGCAAAATACCTCAACAAAGGACTCAAAATCGAAACGCCCGCCGATGCCCTTCAAGGCGCCCGCGACATCATCGCCGAACACATTAGCGATCACGCAGAAGCCCGCGCCGCTCTGCGCGATCTGTTCTGGGACAAAGGCGTCGTCACCTCCAGGCGCATCGACACGACCGGCATGAGCGCCACTGCCACGGAAGAGGAAAAGCAAAAACTCCTCGCCTCCCAGCCGCCCGAGACCCTGAAGTTCAAAGACTACTTCGACTGGCAGGAACCCATCGCGTCGATTCCCAGCCACCGCCTCCTTGCCATCCGCCGCGGCGCTGCGGAAAACATCCTCCTCTTCCGCATTGCCCCGCCCGAAGCGGATACCCTCGCCACGCTCGAACAGATCTTCCTGCAAAACAGCTCCAAATCAGCACAACAGGTGAAGCTAGCCATCGCCGACGCCTGGAAGCGCCTGCTCTCCCTGTCCATGGAAACCGAAATACGCCTCGAGTCCAAAAAGAAAGCCGATGCCGCCGCCATCGAGGTCTTCGCCACCAACCTCCGCCAGCTCCTCATGGCTTCTCCGCTGGGCCAGAAAACAACCCTCGCCGTCGACCCCGGCTTCCGCACCGGCTGCAAAATCGTGATCCTCGACCCGCAGGGGAAACTCCTCCACAACGATGTCATCTACCCCGACCAGGGCGCCCACAATACCGGCGGAGCCGAACACATCCTCCTCACCCTCGTCGCCAAATACCACGTCGAAGCCATCGCGCTGGGCAATGGCACCGCCAGCCGTGAAACCGAACAATTCATAAAGAAACTCAATCTTCAAACAACGTCGTCGCCAACGTCTGAGCCCTCTGTGCCCTCTGTGCCCTCTGTGGTTAAAAACAACACGGCCCCACTCACCAAGCCCATTCCCATCGTCATGGTCAACGAATCCGGCGCCTCCATCTACTCCGCCTCCGCCGTCGCACGCGAAGAATTCCCCGACCATGACCTCACCGTCCGCGGCAGCGTCTCCATCGGCCGCCGCCTCCAGGACCCCCTCGCCGAACTCGTAAAGCTGGATCCCAAATCCATCGGCGTCGGCCAATACCAGCACGATGTGGATCAAGACCACCTCAAAAAATCCCTCGATGATGTCGTCGTCTCCTGCGTGAACGCCGTCGGAGTCGAACTCAATTCCGCAAGTAAGCAGCTTCTCAACTACGTGTCCGGCCTCAGTGACACCATCGCCGAAAATATCGTTTCCTACCGCAATCAGAACGGGGCTTTCAAAGCCCGCAAAGACCTCCTCAACGTTCCCCGCCTCGGCCCGAAGACCTTCGAACAAGCCGCCGGCTTCTTAAGAATTCGCAGCACCCATCCACCCGAAACCGCGGCAGGCGGGTCCAAAGACACTCACCCCCTCGATGCCTCCGCCGTCCACCCGGAACGCTACCCTCTTGTCGAACGCATGGCCAAAGACCTGAACGTTACTATCCAGGATCTCATGCGCGACGAATCCCTGAGAAAACGCATCAACCTTCAGAACTACATAACCAAGGACACAACAGGTAACACGCTCATCGGCCTTCCCACTCTTACGGACATTTTGAACGAACTCGCCAAGCCCGGCCGCGATCCGCGCCAGCAGTTCGAACCCTTCCAGTTCGCCGAAGGCATCAACAAGATCGAAGACCTCGCCTCCGGCATGAAACTCCCGGGCATCATCACCAACGTCACCGCCTTCGGGGCTTTCGTCGACATCGGCGTTCACCAGGACGGCCTTGTTCACGTCTCCCAACTTGCCGACCGTTTCATCAAAGATCCTAACGATGTCGTCAAAGTCCAGCAACGGGTTGAAGTCACCGTCCTCGACGTCGATATCCCCCGGAAGCGCATCTCCCTCACCATGCGCAAAGCCGCAACCGGCAGCAGCGGTGGGGGCCCCAAATCCCAGGCCATCACACAGAAGTCACAACCCAACCGCTATGGCACCACTCCCCATGCCAAACCCCAACCGAGACAATCCCCCGCCCCAGCCCAGGAAGGCTGGTTCTCCGCCGCCCTGAAGAACGCGCAGAAGAAAGCCGGAATGTAAAATAAATGCTCGCGCCGTTCTATGCATGATTCGCGTTAATCTGGCGATTCCCGTGAACTGCCTCGAAAGGCGCGAAGATCGCAGCAACAATGCTTGCCATCCAAAGCCAGTAGCCCGGGCCATAGGCAGTGATGTCCTGCGCCCCTAAACTGACTCACTTGAAATGTATAGACTTCCGGTCAAGAAAGGCCAGGGAGTTCGATGAAGAAGCGTTTCAGTGACGAACAGATCGTGGGAATTCTGCGGGAAGGCGCCACGGGCGAAAAGACTGTGGCGCAGATCTGCCGGGAGCACGGCATCGCCGAACCGACGTATTACACGTGGAAGCGGAAGCTCGGGGCGATGGCGGAGCCGGAGGTCAGACGGCTCAGAGAGCTCGAGAAGGAGAACGCCCGGCTCAAGCGTCTCCTGGCCGAGCGCGATGTGGAGATCGACGTGATCAAGGAGTTCCTCAAAAAAAAGTAGCGACGACGGCAGATCGCCGTCAGGCGGCTCAGTTCCTCACCGCGCGGGAGATTCCCGCGGCCCGGGCCTGCCGCCTCCTGGGCATCAGCCGCCGCTGGCGGGGCTATCAGAGCCGCAAG
>JADMIO011113661.1_pt1 | contig 11752 bp, 17 predicted proteins | sample 8958161 | NCBI WGS metagenome assembly JADMIO01 (sample SAMN16585339, study PRJNA669376) | soil metagenome | isolation source: Crop rotation soil | place: USA: Cullars Rotation, Alabama | collected 2011
CCCAAACTGATAGAAATGCGCAGTGACGGGCTCGGTTCGCGCGTCTGGTTCGATCCAGTCGGGCTCTATGTGCAGCCTGGTACCACAGTGCGTTGGGTCTTACGTGAAAACGTGCACACGACGACCGCTTACCACCCGAAGAACGATCATCATGCACTGCGGATTCCAGACGGTGCAGCGCCGTGGGACTCGGGCTTTCTCGTGAAGCCCGGCGCAACCTTCGACGTCACCCTAACGGTTCCAGGAGTCTACGACTACTACTGCATGCCGCACGAAGCCGCAGGCATGGTCGGCCGCATCGTTGTCGGGAAGGCAACAGGGCCGGGAGCCCAGCCATTCGATTACTGGATCGGTAAATCAGGAACCGAGGGTTGGCGGCACGTTCCCGACGCTGCTCGCGCAGCGTTCCCCAGTCTAGAACGGATTATCGCCGAGCGCGTCGTACATCCAGTCGGAGCGCGCAGGTGAATCGCAATGCCGCCCGCAGGCGATAACCTCGGCTCGCGTCCGGGGATAACTATGAGGAGTCTCTGATGTTTCGATTTGCTCTTGGTGTGCTGATGCTCTGCTCGATCGCCGTTCCAGTGCGGGCGCAGCAACAACAAGTGGATTCTAAATGGCTGAGTTTTGACCCGGCCACCAAGACCGCGCGATTTGAACTGATCGCTGGTCTCACAGGACTGAACGGCGCTTTGAATTTCAATGGTTTCCGGGACGGGGGACTGACCCTCGTCATACCGGTTGGCTGGAATGCGGAGATCGCATTCAAGAATCACGACGGAATGCTCCCGCACAGCGCCGAAGTGATCAAGCCGCAGACTCCGCTTCCGACGCAGCCGGTGAGCCCGGCGATCCCGCGGGCATTCACTCTCAAACTTGCGGAAGGAATTCCGCCGCAGGGGACCGATGTCATACGCTTCGCGGCCCAGCCCGCGGGTGAATACATGATCTTCTGCGGGGTGCCGGGACACGGTGCGGCCGGGATGTGGATGCGTCTACGCGTGAGCGCGACAGCTTCGGCGCCGACGTTGGTCCTCACGCCATCCACAACAGCAAAGTGAAATGGTATCGAATCATGGCGTACTAGCTGGTTGCCGGAGCGCGATGTCGACAACCCGAATCAGCCATCGAGTGTTCTCATCGTCCTATCGGATGATGCAGTTGCGCCTTTGCGGTGACGCGCGTCGGCGGCGTCGAAGGTGCGCCAGAGGTTGTAGACGAAAGCAAACGCGCCGATCGCGAATAGCGACCCTCCGGTTGCTGTAATCGGCGCGCTCTTGAGCCCAATGTGAGGACCGAGAACAAATCCCAATACCATCAATGCCAGGCCCACGTTGGCGAGCCACCAATGCGCAATAGCTAGCGCCCGGCTTTGGATTTTGTGCCCGAACAATCTCGGCAACAATTGATAGCCCACACCAAAGACCATCATGGTGAGGAAACCAACAACGTTCATATGGGCGTGCGCCGGTCGGTAGACGACCCACGCGGGGTGAATCGCCATGGCAAGACCGAGAGCGATCCCGCCGGTAAACCACAGTAGGCTCGCACGAATGAATGCTTTGACGTACCAGTCCATTAGTCTCGATCGCGCTGAGTCGGTATGCTGGAACGAACCGTTGACTGCTGTCAAAGCTACTCAAGCAGACGATAACCGCTCCACGCTTCCACTCAGTGGAGAATTCCAATGTTCCAAGTATTTATAGACGGCAACGATGACTCGCTCCGACTGGAAGATCCGGAGGGTCGAAACGGTGGCTGGTGTAATAGGATTATTGAACAATGCTGACTGACAAGGAATCATCGAGAGCCAAAACTGCACGTGACGATCTGGACGAGTTAATGACGCTTCGTTCGACAGCTTTCCAGCCAGCGACGCACCTACCTGGAGCGCCATGCACGCTGGACCGCCACGGTTACGTGAAACTTCTTCTGCGTCCGAAGGCATCTCTGAGAGGCCTGGGAACGACCGCAACGTGAGGGTTTAATGCCACCTCGTAATGAGCCTACCTCTCTGCGCGTGACTGACTCGAGTTGCTTACGTGTCAAGAAAGAGGTGATAACTAAGATTCCGCTCTTATTCACACTTCTTTCACGAAAGGTCGGCCGGCTACTCTTCGGAAAATGAGCCTGTTGTCGGTTGGGCTATCATGACCCAACCGCAGGCCTCTGATCACGATGCGAAAGCGCATTCCTCATCGTGAGCACATCCGCGCCTTCGTCGCAGAAGGCCTGCACAGGGGAAACCGGTCGCGGTTACCGAGTTCGCGTGCACGACGTACCGCGGCGCCGGCGGTATCGGTGGACGAGGCGATTCCAACATGATCGTGTGGGGCGCCGACGCCCGGCCCGTCAGGCTGAACGCCCGGACCTCTATACCCAGCGAAGTGGAAATCGCAACATCTTAGACTATTAGAGGCTCTTCAGTCCGGCTTTTGACGGAGTGACCAGGAATGACCGCAGCAGATCCGCGTTCTTTTCCGCCCGGTTTGATTGGCATACCGTGCCTGGACTGGATGTACACCCGGGCAGTGCAATCGCTGTTCGCTCTCGGAAGCGCCCTGCCGCCCGGGACAGCCACAATGTTCAACGCCGGTCTTTCGTCGCCCGCAGCCAGCCGCAATCAGATCATCGACGGATTCCTGACCGTTCCAGAGATGCAGAGTTTGGAGTGGATTTTCTTTCTCGACGCGGACATGACACCGCCACCCGACACCGTGATGCAGCTCTTGTCGCACAATAAGGACGTCGTCAGCGCGATGGCTTACGACCGCTCGGAGCCACACGACGAGATGTGGCGTACCATTGGCGGACGACCTGCTGTCCCCGATAAGGATGGACTCCTGCAAGTCGAGGCCGTCGGCGGCGGCTGTCTCCTCGTCGCGCGACGCGTGCTCGAGAAGATGAAGTATCCCTGGTTTGAAAGCCCGGCATCTCCGGGCTACGCGGAAGATTACATCTTCTGCAAGAAAGTCCGGGCTGCCGGGTTCCCGATCTACCTCGATACCAATCTGACGGTTGGTCACATCCAGGCGAGGAGCGTCGGGAAAGAGGAGGCGCTCGAGTTCAGACGGTCGCCAAGAGGCAAGGCGATGATCGCTGAGCGACAGGGACGCCCCGAGAACCAGGAAACGCGCGCGCTGCGCGAACAGCTTTTCGACGTCGACAAGAAAGAACCGCATCCTCCGCATTGATAGCGACGAGGAGGACGCGTGATCTGTTTGCGTTGACGCGCACCGCGATCTCCGGCATTCTATTGGCCCATCCACTCGTCGGAGCTTGCATGCGACACCGTTCTGCTGAAAATCATTTCGTGCGTTGGCTCGCAGTTGCTCTTGCAGTCTCGTTCGGTATTCCGTGCGCCGCGCGTGGGCAGATGTCATCCGCCGCGCCTCTGTCCCCCGATCTTCAGGCGGCCAAGGCAGCGTTGGCGAAGTACAGTGATCCGATCGTTGCAGTCAGGGACGGGTACTTCTCGACGGTCGCCTGCGTCGATTTCCCGGAAGCCGTCCAGGATGGCCCGATCTCTTATCCCGCCGGCGCGATGGGTGTGCACTTCCTCAACCCGGGCAACATCGGACCCAAGCTCGATCCGACGAAGCCGCAAATCCTGATTTACGAGCCGGTCGGCGACAAACTCGTGCTCGTTGCTGCGGAGTGGTTCGTGCCAGAACAAGTGGCCGGCACTACTGCGCCCAGCATCTTCGGCCAGCAGCTCGCCGGGCCGATGGATGGACACGAGCCGATTATTCCCGCCAGCCTGCGTCACTACGATTTGCACGTCTGGCTGTGGAAGGACAATCCGAGTGGTCTTTTCACATCGACCAACAAAACGGTGAAATGCAGCCCCGGTGCGCCGTACACCATGGCGATGGGGCAGGCGCACCAACACGATCACAAGTAGCCCGCACTAGACAAGAAAAACCCGCGCCGTTGATGGCGCGGGTTTTCTTTTCGTTCGAAGGAAACTTCTACTGCGCTGCGGGACGACGGGCTGTTGGTGGCAGCATTCCATTGAGGCGCAGATAGTTCGCATACTGACTGTAATGATCCGCCCAGTCGCCCGTCGTAAGGGTGATCACCGCCGCCCGGGTCATTTTACGGCCGCCGAAAAACGGCAGCTCCTCCGCCAGGCCCGCATCAGTGAGCGATGCAAGGGCCTGGTCGCAGAACGCGAACGTGTCGCGCAAGCGCGCCATCAACGTTTCCTTGCTATCGGTGGCGGCGATCTTGGGCCGATCGGGGGCTTTGACTCCTGCGATGGTACCACACAGATAGTCATTGCCTTGCGCGAGATGAACCGCGATGTCGCCGACGCTCATTTGTGATGGCGTTGGCTTGTAAGCGAACTTGGCGGCCGGAAACGCTTCCGCGGCAGCGATGAGATTCTTGGCCGAGCTCTTCGCGTAATCACGGAAGGCATCGGCGACAGGGCTGGTCTGTGATCCAACAGCGCTCGTCTGTTGTGCGGAAGATGCTCGTGGCAGCAGCGCGAACGCGCTCAAGGCGACCACGTAAATGCGAGATTTCATGCGAGCAGCTCCAGAAGTGGGAGGCTCAATTCTGGCGCTACTCTACCTCGCTGTCCAGCGAATTGCCTGCTCCACTCCGTGGCTCGGCCGCCGGCTCCTCGAATTGCGGCGGCACCAATCGCAAATCGAGCATGCGCTGCTCGCCGATGTAGGCTACCGGATGCGTGTCGTCGACTTTTCGCATTCGCCTCAGTGTGAAGGCTATGCGGCGCGCCGCTTTGAAAACCTCGCTAGCCAATTCACGGATGTGATCGTTGCGAGCGTGCTCGACGATCAGCTCGGTGTTCACCATCAGCGGCGTCAGGGAGTTGCCTATCTCGTGCGCAGCGGACAGCGCGGCATCACCGAGCTGGCGAAGGGATTGCGCCTCAGTATCGCGCTGCGGGCACCGCGGTGGCGCGACCGATTCGACCTCGACGATGAAGTGAACGAGCTGCGATAGCCGCCTCGTTGCCGAAACAGATTGCCTGACCCACACGGTTTCGCCGAGCTTGCGAACGTAGCGCTGGGTGAGCTCGTAACGACCGATATTGGCCCGGGCAAGTCGCTGGCGTTGCTCCCATTCGGTTGGGAAATCATCGGGATGAGTGATCGCGCTGATGTTGGCGTCGATCAGTTCTTCACGCACAAAGCCGAGCATGACGCAGAGTGCGCGGTTGACGTGAAGCAGCGTCCCGTCAGCGGCGACGAGCGCCATCCCGTGCGGTGCGTTATCGAACGCATCGAAAAACGATACCTCGCTCCCGCTCCGGACGGCCGGAATTGAGCGGAGTGATTTCTCCGGACGGCTCATAACGGGTCGCTCCTCGCGACGACACTGCGTTACAGTGGTGCGTCTGTAAGACTTCGGTTAATACTCAGCCGGTCACAAGATGGCTCAGCAGTACGATTGTGTACGCTACGGCTGCGGCGCGCCTGCGGTCAGCGCGAGCGACAGACGCTCACTCTGAGTGGGATTGTCGGTCCGAAAGACCGCAATCAGGTTTGCCGATCTCACGAAAGTCGGCTGGACTCCAATGCCCCACTGATTTGGCGCGCCACGTGGGCCGGCAAGCGCCGTGTCCAGACTACTGACGTCACGGGCAACGCCATCAGCGCTTGGATAGAGGAAGACATCGAGTCGCGACCGGCCAAGAAGGTAGGCGATTGGGGTCACGCTGAAACCGCTGCGTCGCCTGGTGCTATCCGGCAATCGTCTCACCACAAAGCCGGATTGCGAAAGACGTTTTTCCACGCTGCACTGCGCCCATAGGCCTGTCCGAGGGCAGGCGTTGGAAGTCTTCCCGCTGTCGGGGATCAAAGTTGTCGATGACGACGACGCGACGGTCGTCTGCTCGACCGGTGTATCCCGATGCGAAGAGCCGCGACATGCGAGGCTCAGAGCCACGGCAACCAGCGCCGACCCGCGAATTGGTTTCATTGGCTGAGAACATAGCGCAATCCGCGAACCGTCCCGTCGAAGCGTGGCGCCAAGCGCTAACCGTTAACCCGCCTCTCGCCTCTCGCCTCTCGCCTCTCGCAAAGGCACCCTGATTGCTCTTAGGACCTCCAACGAGGAGGGCTAAATGCCGAATTTGCAAACAATGCGACGGAGCGCAGTCGCAGCGCTCGTGATACTTACCGGTGGCGCGTGCGCGGGCGGCCAGCTTGGCAACGTTCTTGGGAGCGTGCTCGGTGGCGGCACCAACAGCAACCAGCTCAGTGGGACGATTCGCGGTGTCGACACCCGCTCGCAGCAGATCTCGATTCAGACGTCGAATGGTCAGACCGTTCCCGTCTACTACGACAACCAAACGCAGGTTGTCTATCAGAACCGGAACTACCCAGCAACTTCGCTCGAATACGGCGACATGGTCACTGCGCGCATTCAGGCCAACGGGAACAACTACTACACCGATTACATCCAGGTCGACCAATCAGTCAACAGCGGCGGCAGCGTTAACAACGGTAACGTTCAACAGCTGCAGGGCACCGTGCGCAGCGTCGATCGACAGAATGGCTTCTTCACTGTAGACGTTGGCAACTACAACACGATCACGGTGACATTGCCCTACAACGTCAGCAGCAACGACGTGAATCGCTTCAATAATTTGCGCGTCGGAGATTTCGTGCGGTTCTACGGTGTGTACACCGGACAATCACAGGTGCAGCTGCGGCAATTCAGCTAAACCGGGAATTACGTGGTGATGCATCACGCCATGAGGAGAAAAAAAAGGGAGGGCGCGAGGCCCTCCCTTTTACACTTTCAGCTTGCGCCGAAAGTTTAGAACATGATGCCGACGGTAACCGGCACGAACTGCATCGTCGAACCATTCGCCGAAATGCTGTTGTAACGCGCTTCGACAAAGGCCTTCAGGAACGACACTGGCAGGTTGATACCAGCGCCGGCGTTCCAACCCATGTGGTTCTCATTGCTGGCACCAGCGAGGTCAGAGCCGACCATATACAGGCCAGCGCCGCCGATCACGTAGGGCGAGAAGCCGGGAACCGGCAGACGCCATACGAGGTTACCCGTCGCGCTGATCGCGTGGAGCTTGCCAGCGCCGGTGATCTTCTCACCGAACGAGTTATACGCGCCATCGACGCGCACACCAACCGGGATGAACGGCAGGTGAATTTCCAACGCCGCAGTGGCGTTGTATCCGAGCTTCGCGGCATCGGACAGGTCGCTCATTGGCTGAGCAATACCGCCAGCAACTCCAAGGCTGAACGGCTTCAGTGCGCCAAGCTGCGCGTGTGAAACGCGCGGCATCGCGACGAGTGCGATCGCTGCGATCGCGAGGTACAGTGAACGCTTCAAAGCTTCTCCTTGTTCGAGAGTGCGTCCGCAACTGTGCCATAACGCTGGCACCTGGACGCTGTTCTGGTTACGGGAGGGCTTCTGAACGCCGTGCCTGACCTCGAAAGGCCCGGCAGAGGAGCGCTGACGTCCCTCGCCGACAAGACGACGAACTACCGGGCTGAGCAGTAACGATTGTGAGATATGGTTCGAACCAAACCAATGGTTACCGGGCGGATTTGTGATCGCGCTTTTGGTGGGATTCCAGGCCAGCAAATTGGCGTCAAACAAAAAAGCCGCGTCGTCCGACGCGGCTTTTTTTGATCTTTCCCGAACCCGAGGTGCCGGGCTTCGTGCTCCGTCCCCTTTTTACGGAGCGACAACAGTCAGCATCATCGGCTCGGAGTCCGACGCGCCGCCCGATACGGACGAACGCTGTGATAGCTGATTGCGGTACACGACCACCGAAGAAGCGCGATCACCGTTGCTCGCGACCCATTGAGCGCTTTCAGCGACGTCCTTCTTCGATCCTACGACGAGAGCCCAACCCCTCGTCGCATCTACTTTGACTGCCAGGCCGGTTTGACCGGTAGCTGCCTGTTGCTGCCTCGCCGTCGGCGCGACTTGCACTTTCACAAGCGGCGGAACCGTTACGACCACCGTATGCGTGAGGCTTACCGAAGACGTCTGCCCGACCGACGCGCGCGACACCAATGCGAGTGCCAACGCTACTGCAACGGTTGTGAGCTTGAGTCCCGCCATCTTCAGAGCCTCCGAGCGTTCCAGGACTGGACCTGAAAAACGCTGCGTTTATCGATGAGGCACAATTTGCGCCTCGCTCTGTGACGGTCTTATGAAGCGATCATGACGCTCTTGTCATGATCGGGGCGGAGCTAACCCGTCGCCTGTTGTGGGGTTACGCCACTATCTGACAGCGTGAATCCGATGCCGCGGCGGGTCGAGATTTCCGAGCTCGCACCCGATAGACGGAGCTTCTTCCTCAGGCGGGCCACGTGCGCGTCGATGACGTTGGAGCTGGGGTCGAAATGCATGTCCCACACTTTGTCGTGGAGCTCGCTCCGCGTGACGATCTCGCCACAACGTAGCATTAAATGCTCGAGCAGCTTGAGCTCCATCGCCGTGAGCGCCACTTCGTTGGCGTCGCAGGTAACCCGGCGAGTGAGCCGGTTGAGAACGAGGTTGCCCACTCGGACCTGCTCATCGGCGCGCGCGCGCACTCCATGGCGGGTGAGGGTTCGCACGCGCGCACGCAGCTCCTCGTTCGACACCGGTTTCACGACGTAATCGTCCGCGCCTGCGTCCAGGCCGCGAACGATCGAATCGGTATCTGCGCGACCGGAGTAGAGAAGGACGGGCGTGTGACGTCCATTCCGGCGCAGCTCCTGAAGGATTTCGAAGCCATGACGGTCGCCAAGCTGCAGGTCGAGAATGATGCCGTCGTATTCGTTCACCAGCGCCAGTGTCCTGGCTTCTTCGCCGGTGGAAGCAGTATCGACCGCGTACGCTTCATCGCGCAGCACGCGCGCGATCAGCTTGAGAATCGAACGATCGTCATCAACTACGAGAATTCGCATCCGGTATTAGTCAGTGATGGCGTACCGGAGACGACTAAATCCTCGCTCTCTTAACAAAAAAGGGGAGGGAGCATTTGCTCCCTCCCCTCGTGCGGTCGGCATCGCCGATTAGAACATGACTCCGAAGGTGATCGGAACGAACTTCGTCGCGGTCGGGCTCGTCTGAATCTGCGTGTAGCGCGCTTCGACGAACGTATTGAAACCGCTGAGCGGCATGCTGATTCCACCACCGACGTTCCAGCACAAGTCGTTGCTGGTCGCTCCCTCGGCGTCCGAATGACACCAGCCGGCTCCGCCGATTGCGTACGGCGAAACAGTCGACGACGGGAACGTGTAGACCGCGTTACCGGACACACTGGTGACGGCGTAGTTGCCGGTGAATGGGGCCTTCACGCCGTAGCGGTTATACGCCGCATCGATACGAATACCGACCGGAATCATCGCCGAGTGCAGACCGACCGAGCCGGTAACGTTCCAACCGGTCTGCGCGATGTCCGACAAATCGCTCGTCGGCAGCGATGCACCACCGGAGATACCGATACTCACCGGCTTGGCAACCGTAGCCTTCTGAGCGTTCGCCACGAACGGCACGACCGCGATGCTCACGAGAGCTGCTGCAAAAAGAGAACGCTTCAAGACAAACTCCTTTGTTGTGGGGCGTCCGTACGGCCATCCGGCCTAAGTGCAGACGCTAACTCCAGTTACGCATCGTACGCAGCGACAGACTGCTCCGTTGCGTCTCCCGGACGACGAAAACGAGCGAGGAGTAACCCTGATGAGCTTCGCGTGTCATCGCCGACCTGGTTTGTTCTTGATGAGGTAGCCCGGGTCGATGCGTTTGAGGCGCCGAACCTCTGCCGAGTCCAGCGCTGCTGCGCACTCCGCGCGCACTGATCGAAGGGTTGAGTCGGGTACCAGCGAAATTGCGTGGGCAGCGTCATCGTGATACCTGATTACTTCGGTGGAATCAGCTTTCAAGAATGGGATGCTGCAGACTTCTTCCGCCGAATATTTGCCCGCGAGCAATGCGAGCACGCGCGCCGGCGCATGCGGGAGCGCGGATGCCAGCGCGATCGCCAAACTCGCCTCAGCGCTAGCGGATGCAGGCTGAATGGCCGCTGCGACATCCAGCCAGACGCTATCGGCGCTCGCAATCCCATCCATGACCGTACGGCCAAAACCCTCGTCGCTATCGATACGACGGGAAACCGTCGGCGCGCCGCGCAGCTTTATCTCCGACAACACGATCTCCGCGCGGCCCCGTGGGATCAGCCGGTTGTCCTTGCACCCATTCACCAGCGCGATCGAGATGAGTGCTACAGCCGCTATTTCCCTGCGCACACTTTGCGCACGCGAGCGGTGTCGCTCGGCATCCAGATCGCGAGGGCGTGTGCCTTCCGCTCCGCGTCTTTGCCACCCACTGCCGCGCCGAGCACTTTCACGGTTGCGTGGGTTGCGCCGAGCGAGTCGATCACGACTCCATTGGCGCCGACGCTGGATGCCTGGTTGCGTACTGACTTGAGCAAGTCTCCATTGCCAACGTATACGGAATTCCCTTCGGCGGTAATGAGGGCGACTTCATAATAGTCGTACGGGACCTGATCCCGACTGGGAAAGACGGTTACCGCGTCAGCGCAAGTTGGCGCGAGAGCAAGCTCGCCGTTGCGGGCCACGATTTGCGATCTCGTGGCACAACCGCAGACGGCGGCGCCGCCCACTGCGAGTAATAGTCGCGCAATGTGTTGGCTCATCGTCTGCAAATTGTGCAAGCGTGAGGCCGAGGCAGCAGTGTCACTGTAATCCAATGGGAGTGTAACCCGTTTGGCGCTTAGCTTGACAGGACGAGTACAGCGACTTGCGCTGGCGGTGGTGCCGGCAGTCCTGGTGTTGATAGTCGGGGGGCTCGCCTATCAACAGGCGCGGCGAGTCATTGCCGACGTGCGGGATGCCGAGCGTAGCCACGCCATCATCGAACGGTCCGACGAACTGCTCACGCGCGCCGTCGACGCCGAAACCGGCCAGCGCGCGTATCTGCTTTCCGGTGAAGAGGTCTTCCTCGATCCCTACCGTGGCGCGCGCAGCGATGTCGCAATCGCCATCGACTCTCTGCGTCGGCTGCGCCGTCGGGAACCGTTGCAGCTGGCCCGCCTCGATACGATTGCGCAGCTGGTGGAGGAGCGTTTCGCACTACTCGATAGCGGGATCGCCATGCGTCGGCGCAACGACATGGGCGATGTCGGCGATCCCAGGCGTTTGCTGGCCGGCAAGCACAAGATGGACGACTTGCGTGGAGCGATTGGATCGCTCCAGGCTCAGGAGCGACGCATGCTGGCGATCCGCCGCGACATCGAGCAGCGCAGTCTCACCAGCGCGACCATCACCGTCGGCGCCGCGACGATAGTAGCCCTGGTGTTGAGCGTGCTCGTCAACCTCGCATTCGCAGCGGCGATCCGCGACCGCGACGAGGCGAACACCGAGCTGCAAAAGGCCAACCGCGACTTGGAGCGGCAATCACACGAACTCGAGCTCCAGGCGACCGAGATGGAATCCCAGGCTGCCGAGCTCGAGGTCACGGCGGAAGATCTACGCTCAACCAACGAAGAGCTGAGTGGAGCGACGCGAGCCGCGGAGCTCGCTCGTGATACAGCCGTCCGGATGCAGAAGCAGCTCGAGCGCGCGGCGCAGGGCGCAAAGCTGCTCGGTGACGCCAGTCAGGTGCTCTCCTCAACACTCGATTACGAATCGACGCTCGACAGCGTGGCACGGCTGGCGGTCGACGTGATGGCAGACTGGTGTGCGATCGATCTGGTTGAACCTGACGGCGTTATCAGGCAGGCCATAGTGGT